>Ga0265342_10002075_pt1 | contig 17760 bp, 16 predicted proteins | sample 4CB327metaG_FD_203125 | JGI IMG/M metagenome (GOLD analysis project Ga0265342, IMG submission 203125) | Rhizosphere microbial communities from Carex aquatilis grown in University of Washington, Seatle, WA, United States - 4-CB3-27 metaG | ecosystem: Host-associated > Plants > Roots >...
CGTGTTGTTTAGGATTCAATTGATTATGGTATCCGTATGTCCCAAGCCTCTTAAATGTATATGTTACTGATGAACCACTCGCAAATATTCCAAAATTCAATTCTCTGTGTAACTGATTTGTTGGATAGTTATCTGAATTGACTGTTTGTTGTGAACCACTAATATTCTTCCAATTTATAGCAGAACCAACAGTAATAGTGACTTGAGAAGGGGAGAAGCCTGTTTTACTGAGGGTAACAGTAACTTCTTTGGGAAGTGGCGCTCTTTGATGAGCCAGTGACTTGCTAGTACCTACAGGATGAGCATTCTTTATGCTTTTCCAAGTAATAATACCTACGATAGCTACAATAAAAAGAATTCCAATACCAAGAAGATACTTTTTATTCATCAGAAAAGTATAACATACCATAAATAGCCTCGCTTGCATTAAAAATCCGTAGGAAATATAATAAATCTGTATTTGATGACTTAAAAAAGATTTTGTTTTATTCAAAATCTTTGATAGATATTGAATTCAAAAGGAAGTTCTGACTTAAGAAACCCCGCCTTTTTGAGACAAAGAAACTAACCTCTTGACAGAAGCCTCATATCGTTATAACATCGTTATAATATGATGCAAAAATTAATCACGGTTGGAAATTCTAAAGCACTCACTATTTCAAGTCAAATTTTAAAACAAGTGGGAGATGTTGACGTTGCAAAAGTGCAGTTCGAACCTGAAAAAAAACGGTTAATTATTGATTTTAATCCTCAAGAGGTAATTGAAGAGGTAATTGATCCAGAAGTATATTCAGTTGCAAAAAACCTTCTTAAACGGTATGCCAAAGCATTTGCCGAACTTGCGAAGAAATAATCTCATCTTACATGAAATATTTGACAGTAAAAGATGTTCTGCTGCTTCATCAAATGCAAATTGATGCATTTGGTGGCTCACATGGTCTTCGCGATTTTGATCTGCTAGAATCCGCAGTGATGCGTCCTCAAACAAGTTTTGATGGAGTTGATCTTTATAAATCTCTATTTGACAAAGCAGCGGCATTAGTACATTCGCTTCTCATGAATCATCAGTTCATTGATGGTAATAAGCGGACAGCTATATTTTCTGTCATGACATTTCTTGCATTAAATGGATATGCGTTTAATGCTGAGCAAAAGGAAATTGTAGAATATGCTCTTTATATTGAAAATTCCAAACCAGAAATCGAAGAAATTTCCTTATGGCTTAAAAAGCATTCAATAAAATCTTCATAATCTTCTTCGGAAATTCCAACAAGTAAAACCCATACAGCAAAGTTTGCGTGGTGAGGTATAATAACTTCATGATGAAAGCTGTTTGGGATAGTAAAGCTTCCGATAATTTTGATAGTGATTTCGATTGCTACATTGCTGAAGCTCTCTTATCCGAAGGACGCTCAATTGGAACCCAGGATGATACAGTGGCAAAGTATGGTGTGAAAAATCTATCAGAGCTTGCTGAAGCACAGCAGAAGCAACTGAAAGAATATCCTCAGCTTGAGAGACTTTATTATGCTATTGAATTGCCTTTGGCAAAAGTTCTCTGGCATATGGAGCAAAAAGGCATTCTTTTGGATACGCAACAATTAGCAAAAGTCGGCGAAAATATTGACCATTTGTTGGTTTCCGTTGAAGAAGAGATAGCCAAAGAAACAGGAGGCGGTATCAATACTAATTCTCCGATACAGCTTGGCAGCTTTTTGGCGGAGAAAGTCGGCATCCCTCTGGGCAAAACAAAAACCGGAAGGTACGCGACCAATGAGGGGGAATTATCAAAATTCAAAGACCAATTCCCGATAATTGCTCATTTATTAACCTATCGAGAACTGACGAAGTTGCGCTCAACATATGTGGAAAGTCTTATTCAAAAGGTTGATGACAAAAGCCGTATTCATACTACTTATGACCAAATCCGTGTTAATACAGGACGGCTTTCTTCCCTAAATCCCAATCTGCAAAATATTCCGGTAACCTCCACCATTGGATTAGAAATTAAATCGTGCTTTATTGCCGATCCTGGTCATGTGCTGGTATCGTTTGATTATTCCCAACAAGAGCTTCGCGTCCTTGCACACCTCGCAGGTGAAAAAGCGTTAATTAAAGCATTTGAAGAAAAACAAGACGTGCATACGTTAACCGCGAGTAAATTGTTTAACGTCCCCTACGAAGAAGTATCCAAACAACAGCGGTCAGTAGGCAAGACCATCAACTTTGGAATTATCTACGGCATGAGCAGTTATGGCATGAGCGCAGGCCTGCATATCCCTCAAGAGGATGCAGAACAATTTATAAAAGCATTCTACGCATCCTACCCAAATATAAAAACCTATTACGACAATTACCTAAAAAACGCCAAAATTCACGGCTTTGTCACAACAATGCTCGGGAGAAGACGCTACGTTTTTGAAGATCCAAAAAGGAAATTTATCGACAACGGAATGCGCCGGGTTCTGATGAATTATCCAATCCAAGGAACTGCTGCTGATCTGATGAAAAAAGGAATGGTAGATGTGCAAGAAAAAATCTTATCCAAATATCCGGAAGTTTCATTACTCTTAACAATCCACGATGATTTAGTTTTCGAAATTCCTGATAGTGATAAGCTCAAAGAGATTATCAACGAAATCCAGGCTGTTTTGTGTGATGTATATCCCTTATCCGTGCCGCTTGTGGTTGATGTGAAGACGGGAAAACGATGGGGAGATTTACTGAAATTTGAGTAATACAATTTATATTTATCCCAAAATATAGCGAGCAGCATTTTGGTGTAATTATATATACACTGCCTCTATGGGATAAAATTCCACTAATGATATAATAGGTTACTCATTATATGAAAAATAGTTGGAAAGTATTACTATTTATTTTTATAACTTTTTTAAGTTATTGTTTAGGCTCAAGATTTCAGTTTTTTTCCCAAGAGTTAATGAAACTGAATGATAAGGATTGGACAATACTTATCATCACATCAGTTGCTGGAGGATTAATCGCATTTGGTTTGGTAATTTTAGTACAGTGGCTTCAAGCACCAAATCTTGTCATTAGTGTGGGTAGTGAATCACCCGATCAGCATAATCCACCACAGTGGAAAATTATTCATATAAAGATTGTAAATTCTCCAAAAAAGTTTAGGTTATCACCATTAAATGCTATTTCCGCATTTTCAGTTAAAGGTAAAGTTACGCTAAGCTCTGTCTCAGATAAATTATCCTTTTTCGGCAAATGGGCGTCTACTCCGCAACCATTGTCCCTTTTGGCTATGCATACTCCGCAAGGAGTTACAGTAACTCAGATAACTAATCCTAATATGGCATTACTTCCTTCGAAAGAAGATATTCATCCAGCAAAAGATGACTCTGAATCAGTTCAACTAGCTGTTGCAATTAAATTCGATGGTGATTCTGAATTTTACGGTTTCAGTAATGAAAGTTATTTAGATCCTAATCTTAAAAAGTCAAATTTGAAATTAAATCATAGAAGTTGTTCAGGGACTTTGTTGTTATCAGGAGGAGGAATTGGAACTCTGAAACAAGATTTTAAAATTTCTAATCGTACTAATTCTATTGATAATTTTCACTTAACTCTTAAAGGACTTCCTTATAATTGACATCTCTATATATTATTGTTAAATTCATAATGTACTTTGATGACGTAAAATTGTAATAAATTATCCACTAGCTGACCTGGAAAAGTTCATCTATACTAAATTTAGACATATGCCTAAATTTCTTTTGCGGTCGATTACTTTTTTTCTCATTATTTCTTTATTTTTTCTCTTCTTGCGGCTTTTTGATCTTCCAGCAGCAATAAATTATGGCTCTGATGCGGCGAGGGATTTTTTAGTTACGTGGAATATGTATGAGACGAGACATCCAGTGCTCATCGGTCCACCTTCTGAATATGCATTTAATGGGCGGCAGTTTTTTTTTGGTCCGGCGCCGTATTATCTTATTTTGCCGGCTCTCATAATAGGGAATTGGGATCCGTTGGCGGTTTCTTATTATGTAATTTTCTTAAATTTGGCAGTCTTGTTTATTTCATTAATTATCCTCAATAGAAGCATACAAAAGAAGTCGATTATTTATTATTTCGCGCTTTTGTATACTGTTACTCCCAGTCTTGTTGCCGATACTCAGTCATATTGGAATCCTTATTTTATGTTGCCGGTTTCACTCCTTTTAGTTGCTCTTATCGTAAAAAGTAAAGCGAAGAAATCCAGTTTGTTCCTTCTTTTATTAATCGGTTTTCTGTTTGGATTGGGTTTGCAGTTTCATTATTCATTTATTCTTGCCATTATTGTCAGCTGCATTTGGTTATATTGGGGCAAAAAAATTGCATTGCGAGAAATAGGGCTATTACTAGTTGGTTTTATTGTCGGATTTTCGCCATTAATTCTCTTTGAATTGAGAAATCATTTTTATAACCTCAATACATTGTTTCTTGTTATGACACATGCTTCAACTGCAGGAACAGGTTTTACTTTTAATACATTTTATCTCATATCCTTAATGCCATTTCTTTTCTATTTCGTCTCAGTGTCGTTTTTCAAGCTAAATAAAATAATTCCATATATCTTTTTCACCGTTTTTATAATTTGGTCCTTAGTTGTAGTCCTTTCTCCCCATGCATATGCACTTTCTTATCCCGATGCCGAAAAAATTGCACAAAAGATAGAGCAAGATAACCCAAAAAATTTCAATGTTGTCGATCAGTTGACCAGAGATAATCGGGCGACACCGATCCGTTATCTTTTAACAGTACATGGGTTTGCTCCTCAGGGAGTTACAGAATATGCAAAGGTCTCAACACTGTATATTTATTCTAAAGTACCTCTCACAGAGTTGACTAAAAATCCTGTTTGGGAAATAAAAACATTTTTGCCATTTACTCATGGAACAACTCAAAATATATCAGACAATATTAGCCTCTATAAACTATCAAAATAAATATAATTGAGGAAAATAAAAATTAGTTTGACATGACAATATATTTTGTGGTTTAATAATGACATGTCCAACATTCTGCTCGGTTGTTTACATCTTTTATCTTTTTTCTTCTTTCATCATCACATAGCAACTCATCATTATAAACCCACACCGATTCCAAGTATTCCCGTAAGTATTTCACCGACCGCGTGGCCGTCGCCGATTGCATCAGGAACGCCACCAATATATGTAAGTGGCACTCCAACTTCTACGATTGAACCAACGGATACAGTCTCTCCAACATCAGCAATCAGCGGCGAACCGACCGTCACCCCAACGGTTACCCCTACAGTAACAATTACTCCGACAGCAACGCCTACTCCGAGTGTGATTTCTCCCACCCCAACGCTCTCTGGGACACCAACTCCAACGCTTACCCCTACACCGACAGCGTCAATTAGTCCATTGCCAACAGAAACGCCTATTCCGACCACAACACCCACTCCGACCCCGACAGTGACTCCAACGCCCACTCTTACTCTTTCGCCGACGGCATCGCCAACACCAACACTGATACTTACTCCCACACCTACTGCTTCTGCAACTCCCACTGTTGATCCATCGGATACTCCTGATCCTTCGGCGACGCCAACGGCCACCATCACCCCGACGCCTGACCCTTCTATTAAAGTAGGTAATGACATCTCATATCCTCAATGCGGGCAAACGCTTCCTACAGGGCAAGGTTTTGGGATAGTGGGTGTTAATGATGGAATTGCGGTGACGACCAATCCTTGTTTGAGCACAGAATTATTGTGGGCAGAGCAGTCTCTTGGTACGCAAAATCAAGGGAAAGTGCAATTATATGTAAATACCGGCAATCCTGGTACTGCTGGTAGATGGCCGAGTAACAATGTTGATTCGCAAGGGAATACTTCTCCAAATCCAGATGGAACATGTGACGGATCAATCTCAACTGCTTGTGCATGGCAATATGGATGGAACCGAGCGGTTGATGACGTCCAAGATAAATTTATTCCGGCAGCTCAGTCGGCAGGGGTAGATACAACACCATCAGATTATATGTGGTGGCTTGATGTTGAGACAGTTAACTCATGGGATTCTAGTAATTTGCAAAATAACCGTGCGGATTTGGAAGCAATGGTTACCTACTTTCAATCAAGAGGAATAACAGTTGGTATCTATTCCATAAGTTCTATGTGGTCGACCATTGTCGGAACCGTTCCATCAGATAGTAATCTCAATGGTTTGCATAGTTGGATACCTGGAGCTACCGACCAAAATGGAGCGCAATCCAATTGTTCTTTGCCATCACTTACATCTGGAGGATCCGTATCATTAACGCAATTTACCACCAATAATTTTGACTACGATTATTCATGTCTTTAATGTTGAGTCATCAAAAAGATGTGTTAGCTATTGACAAGATTTATAAAAATGTGTTGTAATCAATATGAGCTCTCGTTCGCCAAGATGAAAAAACTGTCTATTATATCTAAATACAAAAAAGGGTTCACTCTTATCGAACTTCTTGTCGTATTAGGTATCCTTGGTATTCTCGCAGCTGCTCTGCTTGCCGCAATCAATCCTGTTGAACAACTTAAAAAAGCTCAAGACACAAGTATTAAAGATCTTGCTTCAAATTTTGTTGATGCAAGTGTTGAATATTATTCAACACATAATGCTCTTCCGTGGTTTTCGGCAGCGAACGGCGGGACAAATTGTTATGCAGGAGGTAATACGTTATCAGGAATTGCAGTAAGCAGTCTGGCTAACTGTGTAACCAATTTTGTCTCTGAAGGAGATTTGAAAGCATCCTTCACGGGTTCAAGCAATCAGAGTCAAATTTATGTCACCAATCCGAACCCACAGACCGGAAATGCATCTGATGTTATCGTCTGTTTTCAGCCGCAATCACAATCACAGCAGCTTGATGCAACTACCAAATATACTCAAACAGGTGGTGCTGGAGCAAGCTGCAAATCTCAAGGCGGCAATACCGCATGCTATTGGTGCGCACAGTAGTCTTCATTTAGCTCCTCTGTCTTATCCTAAAGTAGTTTATATTTAGAATATCTTATTAAACCTGAAAAAGATTAAAGAGAGTATTCATTATTCGTTAATCTTTATTCTTTAATCATCAATCTTTATCCTCTACAAATGGAGATGCTTGAATTCAGTTTAGCTTTCAACTACAATTATATCCATGTTTAAATCTGTATCGCCAAAAATAGATTTTGCCAAACAAGAAGAAGAAACAATAACGTATTGGAAGAAGAATAAGACATTTGAAAAATCTGTTTCTTCACGTCCAGCAGATAAACGATGGACATTTCTTGATGGTCCGCCTTTTGTTACCGGCATGCCGCATTATGGATCACTTCTTTCAAGTCTTCCCAAGGATGTTTTCGGCCGGTATTGGACGATGAAGGGCTACCGCGTTCGTCGTGTCTGGGGATGGGATGGTCATGGGTTGCCGATAGAAAATAAAGTTGAAAATGAACTTGAAATTAAAAGTAAAAAAGATATTGAGGAGATTGTTGGCGTTAAAAAATTTATTGATGAATGCAAACATTACGTAAATGTTATCTCCGGAGATTGGGAATGGTATGTTGAGCATATCGGCAGGTGGGTTGATTTTAAAAATGCTTACAAGACGTGGGATGTTGACTACATGGAGTCCGTAATGTGGGTTTTCAAGCAGATGTATGAAAAAGGATATGTCTATAAAGGTCTTCGTGTTTCTCTCTATTGTCCGCATTGTGCCACACCTATTTCAAATTTTGAAGTTGCGATGGATGCTGAAAATTATAAAGAAATTCAAGACGATACAACTACATATAAGTATGAGACTCACGATTTAGGATTAAAGATTAAGGATAAAAATGCTTCCGGTAAAGCATATTTTCTTGCTTGGTCTACTACTCCATGGAATAAACTTGTTACAACGGCTCTTGCAGTCAATCCTAAGTTTGTCTATGCACTAGTTGAACAAAATGGGGAGACATATATTTTAGCTAAGTCCACACTGAAAATGCTTGGGGACAAAAAGACCTACAAAGTTTTTAAAGAGGTAAAAGGTTCAGAGTTAGTAGGGATAAAATTTGAGCCACATTATGATTATTTCAAAAATAAAGTAAAAAAAGGCACGAAAGTTTTTGAAATTATCCCCGGAGATTTTGTAACAGCAGATGAAGGAACAGGGATCGTCACGATTGCCGCGTACGGCGAAGAAGATTTGAAAGTAATGCATCAATACAATGTACATGTGGAGATGCATTTGGATGAGGAAGGACATATTAAAGACGAAGTTCCGCAGTTTGCTGGATTATATTATTTGAAAGCGAACAGATTAGTAGATGAAGATCTTACTAAGCGAGGTTTAATCTATAAAATCCAAACCCAGCCTCATCGTGTCCCTCTTTGCTGGCGGTGTCATACCCGTTTGTATTATGCGCCGATTGATGCATGGTTTGTTAATGTCCAGGAGCTTAAGCCACTTTTGAAGAAAACAAATGAGGAAGTCAATTGGTTTCCCAAACATTTTAAAAATGGTCGTTTCCTTAAGAGTCTTGAAAATGCTCCTGATTGGAATATTTCACGTAATCGCTATTGGGGATCTCCTGTGCCTGTGTGGGAATGTGAATGCGGTGAACGGTTTGTTCCTGGATCTATTAAAGAATTAGAAGAAGCGTCTGGGCAGAAAGTGAAAGATTTGCATAAACCTGAGATCGATGATGTTTTGGTAGACTGCAAAAAGTGTGGAAAGAAAGCAAAGCGTGTGTCGGAAGTTTTGGATAGCTGGATTGAGGCAGGTTCTGCATCGTTTGCTGAGCGGCATTTCCCGTTTGAAACGTCTGAAAAGCTTGAAGATTTTTTTCCACCTGATTTCATTTCCGAATACACAGGGCAGATTCGTGCTTGGTTTTATGTATTGCATGTCATTGGAGGCGCTCTCTATAAAGCAAAAGCCTTTAAAAATGTCGGCGTCACAGGTGTTATTTTGGGAACTGATGGCCGGAAAATGAGTAAGAATTTTAAAAATTATCCTGATCCTCGCGAAATGCTTGAGAAATATGGTGGTGATGCATTGCGGTTGTATCTTCTTGGCAGTCCTGTGATGCACGGGGAAGATATTCTTATTTCAGAAGAACAATACAAAATGCAAGTTCGCTCAACGATGTTGATTTTGTGGAATGTATATAATTTTTTTGTGACCTATGCAAATTTGGATGGTTGGAAACAAGGAACAAGGAACGGGGAACGGGGAACAGGGAATGTTTTAGATGAGTGGATTTTGAGTTTATTAGAACAATTAAAAGAAGATGTTACAAAAAGTTTAGATAACTATGATACTGTTGTCGCAATTGAAAAATTACGTGTTTTTGTGACTGATTTTTCTACGTGGTATATCAGACGAAGCCGCGACCGTGTAGGGCCCAGTGCACCTGATGAAGATGATAAAAAGGCATTTTACGAGACGTGTTATACCGTTTTGACTACTATTTGTAAATTACTTGCACCAATCGCTCCGTTTATCTCAGAGGAAATTTATATTAATTTGACAGGTGAAGAATCAGTTCATTTGGCAGATTGGCCGGTCAGGGAACAGGGAACAGGGAACAGGGAACGGGGAATAGGGATCAGGGAACAGGAATTGATTGAAAAAATGAAACACGTCCGCAAAATTGTTGAGCTTGGTTTGGCTGCGCGTAAAGAACAAGAAATCAAGGTAAAACAACCATTGGCGACTGTTTTTGTTTGTCATACCCATGAAGCTGGAGATGAGAAGTTTGCAGAAAATCTCCAACAGCTTCTGCTTGATGAGTTAAATGTAAAGAAAATTGAGTTTCCAAAGCATGTTTCAGGAGATGCCAAGGTATCCTTGGATACAAATTTAACTGACGAATTGATTGCAGAAGGGCAGGCTCGTGAAATTGTTCGTAAAATTCAAGAGGAGAGGAAAAAAGTGGGGACAGAGCTTGATGAACAGGTTTTCGTTTCACTAGAAAGTTGGCCAAAGGAGTTTGAAGACTACATCAAACAGCAGGCATTGGTTCAAACGCTAACAAGAGGTGAGTTTGGAGTAAAGAGGCTGAAGTAATTGTTTCATTGTTAGATTGTTACAGTGTTGACCTCACCCGGAAGAGTGTTTAGTTATGAAAAAGTTTCTCCATATAGATCTTTTATTGCTTATTCCCGTCGTTATTCTTGTCTCGGTGAGTTTGGTAACTTTACTGTCATTAAATATAGATTTTTTTAGAAATCAGCTCATTTCTTTAATTATTGCTGTAACTGCATTTATCTTTTTTTCTCAAGTGGACATCGCATTTATCAAACACTTCACGGGGCCTATTTATGTTGTGTCAATTGTTCTTCTTTTAATAACCTTTGCGATCGGAATTGAAAGTCATGGGGCAGTACGATGGATAAATATTTTTGGTGCACAACTGCAATTTTCCGAGATTCTCAAGCCATTTTTATCATTTGTTTTTGCATCATTTCTTGCTGAAAGACAAAATGAATCAGTAAAATCGTTCCTTTTATCATTCCTTTTTATTTTGCCAATATTTTTTCTCATTTATCTGCAGCCTGATTTGGGGAACGCAATGTTGTATTTTATTGTTGCTTTGTTTGCATTGGTAATTGATGGGTACCCTTTTCGATGGTTTGGATTGCTTTTTCTTCCTATTCTCCTTCTTATGCCAATCATTTGGACAAAATTGCATACATATCAACGCGCACGAATTTTGACTTTTCTTAATCCGCAAGCAGATCCTCTTGGTGTGTCTTATAATAGTATCCAGGCATTGATCGCAGTAGGTTCGGGATCATTTTTGGGAAAAGGCCTTTCTGAAGGAACGCAATCTGGTCTGCAGTTTCTTCCTGAGCGGCAAACAGATTTTATTTTTGCAACAATTGCAGAAGGTTTGGGATTTGTTGGCGGATTTATTATCATTGGTGCTTTGTTATTCCTTTGCTATCGAATTTTTCGTATTTTTAACACTACATCAGATCGTTTTATCAAAATTTTTGCCGCATGTACCTTTGGATTTTTTTTGATACCGGCATTTGTTAATATCGGTATGAATTTAGGAATTATGCCAATCGTAGGCGTGACATTGCCTTTCGTTTCTTTTGGCGGAAGCTCTCTTCTTTCAAATTTTATTTTTCTTGGTTTACTGTCCGCAATGATTTCAAAGGAGAAACATAAAAACGTGCTGGAAATTAGGTAGAAGCTTTGGTATAATACATAAATCATGAAATACGCAGTAATCACAAGCGGCGGAAAACAATATAAAGTAACCGTTGGACAAGTTCTTGAAATTGACAAGATAAAAGCTGATGCAGGATCAACTTACTTGTTTGATAAAGTTTTATTAACGGTTGATGGTGATACCGTGCAGGTTGGTGTGCCTTATCTTGACAATGTTGCCGTTGGCGCAAAAGTGATAGGTGAGAAAAAAGGCGATAAAGTACGTGTCGCGAAATTTAAAGCAAAAGTTCGCTATCGTAGAGTACAAGGATTCAGAGCTCACTTAACACAGGTTGAAATTACAAGCTTATCCGAGAAAAATGAAAAGAAAACTGTCTCAAAAACAAAGGAAAAGTAAGCAGAAACTTGACAACTGTGAAAAGTTGTCGTAATATAAATTAAATTTTCACAAGAGAAAAGTTTTAAATTTTAAATTATATGGCACATACAAAAGCACAAGGATCAGTTAAAGGAAATCGAGATTCACGACCAAAACGTCGAGGAGTCAAATTGTACGGTGGTGCATATGCAGCCACAGGTAATATTATTGTTCGACAAAAAGGCTCACGATTTAATGCAGGTACAGGTGTCGCGATGGGAAAGGATTTTACTCTTTTTGCGATGCAGGAGGGAACGGTTACTTTCAAAACTCTTAAAGGTAAAAAATATGTTGAGGTAATCCATGGATAAACAAGCCATAGATAAAATATACGAACTGGAGACAAATCAACTTCAATCAAATCCGCTTCAACCGCGCGGAGTTATCACCCCCGACTCATTGACCGATCTTGTAGAATCAATTCGTGAACAAGGCATTCTTGAGCCTATTGTTGTAGCAAAAACTCCAGCAGGATATCAAATTATCGCAGGAGAACGACGATGGCGCGCGGCAAAAGTTTTGGGATTGCAATATGTACCAGTAGTTGTTAAAGAAACAACCCCACAGCGAATGCTTGAAATGTCAATCGTTGAGAACGTTCAGCGTGAAGATTTGAATCCGATTGAAAAAGCGCTCGCATATCGAAGGCTTATTGATGAATTCGGCCTTGGAACAACAGAAGTCGCCAAAAGAGTCGGAAAAAGTGTCCCCGCTGTCTCAAATACTATTCGTTTGCTTTCATTACCTGATGCAATCAAAGATGCATTGGTCGCTGGAGTTATCACAGAAGGTCATGTAAGGCCCTTATTGTCACTTGGAGATACAAAGCTGATGTTGGATGTGTTTAAAACAATTCTTCGTGACAATTACACAGTACGTCAGACAGAGGAACTTGCTCGAAAAGTAAAAGGTGATATCCAACAGAAAGAACCACCAGCACCAAAAGATCAATTATGGGTACCTGAACAAGATCAAATGGCAAAAGAAATTGAAGAAAAATACACATTTGATAAAGTGCAAATTTTTCAATCAAGTAAACTTGCTCGAGTCACTATGGTTATCAAGGGTAGTCCAGATATCACAACAGAAAAACTGAAGCAAATCCACGATATCCTCACAAAATAATTTTCAATCAATTTTCATTTATTCAATTTTTGGAACATTAAAGCATTGGTATTTCATTGAAAATTAAAAATTGGAAATTGGAAATTATTTTTGCAACGATGCTGGGAATGGGTTATGAACAATCCGTGAATGATTGAGCGGCCAATAGACAAACATAGACTTTCCAATAATCATATTTGCAGGCAAGAGTCCCCATTCGCGTGAATCAGAGCTGAACGGTCGATTATCTCCCATAACAATGTAATTATCTGGAGGGATTGTGTACGGCTGATTATCTTTTAAGAAACTCCCTCCATACGTTCGTACACTGCTTGCGAGATAAGCGCTTTCATCAAGCTTTTTCCCATTGACATAGACATAACCATTTTTAAGAAGAACTATGTTTCCTGGAAGTCCAATGACGCGTTTGATAAAATCCTTTTCATGATCTGGCGGCGCGATAAATACAATAACGTCACCACGTTGGATTCCATTAGTTTTAACGGCAATAAGATTGGTGAGAATATATTCACCATTCTTAAATGTTGGGTACATGGAATCACCGCTAACCTGGAAAGGTCTAAAAAGAAAAATATAGATGATCAAAAAAATTGATGCAGCAAGAAGGACAGTCTGGAGAAGGTCGAGTGTAAAAAAATACGCTTTTCGTGCAAATTCCATTGGCTAATTATCTCAATAATTGCGCTCATTTGTCAATGTTAGTATGCTAAAATAATCTATTCGGTCATTTAGCTCAGTTGGTTAGAGCGCTTCGTTCACATCGAAGAGGTCGAAGGTTCGAATCCCTCAATGACCACTATAAAATTTATACCTGTAGTTACTTGAAATCACTGGGGAATTGTTCGAGGAAAAAAGCTTTTTCCATAACTTTTTTTACCAATTGTTTACCGCGCAGCTTTACCGCAAGTTGTTTGTGTCTCTGAATTGATAAAAGTCCGCGATAAAGATATTCAAGGTAAGCTTCAGGTCGTTTCCAACGTCGTGCAGAAGTTTTAACCGATAAGCTATTAATAAATTTTATATTGCCAAATGGTGATATATGAATTGCAACGTCAAGGTCTTCATGCACTTTTTTGTCGTCAAGACAGACAGAATTTTTTATCTGTTCCCATGCGTTTTTGCGCAGAGCGTAATTCGGGCCATACAGACAGTCATGTTTGAGAAATTGTCTAACAATCGTGTTGTAAGATTTGATAAACTTTGAGGATTTTGTTGTTGACAAGGAAGTATGTTTAACAATTTTTGGGAGGTCATAAAAAGAAGCAGGACCAGATATTGCCACAAGTTCTTCATTGAGAAAGGTTTTTTTGATGCGTTTTATCCATGTGGGAGGAAGAATCGTATCTGCATCTGTTCGCGCAATTATTTCATAATGAGTTGAATTAAAACCTCGATTTCTTGCAGGAGTCATTCCTTGTTCTTTTTCATGAACAATAGTCACAGGATATCTTTTAGCAATTGCAACAGAAGCATCACTAGAGTTATTGTCCACAACAATAATCTCGTCTGCTTTTACACTTTGTGCCATAAGGCTATCAAGACAAGCAGTGAGATATTGTTCTTCATTATATACAGGTATAACAACAGATACCTTTGGAAGAGCATCAGGCATACAATGTATTGTACAATGAGAGGAGATAAACTACAATAAGTAGGTAAATATATGCGGCCATTACTTTCAATTATAATTCCTACCCTCAATGAAGAGAATTATCTGCCGAAACTGCTTGAGGATCTAAAAGGGCAAACTGAAAAGAATTTTGAAGTTATCGTCGTAGATGCTCATTCTTACGATAACACAAAGAAAAAAGCGTATGAGTTTAAGGATACATTAGCATTAAATTTTTTCCTATCAACTAAAAAGAACGTATCAATTCAGAGAAATTTTGGCGCCAGCAAAGCGAAGAGTGAGTATCTTTTTTTTCTTGATGCTGATACAAGAATTAGCTCCGATGCAATTGAGAAATTAGTGAAGCACATAAAAAATGAAAATAAAGTACTCTATTTACCTATAATCGTGTCGAGTAATTCGGCAATTCTCTATAATGTAGTTACCAATGTATCAGTGAATTTAGTTAGATTATTACAGAAAGTTGGGAAACCTTTGTCAGTTGGTGCAAATATCGTAATACAAAAAAAATTATTTGATAGTCTTGGTGGTTTTGATTATTTACTTGCCATGGCTGAAGATCATAATTTAATTATAAAAGCATATAAACGGGGAGTGAAAGCTCAATTTTTGCCTGATGTACGATGTGTTTGTTCAATGCGTCGGCTGGAACATGATGGATTTTGGATAACATGTTGGAAATATTTATATTTCAGCATAAAAACAATGTTTAAAGGGGGCATATATAGTACTTCTCTTCAGTATGAAATGGGAGGCCATAATTTCCAACGACCTTCTGTGGTGGAATCATAATTAATGATTATTATCCAAAAATACGATTGTTTGTTTGCACGTGCTTATCTAAATTCAGTACATATCTGTTAATACTTCAGGTAAGAATTTTTCAGTTTAGTAATTTGTTATTCATCTAACTCTAGGGTATAATCAGTAGATATTGTCAAATATGAAAATCGGCTTTTTTACCGACAACTACTTGCCTCACATTGATGGAGTTACTATTTCTGTCGAAACTTGCGCTCAAGCACTTGAGGCTCGAGGACATGAAGTCTATATTATTGCACCTCGTTATCCTCACTACAAAGATAAACGAAAAAACGTACACCGTTTACTTTCAGTTAAACTACCCAAGTCAACAGGTGCACGGATAGCATTACAAATTCCTGAAAAATCTCTTTTGGATATTTTAGCAATTGATTTTGATATTATTCATGGACACCCATGGGGAGGTGGAGTTACCTTTTTGGGTCTCGAATTGGCACGGCTGAAAAATATTCCCTATATTGCTACCTATCATAGTATCTTTGAACATTATGTCCATTATGTCTTTTACGGGAAAGTAATTACACCAAAAATGGCGAATTTTTTAACAAAAGTTGTCGGGAATATGTGTGATTATATGATTGCGCCAACCGAAAGAGTAAAAAATGCACTTATTTCGTACGGCATAACAAAACCTATCCATATTTTGCCCACAGGAGTCGCTCTTGAAAATTATGAAGATGTTGAGAAAGGATTTCTGAGAAGAAAATTAAAATTACCACGAAATAAAAAAATTTTATTATCAATTGCCAGACTCGGAAAGGAAAAATCAGTTGATTTTGTTATCCAGTCGTTTAAATATATCCATGAAAAGGATCCAAATACTTTACTTGTTTTGGTGGGCGATGGATATGAAAAAGAAAATTTGAAGCAATTAACAAAAGAACTGGGGTTGGAAAAAAGTGTATATTTTTGCGGGATCATACAGCATCGATATATCCCTCGTGTTTATGCTGATGCTGATATATTTGTTTTTGCCTCTCAGACAGAAACGCAAGGGCTTGTTATTACTGAAGCATTAGCTTCTGGGCTGCCGGTTGTTGCAGTAGCTGATGAAGCATTTAATGGCGTGGTTCTCAATAAAAAAAATGGATTTTTAGTCAAAAAGGATCCCGAAGAGTTTGCAAAGAAAGTAAATATGATTCTTATTGATAAAGTGCTTTATAAAAAATTTTCTGATGAAGCTCGAAATTCTATAAAGAAATTTTCAATAGAAAAAACAGCTTTCTATTTAGAGAAATTGTATGAACAACTGTTAAAAGAAAAAGAAGAAGCTCCAGGAAGAAGACTTCACCGGGTAAATATCAGACAATTAAGAAGATTTGTCGTCCAGGCCCGCACCCAACTCATGAATTATCTGGAATTATAGTAGCTAAAGGGAATTTATAAGTGTATTAAAATCATTGCTTAATAAAGAATATGTATCTTGAGAGATGAGGATTGGATAATTTTTACTGTCATTTAGAAGTTTTATTCCACTATTAAGAAGTGCTTTTGTAATATCTTTATGTTTAGAGCTTTGCGTTTTAGCATTTTGTACAATTGCGATGAGTGATGCTGCCAAAGCAGCGTTTATTGAATGCAAATTGCCTGCTGTCTTTATATCTTGAATTGTACTGTCAAAAGTCACTATTTTTTTAGAAGAGGAATTTGAACTGTTTGATTTGTTAAATTTGAGTGTAATAGATACATTGGTAAAGCCACTTAGCTGCTGAATTTCGGGATTTCCTTGCTGATCGTAAAGATATGAGGTGATTTTAATAAGATTATTTGCATTAGTTGCGGAGACGGTATAGTTCCCATTATCAGGTTTTGGTAAGTAGTATATTTTTATTGAAGAATTTTTTTGTGAAGAATTTAACGGATTTATAATAGGCGACTGTATAAATGATGACCCAACTGAAGTACCATTTTTATTGGTAACTGTTAGAGTAGTTTTAGGATCGGTGACAAGCATTATGTATGAAAGATCCGTACGTGCAGGAATATATTGCCCAAGCGATAAGAAGCTATTATTATATCCGTCATTCAATGTAGATCTACTATAATAAGGATCATTGACATCAAATGTATTGCCATTTATTCCCGTTGCAACGATAAAATGTCCAGGCTCTTCAAGAATATCCGGTTGCGAGTTGTTAAGATCAGTCGTTAACTGCGTTGTGTTTGCTCCTTGAGTTCTTTGATATTCAAGAGCATCAAATGATGTTATATGATTAATGCTTGTAGCAAGTTTGGACAAGCGTGACAAGGCAATCCAATTTACCCAACCTGTTTCTACATATCCATCTGGTTGATTTTTGAGCCAGGTATTTAATGTCCCAGGATCAAGTACTGTCCCATCAGGAAGTTCATTAATACCATAATATCTAAAAATCATTGCTGCAGAAGTCATTGCACAGCCCCAGGCGTTGATTGTTGGATTTGAAGGATTCCAAATATGCGCACTGTCATACTCCTGTGCTTGCCAGGGATCAGAGGTTTGCTTAATAGCAGGGACAGACAGATCTTGAGAAACTACTGTGTTTACTTCAAAATTATCTATTGGTGTGCTATAACCCAATGTAAAGCCTGGCGCTCCAGATGAATA
>Ga0265342_10002076_pt1 | contig 17757 bp, 15 predicted proteins | sample 4CB327metaG_FD_203125 | JGI IMG/M metagenome (GOLD analysis project Ga0265342, IMG submission 203125) | Rhizosphere microbial communities from Carex aquatilis grown in University of Washington, Seatle, WA, United States - 4-CB3-27 metaG | ecosystem: Host-associated > Plants > Roots >...
GCTTCGACGACCGCGGCACGGTGGTCGCGCAGGCGCCCGCGCACGTGATCGAGAACCGGCGCCTGGCCAGCAAGCAGGCGTCCGGCAAGAAGGTGGTGATGCACAAGCCGCCGACGAAAGGCTACGTACACTGGGACAAGGGGACGTTCGACCGGCTGACGTCGGGGACGCCCGAGCCGCTGGAGTCGCGCTTCGCGGTGACGCATGGATTGCTCTTGAACCTGCTGCAGAGCAAGAACGGCCAGCGCGGCGGCGGCTACCGGCGGCTCACGCGGCTGGTGGCGCTGTCGCACGGCAGTGAGCGCGCGAAGCGCGAGGCGCGGCGCCACGCCGCGACCTGCTTCCGGTCGCTGCGGCGCGCGCGCATCATCGACATCGTCCCCTACGAGTCGGTGCGCGGCCGACTGGTCGAGGTCAGCCAGGAGTTGCAGCGCGACTTCTCGCTGAACCAGACGCTGTCCATGTACCTGCTCGAGGCGCTCGGCATGCTCGACGCGCAGAGCGAGACCTACGCGCTCGACGTGCTCAGCCTGGTCGAGGCGATCCTCGAAAACCCCGACGTCGTGCTCTACCGCCAGCTCGATCGCATCAAGACCGAGCGCATGGACGAGATGAAGGCGGCGGGCATGGACTACGAGCAGCGGATCGCGGAGCTGGAGACGCTGGAGTGGCCCAAGCCGAACCGCGAGTTCATCTATGAGACGTTCAACGCGTTCTCGGACAAGCACCCGTGGGTCGGCGAGGAGAACATCCGCCCGAAATCGGTGGCGCGCGAGATGTTCGAGACGTTCTGCACCTTCGCCGAATACGTGCGCGACTATGGGTTGCAGCGCAGCGAGGGCGTGCTGCTGCGCTATCTCTCCGACGTCTGGAAGACGCTGAGCCAGACCGTGCCGGCGCCGGCGCGCACCGAAGGCGTCGAGGACATCATCGCGCACCTGCACGCGATGTTGCGCGAGGTCGATTCGAGCCTGGTCGACGAGTGGCAGAGCCTGAAGGACGGAAAGTCGTCGAACGCGGCGACGCGCGCGCTGCTGGCGGCGCGCGCGCCGAAGCCGGTCGATCTGGCCGACGATCCCAAGGCCTTCGGGGCGCGCATTCGATCCGATCTGCACCGCCTGATGCGCGCGCTCGCGGGGCGGCGCTACGACGAGGCGGCGGCGGCGCTGCGCGCGCCCGCGCCGGATGATCTGACGGCCGGCGAGCCGTCGCCGAGCGGCGAGCTCTGGACGCCCGCGCGGCTCGAGCAAGAGATGGCGGCCTACTTCGCGGCGCACGCGACACTGTCGGTGACACCGCTCGCGCGCCGTCCGAGCCAGACGCTGATTCAGGAGATCGCACCGCGCCGCTGGCGCGCGCAGCAGCGTCTCATCGACCCCGAAGGCGACGAGGACTGGGCGATCGATTGCGTGGTCGATCTCTCGAGGGCTCCGGCGCCTGCTGCGGGCGAGCCGCTGATCGAGCTCCAGCGCGTCGGGGTGTAGCGATGGCCGAGAAGCGCCGCCCGCCGATCGTCACGCGCCTGCGTGAAACGCTGCGCCTCTTGCCGCACGTCGGCCGCACGTTTCGGATCCTGTGGCAGACCAGCCCGCTGCTCGGCGTCGCGGTGACCGCGCTGACCGTCGCGACCGGCGTGCTCCCGGCGGCGCTCGCGTGGGTCGGCAAGCTGATCGTCGACAGCGTGGTGACGTCGGCGCGCGCCGGCGGCGCGGGCGCGGCCCGGCCGCTGCGCCTGGTGGCGGTCGAGCTGGGCCTGATGGTGATCCTGACGCTGGCCAACCGCCTGTCGGCGCTGTTGCGCGAGCTGCTGCGCGCGCAGCTCGGCAACCGCATCAACGTCGACATCCTCGAGAAGGCGCTGATGCTCGAGCTGCGCCACTTCGAGGACGCGGCGTTCTACGACAAGATGCAACGCGCGCGGCGCGAGGCCTCGTCGCGCCCGCTCTCGATGGTGCTGGGCGTGCTCGGCATCGCGCAGAGCACGATCACGCTCGGCAGCTACGCTTTCCTGCTGGCGCGCCTGTCGTCGATGTCGGTGGTGATCCTGGTCGTCGCCAGCATCCCCGCGTTCATCACCGAGGCGCGGATGTCGAACCAGTCGTTCCGCCTCAATAGCTGGCGCGCGCCCGAGGCACGACGCCTCAACTACCTCGAGTGGGTCCTCACGCGCGACAGCCACGTCAAGGAGGTGAAGCTGTTCGCGATCGGGCGGCTGATCCTCGACCGCTACCGCGCGCTGTTCGAGAAGTTCTACCGCGAGGACCGCGCGCTCGCGCAGACCCGCTTCATCTATGGCCTCTTGCTCACGCTGCTGAGCCTGGGCGCGTTCTATGCGTGCTACGCCTTCGCGGCCCGGCGCGCCGCGCTCGGCGGCATGACGCTGGGCGATCTCACGCTCTACGTCACCGTGTTCCGCCAGGGACAGAGCGCGTTTCAGTCGGTGCTGGGCGGGGTGGCCGGGCTTTACGAGGACGCGCTCTTCATGTCGAACCTGTTCGAATATCTGGACCTGCCCGCCGACGACCCGCACAGCAACGGCATCGTGCGCGCCTGGCCTGTCGAGCTCGCTCAGGACCCTGAAAGGGTTCCGAACCTCCCGCAGGCGATCGAGCTGCGCAACGTTTCATTCCGCTATCCCGGCAAGCAGACCTGGGCGCTGCGCGAGGTGAACCTCACGATCGCGCCCGGCGAGGTGATCGCGTTCGTCGGCGAGAACGGCGCCGGAAAATCCACGCTGATCCACCTGCTGATGCGCATGTACGAGCCGACCGAGGGCGAGATCCTGTACGGCGGGCGCCCGCTGCGCGACATGCCCATCGAGGAGCTACACCGTCGCATCGGTGCCGTGTTCCAGGACTTCGTGCGCTATCAGTTCACCGTCGCCGAGAACATCGGCCTCGGCTGGGTGCCGGCGCTCGAAGACCGCGCGCGCATCGAGAAGGCGGCCGGCGCCGGCGGCGCCGAAGCGGTGGTGGAGCGCCTGCCGCAGGGGTACGACACGATGCTGGGCGGCTACTTCGAGGCGGGGCAGGAGCTGTCCGTCGGGCAGTGGCAGAAGATCGCGATCGCGCGCGCGTTCATGCGCGACGCCGAGGTGCTGATCCTCGACGAGCCGACCGCGTCGCTGGACGCCGAGGCCGAGCACGAGATGTGGAAGCGCTTCAAGGCGCTGGCGCACGGACGCACCGCGATCCTCATCAGCCACCGCATGTCGACGGTGCGGCTGGCCGAAAGGATTGTCGTGCTGCGCGCCGGCCGCATCGAGGAGCTGGGTTCGCACGCCGAGCTGCTGGCGCGCGACGGGCGCTACGCGCATCTGTTCCGCCTTCAGGCCGCCGGCTACCTGGACTAATGCACCGGTGGCTGGGCGACGCGGCTCCGTCGCGGCGATCGGCGGGGCAAGGGGGGACGCAGAGGCGCCCTGCGACGTTGGCCGAGGACCGCGTCCCGGAAGGCGCCGGGCGCTCCCGCCTATTGAAAGATCTGCAGCGGCGTGCCGTCGCGCAGGTCGCTGGGCGGGTCGATGATCACACGGTCACCCACGTCGAGCCCCTGACTGATGACGACCTCGTCGGGGTCGGAATCGGCGATCGTGATCGAGCGCGCCTGCGCGACGTTACCCGGACCGACGACGAAGACGCGATCGGTGTCGCCGACGCGAACGACGCCCGAGCGCGGCACGGGAAAGACGCCGTCGTAGCGCACGCGCGCCAGCAGCAGCGATTGGCCGAGCAAGATCCCCGCGCTGGGCGGCAGCTCCACCTCGAGGCGGTTGTTCGGCGGCTGCGGCGGCGCCGTCAGGCGGCAGTCGGCGAAGCGCGGACCGGTGTCCGCTGCCGCGCCCGCGTCGGCGGCCATCGCCTCCGCCGATCGAGCGGCGGCGCTCGGTGCCGGCGCCACGCCGACGATCTGAACGCGACAGAAGCCCAGGTGCGCCGCTGCCTCGGCGTCCTTGGCCGCGAGCATGAACTCGCCGTGAATCTGCCCGCTCCCGATCCGCACCGCCGGTGCGTTCGCCTCGGCGATCGTGCCGGGCTTGGCGATCACCTCGACCACCTCGCCCGCCTCGGTGGCGCGGATCACCAGCCGGTCGAGCGCCGCCTCGGCCTCGTCGAGCTTCGCTTGCTTCTCGACGATCGCGATCTCGGCCTTGCGCGTCTCGGTCAGGTTGTTCGCAGCCTTCATGCTGTCGCGGATCTGCTGGTTGTAGGCGACGCGCGAGCGGGCGTGGTTCGCCTCGGACTCGTGTGCCGCCGCGCCCTGCAGCTTGGCGATGATCTCGCCGGCGGCGTAGTGACTGCCGGGAGGCAGCACGTCGGCGACCGAGCCACCGGCGGAGAACGCCAGCGTCGTCGTGCCGGCGACGACCGCCGAGCCGGGCGCGTCGAACCAGCGGTAGACCGCCGCCGGGCGCGGCGCGATCACGCGCACGCGACGCGCCTCCATCGACGCCTCGTGCTGCGACCAGAAGTAGTAACCGATGACCGCCGCGATCACCGCGACCGCGACCACCAGCACCACGGCGATCGTCGAGCGATCCGCTGCGTTGACAGGCCGCCGGATCGCCTGCGAAACAGTGCGGCGGCGCATCTCCTCGACCTCGAACGGCGCCATCACCACCGAATCGGGCCGCGGCGGCATGCGCCGCTCCCCGGTCAAAAGCGGCGCGGCCACGACGCGCCCCGATGCGGTGTTCGGCGGCGCCGCGGCCACGCGCCCCGACGTCGCGTTGGCCGCCTCGGCCTCGCGCACCTGGTCCTCGGTCACCGCCGCGAACCCCATCACGGTGCCGACCGCCTCCGACGGCTCGACGGTCATCTCGCGCGGCTTCTGGACCGGCTCGGTCACCGCCGCGAAGCCCATCATGGTCTCGGGCATTGGCGGCGCCGGCTCGGCGCGCACCAGCTCGCGCGTCCCGCTGGGGCGCGCGTTGCCGACGGCGGGGAACTCCGATGACGGGCGGCGGTTCGCCGCCGCGACCACGGTGACCACCGTCGGAGCCGGCGCAACCGGCGCGGCTGGCGGGGAATCGACGACGCGGCTCACGACTTCGCTCAGCGGTCGGCTTTCGTCCTCGAGACGCGGGTCCGGCACGGCCGGCTGTCCCAGAAGCGTCGTGCGCGCCGAATTGTCGGCGGGCGCACCACCTTCGAGGAAGCCGAACTCCGCCAGCCGCGCCGCAAACTCGCCGATCCCGACCGGCGTGAGGTCCAGACCGTACGTCGCGATCGCCCACGCCGAGACGTCGGCGTGTGGCCGGCCGTCCAGCTGGCGCGCCAGCTCATACTCGAAGTCGTAGAAGCGGAAGGCGGTGCCGAGCTCCGGATCGCGCACGTCGATGTAGCGAACGCCGTCGACTTCGACGGCGGTCGCAAGCAGATCGTGCCGAAACCGCGGGTTCGCGTCACCCATCAGCCGGCGCAGCTTACAGGTGGACTTCGTTCGGGGGCAACATATGAACGCTCGGAACGCCGTTGCAACAGGCTCTTCTGTAAGCGCTTGCCGCGGTCTATAAGCGTGCGGCGCAATGGATACCACGCCTTCTCGCGACGGAGTCCGCCGGACGAAGTCCGGCCCCGTCCTCCACACGTTCAGCTACCGAGCGGGCGTACGCATTCGTGACTCGGTGCTGGCCTGCGACGCGAGCGGCGGAAGCGACCTGATCTTCCTGTCGCACGCCGACCTCATCGACGGAGACGGCGGCGACGCAGGCGCGCGGCGGCGATTGCCGCGCGCCCGCGTGGGGCGGCGCAAGATCCTCACCACCGACGCGACGCTCGCGCTGTCCGGCGCCGCCGGCGAGCGCTTGCGGCCGCATGCCCTGGTCGCTGCTTACGGACGACCCTTCAATCTGGGCGAGATGCGTCTCGAACTGTTCGCGTCGGGCTATGGGCCCGGCGCCGCATCGCTGCTGTGCGAGGACGACGGCCGCCGCATGGTCTACTCCGGACCCGTGGGGGCGAAGGCGGCCGAAGTTCGCGTCGCGGATGCATTGTGTCTCGACGGAACGTTTGGATCATCACGCTTCGTCTTCCCCGCGATCGAGCAGGCTCTGGAGTCGGTGGCGGCGTTCGCGGCCGCGCGCCTCGCGGAGGGACAAACGCCGGTGGTGCTGGCGCACACACGAGGCGGGCTGCTGGCCTGCGCGGATGTGCTCGCGCGCGCCGGCATGGCGCTGCGCGCGCATCGCGCCGTGATGGCGGCCGCGGCCTCCTATCGCGCAGCCGGTCTCGTGGTGCCGGCGCTGGCGCGCTTCGCCGGCGGGCTCGCCGCCGGCGAGGCATTGCTGTGGCCGGCCCACGCGCGCGACGCGCCGGCGCTGAGGCGGCTCGCCGCGCCCGCCTTCCTGCTGGCGTCGGGCGCGGCGGCCGACCCGGCGACCCTCGAGAGCGCGCGCGTCGATGCGGCCGTTCCGCTGTCGACCATGGCTGACTTCGCGGGCCTGCTCCGCTACGTCGAGGCCACCGGCGCGCGCGAGGTCGCCGTCTTGCACGCCACCGACGCCGAGCTCTGCCAGACGCTGCGCGCGCGGGGTATCGACGCGTACGCGGTCGGCCCTCCCGAGCAGATAAGTCTGTTTTGACTCGACCGCTTTCGACCTGACGTGTCGGGGCCCACGGACACGAAATTGTCACCGGAACCCGGTTTTGACTCGTCGCTTGGACGGAGTCCGGCTTTTGTCCGACGGCGTCAGCTGCCCGGGGGGTTTGGGAACCCTTCGTTTGGGAGCCCTTCGGGGTTGCCGACAAGATGACAGACCCGCTTTCCGGCGCGACTCGGGTTGGCCTTTCCGCTCTGGATCGAGTTAAATCACATCGTCGTGTTCAACCTCGGAATGGGCGAGATCACCGTGATCCTGCTTCTTGCCCTCATCGTTCTCGGGCCAAAGAAGTTACCGGAGCTCGCATCCGGGCTGGGCAAGATCATCCGCGACATCCGCAAGGCAACCGCCGACGTCAAGAACGAGATTCAGCTGGACGACGCGATCCGCAAGCCGTTCGAGGAGCTGCGCGACGCGGTCACCCTGCCGCCCGAGGAGTTGAAGCGGCGCGACCGCATCAAGCGCGATCTCGAGGAAGCCAAGCGCAAGGCCGAGGCCGACATGGCGATTCTCGCGGCCGCGGCGAAGCCTGCCGAAGAAGCCGGGACCGGCGCCGCTGACGAGGGCAACGCCGGCGAAGCGAAACTGAGCGAAGCCAAGCTGAGCGAAGCCAAGCCGAGTGACGCCAAGCCGAGTGACGCCAAGCCAGGCGACACCTCCGCCATCCCGGGGCCGGCCGCGGCCAGCCCGTCGGGGGGCGTTCCCGTGCCGCCACCGCTGGCCGCTGGCTCGGGGCCCGTCCCCGTGTCCCCACCGCTGCCGCCGCCGGGCTCGGGCCCCAACGGCCACGCGGTGCCGCCGCCGTTTCATCCGCCGCACGCCAGCGGCTCTGGCCCCATTGCCGCGGCACCCGCGGCTCCTGCAGGCACGGTACCCGCCACCCGCCCGCGGCCCGCGTTCCGCCCGCCGGTCGCCGCGGCGGCGCCGGTGCACCCGCCCAAGCCGGTGCCGGAACGGACATCGACCACCCAGTTCCTGTCGGAGGCCGACCTCATCCCCCCCGACCGCCCGCCCCCACCACCGGTACCACCGCCGCTCCCCGGCACCACGGGCAAGGTCCCGGCCGTGCCGGGCTCGACCGGCAAAAGCGCCGCGGCGCCCGCCGCGCACGAGGACGAGGCGACCGTCGTCAATGGCGCGCCGGTCGCGAAAAAGGACGACGCCGGCTGACGCCCGCTCGGTCCGATAGCCCCACGATCTCGATTCCGTAACCCAGGAGCCCTCCCTGACCACCGCCCCCCAGATTGAGCCGGAAGTCGACGAGGCTCGGATGTCGTTCATGGAGCATCTGGGCGAGCTGCGCCTGCGGCTGCGCAACTCGGCGATCGTTTTTCTGCTCGCGGTGATCGGTTCGTTCTTCGTGGTGAAGCGCTACTTCGACTTCCTCACGCGCCCGGTGCGGTTGGCCTGGATGGCGGCGCTGTCCGGTCAGGAGCCGGTGTTCCGGTTCGCGAGCCCGACCGAGCCGTTCTGGGTCTACACCAAGCTCGCGATGTACGGCGCGCTCCTCGTGGCGAGCCCCTTCATCTTCTGGGAGCTGTGGAAGTTCATCGCGCCCGGGCTCTACAAGAAGGAAAAGCGGATGGCGCTGCTGGTGACGACCGCGACCGCCGTCTGCTTCCTGGGCGGCGCGATCTTCGGCTACCGGGTGCTGTCGACGCCGGCGCTGACGTACATGCTGTCGTTCGCCGAGATCTTCCCCGGCACGCTGCACTTCAAGATCGAGCCCGCGGTGATGATGGACGAGCTGGTCGGCTTCATGCTGGCCATGCTTCTCGGAACTGGCGTCGCGTTCGAGCTGCCGGTGGTGCTGGCGGTCATGGGCTGGCTGGGGTTGATCACGGCGCGTGGCCTCTGGCGTTTCAACAAATACGCGCTGGTGTTGTCGACCGTCGTCGGCGGCGTGTTGACGCCCGGACCGGACGTGCTCTCGCAGGTGCTGATGGCCGGGCCACTCTTCGGGCTCTACAACGTTTCGATCCTGATCGTCTGGGTCATCGAGCGCGGACGCCGCAAGAAGCTGGAAGAGCTGGCCAAGGCCACCGGCGCGGATCTCGTCCCGCTCGAGTGAGGCCGCGCCGCGCTCACTCGTCGGGCGCGTGCGGAGCCACCAGCCGGAAGAAGCCGGCCCCGGCGAGCCCGCTCGCCAGCACCCAGAGCACCGCCGAGCCGATCATCCCGCGGTGCCGCACGCGCGCCACCGCGCCGCCGAGCCGGTCGAATTCTTCCAGCACCGACGGCGTCCCCGGTTGCTGCGACAGCTCGGCCTGGCGAGCGCGGATCCGCTGCACCTCGCCGCCACTCACGCCATAGGTGTAGTAGGCAGCGGGAATGAACCCGATGAACAGCGCGAAGGCCAGGCCGGCGAACGCGCGCTTGATCGGATCGCGGCGCACGTCATCGCTCCAGCCCATCGCGTGCATTGTCGCATGGGCGAAATGAAAAAATTTGACGTGCTTGCGGGCGCGCCGAATATGGACAGGTGATCCGATGATGGGCGAAGTTTCCAATCACGACGAACGGAACCAATCGAGCTGGAAAGGGGCGATCTTGCGCCGCCGCAAGCGCGGTCGCGCGGTGATCGCCGGGCTGTCGCGCCGCCTGCGCGCCGCGGACGACGTGCCCGTATCCGGCCAGATCGTGTTCCGGTCGGCCAGCCAGATTCTGCGCTGAAAGGAGCGGCGGCGCACATGCTCAAGCTCGTGGCCCTCGTCGCGCTTTTTGCCGGCTTTTGCTGGGTGGGAACGCATCTGCAGCTGGGACCGCACACGCTCTTCGGGCACCTGCGCGCCATCGCCCAGACCAAGGAGTCGCAGGAGCTGTTGGACGGAACGCGCGAATCCGCAAAGCCGCTCGTCGACGACGTACGCCGCCGCATCGCTGGCGTTCCCGCACCCGCCAAGCCGGCGCCGCCGACCGAGGAGGCCGAGAGCTCCACCGACTCATCGAAGCCGGAACCTCCGAAGGAAGCGAAGCCGACCGATGACGCGAAGCCGAGCTCGAAGGACGAGCTCGCGCACGCTGCGCATCGCCGACCGGATCGCGGCCCCGACGGCGCTCGGCCGCAGGAATCGCTGACAGCATCGGAACGGCACCGCCTGCGCAGGCTCATCAGCTCTGCTGAGGGCGCGTCAGCGCGGCAGTAGCTATTGTTGTATGCTCGGGCTCCCGCCCGAGATGGGTTGCGCAATGCCACGGCCAGTCTTCTCAGGCGTCTTTCTGAGCGTCGCTACCGTCTGTCTGAGCGCGATGCTCGCCGGCGGGGCCGCCCGCGCCGAGCATGAGCCCCAGTTGTGGACGAGCCCGCCCAAGGGCAGCAAGAAGCCTCCGCCGCTGTCGCTCGCCGAGCTCGCAGACCGGGCGCGCCCAGCCGTGGTCCACGTACGCGGTACCACCGACAGCCCGGCCGATGGCGACAACTCGTCCGGCGACAGCGGGCGCACGTCGATCGGCACCGGCTTCCTCATCAACAAGGACGGCTACCTGGTCACCAATGAGCACGTGATCCGCGGCGTCACCGACCTGCGCATCCGGCTCTACGACGGGCGCGAGCTTCCAGCCTGCGTCGTCGGCGCGGACGCGCCGACCGACATCGCGCTCATCAAGATCGAGGCCAGCGGACCGCTGCCCGTGCTGCCGCTCGGCGATTCGGACGCCGTGCGCGTCGGCGAGACCGTGGTCGCCATCGGCAACCCCTATGGTTTCAATCACAGCGTCACCGCGGGCATCGTCTCGGCGAAGGAGCGCGTCGTCGATCGCGCCACGCTGCACGAATCGCCGTCGCAGGATCTCTACTCGTTCTTCATCCAGACCGACGCGTCGATCAACCTCGGCAACTCGGGCGGGCCGCTGATCGACGCCAACGGCGCCGTCATCGGCGTCAACGCCGCGTTCTGGGCTGGCCACCCGCTGCAGCCGGCGCAGGGGATCGGCTTCGCGATTCCGATCAACATGGCGAAGTCGCTGCTGCCGCGGCTCCGCGCCAAGGGCGACGCGCCCCGATCTTACCTGGGCGTCGACGCGCAGCCGCTCGACTCGGGGCTGGCGCTGGCGATGAGGCTCGAGTCCACGCGCGGCGCGCTGATCGCCAGCGTGGGCAAGAAGTCGCCCGCCGAGGCGGGCGGCCTGGAGCCGGGCGACGTCGTGGTCACCTGGAACGGGACGCCGATCGCCACCAGCGAGGATCTGAAGATCGACGCCCAGCTCACCGTGCCCGGAACGCGCGTGAAGGTCGGCTTGTGGCGCGACGGCCGCTCGGTCGAACGCGAGGTCACCGTGCGCGTGGCCGAGGGGCGCACGCCGATCCCGACGCACCCGTCCAGCTGCTCGCGCCGGCGCGAGGTCGCCAGCAGCGGCCCCGATGACTTCGACGTCACCGAGGTCCCGCCCGCGCAGGCGTCGGGCCTGCCCGGCGGGCGCGGCATCGCCATCGCGCAGCTCTCGGGCCACGGCGCGGCGTCGCAGGCCGGGCTGAAGATCGGCGACGTGATCCTGCGCGTCGGCAAGCAGGGCGTGCGCTCGTCGAACGATCTCACGGCGGCGCTGCGGACGTTCAAGGCCGGGACGACCGTGCCGATGCTGGTCCGGCGCGGCGGTTTCGACTTCTGGACCGCATTCACGCGCCGCTGATGCTATGGCTTAGCGATGTCCGACGACAAGATCGATAAGCCGGTCGACAAGCCGGTCGACAAGACAATCGACGAGAAGACGTACCGGCAGCTCCTGGATCAAACCTACGCGCGCATCGACGCCGCGTTCGAGGACGTCGATCCCGATCTCGCCGAGGTGTCGCTGTCGACGGGCACGCTCACCATCACCTTCGCGGGCAACCTGCGCATGATGCTGACGCCGCAACCGTCGCCGCGGCAGCTCTGGGTCGCGTTCCGCGATCGCGCCTGGCACTTCGACTACGACACCGCCCAGGCGCGCTGGGTCGACGACCGCGGCCAGGGCGTCGAGGTCCACGAGCTGATCGAAAAGACCACTCACCAGGCCGCGGGCGTCGCCATCAAGATCGCGCGCACCTGATCCCGAGCGCCGGCGTTTGCGGCCGGGCGCGTCCGCGCGTAAAAATGCACCTGCGTGAGCGCTCTACCGACAGGGTGTTTCGGGTTCCACGGTGCGGTCCATTCGTTCGTGCTGGCGCGCGACCACGACTTCCGCGACCTGCTGGCCACGGGGAAGTACGTCGAGGTCACCGGACTCGACGAGCTGGAGGCCGACACCGCGCTCGAGGGTCTCGCCGAGAGCAATCCGGACCAGCTCAACGTCTTCTTCCGCAGCATCGGGCTCGCGCTGCCAGCGGATGGGCCGCGGCGATCGGTGCACGGTGGCGCCGCCCAGCTGGTTCAGTCGCTCAACTGGGCGCACTTCGGAATCTTGCGCGAGGTCACGCCCGGCGAGCACGCCAAGCACGGCGCCGCCGCGGCGAGCGCGCCGGTCAAGGCGCTGCTGGCGACGCTGCAAAGAGAGCGCGGCGGGGAGCTGGCCTTCAAGGGCGGCCTCTATCGCGTGGTCGCGCACGGCGACACGACCCACCTGCGGCGTGGCGGCGGCTATGAAGTGGTTCCGTCGGGCGAGGCCGTGCCGCTGCTGCAGGCGATGGCGGCCGACGCGCGGGGAGCGACGGCGGTCAAGAACGCGCTCGAGGACGCCGCCCGCTTCATCGACGGGTCGAGCAGCCGCGGCGGCGTCCTCCTGCTGCGCAAGTCGGCGGACAGGGCCGGCGGTCCGGGCACCGACACGACCGCTCCGCCCAAGCCGGCCAAGCCCAAGCCGACCAGCGGCGGCAAGACATCGACCGACGAGGAGCCCACGATCCGCCTGGTCAACATCGAGGCGCCCACGTTCGTACCCGGCGCCGAGACCACGACCATCTCGTACGCGATCGACGGCCCCGTGCCCAAGACCGCGACGGTGACGATGATCGTGGAGTCGGTGCCGGCCCACGGCGACAGTGCCGTCGTCGAGAACCTGGACATCCCCGGGCCGTTCTCGGCCTCGGGCTCGATCGACTGGGACGGCAAGGCGGAGACGCCCGGCGGGTTCATCACGCTCAAGGGCTCGCCCTACGAGGTGACGTTCGCGCTGGTCTCGAAGTCGGGCAAGAAGTCCAAGAGCGCGGTCGGCAAGATCCAGCTCGAGGTCAAGGAGGTCAAGATCTCCGTCGACGACACCGGCCCGCTCGACGTCGCCGATCCCTGGAAGTCGTCCGTCGATGCTCTGATCACCGAGCTCACGAGCAGCGGTATGCCCGGCGACTGCAAGGGACGGATCGTCGTCGACAGCCCGCTCTTCAAGATCACCAACGGCGAGATGAATGACGACTCATCGTTCGCCACCTACCAGACCTTGGCGGGACCCGGGCCGACGATCCCGTTGCTGGCGCAGATCAAGCTGAAATCGAAGACCGGCGACGGCAAACAGTGGCCGGCGGCGCTGATCGGAACGCGGCTGCTGTGGGACTTCAAGCTCGAATCGTCGGGTGATCTCGACGGCTCGCTCTCGGGGCGCGGCATGCACGACGCCGGGAAGACGTTCGTGAAGAAGGCGTCATCCTTCGAGGAGAGCGCGACCCAGCCCAAGGGCACGTCGTCGCACTTCAAGGTGGGCGGCTACCGCGCGAAGTCGGCGGATCGCATCAGCCCCAGCGTGCAGTGGCTGGCGGGCGGCGACTGGGCGATGACGCCCCCGGCGCAGCGCGACTGGGCAGCGTTCACCGGGTGCGGCGACAGCGCCGATGGGCGCGCAGATTCCGCGATCTATTTCAGCCCCGGCCGCATGGCCGGCGACACGCACAGCGTGCGCGCGGTCGTCGACGTCGACGAGTCGCTGGACGTCACGGACGAGGCGGCACCCGACGGCGCGCCGGCGCCGCGGAAGTCCAACACCATCAAGCTGACCGCCTGGCGGCGCATCCCGATCGTCGCCAACTGGAAGGTCGGCGCGAGCACGACACCGATCTCGACGCCGCCGCTGACCGCCGAGTACAAGAAGGCCGGCCTCATCGTCGAGCCGGCCGCCGGCGTCGTGCCCACGGACATCGGCGCGCAATGGACCACCGAGTACCAGACCGTTGCCGCGGCGTACAAGTCGGCGGGGACCGCTTTCTTCTCCAAAGCGCTGGCCACCGACCCGCAGGGTTATCCGGTGGCTTACCTCGACTTCATGGACTACTGGAAGGCGGAGCATGCCGACGCCGGCTTCTTCGGCACGCTGTGGGAGCGCATCCGGAACTTCTTCAGCGCGTCCGACAGGAATGAATACAAGCAGAAGTGCGAGGACAACTGGAACACGGTGATGAACGCGGTGTCGCAGCGGATCCCGATCCCGGACAACGGAATCACCGCGCTCAAGTTCGCCCACGAACATCCGCACAATCAGAACCCCAACGAAGGCAGCAGCATCACGGCGGGAATCGCGCCCGTGATCGCGGGCGTAACCACCCGAACCCGGACGATCTTCTTCCAATTCACCGTCGGTGACGACACCAAGACCTTCATCCACGAGGTCGGGCACACGCTGTTCCTCGCGCACGCGCCCGGACATTTCCAGGCCGGCAAGCAACCCGGTGGCTACCAACCCAGCGCGCACGATAAGGATCAGGTCTGCCTGATGTCGTACGCGTCGAACAAGAAGTATCTGTGTGGCCTCTGCTTCGTGAAGCTGGGCGGCTGGAACTACACCCTCGTCAAGAATGACGGCACCATTGGGCCCTGAATCGCGGCGCACGCGGGGTGTGGCGCGGATGGGCGGACGCTGGGCCTCAGTCCCCTTCTTGTTTACCGCCGCGATCATCGTTGCCAACGCGCGGGGCTGCGCCGCGCGGTCGCAGCCGGGCGCGGAGCGCACCACCCCCAAACCGCCATCGAGGACCGCCATGTCAGCTTTCAGCCTCGCCAGCCCCGGGTTCATCACCATCCACCAAGAAGGGGGGATGTTTCTCTCCACGGAGACCTACGCTATCGGCGTGCTCGGACCGCGGCGCATCCTGCACACCGCCGAGTTCGTGCAACGGGGACAGGAGTTGGAGGAGCTGAAGCCCGTCAAGTGGGTCTCGTGGGACGTGCCGGTCCCCGAGAACGCGCGCATCTTCGCCGCGGGCGGCGGCATCTCCCCAGGCCAAACGCACCAGTTCTGGGTCGGCTGGCTCGCGGAGCGGCGGCTGCACATGCAGGCGCTGATGCAGGAGAAGCCGATCGAGGCCGAGCTCGCCGCCGACGAAACGCCGATCTTTCCCGCCATCACCGACGGCAGCGGTGCCGTTTCGTTGTACACCTGGCGGCCCGCGCCGGGTGGTGCAACCGCTCTATGGCGGCACACCTTCACCGGTGGGATCAAGAAACCCGGGACCGCGAACGCCGAAGCGCTCTCGGAGATCCCGGGACGGCCGCTGGTCTCTGTGGCGGCAGCGATCCCGAGCGAGGCCGCCGCGCACGCGCTGATTGGATGGACCGAGTCGGGCAGCGAAGGCGCCGTGCTGGGCATCGCGGTCATCATGCCTGCGCGCATGCGCGTGGTGCGGTCGAAGCCGCTGCGCGACCTGGTCTCGTTCGCGAACCAGCGCCTGGGCGTCTGGGCGGGGGTGAAGACCGCGGCCGGCCAATATCAGCTCGCAGCGGTGGTGCAATCGCGCGCCGACGCGCCGACTCATCGGCTGGCGATCTTCAACGTCGGCGCCGACGCCGGTGAGGGCCGCGTCAACCTCGACACACCCGTTCCGCCGGGGAGGCTGCAAGCGGCGGCGTTCGACTACGAGCGCAATCACTTGCAAGCGATGCTCGACCCCGCCTACCTGACCAAGGACGGAAATCTGTGGTTCGGCAGGACCCCCCCCATGATCAAGCGGCGCGGGATCGATCTCGACAGCCCGCTGCCGATCGCGACCACCAGCTACGTCTACTGGGGAACGCGCGCGCCCGACGGCACCATCAGCTTCGAACCGCTCTGAGCAACTGGACCGGGGTGATGCCGAAAGGGGGATACCGTGCGAAACGGGGGGAGAGACTATGAGGAGTGACCGTCATTCTCTTGGATGGGCCGGAGGGCTCGGTTGGGCTGCGCTGGCTGCCTTAGCCCTCGCCCCAGCATGCACCCAATATCGCATCGCCAACACCGACGCAGCGGCAGATGCAACGGAACCATAACGAAATTCCCGGGTCAAGGCGGTACCCTTGGCGGCATCTCCAGCGCAACAGACGGGAATATCTGGTTCACAGAACCGAGCACAAGCCAGGTAGCGGTCATCAGTCCGACCGGAACCATCACCGAGTACACGACGCCAACGTCGAATAGCAACCCAATGGGGATTACTGCCGGACCAGATGGCAATCTCTGGTTTGTGGAAACTGACGTCAACAAAATCGGTACTGCCACTTTGAGCGGGACGATTACCGAAAAGACGATCAGCAACACCTATATTGGCCTAACAGGTATCACCGCCGGCCCCGATGGGAATCTCTGGTTTACCGAGTCCTTCGCGAATCAGGTAGGGCGCATCAGTACCGGCGGTAATGTCACTGAGTTCAAGGTCCCGACCGCCTCCGCCGGACTTGGTGCCATTGCACCTGGACCCGACGGCAATGTTTGGTTCACCGAATCCTCTGCGAACAACGTCGGCCGAATGACTCCGACCGGAGCGATCACGGAATTTGCGCTTCCAACACCTAACTCAGGGCCCACTGGGTTGACTGGCGGACCAGATGGAAACATCTGGTTTTCGGAGACTCCGGGAAACCGTATAGGGCGTATCACACCGGCGGGCACGATCACGGAGTACACCGTGCCAGCGCCCCGAGGCCTGGTGACCGGCGCCGACGGAAACCTTTGGATCATCGTCGAGGCTAGCGGCGCAAAGATCGGCCGCTTTATTCCGCCTACGAACTAACGACCCTAAGTGCAATTGACCGACCCTAACCGTTAGTGCATCTCAACCACGGTGACGTTGAAGTAATCGTTCTGGTCGCTCGTTGTGTTTATGTTGCCGTAGGAAATACCAATCGTGTGAGTACCCGCGGTGGGCGCCGGAACGGTGAATGTCCGCGTGGGGATAGCCTTATGACTGCTCGGCTCGTTGGCATAACCCTGCAGGTCGCCGATTTTCACGCCATCGAGTGCAATCGCGAGGTCGAGACTACCAGCGCCTCCCGCGAAGGCGCTCGCCGACACGATCACAAGCCACGGATTCACCCCAGACGCCGTAAACATCACGTTGCGGGGGCCTGTTGCGGTGGTGATAGGATTGATCGCACCGCTCATCGTCGTCGCGCTGGTCTTCGCGGTCGCCGCTTCCAGCGCGGCCAGCCTCGAGTCGAGCGCCGCGAAGTTGGCGTTGACCTGGGCCGACGAGATCACCGTGTTCGGCTGGAAGACGTTGGGGACGGCCGCAATCGCGATCAGCGGGACCGTGAGCAACGCCGTCACGATCCACCACTTGTGCTTGGAAAATTTGCTCATTTGGTCGTCTCCGTTGCAGGCCAGATCAGCTCGGGTGCCAGGTCAGCTCCACTCCGCGTTGTCCCAATTGTCCACATCCCATTTCGCGCCGTTGCCGCCGCCGTCGACCGGCGGCGCCTGATCGACGCTGCCGTCACCGGGCGCGCCGCCCGTACCGGAAGCGCCGGACGCGCCGCCCGATCCGGACGTGCCGGCGGCGCCGCCACCGGATCCACCACCGCTGCCGGTCACGCCGCCGCTGGCGGTGCTTCCGCCGGCTCCGCCGTCGTCCTTGTTGGCGACGCTACCGCAGCTGGCGATCACAGCGCCGAGCGCGACTGCGCCCACCAGAAGGACCGCGCGCGAGCCGCGCCGCAAGCGTGAGATAAGCAAGTTCATGGAACGTACGCGAGGTGGACGTTAAACGGCGAGGGGCGGGCGTGTCAAACGCCCACCCCTCGCCGATCATTTCTACACGTGCTGGGTTCTATTGCTGCAAGCGAGCGAGCGGCCTAGAAGTCGTCGTCGCCGCCGCCCATGCCGCCCATGCCGCCGGGCGCGCCGTGGCCGCCGCCGGCTCCACCGGACGCCTTCTTCTTCGGGCGCTCGGCAACCAGCGCCTCTGTGCTGAGCATCAGCGACGCCACCGAAGCGGCGTTCTGAAGCGCGGCGCGGACCACCTTGGTCGGATCGATGACGCCGGCCTTGACCAGGTCCTCGTA
>Ga0265342_10002077_pt1 | contig 17755 bp, 13 predicted proteins | sample 4CB327metaG_FD_203125 | JGI IMG/M metagenome (GOLD analysis project Ga0265342, IMG submission 203125) | Rhizosphere microbial communities from Carex aquatilis grown in University of Washington, Seatle, WA, United States - 4-CB3-27 metaG | ecosystem: Host-associated > Plants > Roots >...
AATCCCGCACCGAGCCTTCGGCGGCGCGCGCGACGATGCCGAGCGCTTCCGGCTCGACCTCGACGTTTTCCTTGGCCGCGATATTGGCGAGATGCTTCATCAGCACGTCGGCCTCGACCCGGCGCAGGTCGAAGCGCTGGCAGCGCGACAGCACCGTCACCGGCACTTTGCGGATCTCGGTGGTGGCGAACACGAATTTGGCGTGTTCCGGCGGCTCTTCCAGCGTCTTCAGGAAGGCGTTGAACGCCGCCGTCGACAGCATGTGGACTTCGTCGATGATGTAGACCTTGTAGCGCGCGCTGGCCGGCGCATAGCGCACGCTGTCATTGATCTGGCGGACGTCGTCGACGCCGGTGTGGGAGGCGGCGTCCATTTCCAGCACGTCCATGTGCCGGCTTTCCATGATCGCCTGGCAATGCACCCCGAGTTTCGGCATATGGATGGTCGGTCCCTTCACCGATCCGTCCGGCAGTTCGTAATTGAGCGCCCGCGCCAGGATCCGCGCCGTGGTGGTTTTTCCGACACCGCGAACCCCGGTCAGGATCCAGGCTTGCGGAATGCGACCTGTCTCGAACGCGTTCGAGACCGTGCGCACCACGGCGTCCTGGCCGATCAAATCCTCGAAACCCGCGGGGCGGTATTTCCGCGCCAGCACGCGGTAGGGCTTGCCGGCCTGCGCCGAGCCGAGTTCAAGTCCGGGATTGTCCGACTCGTCGGGGGTCAAGGGCGTGCCAGCATCGTTCATCGGTTGGTCCGCAATGGATAATCTCGCGAAGCTGGCTTTGCGGAACAGCTACCTAAGCGAACGCGCTGAGAGAACCTTGCGCCATTCGCCGGAAAAAACAGGTAGGAGACTGACGAGCGACCCGATCCGGACCTCGTTAGGGCTGCTTCCTTCCGGACCTGACCCGGTTGGCGAGTGGCTCGTCCACCGCCAATCTCCCAGCCCCTATTTGGGGCCAAATGGCGGGGAAAGCAAGCCGGTCCACCGGCTTTGCGCCACTTGTGCAAAATCAGGGATAAGGCATTAGTTGCAGGATCTTGGCCCTCCCGGAAATATCCATGGCTCCCGAAGAATCCACATGGTCGCTGCATCCGCGGCTAAAGGAAGATACCATCGACATCGGCGACCTGCCGCTCAGCCGTGTGCTCGTCATCAAGGATGCGCATTATCCCTGGCTGTTGCTGGTGCCGCGGCGGCCGGAAATTGAGGAAATCATCGACCTCACCGAGGTCGAGCAGGCACAGTTGATGACCGAGATTTCCCGCGTTGCGCGCGCATTGAAAGAAATCACCAAATGCGAGAAGCTGAATATCGCAGCGCTGGGCAACGTGGTTCCGCAATTGCACGTGCACATCATCGCGCGACGTTCGAGCGATGCCGCATGGCCGCGGCCGGTCTGGGGCGTGATGCCGCCGCTGGCGCATGACGCGGAAGAAGTTCAGCATTTTATCAGCGCGTTGCGCCGCAGAATTTGGCTTGGCTAGAGACCAGAGACTAGAGACACATGAACGCATTCGATTCTTTTCCATTGGGGCAACCGGGCTTCGTCTCGCATATCCTCGATCGCGCCGCGCATTTGCGCAGCGATGAAGCAAAACTGCTGGCGCTGGAAAGTCACCCCGAGGCCCGCGCCTATGTCGTCTATCGCGACTCGCTTGTGGTCAGGCGCGAGGCCGCCGGCCCCCGCGCCTTGTTGAGCCTGGAGGAGGCTGCAAAATTCGGCGCCAATCCCGGCACGGTTTTCTTGGGGCTACGCGACGAGGCGCCCGTCTTCGGCATGGGCATTTCGCCGGCCGCGGTCGAACAGTTGTTGACCCGCGACGATGCCGCCGTGACCGAATTGCGCGGCATGGCGATGCAGGGCGCCGTTCCTTCAAATCAACTGTCGGCGATCGCGATGGCAAAATCGCTGGTGAACTGGCACCAGCGGCACGGTTACTGCGCCAATTGCGGCACCCGCACCGCGATGAGGGAAGGCGGCTGGAAGCGGGACTGCCCGAGCTGCAAGACCGAGCATTTTCCCCGCACCGATCCGGTCGTCATCATGCTCGTGACGTTAGGCGACAAGGTGCTGCTCGGCCGCCAAAGGCATTTCCTGCCCGGCATGTATTCGTGCCTGGCCGGCTTCGTCGAAGCGGCAGAAACCATCGAAGACGCGGTTCGCCGCGAAATCTTCGAGGAATCCGGCATCCGCTGCACCGACGTTCAGTACTATATGACGCAGCCCTGGCCTTATCCTTCGTCCCTGATGGTCGGATGCACGGCGCGTGCGCTGAACGAGGACATCGTCGTCGATCACGCCGAACTTGAGGATGCGCGCTGGTTCGATCGTGCGGAGGCGACCATGATGATCAAGCGGGAACATCCGGAAGGGCTCGCCGGCCCGCACCCGTTCGCCATTGCCCATCATTTGCTCGGCCGTTGGGTGCACAATGGCCCGGATCATCCGGCTTAACCGGAACCGGCTATGTCGGCCTTCGTTCTTGACGAGTAGCCCGTCGTAAACCTTGGATCCAACATGACCGACGCTTCTTCGCCCCCCAAACATACGAGGAAAAAACCTCCGCGAATTCTCTGTGTCGGTATGCCGGTGCGCGATCTGACCTTTCGCGTACAGGGACTGCCGGCGCGCGGATCGAAGGAAAACGCCACGCACTTTGACGAAATTTGCGGCGGCAACGCGCTCAACGGTGCGATCGGAATCGTGCGGCTCGGCGGTCGCGCCTCGATCTGCGGACCGATGGGCGACGAGAAGGAAACGACCTCCAGATACATCTACGAGAAGATGGCCGAAGAAGGCATCGAGACCAAACATCTCGTGCATATGCCGGGCCTGGTGACGCCGATCTCCAACATCATGATCGATCCGAGCGGCGAACGCACCATCGTCACCTTCCGCGATCCGGAACTGTGGAATGTACGCCTGCCCGAGCCCGATACGCTGCTGGAAGATTGCGACGCGATACTGACCGAAAGCCGTTGCGCGACCTTCTGCACCGAGCTGTGCGCCGAGGCGACGCGCCGCGGCATTCCGGTCGTGGTCGACGTCGACCGGGCGATGTCACTGCGGGAAGGCCTGCTCACCGCCTCGTCGCACCTTATCTTCTCCAGCGAGCCCTTGCAGGAGACCGCCGACGTCACCGACGACGGCGAGGCGCTGAAGAAGATCGCGAAACTGACCCCCTCGTTCCTTGCAGGCACACGCGGCGCACAGGGGACGATCTGGCTCGACGACCAGCAGAACCTGCAACAGACGCCGGCCTTCCCGGTCCACACCGTCGATACGCTCGGTGCCGGCGACGTTTTCCACGGGGCGTTTGCGCTCGCGATCACCGAAGGCCAGGACCTGCGCAGCGCCTTGCGATTCGCTTCCGCCGCCGCAGCGCTGAAATGCACCCGCTTCGGGGGTGCGTTCGCGGCCCCGCAACGTGCTGAAGTTGAAGCGCTTTTGAACCAGAAGCGATCGGCTGCCCGATAGGCCCCGCCGCAATATCGGGCTTGTCTTAGAAGATTTTTCTATATATGAGGTTTCAAGACCCTAATATTGGAAGAAAGTTCTTCTGACATGACCGACCTCGCTATTCCTACCGCCGCGACCGAGCCCAACCGCAGGCTCGATGCCATCGACCGCAAGATCCTGACCGTGTTGCAACAGGACGCCTCGCTTTCCGTCGCCGAGATCGGCGACAGGGTCGGTCTGTCGTCGACGCCATGCTGGAAGCGCATCCAGCGGCTGGAGGCTGACGGCGTGATCCTGCGCCGGGTGGCCCTTGTCGATCAGAACAAGATCGGGCTCGGCATTACCGTGTTCGTTTCGGTCGAAAGCGCCGATCACTCCGAGGCGTGGTTGCAGAAATTCGCGGAAGCGGTTTCCGCGATGCCCGAGGTGATGGAATTTTACCGGATGGCGGGAGATGTCGACTACATGCTGCGCGTCGTGGTCGCCGACATGCAGAGCTACGATGTCTTCTATAAAAAGCTGATCAGCGCCGTGCCGCTGAAGAACGTGACGTCGCGGTTTGCGATGGAAAAGATCAAATCGGTGACCGCGCTTCCGGTGCCGGCAAACTAGTGGTGCCGGCAAACTAGTGTGGTGTCAGGCGCCCCCTTCTGGGCCGTCATCACCAATCGCGACCCGCCTACACCAGGGCTTCGCCGATAGGCTTGGGGGTTACTGATGCCCTCATGCGCGCGGGCCATGACCGCCGAAGATAGATGCGGCGGAGCGGCCTCAGATCTTCTGGTTGTATTCGCCGACTTCGGGATGGGTGCGCAGCACCGAATCCATCGCCTCGAACATGTCACGCATCCGCTGCTCCGCGACCGGGCTTTCGACCACCACCACAAGCTCCGGCTTGTTGGAGGAAGCCCGCACCAGGCCCCAGCTGCCGTCCTCGACGGTGACACGCACGCCGTTGACGGTGACGAGGTCGCGGATCTTCTGGCCAGCGACTTTTTCGCCGCGCTTTTGCAAACCTTCGAAGTGCTTCACCACCTGATCGACGACGCCGTATTTGGCTTCGTCGGCACAATGCGGTGACATGGTCGGCGACGACCAGGTCTTCGGCAGCGCGTTCTTCAGATCGGCCATCGACTTGCCGGGCGCTCGATCGAGCATGTCGCATACCGCAATCGCCGACACCAACCCGTCGTCATAGCCGCGGCCATACGGCTTGTTGAAGAAGAAGTGGCCGGATTTTTCAAACCCCGCCAGCGCGCCCATCTCGTGGGTGCGGCGCTTCATGTAGGAATGGCCGGTTTTCCAATAGTCGATCTTCGCGCCCTGCTTCTGCAACACGGGGTCGGTGACAAAAAGCCCGGTCGATTTCACGTCGACGACAAACTGCGCGTCCTTGTGAATCGCCGACATATCCCGCGCCAACATGACGCCGACCTTGTCGGCAAAAATCTCCTCACCAGTATTGTCGACGACGCCGCAGCGGTCGCCGTCACCGTCAAAGCCCAAGCCCACATCGGCCTTGTGCTGCAATACCGCATCGCGGATCGCGTGCAGCATCTCCATGTCTTCGGGATTGGGATTGTACTTCGGGAAGGTGTAGTCGAGTTCAGTATCGAGCGGGACGACTTCGCAACCGATCGCCTCCATCACCTGCGGCGCGAAGGCGCCCGCGGTGCCGTTGCCGCACGCAACCACGGCCTTGAGCTTGCGTTTGAGTTTCGGCCGCTTGGTCAGATCGGCGATGTAGCGCGCCGGGAAATTCTCGTGAAACTGGTAGGAGCCGCCGACCTTGTTCTTGAACTCGGCATTGAGCACGATTTCCTTCAGGCGCGTCATCTCATCAGGGCCGAAGGTGAGCGGCCGGTTGGCGCCCATCTTGACGCCGGTCCAGCCATTATCGTTGTGCGAGGCTGTCACCATCGCGACGCAGGGAACATCGAGTTCGAATTGAGCGAAATACGCCATCGGCGTCATCGCAAGCCCGATGTCGTGAACCCGGCAGCCGGCCGCCTGCAAGCCCGAGATCAGCGCGTATTTGATCGAGGCCGAGTAGCCGCGAAAATCGTGACCGGTCACGACCTCCTGCTTGACGCCGAGTTCGGCAATCAACGCGCCCAGCCCCATGCCGAGTGCCTGAATGCCCATCAGGTTGATTTCCTTGCCGAACAGCCAGCGCGCATCGTATTCGCGAAAGCCGGTCGCTTTCACCATCGGTTCCGACTCGAAGGCATAGGTGTTCGGAACCAGTACGGGCTTCGGCTTTGGAAACATTCGAATGGCCTGTGTTGACGGACAACAATAAGGCCGAAGCCATAGCGAATGCACTGGCCCGATGGAAGGCAAAACCGCCGGCCGAATGAGTTAATTGCAGGGAGGCGCGGGGCGTCGAGCGCCAGCGGCAATTACTGCTCGAGCACCATCTTGCCGTTGGCGTATTCGAACCGCTTCAGCTTCGACAGGAACGACAACCCCAGCAGGTTTTCCGATAGCGCTTCATCCGGCAGCACCATCGCATCGACGTCGCGCACGATCAGGCCGCCGATGTCGACCATCGCCAGGCGTGTCGGCGCGGCCTTCACCGTACCATTTGCCGTCGTGACCATCGCCCGATAGTCGTTACGCGACGGGCGCAGCCCGAAGCGCGCCGCCGAGCTCTCGTTCAAGGCAATGACGGAAGCGCCGGTGTCGACCATGAAGCCAATGCGCTGGCCGTCGATCCGCCCTTCGGTCGCGAAATGGCCGCGGCCGTCGCGGAGGATGCTGAGGCTGCGCGCACCGGCCTGACCTGTCGTGTCGGGCATTGCGGCCAAACGTGCCGACGTCGTCGCGGAAGCCGGCGCGGGCGCGATCTTGTCGGCCATCTGCGCCATGAAGGTGCCAAGCCCGATCATGATCGCGGCAAAAATCATAATGTTACGCATGACGCCACTCTCGATCGCGAACTCCCCGGATTTCAACACGCCCCCAGCTAAACTTCGACCGGCGACAAATCGCGCGAGCGGCAATTTTGGCGAAAAGGATGAGCGAACGGTTAACAAATTCGTCACGAGGAGCAGGCCGTGTTGTAACGTCCTCGCTGCTTACGTTCCCTTTTTACGTTCCCTTGGGCTTGACGCGACGGGTCGGCATTGCACTCGCCGGATCTTCCGGCCAGGGATGACGCGGATAGCGACCGCGCAGATCGGAACGCACCGCCGCATAACTGCCACGCCAGAAGCCCGGCAAGTCGCGCGTGACCTGCACCGGGCGGTGCGCCGGCGACAGCAACTCCAGCACCAGCGGAATCGTACCCCTGGCAATCGAGGGATGGCTGGTCAGCCCAAATAGCTCCTGCAAGCGCACGGCAATGGTCGGGCCCTGCTCGGCCTCGTAGTCGATCGCAAGTTGCGTGCCGGTCGGCGCCTCGAAATGGGTCGGTGCTTCCTTTTCCAGCCGTGCGCGCAACGACCAGGGCAGAAGCGTCTGCAAGGCCTCCGACAAGTCGCCGGCCGAAAACGCCTTCAACGACGTCTTGTCGAGCAGCGCCGGTACCAGCCACGTTTCACGCTGAGCTTTGAGTCCCTCATCCGACAGGTCCGGCCACGGATTATCCGGCGATGCGCCCTCGGAGGCGCGGACAAACATCACGCGATCGCGCCATTGCTTTGTCGGCTTCGACCACGGCAACTGATCGAGCCCCGCCGCGATCAAGCCGTCGGCGAAGATCCGCGCAGTCCGTTCTGACGGTTCAAGCGCAAGCGGTGCCTCCGACAAGGTGATCGCATGCAACGACTTCCTGCGCCGCGCCCGCAAGGCCATCGCGCCGCGGTCGAAGGAAACTTCGTCCGCGGTTTCGATCTGGCCGGCAAAACGCGCCTCGATCTCGCCTTGCGTGATCGGCGCCGCCAGCAGGATGCGGCCCTGCATGGCCGTACCCGTCAATTCAGCCACCGCGACATACGGGGCGCGCGCGAGTGCGGCCGCAGGCTCGATCACAGCGCCGCGCCCGTTGGCCAGAACAAAACTACCGTTGCCGCGGTTCTTCGCCACGCGATCGGGAAAGGCAAAAGCCAGCATGACGCCGTTTGACGGAGGCTCCTCTGGCCTTGTACCGGACTTGTCATCTGCCGCGACCTGCGCAGCCCAGCGCTGGGCCTGGCCGCGCGCGGCTTCGGCCCGCTGCGAACGATCGCGGCGAAACCCCTCCAGGCGGACATCCAGATCGACATGATCGCCGCCGAGCCCACGTTCAGTGAGCACGGCCGCGATGTCGGCAGCGGCACGGCCTGCACCCAGGCGATGCGAATCGACGATCATTCGCGCCAGTCGCGGCGGCAAGGCCAGCGCCCGCAGGCTGCGGCCTTCGTCGGTGATCCGGCCGTCGGTATCGAGCGCGCCGAGCTCGCGCAGCAACTCTCGCGCTTCCTTCAAGGCCGGTGCAGGAGGGGAATCGAGAAATGCCAGGGTCGAGGGATCGGTGACGCCCCATTGCGCGAGATCGAGCACCAGCGACGATAAGTCCGCGCTCAGGATTTCCGGCTGCGTATAGGCCGCAAGCGATGCCGTCTGCGGTTCATCCCAGAGCCGGTAGCACACGCCGGGCTCGGTGCGCCCGGCACGTCCGCGCCGCTGGTCGACCGCCGCGCGCGAAGCCCGAACCGTCTCAAGCCGCGTCAGGGCGATGTCCGGCTCGTAGCGCGGCACCCGCGCCAGACCGGAATCGACGACGATCCGCACGCCCTCGATGGTCAAGGACGTTTCCGCGATCGAGGTCGCAAGCACGACCTTGCGATGGCCCTTCGGCGCCGGTGCAATGGCGCGGTCCTGCACCGAGGCATCGAGTGCGCCGAACAGTGGCACGATCTCGATCGAGGCATTATGAATGCGCTCACCGAGAAAATTCTGGGTGCGGCGGATTTCGGCTGCGCCCGGCAGAAAAGCCAGCACCGAACCAGGATCGGCACGGAGCGCGGTCGCAATCGCATCCGCCATTTGGCGCTCGATCGGCGCATCGGCCTTGCGTCCGAGATAGCGCGTCTCGACCGGAAAGGCGCGGCCTTCGCTCGCCACAACCGGCGCCTCGCCGAGCAGCCTGGCGACCCGTGCGCCGTCAAGCGTGGCCGACATCACCAGGATCCGCAGGTCCTCGCGCAGGCCGGTCTGCGCGTCACGGGCCAGCGCCAGTCCCAAATCGGCATCGAGCGAGCGCTCGTGAAATTCGTCGAACAGCACGGCGGCGACGCCGTTCAGCTCGGGATCGTCGAGAATCTGGCGGGAGAAAATTCCTTCGGTCACGACCTCGATACGGGTCGCGCGCGAGACCTTGGAGCCGAAGCGGACGCGGTAGCCGACGGTCTGGCCGACCTTCTCGCCCAGCGTCTGCGCCATCCGCTCGGCGCTGGCGCGCGCCGCGATCCGCCGGGGCTCCAGCACGATGATTTTCTTGTTCGCGGACCAGGGTGCGTCAAGCAGAGCGAGCGGCACCCGCGTGGTCTTGCCGGCGCCGGGCGGCGCCACCAACACTGCGACGTTGCGGCTGACCAGCGCGCGCGCCAGATCGTCCAGCACCGCGTCAATGGGAAGAGGCGTATCGAAGCTGCGGGGCAAATCGTTGTTCCGTCATCGCCTGCAAAGGCGGGCGATGACTGGTTACCCCGCGGACAGCGGGGATGACAACCGCCTCAGCCCCTTACTTCTCAGCCGGCCGGCCGATGCTGTCGTAGATGAAGCCGTGCGCAGCCATGTCCTCGGGCCGATAGACATTGCGCAAATCGACCACGACGGGATGTGCGAGTTCGTTCTTCAGCCGTTCGAGATCGAGCGCGCGGTATTGCGCCCATTCCGTCACCACCACCAGCGCATCGGCGCCGCGGGCGCAGAGATAGGGATCTTCGCAATATTCGATGTCGGGCAGTTCGCGGCGCGCCATTTCCATGCCGACCGGATCGTGCGCGCGGACCTTGGCGCCCATGTCGAGCAACCCGGTCACCAGCGGAATCGAAGGCGCGTCGCGCATGTCGTCGGTGTCGGGTTTGAAGGTGAGACCGAGCACGGCAACCGTCTTGCCGCGCAGGTTGCCGCCGGCGGCACTGGAAACCTTGCGCGCCATCGCGCGCTTGCGGTTGTCGTTGACGGCGAGCACCGCCTCGACGATGCGCAAATGCACGTCATGATCGAGCGCGATCTTGACGAGCGCCTTGGTGTCCTTCGGGAAGCACGAGCCGCCGAAGCCGGGACCCGCATGCAGGAACTTGGTGCCGATGCGATTGTCGAGCCCGATGCCGCGCGCCACTTCCTGGACGTTGGCGCCAACCTTCTCGGAAAGATCGGCGATCTCGTTGATGAAGGTGATCTTGGTCGCAAGGAAGGCGTTGGCGGCGTATTTGATCATCTCCGCCGTACGCCGGCCGGTGAACATCAGCGGCGCCTGGTTGAGCGACAACGGCCGGTAGATGTCGCCGAGAACTTTCCGCGCCCGCTCATCCATGGTGCCGACCACGATGCGGTCGGGGAATTTGAAATCGCGGATCGCCGCACCCTCGCGCAGGAATTCCGGATTGGAGGCGACCGCGACGTCAGCCGAGGGATTGGCTTCGCGGATCAGGCGTTCGACTTCGTCACCGGTGCCAACCGGCACGGTGGACTTCGTAATCACGACCGTGAAGCCTTTCACCACAGCAGCGATCTCGCGCGCGGCGGCGTAGACGTAGCTGAGATCGGCATGACCGTCGCCGCGGCGGGATGGCGTGCCGACCGCGATGAAGACCGCATCCGCTTCGGCGACCGGCGCCGTGAGGTCGGTCGTGAACTTCAGGCGTCCGGCCTTCGTATTGGTGGCGACGAGCGCGTCCAGCCCGGGTTCGAAAATCGGGATTTCTCCGCGGAGAAGCGCTGCGATCTTGCCTTCGTCCTTGTCAACGCAGGTGACTTGATGTCCAAAGTCCGCAAAGCAGGCGCCTGACACCAACCCCACATAGCCCGTGCCGATCATGGCGATATGCATCTGAAATCCTGTCGAAAATGGTTAACGAGAGTGATCTCTGGTGTCCCGATTCTGACATTCGTACGGTTCCGCGGCAGGATTCGTTTACGAATGCCAGAATCACAGGGACACTAGCAAATCTCAGTTTTCAGTATGGTTTCGGATTTGACATTCGCCTTGGACAACTCGTGGAGCCACTGAAGCGAATGTCAAATCCACCACACTGTCGAATCCGTCTTAGAGCATTCTGTCACAAACCAAAAACCGAACGTGCACATGACAATGGCATGTCATTTGCGTGAATAAAGGAGAATGAAACGGATAAGGCCGATGATGCGCCAAAGCCACCCCAAAAAGGCACAGCCATGACATCGAACGGCACATCTGCCGTTACCGTTACCAGCCACGCCGGTTCCGGCCGGGTCGACTGGGTCGACTACGCCAAGGGCATCTGCATCGTCATGGTCGTGATGATGCACTCGGTGCTGGGCGTCGAACTAGCTGCCGGCCAGACCGGCTTCATGCATTCGCTGGTTGCCTTCGCCAAGCCGTTCCGGATGCCGGACTTCTTCCTGATCTCCGGCCTGTTTCTGCCGGTGGTTATCGACCGCGACTGGCGCACCTATCTCGACCGCAAGGTGGTGCATTTCGCTTACTTTTATGTGCTCTGGGTCACCATCCAGTTCGGCTTCAAGGCGCCGGCATTCGCGGCCGAATCGAGCTGGACCCATGCCGGATATCTTTATCTGGAATCCTTCATCGAGCCGTTCGGCACGCTGTGGTTCATCTATCTGCTGCCGGTGTTCTTCGTCGTCACAAAGGCGACGCGACGCCTGCCGCCGCTTCTGATCTGGGGCCTCGCCGCGTTTCTGGAGATGACCCACTATTCGACCGGCTGGACCGCGATCGACGAGTTCGGCGCGCGCTTTGTCTATTTCTACACCGGCTATCTGTTCGCCGACCGCGTGTTCGCCTTCTCTGGCCGGGCGCGGGCGCGTCCGTCGCTTGCACTCGCGGCACTTGCGCTCTGGGCGCTCATCAACGAAGGCCTCGTGCAGCTTGGCGTCAGCGAGTGGCCCCTGGTTTCGCTTTCACTTGGACTTGCAGGCGCATTCGCGATCGTCGTCATCGGCACTCTGCTGGCGCAGATGCAATGGCTGAAATCCCTGCGCTTCTGCGGCGAGCATTCGATCGTGATCTATCTCGCCTTCTTTCTGCCAATGGCCGCGACGCGGACGCTGCTCTTGCGCACCGGCATCATTCCCGATGTCGGCGCGATGTCGCTGACGGTGACACTGTTCGGCCTGTTTGGCGCGCTGGCGATCTGGCGGATCGCGCTCAAGGTCGGAGCGAACTTCCTGTTCGAACGCCCCGACGCGTTCTGGATTGCGCCGAAGAAGACGATGTCTGCACTACAGGCGGCGGAATAGCCGCCGAAACCTATACCTCTTCGATCTTCACACCGCCTTTCATGTGCTCCAGTTTCTCGAGAAAACCTTCAGCGTCGCCGAAATCAGCAAAGCCCTGATAATGGGGGTGCGGTCCGAGCACCCGGCGCGCATGTTTGATCGGGCACCAATAAATCTCGGTGCGAGCCGCCACCTCGCGTATGAAAGCGATAGCGCCGTTGGCGTAGGAGCAATAAGCGCAATTGAGCTTTTCGAGCACGTTGAGATAGGCGAGGTGGTGGCGGTCGAAGATCAGGTAATCGGTCCGGCGCACCCGCGGAATCCTATAGATCGGAAAGCAGATCGCCTGATACGCCATGATTGCAACGTCGAGTAACGCGATCGGAATGATCATCGAATAGATCACCGGCGCGGTTAAGACGATCAGCGGGCTGGCATTGTAGATATAGCGCGCCAAACCCACCTTGATGGCGCGCTGAACCTTCAGGACTTCCTCTTCGAAAATGATCCGGCGATTTTCGATCCGGAATCGCAATTCCTCTCGTCGTTTCGCCAGTTCCACTTCGATCTCGGCTTCGACCGACCGCAACTTTTCCATCAACTCATCGAGCGTGCCGGCCATACCCCGTCCTTTCGACTTGCCCCGAGGCGACAGGGGGTCATGGAACGGAGGCCGATGCAACCTATCCCAGGACGATTCTCACAACAGCTCGTGCCGCCTTCGAGCTTCACGGCCTGAGATAAAGCGCACCCGAGGTCTTGCCAGCTTCCAGATCAGCATGCGCCCGCGCGGCTTCGCTGAGCGGATAGGGCCGGCCGCAAACGCGGAGGATTCCGCTTTCGATTCCTTCAAGCACCGCCTCAGTCGCCACACGATAAGCATCCATCTCGTTCAGGTAGGCCATGACGCTCGGCCGCGCGAGCGACAGGCTCCGGCGAGGTCCGAGTTCGCTGACATCGACCGGCGGAATCGGCCCTGCCGCCTGACCGATGCTCGCCACCACGCCGAACGGCCGCACGCATGCGACTGTTTTGGCGAGCGTCGCACCCCCAACGCCGTCATAGGCGACGTCAACGCCGCGCTTGGAAGTGAAGTCAGCGACGGCTTGCGCAAAATCCGCATCACGGCCGACAATGACGTGCGCTGCGCCGGCGTGGCGTGCGATAGCGGCCTTGGCTTCCGAGCTGACGGTTCCGATCACGGTCGCGCCGCGATGGGTCGCCCAGCGTGTCAGCAACTGTCCAAGGCCGCCGGCGGCGCTGTGAACCAGCAGTGTCGTGCCTGATACGACCGGGTAGACCCGATCGAGCAGCATGTGCGCGGTAATTCCCTTCACGAAGGACGACGCGACCGCTTCGTCGGAAAGCGCGTCCGGCAGCCTGACCACCCGCCAGGCCGGAAGGTTTCGTTCCACTGCATAGGCGCCCACCGGCGCGCCGGCATAGGCGATGCGGTCGCCGGGCCGCACCGACGTCACGCTGGAGCCAACCGCGGCGATCACGCCGACGCCCTCGACACCGGGAATATTGGCCGGCGGCATCGGGTAGAGCCCCGAGCGCTGGTAGATATCGACGAAATTCACGCCGATCGCGGTTTGGCGGATGCGCACCTCGTCGGCGGCTGGCGGCGGCAATTCGATTTCGGCGATCTCGAACTGCTCGACTCCGCCTGGGCTCCTGACGCGAACGACCTTGGTCATGGTTTTTTTCCTCGTAATGGTTGCAAGGAGACTATGGCGGTCGCGTCAAATATGCGAAATTCCTCAAATCTGCGCTTCATATGTGAGATTTTGCACAATGGCCGACTGGGAAGATCTCCACCATTTTGTCACTCTGGCGCGCGAGGGCACGTTATCCGCGGCAGCCCGTACGCTTGGCGTCGACCATGCGACCGTGGCGCGGCGGGTGGCGGCGCTGGAGCAATCGACCGGGCTCAAACTGGTCGACCGCCGCTCGCGCGCCACGACACTGACCGACGACGGAAAACGCATCGCCGCCGTCGCGACTCCCATGGAAGAAGCCGCGTTCGCCGTGGGGCGCGCGGCGCAGGCCGCGAAACCCGGTGTTGACGGCGAGGTTTCGGTCAGCGCGCCGCCGAACTTTGCAAGTTCGGTGATCGCGCCACAGTTGGTGCGGCTGCGGGCGCAGCATCCGGGCATTCACATCAAGCTGATCGGCGAGAAGCGCCAAGCTTCGCTCGGCCGACGCGAGGCGGACATCGCGCTGCGGCTGATGCGCCCGGTCGAGGGCGGCCTGCTGGTGCGCAAGATCGGCAGTTTCGGTTTCAGCCTTTACGGCGCGCCGAGCTACTTGGAGAAGACTCCGCCCCACGCGCTCAACTTCATCGGCTATGACGCATCGATGGCCGAGTCGCCGCAGGAGGTCTGGCTGCGCACGATCATCGGCGAGCGCGAAGTCGTGCTGCGCACCAACGATCTCGAGACCCAGGTCACCGCCGCATGCTCCGGTCTCGGCGTCGCCGCCTTGCCGCACTATCTCGGCGACAGCAATCCGGGCCTGCAACGTTATCCTGTGACCGGGAGACCGATCAGCCGCGACGTCTGGCTCGCGGTGCATCGCGACCTGCGCCAGGTCCCGGCCGTGCGTGCCGTCATGGAATTTCTGGTGATCTGCCTGAAACCGAAATAACAAGCAAAAAATCCCGTGCGCGGTGCGCACCACATGGGTGTCAACAGAAGCAAAAATCCCTACATTGCGGCCATGCCAAAATCCTCGCCAAAAGCCGCCGCCCCCAAACCCGTCGCCGCCAAAGCCCTCACCAAGGGGGACCATGTGTTTCTTGTCGACGGTTCCTCCTATATTTTTCGCGCCTATCACGCGCTGCCGCCGCTGAACCGCAAATCCGACGGGTTGCAGGTCAACGCCGTGCTCGGCTTCTGCAACATGCTGTGGAAATTGTTGCGTGACATGCCGCCGGACAACCGGCCGACGCATCTGGCGATCGTGTTCGACAAGTCGGAGGTCACCTTTCGCAACAAGCTTTATCCCGATTACAAGGCGCACCGTCCGCCGGCGCCCGACGATCTCATTCCGCAATTCGCCCTGATCCGCGACGCGGTGCGCGCCTTCGACCTGCCTTGTCTGGAACAGATCGGATTCGAGGCCGACGACCTGATCGCGACTTACGCGCGGGAAGCCAGCGAGCGCGGCGCCACGACAACCATCGTCTCGTCGGACAAGGATCTGATGCAACTCGTCAACGACAAGGTGACGATGTTCGACACCATGAAGGACCGCCGCATCGGCGTGCCCGAGGTGATCGAGAAGTTCGGCGTACCGCCGGAAAAAGTGGTCGAGGTTCAGGCGCTGGCCGGAGACTCGACCGACAACGTGCCGGGCGTGCCAGGCATCGGCATCAAGACCGCGGCGCAACTGATCGTCGAATATGGCAACCTCGAAACGCTTCTGAAGCGCGCCGGCGAGATCAAGCAGCCGAAGCGACGCGAATCCTTGATCGAGAATGCCGAGAAGGCGCGCATCTCGCGGCAACTCGTGCTGCTCGACGACAAGGTGAAGCTCGACGTGCCGCTGAACGACCTGGCGGTGCACGAACCCGACGCGCGCAAGCTGATCGCGTTTCTCAAGGCGATGGAGTTTTCCACCCTCACCCGCCGTGTCGGTGAATATTCGCAGATCAATCCGGCCGACGTGAACGCCGATACCGGGAAGGAAAGCACCTTTTCGCCGCTACCGCTGGCCGAGAAGGTCGACGAATCCGGCAACACGCCCGCACATGCCGGCGGCGATTTGTTCGGCGATCAAAAGCCACCCGCCGCCAGGAGCGGAGCCGGCGCGACGGGCAAGCCCGGCGACCGGAGCGACAAGGCTTCCAGCCTGAAAGGCACGCCGCAGGCATTGGCCGCCGCGCGCGCCGAAGAAGCCCGCAACACCCCGGTCGACCGCAAAAAGTACCAGACGCTTCGCACCATGGCTGATCTGAAGGCCTGGATCGCGCGGGCGCGCGAGGCCGGCCAGTTCGCCTTCGAGGTGAAGGCCGCGTCGGAAGACCCGATGCGGGCGGAGATCTGCGGCATCGCGCTGGCGCTTGGCCCCAATGATGCGGCTTACGTTCCGCTTGGCCACAAGCAGGCCGGCGACGGCAACGGGCTCTTCGCCGCAGGCCTTGCACCGGATCAGATCAAGGTGATGGACGCACTCGCCGCGCTGAAGCCGCTGCTGGAATCGGCGGGCTTTCTCAAGATCGGCTTCAACATCAAATTCGGCGCGGTGATGCTGGCACAGGCCGGCATCACATTGCGCAATTGCGACGACGCGCAGCTCATGAGCTATGCGCTCGATGCCGGCCGCAATTCGCACGGACTCGATCAACTCGCGCAAGGCTGGCTCGGCCACACCACCATCGGCTACGGCGATCTGACCGGCAGCGGCAAGAATAAGCTGTCGTTCGATCAGGTCGCGGTCGACAAGGCGGCCGAATATTCGGCCGAAGACGCCGACGTGATCGTTCGGCTCTGGCGGCTGTTCAAGCCGCGCCTCGTCGCCGAGCGCATGAATGTGGTCTATGAGACGCTGGAGCGCCCGCTGGTTTCCGTACTGGCGCGGATGGAACGGCGCGGCATCTCGATCGATCGACAGGTGCTGTCGCGGCTGTCGGGCGATTTCGCCCAGACCGCGGCGCGGGTCGAGGCCGAAATTCAGGAGATCGCCGGCGAGCCGGTCAATGTCGGCAGCCCGAAACAGATCGGCGACATTCTGTTCGGCAAGATGGCCATCCCCGGCGGCACCAAGACCAAGACCGGCGCATGGTCGACCTCGGCGCAAATCCTCGACGACCTCGCCGAACAGGGCCACGAGTTTCCAAAGAAAATCCTGGAATGGCGGCAGGTCTCGAAACTGAAGTCGACCTACACCGATGCGCTGCCGACCTATGTGCATCCGGACACCCATCGCGTGCACACGACCTACGCGCTGGCCGCGACCACCACGGGACGGCTGTCATCGAACGAGCCGAACCTGCAAAACATTCCGGTGCGCACCGAGGACGGGCGAAAGATCCGCCGCGCGTTCATCGCCTCTCCGGGCCACAAGCTGGTGTCGGCGGACTACTCTCAGATCGAACTGCGGCTGCTGTCCGAGATCGCGGACATTCCCGTGCTCAAGCAGGCATTCCGCGACGGGCTCGACATTCACGCCATGACGGCCTCTGAAATGTTCGGCGTTCCGGTCAAGGACATGCCGGGCGAAATCCGCCGCCGCGCCAAAGCGATCAACTTCGGCATCATCTATGGCATCTCGGCATTTGGGCTCGCCAACCAGCTCGGCATCGCCCGCGAGGAAGCCTCCGCCTACATCAAGAAATATTTCGAACGCTTCCCCGGCATCCGCGCCTACATGGACGCGACACGCGACTTCTGCCGCGCTCACGGTTATGTCGAGACGCTGTTCGGCCGCAAATGCCACTACCCGGATATCAAGGCATCCAACGCCTCGGTGCGCGCCTTCAACGAGCGCGCCGCGATCAACGCGCGCCTTCAGGGCACCGCCGCCGACATTATCCGCCGCGCGATGATCCGCATGGAAGATGTACTCGCCGAGAAGAAGCTCTCGGCACAGATGCTGCTGCAAGTGCATGACGAACTGATCTTCGAGGTGCCCGACGACGAGGTCGCGGCGACGCTTCCCGTCGTCCAGCGCGTGATGGAAGACGCGCCATTCCCGGCCGTGATCCTGTCGCTGCCGCTGCATGTCGACGCCCGAGCCGCCAATAACTGGGACGAGGCGCACTAAGTGCGTGACGATTTAAGCCGTCATTGCGAGGAGCATTAGCGACGAAGCAATCCAGATTCCTTCACTGGATCGCTTCGCTTTCGCTCGCGATGACGGGTTGCGTAGCCTGGATCTACTCCGCGGCGAGCTTCACTTCCGGCGCAGCCGCGCGG
>Ga0265342_10002078_pt1 | contig 17748 bp, 12 predicted proteins | sample 4CB327metaG_FD_203125 | JGI IMG/M metagenome (GOLD analysis project Ga0265342, IMG submission 203125) | Rhizosphere microbial communities from Carex aquatilis grown in University of Washington, Seatle, WA, United States - 4-CB3-27 metaG | ecosystem: Host-associated > Plants > Roots >...
ACCACGGTGCAGGCCACCCTTTTCGAGCACAACGCTTGGATCTCAGGGTACTTCGGCTCTGACGACTCCTCGGCGCCCTACAGCCCGACCGCCACCGAGCGCGTGCTCACCACCTTCGACCCGACCTGGTTCGCGGCCTTTCCCACAGCGCTCGGTCACGACCCCGCGGCCTTCGCCCCGACCACCACCACGCCTTGGCTCGACTTCGGCAACCTTCTGCCCGAGGTCCCCACCGACCGCGCCGGCGTGGTCCGCCACGCACCGGTGGATCTTGGGCCTTTCGAGAAGTGAGAGCGCGGCGCTAGGCCACGAGCACGGGCGGCGGGGTTCGGCTGGGGGTTCGGCTGGTGGGCGAATCCGGTTCGGACGACTTGGCCCTAACCGGGTTGGCGAGCAGGAACACCGTACCGCCCGAAGGCAGGTCCTCTTGCGCCCGCGGCGTGGCGATCTCTTGCGAGCGCTTGCGGGCAAGGGCCACGAAGCGCTCTTGGCTGCGCACGCGTGGCTCGGCCTTCGCCGCAACTACGCGCACGTAACTACCGTCTGGCTGCAACATGCGCGCCCGCACGTTGTCGGCGAGTTGAGTGCCCAGGATCTCTTTCAGAATTCGTTCGCGCAAGGTCTCGTCATCGATGGGGAACATGACTTCGATCCGGCGCACGAAATTGCGCGGCATCCAGTCCGCGGAGGCCAGATAGACTTCGTGTTTGCCGCCTGCCTCGAAGTAGAAGATGCGCGCGTGCTCGAGAAAGCGGTCCACGGTGCTGAGCACGCGGATGTTCTCACTTTGACCGGCGATGCCTGGCTGCAAGCAGCAGATGCCACGCACCAGCAGGTCGATGTGCACGTTGGCCCGCGAGGCCTGGTAGAGCGCGCGAATGACGTCCGGGTCCACCAGGGAATTCATCTTGGCGATGATGTGTCCCTTGTTCCCAAAGCTGCTTTCGCGCGCGATGAGCTCCAGGATGCGCTCTTTGAGCCCGAGCGGAGCCACCGCGAATCGTTTCCACGAAGGTGGTGCGGAGTACCCCGTGATGAGATTGAACAAGGCACCGGCGTCGTCGGCAAAGTCCTCGCGCGCGGTGAGATAGGAGATGTCGCCATAGAGTCGGGCAGTGGCCGGATTGTAGTTGCCCGTGGAAAGATGCACATAGCGCCGGATCACCCCCCGCTCGCGGCGAACCACCAGGGCGACCTTGCAATGGGTCTTGAACCCGACCAAGCCGTAGACCACGTGCACGCCGGACTCTTCCAGCACGCGCGCCCAGGCAATGTTGCGCCCCTCATCGAACCGCGCTTTGATTTCCACGACGGCGGTGACCTGCTTGCCATTCTCCGCCGCGTGGATGAGAGCACTGATGACCGGCGAATCCGCGCTGGTCCGGTACAGGGTCTGCTTGATGGCCAGCACGTCGGGATCGTCAGCCGCCTCGGTCACGAAATCCACCACGTGGTCGAACGACTCATAGGGGTGGTGCAAAAGGATATCGCGCTCGGCGAGGGTCTTGAAAATCTCGCCCTCGTGCAACTGCGGAACCAGTTGCGGCGCGAAGGGCTCGTCACGAAACTCCTGCAGATGTGGGTGACTGACAAGAGAAGTCAGATCGCCCATGCGCAACGGCCCATCCACCCGGTACACGTCCGAGGGTTCAAGCCGCAAGGCCCCGCGCAAGAAGGTCTCGACGTCGGCCGGCGCATCGCTGGCCACTTCCAACCGAACCGCCTGTCCGCGCTCGCGTTTGCGCAATTCGCGCTGAATGGTCTTGAGCAGATCGTCGGCCTCGTCTTCGTCGATGGACAGATCGAAATTGCGCGTGACCCGGAAGGGGCTGCAACCGACCACGCGAAAGCCGGGGAAAAGGCCCCCCACGTGCATGGCAATCAAGTCCTCGAGCAAGATGAACGGGGCCTTCCCCTCGGGCGCGGGCTCGACCTCGACCAAACGGGCCAGCACGCCAGGGACCTGCACCACCGCGAAAATGGTCTGCCGGCGAGCCACGCGCTGGCGCTCCTTGTGCAGGAGAATGGCCAGGTTCAGACTGCGGTTGCGCAGCGCTGGGAACGGATGCCCCTGATCCACCGCAAGCGGCGTGAGCACCGGCCAAATGTCGCGTGCGAAGCGAAGTTGCAGGGCGGCGCGTTGCTCTTCGGTAAGCTCGCTCGGCCTGACGAATTGGATTCCCGCCTTGCTCGCCAGTTTCGGCGCAATGTCGCTGCGCCAATTTTGGTACAGGGCTCGCACCATGTCGTGCGTGCGGGCACTGATGCGCGCCAGCTGCTCGATGGGCGGCATGCCGTCGGCGTTCACGTCCACCACACCGCCGGCCACCAGCTGTTTGAGGCCCGCGACGCGAACCATGAAGAATTCGTCGAGATTGCTCGCGACGATGGCCTGGAACTTCAACCGCTCGGCCAACTGAACCGTGGCGTCGCACGCCTCTTCCAAGACGCGCGCGTTGAACTCAAGCCAAGACAACTCACGGTTAAAGAAAGTCCCCGGCTGGCTGTCGGGGGGCTCCGCAACCGATTGTGACATCTCTTTGCTCGATGTGCGTGGAGTCAAGGGGATGAAGTGTGGGCCGAATCCCCACAGTTGTCATGTGACAATTCTGCGACGATTTTTGGTACTGGCTCCTTTGGCATGCCGCACGGCCGCTGTCGTCACGACCAGCCTGGCGGCGAAAACCTTGTGGAAAAGGCTAGCTTCATGGCCCACGTCCCACAGTTCGAGGTCGGCCTGCCCCTCGGTGGAAAGGTGCAGCATGACCTTTCCGCTCTCTGTCTCGGCGCGCATAGCGCTGATTGGCTGCGCATGACTGCGATCCAAGGCGTCCGCAACGCGCAAAAGGGTTGCCAACTTGCGCACATAGCGGGCTTCGCCCAGCGATAGCCCCTCCATGCCGGGATGGTGAAGATCGGGTGGGCTTCGCCGATGAAAGCGAGCGATGCGCGCCACGATATCGCGCTCGCGATCGGCGAGTCCTGGAATGTCTCCGTTGCGGACAAGGTACTCGGTGTGGCGGTGATGCTTCTGGTAGCTCACCGAGTGGCCGATGTCGTGCAGAACGGCGGCGACTTCGAGATAGGGCCGCACCGCCATGGGCAAACGATGGAGTGCCGCCAACTGATCGAACATGGCAATGGCGAGCGTCGACACTTGCATGGCGTGGGCTTCGTCGAAGAAAAAGCGTCGACCCATGAGCCGGGCCGCGTCGATGAGCGACGCATCGTCGGTACCGCGGAAACGCCGGCGCACCAGATCCACGAGCACCCCGTGGCGAAGACCACGATCCACCGCGGTGACTGCGTGAAGCGAGAGATGATGGGCCAAGGCCTCCAGAATGACGGCGCCAGCGACGATGACCTCGGCGCGTTTGGTATCGAATCGCTTGTGCCGTTCGTCTGGATCCATGCGCGCCAGTTTCTCCACGGCGTGCGAAATCTGTTCGGCCGTGGCGTGCGCGGTACCTTCTGCCGCGGCCATGGCGATGATGGCCCGGATCGATCCCGAGCTACCAAGCGCCACCCGGGGAAAACCACGGATCCCTGGCGGCAACGAATCCTCCACCGCCTCGCGCGCGAACTCGCGCAGCAGGCGAAGTTGTTTGGACGACACCTCGCGGTGGCTCTTGAAGATCTCGCTCAGACGGACCGAACCTATGGCCACGCTCCACAGTTTCGCGGGCTGGTCGCCGATGGCGCCAGCCACCTCGGTCGAGCCGCCACCAATGTCCAGGCAAAGCGAGCGCGCCTTGGGCGGTCGCCCAGACAGCACGCCCAGGCACATGAGGCGGGCTTCCTCCTTGCCCGAGATGGCTTCCAGCTCCAGACCCGTCTCGCGCTTGACCCGGCGGATGATGTCGTCGCGGTTCTTGGCCTCGCGCAAGGCGCTGGTGCCCACGGCGCGCACGCGTGCCTGGTGCCGCTTGCAGATGATGGCATAGCGGCGCAAGACACCGATAAGGCGATCCACGACTGGGATGGGAATGATTCCGGTCTGAAAGAGACCCTCGCCGGGGCGAACGGGATCGCGTTCCTGGTGCACCGACTCGATACTGCCGTCGGAAAATCCACGGGCAATTTCCAGGCGAACGGCGTTGGCCCCCACGTCGATGGCCGCAATCAAGGTTTCAGTTGTCTTGGGTTTCGTCGGGGTCACGTGCTGCACACCTGGCGCCAGAGGCCTTGCCGTACATGATGTACCGCCAGAGTTGGAAAGCTGTAGCAAATTCGTGATGGCACAACCGGAGCGGGCATCCTATCCACCAGCCGAAGTATCTCTGCCGTCCGTTGCAGTCCTGTGACAGACGTGTGAATTCTAGCTACCTATGCGCCCGCCAGCTTGCGGCGAAGCTTCAGCAACGCCAACTGGCGCTCCTTGGAAACCGCTGGATATCTCAGATCGAGCGCGGCCATGCGCTGGGTGATGATTTCCGCGACCGCAACACGCGTGTACCACTTGTTGTCCGCGGGCACGACGTACCAAGGGGCATGCTTGGTGCTCGTATTTTGCAGCACGCTCTCGTAGGCATGCATGTAATCGTTCCACAGCGCACGCTCGGCAATGTCGGATTCGGCGAATTTCCAGTTCTTGTTGGGTCTGTCGAGCCGCTTGAGCAGGCGCTTGAGCTGCGCCTCCTTGGAGACGTTGAGGAAGATCTTGATCGGCACCACGCCGTTGTGGAACAGGTATCGCTCGACTGCGTTGATGTCCGCGAACCGGCGCTCCCACACGTCCTTTTTGCAGGGATCCGGTAGGCTCTGCTTGTCGAGCAACTGGGGATGCACCCGCACCACCAGCACCTCCTCATAGTAGGACCGATTGAAGATTCCGATGCGCCCCCTCTCGGGCAGGTTCTTCATGTAGCGCCACATGAAGTCGTGGTCGAGCTCCTCGCGCGACGGCTCCTTGAAGCTCACCACTTGACAGCCCTGCGGATTCACCCCGGACATGACGAACTTGATCGTGCTGTCCTTGCCGGCCGCGTCCATGGCCTGCAGCACGACCAGGACCGCCCACTTGTCCTGGGCATAAAGCTTGTCCTGCATCTCGGCGAGATCGGTCCGACATTTCTCCAGCATGGCAACGCCTTCCTTTTCGTCGCGCACACCGGCGGTGCTGTCGGCGTCGAGCTTGCCTACAGAGAACTTCTTGCCGCTGCCAGGAACCAGAAATTGCCGAATGTTCATGTTGCCTCGCCTGTGGAATGGAGTGTTCTAGCATCAGGGCAGAAGCGGCGGCTCGGCCTTTTGCGCGAGCTCCAGCGCATACCCTGGGAACCACGTGCCCGCCGCCGGATCGACCATGCCCCACAGCGGATCGAAGTGCTACTGGCTGTCGCCCGCAATCCCCCACGGATTGTACTTGTCGTAGTCCCAGGCCCGCGCGCCGCCAGTGATGTCGCAGGATCCGTCGGACTCGCCCACGGTCTTGATCCACAAGTACGCATCCAGGAGCGCCACACCCGTGTCCACGGTCGGCCGCGGACCCAGGCCCACGCCCGGAGGGTTGCACCACGAGCCTGCGCCCAGGCCACGAATGACGGGGTCTGGCTGAGCGAAAGGGGCATTCGCGTAATGAGCGGCGTCGAGTGGACCGCGGCCATTGCGGCTGGTGTCGATCACGAAATGGGCAAGCGCGCCCGGATCTGAGTTCCCGGGGGCGTTCTTGACGTACCACGCTTCCGTGTTTGCCCACGCGCCTTCGACGACCGCATCAGCGCCCGTGGGCTGGTTGGCGCAGCGGCGAAATGCAGCGGGCTTGCCGGCATCCTTCGCCACCTGGGTGGCGTAGTGCAAACATTTCGAGATCCAGGCGCCGTACTGGATGGAACGCGAGGTAAGCTGAAAACTGGAGACATTGACAGCGAATCCCTGGGTTTCCTCCACCCCGCTGCGATAGAGCCGGTAGGCACTCTCGCCCACCGGCAACCAGGCGGCGTGGGTGCCGTCCAAATAGACCCGCGCATTGGGGGCACGCTTGGCCAGGCTAGCCGCGGCGTACCGAATCTGCGCGTAGCTTTCATCCGCGCTGGCGCCCGGCGCGGGAACCGTCCGCCCGCTACCGTCGGTGACCGTGGGCCTGCAGGTGTCCGGCGTGCCGTCGAGGCTTGTGGTGTAGGGAATCATGCCGGTGCTATCTGGTTCCAGGATGACCACCGCGCGTTCGTTGCCAATGCCACGCGCGAATCCGTCGATCCACTCTTCATAGGCGGCCGTATTCTTGGCACCACCCGCGCTGAACCCTGCACAGTCGCGATAAGGCCGGTTGCTGGTCGCGAGCACGCGTAGGCTGCGATCCTGGGCAGCTCGAACCATGGCGTTGCTCACGGCGCTCTGCACCTCCTCGGGCGTGCCCTTGGAAAACCAGATGGCCTGCGGCACGGCCTCCATGGCGGTGATGGCTGCGGCCTCGCGCGCGGCATTTGATTTCGCCAGGACTGCAATTTGCTCCACGGCGCCGGGATTGGGCGGCGGCACGAAGAGCGGCGTTCCCGCCGGGAAGGATTGCCTGAGAAAATGGCCTGGCTTTTCTCCCATCGGCACAAAGGAAATGGCGAGCGCAAGAGCAACGACCGCTGCCGCCACCACCAGATAGGCGCGAGCTCGGCCAGACCTAGGCGCCGCGTCCGGCGGAAGTCCGGCGTCCCTGGTCTGGAGAATAGAGCTCTCGGCGGGAGGCGAGGAACCCGCTTGGGTTCCGCTCGGTGCTGGCCAGATCTCGCGCTTGGCCCAGGGGGCAAGAGCCTGTGCCAAGGCTTCGGCCGACTCCTGACGTTCGCGTGGGTCGGAAGCCAGAGCCCGATGCACGACCTCGACGAGCGCGGGCGGCAGATCGAGCTGGCTGCCTTCGAGGGGCAGCACGGGTTGCGTACAAATGTGGTGGAGGATGGCATTGTGCGAATCGCCGGGATGGGGCTTCTTCCCCGCCAACAATTCGTACAGGACCGCGCCGAGGCCATAGATGTCGGTCCTGTGATCCACCGTCTTCTCGCCGCGCGCCTGTTCCGGCGACAGGTACGCTGGGGTGCCGAGGATAGTGCCGGTGCGCGTTTCGGCACTCTCGACCGCTTCCAGCTTGGCCACGCCGAAATCGAGCACCTTGACCACATCGGTTCCGTCTTCCCGTCGGCACACGAAGAGGTTCTGCGGGTTGAGGTCGCGATGAACGATCCCTGCTTTGTGCGCGGCCCCCACGCCACGGCAGGCCTGCATCACCAGATCGGCGGCGCGCGGCAAGGGCAGGTGCTGGCGGCGATCGAGAAGGGCGCGCAGGCTTTCGCCGGCCAGGTATTCCATCACGATGTAGGGGGAGCCGTCCTCGGCGATACCGAAGTCGACCGCAGCAGCGACGTTCTCGCTTTCGAGAGCGCCCGCGGCTTGGGCTTCGCGCTGGAAGCGAACCAGGCTCTCGCGCTGGGTGGCCAGCTCGGCGTGCAGCAACTTGATGGCGAACCTGCGCTTCACCACCGTGTGCTGCGCCTCGTACACATCCCCCATACCGCCCGAGGCGAGGTAACGGACCAGCCGGTATTTGCCCCCGACGATCTCGCCCACCTTTTTGCCCTGGGCCGTGCCCATCATTTACGCGCGCCCTCCTCCCCGCGAATGGCGTCCAGATCCACGGCATGGCTTTCCATCAGGCGGTAGGCGCGTTGGCGGGTGATTCCCAGCATGGCCGCGGCCCGCGCTACGTTGCCACGCGCGGTGCGCAGGGCAGAGAGGAGGGTGGACAGCTCCACTGGCTCCGAGGAGGCGCGCAAAGGCTCCGCGCGGGGGCCACCTTTGCCAGCGGGGGTGGCAGCGCTTGCCTCGACGGCCGGCATCCCAATGCGCGCTGGAAGGTGCTCGGCGCGCAGCAGGGAGCCGCCGGGATGAAGCACCAAGAGCTGGCGGACCAATTGCACCACCTCGCGCACGTTGAAGGGCCAGTCGTGAACGCATAGGCGTTCCACCAGATCGCACTCGACCGCCGGGGCTCGCCCCTTGGTCCATTCCCGCAGCAGGTGCGAAAACAAATGGGGAACGTCCTCTTTGCGCTGCCGCAGCGGCGGCAGGCGCACGGTGATGCCATCCAGACGGGCCAGTAGATCGGCCCGAAAACGCCCCTCGCGCACGGCATCCATCAGCGGCTGCTGGCTAGCAACCACGATACGGACGTCGACCGGCGTGGTGCGAGTCTCGCCGAGAGGTTGCACCTCGCCTTCCTGGAGCACTCGCAACAGTTTGGCCTGCAACGGGAGTGGCAGGTCCGAAACCTCGTCGAGCAGCAAGGTGCCGCCCTGGGCGCTGCGGAAGAATCCCGGGCTGGCCCGTTCGGCTCCGGTGAAGGCGCCCCGCCGGTATCCGAACAGCTCGCCCTCGGCCAGCCCCTCGGGCAGCGCAGCGCAGTTGACCGCGACCAGGGGACCAGGCCGGCCGCTCCACGCGTGCACGCTACGGGTGACGATCTCCTTGCCGGTCCCGGTTTCTCCTTCGAGGACGATGGTCAGACTGCTCGGAGCCACCTGCCGAAGGGGCGCAACCGCGGCCTGCAAGACTGCGCCGCCGAGCAAGCCAGGCGCGATTTCGCCGAACTCGCTTTGCGCAGCGGCCACCACGCCGACCCAGCCCCCCACGCGAACCACGTCACCGCACAAAAGCTCGGCCGAGGTCACGGAAGAGCCGTTCACGCGGATGCCATTGCGGCTGCCGAGATCCACGATCTGGACAGCGGACTCGGCCGCAGTCCGCCGGATGGCCGCGTGCCGCCGCGAAACATCGTTTCCTTCCAGTCGAATCGCACACGCGGGATCCCTGCCGATGAGCCATTCGCCCTCCCCTTGCGTGTGCAGAGCCACGGATGGGAGGTCCGCGCGGGGAAACAGCCACACCAGGGCCAGTGTTGCCGCACCCTCGCCATGTCTGGGAGCGCTGCTTTCCGTGATGGTGGTAGTCTCGGCATCCTGGCGCATGGCGATCTCGATCTCATAGCATAGGTCCGAACTGCACCGATGAGAACCCTCGAAGGGATCCCTCGAAGGAACACCCCTTTCAAGGTCTCACTTCGCCTGTCTTCAAGGACACGAATAACGCTGACACAGAGTGTGTCTATGACTCCGGCCGCGGAAAGATCGCATGGCGAGCCACCCGAAAAGGCGCGGCAAGGTGCGCATCTATCTGATGGTCTACCGTTTCGAGAGCCGAGAGAGCAGGAAGGGAACATCCTCTTGGGCAATCTCCCAGACTTTGAGGGCGTCTATCTTCCAGTAGTGGTGCACGACCAGATCCCGCAGCCTTGCCATGTCTTTCCACTCCACGTCGGGATAGCGCTTCCGAGCCTTCTCCGAGAGGTTCTTGCAAGCCTCGCCGATGACGATCAGTCGCAGAACAACGCTGTCCTGAAGCTCCGTGCTCGACACGAAGTCGGGAAGTTGCTTCTTGCGCAGGCGCGAGGCGATGAGGGCGCAAGCTTCCAGGATGTCGTCGAGAAAGGCGGCATCGCCACTCTCACGCGGTCGCATCGTAGATAACCTTCGCCGTCGCTGCGATAGAAGCTCGCCGGTGCCGGTTCATCTTGGGCGAGGCCAGGCTGCCGGCCTGGACCAGGTCCACCTTGCGGCCAAAGATAAGTTCAAGCTCGTCGAGCATGCGGCATTCCTCGTGGAATTTCGGATGACGTCCGTCGAGGTCGAGCAGGACGTCAACGTCGCTGTGCTCGTCGAAGTCGGCGCGCAGGATGGAGCCGAACAGCGCGAAGCTTTTTACCAGGTGTTTCTTACAGAAGTTAGCGATGGCGTCGAGGTCGATGAGGGGCTTCCGCCGACTGGCAGGCAGGCTGGGCGCGGGGGTCAGCACGGCAATGGGGCGCTTGAAGCGCACGATCTCGACGGGCTCGTGCTCTGCCGCCAGTCGGTCGAGCGTCTCGAAGAGCTCTTTTCGCAGGGCGGTAGCTTGGATCGACCTCACGTCGTAAGTGTACGTTATATCCATGGCTGGCCAAGACGAAACGTACATTATTTGCCTTGCCTCCGGCGCCCCGGGAGTCATGGTCGCCGCGGCACTTTTCCAGCCACGCTCGAACAGTTCTCCGGGCCTTAGGCTCCGCCCGCGGCTCCGGAGCACTCCTATTCGGCAACCGTGTGGTCGACCAAGCGGCGCTCGTCGCAGGCGGCCATCACGATGGGTTTGACCGCCTCGTGCAAGGGATGAGCTTGGTACGCGTCGAGGGCAGCGCGACTTTCGAATTCCGAGTAGAGCACGATGTCGGAGGAGTCGGGGGTGCAACTGAAATCGAAGCCGACCTCGAGTTGGATTATCCCTGGGATCTTGCCGTTGAGATCCTCCAGCCGGCGTTTGATTTCCGCCGCGTTCTCGGCCTTGCCTCGGCCGCCTGCCGATTCCTTCAGACGCCAAAGCACGATGTGACGAACCATGTTCCTATCCCTCCTCCGCGCTGGCGCGCAGCCTGCGAACCGCCTCGGCCACGCCTTCGGCGCCGTGGAAGACCGCGGAGCCCGCCACCAGCACGCGCGCGCCAGCCTTGACCGCGGCGCCGGCAACCGGCGGCGCGATGCCACCATCAATCTCGATTTCACAATTCAGACTGCGTTCCTCGATCATCTGGCGCAGCCAGGCCACCTTGGACAGCGCGCTGGCGATGAACGTCTGTCCGCCAAAACCCGGATTCACCGACATGATGAGGACCTGGTCCACGTCGCCCAGAATGTCTTCCAGCGTCGAAAGCGGTGTGGCGGGATTGAGCACCACCGTAGCCTTCTTGCCGAGTTGGTGGATGAGCTGAACGACGCTGTGCAGGTGCGGGCAAATCTCCTGGTGCACTTGAATGTTGTCTGCACCGGCCTTGGCGAAATCCGCGATGTAGCGCTCGGGCTCGACAATCATCAGGTGCGCCTCGATGGGCACCTTCGTGCACCGCCTGGCCGCCTCCACCATGAGTGGCCCAAAGGTGATGTTGGGCACGAACCGGCCGTCCATCACGTCCACGTGGAAGCGCTCGACGCCAGCCGCCTCGGCCTCCTTCATATGGGCGCCGAGTCTAGTGAAGTCCGCCGCTAGAATGGACGCTGAGATTTCTACCTTGTTCATGATGGTGCGGGGACTATGCCGCCAGCGTCGCCCACCTTCAACCCGCTTTGTATTAGCTCTTCACCACAGAGAGCGCAGAGGGCGGAAGCAAGACGGCTCTCCGGATTTTGGATCCGGAACCCTTCCCCATTTCCCCCCTCTGCGCTCTCCGTGCTCTCTGTGGTGAAATAGCTTGCTAGCGATGTCCCGCCGATGCGCGCGGTGTGGTCTTGACTGCCGGCGGGCGTGGCGATGCGACAGACGGTGTCACAGCCGGGACAGGCAGCGGTGGCGGCGGTGGCGGCGGGGGCGGCAGTGGATCGGCCACAAGGGGTCCAGGCCGTTTGCGAAATACCAGCCAGTTTCCCGACTGGGCCAAGAGCTCGACCGCTCCATGGTAGCCCTTGAACGGGTCCACGTTGGGCGGAGGGCTGCGCACGAAGAAATAGTCGAAGATCGGCAACATCTTCGCTGGCGAAAAACTCCAGGGATCCCAAGGGGATAGGAAGAAGGTTGGCGCGACTTTCAGCTGACACGGCATGTGGCGAAGACCGCAATAGGTCGGCGGCACCATGCTGCCCAAAGCCGGACGCAGGGCCGGGTAGAAGCCGGGCAGCCCGAGGATGGCGGATTCGACGTGCATGACAGCCGATTTACGATCGAAAACCAGCCCCATGGCCTTACCACCCGGTGGGGTTCTTTCCGCTACGTTGACGAAACCCGCCACCTCGGCACCGTAGGCTCGATAGTGCACGTAGAGTTGGCGGCTGTAGAGGATGCCGAACACCACGGCTGGCAAGGGCAACAACAGAACAAACAACCCGCGCAAGCGCAACAGTTTGGCCGGAACCAGAAGCAGGAACATGAGCAGCACCATCACGGCGAAGCGCGGGAAAAATGTCATCAGCTCCAGCTCTTGAAGATGATGGGGCAATGCCAGAAAAGCCGTCAGCGCGCCCAGGAACCCAATCAAACCAGCGAGTCGCATGCGGCGCTTGCGCAAAGCCGGCGCTTCTGGCGGCTCGTCGGCGGCCCGCCAGGCCAGGGCGCCGATCACGACGTAGGCGGCCATGATCAAGAACAACCCCTTGCAGGCCGGCACGTTGACTTGGTCGAGGAAGGCGCGCATGGCGTTGAACGGAATCGAAAGGATTCGGTTCCATAGGTCGACCAGCAGTTTTTCGCGGCCCAGGTCCTCCAGGCGGTGGCGTTTGAGAAAGGTCCACGCAAGGGTAGGCGTCAATCTGGCTTGTCCGGCCACCGGCGGGGACGAAAGGTGCCAATAGACGAGCCCCGCAAAGGACGGCACCAACGCGGTCACCGCGAAGAGCTTGCGGCGAAGTGGGGCCGCCGACAACACCGCGAAGGCCAGCGATACACAAACCCCATAGAGGAAATTCTGCAGATGGCACAGGAAAAGCAGGCACGCGACCGCAGCCGTGGCAAACCACCGTGCGACCGGGATGCGCGTGCGCTCGCTATGCGCCAGCTTGGTCATCTCGGCCAGTAGCCACAGCACGACAGGCAAGGACAGGGCGAAGCTGACGAATCCGTAGTGCAGGGTCAGGTTGTAGGCAAGCGGAAAGGCAAGCAGGGCCGGGATGCGGCTGCGGCGGCACACCGCCAGCAACGACGCCATGGCGAGCGGCAGGCCGGCCACGTAGACGATGATGATGAGCTTGTGCGCGGCGAGCAGGCCCATGACCTTGCCGAGGCCGATCAGGGCCACGAAGTGCGCGGCGTAGGGAGCAATGCGCAGCCCCCCCTCGTAGTAGGGCGCGTAAGGCGAGCCCGCCCGCCCCACCTTGGACAGCATGTCGGCGGCCGCCAGGTGGAAGGGAAGGTCGAGCCCAGGCAGAAGCCGGGTAGCGAAGAGTGGAGCGAGGAAAAACGGCAGAAGCAGTGCGTAGCAGACCCCGAAACACCACGCATCAGAGACCTTGCCGGAAAGTAGCCAGGACCAGACCCGGCGCAAGGCTTCTTGCCAGCGCTCCAGCCCGGATTGCCCGCCTAAGCTGCCTCTGCCCGACTCCGGGCCTCGTGATTCATTGATGCTTGTGTCCACGGCGAAGGCCGCGTGCCAAAGCGCGTCTGGCGAGGTCCTGACAGACAAGCCTCGGAGCGATCTTTCGCGGCGCCCCCTGTATACAACGATTCGCGCCCAAACATGGTATAGAGTCCGCCAACTCGCCATGGGACTGCTCGATATCTTCTCCAAAGAGAAGCGCGAGGAGCGCGCGCGCGCTGGAAATATCCAGCGCGCAATCCACAAGTATTCCCAATCTGGGGATCGCTACAAGGCCATGGAGGCGCTTGCCACCGAAGGCTCAGACGAGGCGCTCTATGGTCTCATGCGTCGTTTCGGCATGATGTACGATAAGTCCATTGAGGACGAGCAAGAGAAGGAATGGGTCTTCGACACCTTGGTCAGCAAGGGCGAAACGGCCCTGCCCGCAGTCAGGCGCTACCTGGCCGCCGCCGACTCGGTGTCCTGGCCGCTGCGCGTGTTGCAGAAAATTGCCCCAAGCAAAGACGCGGAGCTGGAAGCTATTGCAGAAGTCCTTGCCCGCCACGAGCCCGGTTACGAACGCGACCCCACCAAGAAGATTCAGCTCATCCGCCACCTTGGCCTGATGAAGCACAAGAAATCACCCGAGCTGGTCGCGCCCTACCTTGGCGACATGGATGAGGGCGTTCGCTTCACCACGGTCGAGGCGCTGCTTGGGCTCAAAAACGAAGAAGCCGCCCGCGACAAGTTGCTCGAGCTCTTCGTTGCCCAGAGTGAAGAAAGCCTCCGCCTGCGCATCCGCATCGCCGAGGGCTTCGCCGAGCTCGGGTGGCTGGTCCATGGCCACCGCGGCGGCGTCGAGAAAAAGCTGCCCGACGGATTCCACCTCGACCGCGAAGGTCACATTCTGAAATTGAAGAAGCCCGAGTAATGCCGCGACGAACAGACATCCATACCGTCCTTCTCATTGGTTCCGGTCCCATCGTCATTGGGCAAGCGTGCGAGTTCGATTATTCGGGCACGCAAGGCGTGAAAGCCCTTCGCGAGGAGGGCTACCGTGTGGTGTTGGTCAATTCCAACCCGGCCACCATCATGACCGATCCCGATCTGGCCGACCGCACCTACGTCGAGCCTCTGACCGTGGACATCGTGACCAAGATCATCGAACGGGAACGGCCCGATGCGCTCTTGCCCACGCTGGGCGGACAAACCGCGCTCAATCTCACCATTGAGCTGGCCAAGGCCGGGGTTCTGGAAAAGTACGGCGTGAAACTGATTGGCGCGCAAGTCGCCGCTATCGAGAAGGCCGAGGATCGCGACCTGTTCAAGCAGGCCATGAACAACATCGGTCTCAAGGTACCGCTGTCGGGCTATGCCCGCTCGTTGCAAGAAGCGCACACCATCCAAGCCGAGATGGCGACCAAGATTGGCACGGGTTACCCTGTCATCTTGCGGCCGTCGTTCACCCTCGGAGGCTCAGGCGCTGCCATTGCCTGGAACGCCGAAGAATTCGACGCCAAGGTCAACTGGGGTCTGCAGCAAAGCCCGCGCGGCGAGGTGCTGGTCGAACAATCGGTGCTGGGCTGGAAGGAATACGAGCTGGAGGTGATGCGCGACGGAAAAGACAACGCCGTCATCATCTGTTCTATCGAGAACCTGGACCCCATGGGCGTGCACACCGGCGACTCCATCACCATCGCGCCGGCCATGACGTTGACCGACAAGGAATACCAGGTCATGCGCGACGCCTCGCTAGCCGTGATCCGCGAGATCGGCGTGGAAACCGGCGGGTCCAACATCCAGTTCGCGGTCAATCCCAAGACCGGCGACATGATCGTCATCGAGATGAATCCGCGCGTGTCGCGCAGCTCGGCGCTGGCCTCGAAAGCGACCGGGTTCCCTATCGCCAAAATCGCGACCAAGCTGGCGGTCGGCTACACGCTCGACGAGCTGCCCAACGACATCACCCGCGAGACCATGGCGTGCTTCGAACCGACCATCGACTACGTGGTGACCAAGGTCCCACGCTTTGCCTTCGAGAAATTCCCCGGCGCCGATTGTACTCTTGGCCCGCAGATGAAGTCGGTGGGCGAGGTCATGGCCATTGGCCGGACGTTTAGGGAATCCTTGGGCAAGGCGCTGCGTTCGCTGGAGATCGGCCGCTGGGGCTTCGACCTCGACCGCGTGCCGGCGCTCGACGAGCTCAAGCGCCTCATCCACGAACCAGGACCGGATCGCCTGTGGCAGCTGGCCGAGGCCCTGCGCGCAGGGCTTTCCATTGACGAGGCCCACACCTTGACCGCCATCGACCCCTGGTTCCTGGAGCACATCGATGCCCTGGTGCAAGAGGACGAGTCAGCCCGTCTAGACGGCGCCAAGCTGCTCGACGATCCGGTATCGCTGGCGCGGCGCAAGCGCATGGGCATGTCGGATCGCCGCCTGATGAAGCTGGCTGGCGTGAAGGAAGAAGACGTGCGCCAGGCGCGCATCCGCTACGGCATCCGGCCGGTGTTCAAGCGGGTCGACACCTGTGCCGCCGAGTTCGAGGCGCACACGCCCTATCTCTATAGTACCTACGAAACCGGTAGCGACGCCGAGCCAGCCGCCGAGTCCGAGACGCGTCCGACGGGCAAGAAAAAGATCGTGATCTTGGGCGGCGGTCCCAACCGCATCGGCCAGGGTATCGAGTTCGACTACTGCTGCGTGCACGCAGTCCAGGCCCTGCGCGAGGATGGCTACGAGACCATCATGGTCAACTGCAATCCCGAGACGGTTTCGACGGACTACGACACCGCCGACCGCCTGTACTTCGAGCCGCTCACCCGCGAAGACGTGCTCGAAATCATCGACGCCGAGAAGCCAGAAGGCGTCATCGTCCAGTTCGGCGGGCAAACCCCGCTGCGCCTGGCCGTGCCGCTACAAAAGGCGGGCGTCAGACTGCTCGGTACCAGCGCGGACGCCATCGACCGTGCGGAAGATCGCCAGCGCTTTGGCGAGCTGGTCAACAAGCTCGGCCTACGCTCGCCGGCCTGGGGCACGGCCCACGGCCTGGAAGAAGCGCGGGTCATCGCCGATCGTATCGGCTACCCGGTCATGGTGCGTCCGTCGTACGTGCTCGGCGGCCGGGCCATGGAGATCGTCTACGACGCCTCGGGCCTGGAGACCTTCGTGGGCCGCGCCCTCGAAGCTGGCCGCAAGGAAAGCCTGGCCTCGGGCGGCGGCCGCGGCGACGAATCCGCGCCCATTCTCGTGGATCAGTTCCTGCGCGACGCCATCGAAGTCGACGTGGACGTGGTGGCCGACGGGCAGGACGTGGTGATAGGCGGCGTGATGGAGCATATCGAGGAGGCCGGCATCCACTCCGGCGACTCGGCCTGTTCGCTGCCGCCCTTCTCGCTGCCCGCTGCCACCATCGCGGCCATCAAGCAGCAATCGGCGGCCCTGGCGCGCGAGCTCGACGTGCGCGGACTCATGAACGTGCAGTTCGCCGTGCCCCGCGACGGCAGCGGCATCTTCATCCTCGAGGTCAATCCGCGCGCCTCGCGCACGGTGCCCTTCGTGTCCAAGGTGATCGGGGTGCCGCTGGCCAAGGTGGCAGCCAAGATCGCCGCGGGCCGCACCCTGCGCGAGATGAACATCAAGGAAGTCGTGCCCAAGCACATCGCCGTCAAAGAGGCGGTGTTCCCATTCGTGAAGTTCGGCGGCGTGGACGTTCTGCTCGGGCCCGAGATGCGTTCCACCGGCGAGGTCATGGGCATCGATCGCAGCTTCGAGGCAGCCTTCGCCAAGAGCCAGCTGGCGGCCTCCATGCGGCTGCCGGTCCCCGGCGACAAGCCCACGGACAAGACGATGAACAAGCCCATGACCGCGCTCATCGCAGTCAAGGACAGCGACAAGGATCTGGCCATCCCCGTGGTCACCAACCTGATAGGCCTCGGATTCCGCATCATGGCCACCGGCGGTACCCACGCCCGTCTCTCGGCCGCCGGGCTTCTGTGCGAACGGGTCAACAAGGTCAGCGAGGGGCGGCCCAACTGCGTGGACCGCATGCTCGACGGCGATGTGCACCTGGTGGTCAACACCACTGCCGGCACTGCGTCCATCCGGGATTCATTCTCCCTGCGGCGGACCGCGCTTATGCGCGGCCTGCCCTACTACACCACCATGTCCGCTGCCCGAGCAGCCACCGATGCCATCGCCCGACTCAAGTCGGGCAGCATTTCGGTCTGCTCGCTACAGGAATACCAGCATGGCTGATCGTTTTCCCATGACCCCGGCGGGGCAGAAGAAACTGCGCGACGAGCTCAAGCGCCTGCGCGAGATCGAGCGGCCCAAGAATGTGCTCGACATCGAAACCGCGCGCGCCCACGGCGATATATCTGAAAACGCCGAGTACTCGGCTGCGAAAGAGCGTCAAGCCTTCATCGAAGGTCGCATGCGCGAGATCGAAGGCACCATCGCCCTCTCCGAAGTGATCGATCCGGGCAAGCTGTCGGGTACCCGCGTGGTTTTTGGCGCCACCGTCCGGCTGACCGACACGGAGTCCGGCGACGAGACCGTGTACAGCATCGTGGGCGATCACGAGGGCGACATCAAGGAAGGCCGCATCGCCATCTCCGCGCCGCTCGCGCGCGCCCTTATTGGCCGCGAACAGGGCGACACGGTCACCCTGC
>Ga0265342_10002082_pt1 | contig 17703 bp, 16 predicted proteins | sample 4CB327metaG_FD_203125 | JGI IMG/M metagenome (GOLD analysis project Ga0265342, IMG submission 203125) | Rhizosphere microbial communities from Carex aquatilis grown in University of Washington, Seatle, WA, United States - 4-CB3-27 metaG | ecosystem: Host-associated > Plants > Roots >...
AACCCGGGTTCACCTAGTCGTTCATCTAGCTGTTCACCTAGCTGGCGACCCCCTTCGGGGGAGAGAAACGGTTAGGAGTTTTGAGCAAAATAGGTTAGGACAAACTGATATAAAGGCACCAAAAAATCCTCACCGAAAGGTAAGGATTTTTTGTTTGGCGTTAGATCTTCAGTATTCTAGAGATTGAGTCCAAGACCGGTTCGGAATCGCGCTCCATGTCCTCGCGGATGAATTTTTTGAGGATCGCGCGAAGTTGGACCGGGTCTTGGTCGTCGATGGGAATATGGTTAATGGGGAACAACGAGCGGGGGACGACGAAATGCAGGCTTTTGATAGGCGGGTCGTAAACGATCCAAAAACGGTCGATCGCCGAATAAGGGAAAAAATTCGAGCCGCGGCGAATGCCCAATGGGCCTATCTCGACCTCGATTACGGGCGGGCGGACGCCGCCTTGGATCACCATAACGACACCGACCATGACGATGAGAACCGCCAATAGGAAGTTATAAGTCCAGAAAGCGATGACCAAAACAACGCCGCCAACGAGGCCGGTTACGATATACCACATCGTCCCGCGCTCATAATGGGGATAGGCGGGGATCTGCCACTTGTCGAAAATCTGTGTGTTTACCGTTTGATCGGGGTTGGGCATATACCGGATCCATTATACACCTTTTTTGATGTTTTTTACATTTTCTTGGTTTTCGGCGCGGATCGCGACCGCTTTTTTGAACAGATCGGCGTACTCGCGCGCCGAGCGGTCCCATGAAAAATCCTTTTCCATCACGCGCTTTCTTAAGCTCTTCCATTCGGCGCGGTGGCGCCACCCCGAGTAGGCGCGGGTCATCGCGATCAAGAGCTCAAGCGGATCCATGTTGTCAAAGAGGAACCCGGTGCTGCGTTTGTCGCCGGGGTGGCCATCCTCGATGGTATCGGCGAGCCCGCCGGTGCGCCGCGCCACCGGCACGGCCCCGTACCGCATCGCTTCCATCTGAGTGAGCCCCGACGGTTCGTATTTTGAGGGGATAAGGATGACGTCGCAACCCGAATAAATCAAATGTGGCAGATCGCTGTCGTAATGCATGATCGCGGACATTTTGTCCGGCAATTTCTTTTGCAGGTCCAAGAAAAAATCCATGAGCTCGGTTTCTCCGGTTCCGACGATGATCATCTGCGAGCCGGTGGCGCGAAGGAAAGTTTCGAGAATGGGCTGGAGCAGGACAAAGCCTTTTTGCCTGGCGATCCTCGAAACGATGCCCATGACGAAGACGCCCTTGTCTTGCGGCAAGCCCAATTTTTTCTGCAGGGCGGCCTTGTTCTCCTTGCGCGCGTCAAAATTCTTGGAAGAAAATTTTGCCGCCACGAACTTGTCCGTGGCCGGATCGTTCGTCTTGTAATCGATGCCGTTCAAGATGCCGAACAGCTTGTCCTGTTTTTGGCGCAGCAGCTCTTCGAGCCCTTCGCCGTACTCCTCGGTGGTAATCTCTTTCGCATAGGTCGGCGAAACGGTATTGACGACGTCGGCGTGGGTGATCCCGCGGCGCATCGGATTTATGTCGTTCATCCTCGGGTCAAAGAGGTCGGGCAGCGCGCCATAGCCGTCGTCGCGCGCCGTTTCGGCGGTGAAGCGCTGGGGCTTGTCGGTTCCTTGCCAAGCCAAATTATGGATCGAGAAAACGGTCGCAATTTTCGCAAGCGCTTTGTCGTCCTTGTAGTCGGTCTTAAGAAGGTTGGGCAAATAGCCCGACATCCAATCGGCGCAAACAATGACGTCAGGGGTCCATGCCTTATTCGCGCTCAAAAACTCCAAGCACCCGCGCGAGAGCAGAGCAAAGCGGATCCGGTCATCGGCATATTCGTAAACATTCGAGCGGAGCTCGTAATACTCTTGGTTTTCCAAAAAATAGGTGATCACCGGATCTTTGTTCAAGTCTTTTGGTTCGTATTTGCGGACGTTGCAAGTCAGTTTTTTCGCCCCGTCTTCAAAACCGCTCGGCACATTGAGGTTTTTTTGAACATAGATCAACTTGAATTTTCCCTGGTCGATATTGCCATAAAGGGGGATCATGACCCTGGCATCATACCCCAAACGCTTAAGCGCGCGCGGCAAAGAGAACGTTACCTCGCCCAAGCCACCGACTTTGGCAAAGGGCGCTTCTTCCGAGGATAAGAAAAGAACCTTTAGTTTGTCCTTTTTAATGCCGAATAATTTTGTTATTTTGGCCATATATATCATGATACCGCAACCGGAACAAAATACATACGCCCGGGTCTATTCCAAGATATATTCCCAACCCGGCTGCCAAGCGCCTTGTTTGCGCCAATCATCGGCAAACGCCTGTTCCCAAGTCTTGCCTTTGAGCAAAACATCGAAGATGAGCTGGGGAGCTTTGTGCGAAACAACGGCCACCGAGTCGTTTTCGTGGTTTTGTTTTATAAATTCGAGAAAATCGAAGATCCTCTCCCTTACGTCCTCATAGCATTCGCCGCCGTCAAACCGTTCCTTGATGCGTTTTTCTTGCAACGGTTCGACGATCGCGCTCGGCGAACCGTTCAGTTTTCCGTAATTGCATTCTCGCAGCCGACGGTCTTCGATAACGAACGTTCCGTCCCCAAAGCACAGCTTGGCGGTGTCGGCGGCCCTTTTCAGGTCCGAACAAAAAACGACATCGAATTTACGTCCTTTGATCCGTTCTCTAAGCTCGAGCGCTTGCTGTTTGCCTTTTTCGGAAAGCGGCGGGTCGGACCAGCCTGACGATATCCCGTTCTCGTTGTCAACGGTCGCGCCATGGGGGAAATAGGTGATAACGACGGGCATAGTTTAAATACGATATAAATAAATTGATTGGCGTCCGGGCGGTTTGTCGGCGGTTACTAGTTCGAGTCCGGGAATGGTGAAGGCGTATGAAATTACCCGCGTGCCGGCTTTAAGTTCGTTTTTCAGCTTTGTTGTTACTTTGGGCATGGCGGAAGGTGTAAGAAAAAGGTAAACAATGTCCGCGTCCGACAGGTTTTGGCTGAAGAAGTTTTTAAAACCGACTTTGGCGCTTGATCGCTCCGCCATGATCCGGATAAGCGTCATAAAATAAGACATGAGCGAAATATCCAAGCCGATCGCCTTGGCGCCGGCGCGCGACGCCTCGACCACCAGCCGGCCGTCGCCGCAGCCAAGGTCGTAAAAAATTTCGCCTTGTTTGATGTCAGCGAGCTTCAATATCCGCTCCATGTCCTTGCGGCGCGTGGGCACCCACGGCGCAGCGTTCGCGCATAGCATCGTCACCAAGAAGGCGATGAGAATGAAGAAAACAATGCTGGAGATGATGGTCATGATTGCATTCTACCGCCGCGCTCCTACTTGAGCAACGCGGTCATTTTATCGATCGCCGCTTGCGAATCGCCGTTGAGGTCGTAGATCAGGCGCAAAATTTCCTCTTTGGTCAGGCTCTTCTCGTCCCTTAACGCGTTGGCGAGCTTGATGATCGCGCCGATGTTTTCTCCGGATTTAAAGCCGAGGTCCATGAGATCGCGCCCTCTTAGCAAAGGTGCCGGTTTGCTGTTTTCGACCTCGATCGCCCGCGCCCGGGCCAGCAGCCATTTCCCGGCGGGGTTTTCATGCAGGTTGAGCAAAAGCTGGTCCGGGATCTCGGGATCTTCAAACGGGCCGCGGCCGACATGGTCGGCTTCGGTAATAAGAACCAATTCGTTGATCGTGGCCGGGCTCACATTCGCGGCCAAACGGCGGATGGAGCCGTCGGAAACCGGCTGATGGCGCAATATTTCATCGCCGTAAAGTTGGATTGGCGCAAGATGAAAGGCGACCAAGCGCGCGACCTTGTCGCGAACAGTTCCCGGCGCGCCGAGGGTCGCCAAGAATTTTTTGGCAGGTTCTTCGCCGGCCTGTTCGTGGCCGAATGAAGTGATCTTTTCATCGATCGTTTTCGTAGTTTGCGACTTGCCCAGATCGTGGCAGAGCGTGCTTAACATGACCGTTAACGCCGTTTCTTCATCAAGCTGTTCGCGGCGGATTATCTTGGCCGCTTCGTCGACGCACATGAGGGTATGGATCCAAACGTCGCCTTCAGGGTGCCACTCGGGTTCCTGCGGCGTTTCGGCGAGCGGCGGGAATTCAGGGTGAATTTCGTTAAAGACGCCGAGCGCCATGCCGGCCGCAAGACCAAGCGACGGTTTTCCCGATTTGAGCAACAGCTTTTTCCACTCTTCGTACAGTCTTTCTTTTGGCAGGTCTTTGAGTTCCGGCACCATCGAACTGATGATCTGTCGGCTTTCCGGATCGATCGACAGGCCGAGCCGGCCGACGAACTGCAGGGCGCGCATGACGCGAAGGGGATCGTCGCGGAAGCGTTCGGCGTCGGTAACGCGCAGGACGCGATTCTTTAGGTCTTGGGCTCCGCCAAAGGGATCGTAAATTTCGCCGGTCAGCGGATCGCCGACCATCGAGTTGATCGTAAAATCGCGGCGCTTGGCGGCCTCGGTCACCGACATGTCCGGATCGATACTGACTTCAAAACCTTTATGCCCGGTTCCCGTCTTTGAGTCGGCGCGCGGCAATGACAGGTCAATATCCACCCCTTCGCCAAGCGATATTTTTAAAATGCCGAACGCCTTGCCGACCTCGGAGACTTTTCCGAAGCGCCGGGCCACCTCTTCGATCTGTTCGGGTTGCAGTTTGTAAACTTCAATATCAAAGTCCTTTGGGATTTTGTGCGCAAGCATGTCGCGGATGCAGCCGCCCACAAGGAGCGCGCGTCCGCCGATCTCTTTTAGCGCGCCCGCCAACTCGACCGTGGCGCGGTAAACGCGGGCGTGTTCGGGCAGGCCATTGGCTTCGAGAACGCCGATGAATTCATCGGGGAGCGGAAGTTTTTCCGCGATCGGTTGTTCGCGTTCGTTCGTCGGCTCAGTCGTTTCGACCGGTTCTAACCTTCTTTCCCCGGAATTAACCATAAAATGAATTCTTGAATTATATTATGGTATTTTATCAAAAAAACGCCGAAAAATCAAGTTTTCGGCGTTTTTCCAATGTTTTTTGCGGCGCGGTTATTTTTTTAGCTCAGCGAGGTCGGTCAATACTTCGGCGGCGTGCTTGTCCGGATCGACGTTGTCGTAGGTTTTGGCGATGACGCCCTTCGGGTCGATGAGGTACGAAATACGCTTGGTCATGATGCCGTTCGCTTCATAGGCGCTGACGATCTTCTTTTCCGGATCCGATAAAATGGGGAAGGGGAGCGAATGCTCTTTTGCAAAACCGGCATGGCTTTCGACCGAGTCGGTGCTGACGCCGAAGACCGCCGCGTCGATCTTCTTGAACCCTTCGTAGTTGTCGCGGATTCCGCAAGCCTCGGTGGTGCAACCGGAAGTGAAATCCTTGGGATAAAAGTACAAGAGCACCCATTTGCCCAAGTGGTAGGATAGTTTATGGGTTTTCCCGGTCTGATCCGGCGCCTCAAACTCCGGCGCTTTGGTGCCAATGGCAAGCATATGTTTTTGAATAAATGATTATATTATCATTCTACCGCTGACATCGTTACGGGACAATATCGTTTAGGTATTGCTTTATCCGGCCCCGATCTTCACTAGGTTGGTCGCTCTTGTGATATATCTCAATGAAAACGACTCTTTGTTCAGCTTTATGGAAAGCGTAAATAATTCTTATGCCACTTTGTACGCCGCGTCCTTTTAGCGATCGACATGCGATTTTTTTTATCTTGTAGATCAAAATATTTCCGGAACAGTATCCGGGTATTAGAAATATACTTAAATTGTCCATTTGTTTAAGGTGGCGAAGCTCTATTGCATTCCGTTTTACGGTCTCAATATCATCCTCCAAGGTTCTGAATTTTTTAATGAGGCGCTTGAGGTCATTTTCGAACGGCCGGATCGACCAATAATCAATCTTCGTCGGAACTGTCATATTCTCGTACGGATGTTTCCGGTGTGCGATAGAAGACCGACTCATAATTTAGCGGTTTGCCTTCGTGGGCGGTGATCCACGGAACGTCATTATGTGACATCTCTGAAAGCTCTCTGGCGGTGCTGTCGGAAAGGCGACTCAGTTCCCAGTCGATATGTTGCTGCTCTTGTCCGGTCAAGATGGAAAGATCGGGAACAATGTCCGGATCCACCAAATACTTTGTCTGGGGGTATTTGTAGAACTTACTGTTCACTTTTTCCAACTCGCCCTTTCGTAACATTTCTTTGATCAGGTTATCGAACAAAAGGGGGGTGGGTCCGAGTTGGTTCTTCAGGTAGACCAAACCCATCAGTTGCTCCTCGTATTTTTCGTAATAATCAAAATCAATGAAATAAAGTAGCTTATAGAGTACCGTCATGCCAACATTTGTTTTTCCCCCGACCTTTTTTAAAATATATATCAACACAGCTCGAAATTTGGCCATGTTCTTTTGCGGAACACTGATCCGGATCGTTTGTTTTTCTTTCTTGGACCCGCTCGTTTTCTCCAAGTCGATCAGTATGGCTGTGTCGCGGCCTTCAATAAAATCCTCGAACGGTATGCAAAAAATATCGGCAAGCTTTTTGCCTTCGGTAATGGTAAGGTCGCGCTCGCCTTGCTCAATTTGCAGGTAGGTGGGGCGGGAAACGCCGATCTCCGAAGCGACCGTTTCTTGGGTTAGACCGAACTTTTTTCGTTGTCCTAAAATGAATTTGCCAAGCATATGGTTATCCACAGTGTATCATTGTAAATTAGTTTGTCAAGCCATTTGTCAATATGTTTGACATTGGAATTGGAGCGACTATAATGGTATCATCGCATGATCGCGCTATGAAAAATTTATTAAAAAAATATTTCGGCTACGAGGAGTTCCGGCCGCTGCAGCGTGAGATCGTCGAAGGCGTGCTGGCTGGCCGCGACAACGTCGTGCTCATGCCGACCGGCGGCGGCAAATCGCTTTGTTTCCAGCTGCCCGCCCTCATGCAAGACGGGCTGGCGATCGTTGTTTCGCCGCTAATTTCGCTCATGAAGGATCAGGTCGACGCTTTGCGGGCGAACGGGGTCGCGGCGGAACTGGTGAACAGCACGCTTTCACCCTCCGAGATAGGTGACGTGATGGAGCGGGCGCGGCACGGGGAGCTGAAGCTTTTGTACATCGCGCCGGAACGATTCGCCTCGTTCGGTTTTGAGAACTTTCTTAGCACTTTGAAGATCAGCCTGTTCGCCATCGACGAAGCGCATTGCATTTCCGAATGGGGCCACGATTTCCGCCCCGATTATCGCAATCTGCGAACGCTTCGCGAATCTTTTCCGCGCGTACCGATCATCGCGCTCACAGCAACAGCCACGCCGCGCGTGCGTGAAGACATTGTTAAACAATTGGCGCTGCGCGAGCCGAGCATTTATGTTTCAAGTTTTAATCGGCCGAATTTGAGTTACGAGGTCATGCCGAAAAAGGATTCGCTCCGAACGGTGCTGGCGCTGCTATCCGAAGTAAAAGGCGAGAGCGCGATCATCTATTGTTTTTCCCGGAATGATACCGAGAATTTGGTCGAGAAATTGAACCGGCACGGTTTTAAGGCCGCCGCTTACCATGCCGGGCTTAACGCCGATACCAGGCGCGATAACCAGGAGCGCTTTATCCGCGACGAGGTAAACGTCATGGTGGCGACCATCGCTTTTGGCATGGGGATCGACAAGCCCGACGTGCGCTTGGTCATTCACCACGGCCTGCCAAAGTCGATCGAAGGTTATTACCAGGAGACCGGCCGCGCCGGCCGCGACGGTTTGCCTGCCCGGTGTGTTCTGCTTTTTTCGTATGCCGATAAATTCAAGCAGGATTACTTCATTCGCGCCATTTCTGACCCCGACGAACAGCGCCAGGCTCAAGAGAAACTCGAACAGGTCTTGCAATACGGCTATTGGAAAGGCTGCCGCCGGCGTTTTTTGCTGAAATATTTCCATGAAGAATATCCGTCAGGCAACTGCGGCAATTGCGATGGCTGTATCGCTTTCGCGCCGCTTATTCTTCCGGAAGCCGGACGCGTTGCTTTGCCGGTTCGCGCGTCGCGTTCGGCCGCGGTGGATAGCGCTTACGACCAGGCGCTGTTCGAAGAATTGCGCAGCGCGCGCCTGCAGGAAGCGCGCCGCGCCGGCGTGCCGCCGTATATTGTCTTCGGCGACAAGACGCTCAAAGAGATGGCCGCCCGTTTGCCGCAAACCGCCGCCGCGTTCTTGGAAATAAGCGGCGTCGGCGAAAAGAAGTTGTCCCAATACGGCGAACTGTTCATGAACATCGTCCGCCGCCACGCTTTGGCGCAGCTAGGCGCGCCGTCGCGTTCGGCACCGCCGGCCGGATCGACCTATGAAGAAACGCGCAATTGCCTGTTGCAAGAAATGCCCATCGACAAGATATCGCTTCGCCGCGGCCTCGCCCCCGGCACGATCATCGGGCATCTTGAAAAGATTTTATTGGTAGAACCGCGCTTGGACGTTTCTTATCTCAAGCCGTCCTCGGAGCGGTTGGCGATCATCAAAAAAGCGTTCGAACAAAGTAAAGGCTACGCGCTTACGCCGGTACATGAAATTTTAGGCGACGATTATTCATTCGACGAACTGCGGGTGGCCAGGATATTTTTAGAGAAGTAAATTTCATCGGTGTCTTAAGTGTTGGTTTTTATTATTGACATATTTGTGATTTTGAGGTAAGTTCGACTGTCGAATCGTTCACTGAAATTTTACGGACACACTCGAGAAAGGAATAAGGAAATGAACAAGGAAGCGCGAAGATTGGAAGGAACGGAAGGCGAGGATCATGCCAGATTTTTGGCCAGGTTCGAACTGAAGGTCACACCGGACGAATTGCAGTTACTAGACATGGCTTATGACTTTGCCAAGCGCGCCCATGAAAAGCAACCGCCGCGCGAAACCGGCGCCCGATACTTCGAACATGTTAGGGCCACGGTCATTATTCTTGTCGATGAACTGGGGATCACCGATGTCGGCTTGGCTATTGCTTCGATCTTTCACGACTGTCCTGAGGATACCCGGTTGATGACGCTTGCGCGGATCAGACTCATCTTCGGCGAGCGCGTCGCCAAGATCGTTGCCGCCGTGACCAAGCCGAAAGACGACGATCCGCGCTTCAAATCAAAGGCCGCTTTGAAACGTTGGTATTATGCCAACATCAACACGTCGGATATCGACGTCAAGCTCGTCAAGCTTGTCGATCGCTTGCAGAACACGCGGGCGCTAGGTGTTTGCTCCAAGGAAAAACAGCTTAGGAAGATCGCCGAGACGCGGAAACACATCCTTCCGCTCATCGCCGACGTTGCCAAGGCGTACCCGAGGGTTGCGGAATTGCTGACGCAAAAGTTCGCCGCGGCGCTCGCGAAGCTCGCCTAACGCCCGAAACGAAACGACCGGCTGGCCAAATGGCAGCCGGTCTTTTTAAATTTTTTTATATAAGCGGAGGGGGTGAGATTCTCCGCCCACCCCGCGTTTCGACGCGGTTGGGCGGACCCGCTCGCGGACAAACCGAGTCGAGCGGGGGAAATCACGGAGCTTATTAGGCTCAACAGTTATAATGCGATAATTTTTTCTAAGCGGAGAGGGTGAGATTCGAACTCACGGAGCTTATTAAGCTCAGCAGTTTTCAAGACTGCCCCAATCGTCCACTCTGGCACCTCTCCGCTCAGAAAAAATATATTTTTTTAAGGTCCTCCGTCCACCTCCAGCTTTGGTTGAATTGGGCGGACCCGCTCGCGGACGGACCGAGTCGAGCGGACAATCGTCCACTCTGGCACCCCTCCGCTTATATAATAAATTATTTGAGAACTATAAGCTTTATTTGTTTATTTATCAAGCCCGTCGGCCGTTGCGGCTTTGTGGTGCGAATGGCGGCGCCAGAGGATGATGACGGCGAGAGCCGCGAGAGCAACGACGATATAACCGAACTTTTCCGTAATGGGGGAGACATAGGTCCAAGTTTCGCCGAAGACCCGGCCGTAAACAAAGTTCAAGCCGGTCTCGATCGTTTGGCCTATGACATCGGCGACAATGAAAGCTCGCCAATTCAGTTTGGCAAAGCCGACGATCAGGTTGGCGACCGGGGTGATCGAAGTGGTGAGGCGCGTCACAAAAACCGTGATGACAGGGTGAGCGGCGACGCGGCGTTCAAGGCGGGCGACGAACGGCGCTTGCATGATCTTTTTCCAGCCGAAGCGCTCCACGACCGTGCGTCCGTAGCGGCGAGCCAGGGCAAAGCCGACCAAGTCGCCGATGATATTGGCCGCCGTCGCCGTGACCGCGACGGCGATCGTGTTCATGTAACCTTGTCCGGCAAAGACGAAAGAGGCGACGATGACCGCGCCCGAAGGAATGGGTACGGCGACCGCCGCGACAAAGACGATCAAAAAAAGTGCCGCATACTTATACAGCAGGACGAACGAGAGAAGGGAGCCAAAAAGCGACGCCATTATTTTGTCGCGTTATTTTGAATTGACAAGAACGCTTGCAGGGCGGCTTTTACCGCGGTCAAGATGATCGCTGAATTGGTCTGACGATCGGTCGCCAGGCGCTTGATCGTCATGCGCGGATACCGCGCGTCGGTTATCGCGAGCGAGCTTTTAAAATAATCGGGCGGCATTTTAAAGACCATATTCAAATAATCAAAGGTCATCCACGTGGCGATGGTCGCCGGTTCAAGCGTGGTCGGCCGCCGCAAGCTTATATGGTGAATGCGGTTTTGCGGAGCGAGCGCGCCCAGCGCCACGGTCGCATCAATATTGCTTTCGATGGCGTAAATGGTGAAGACGATCACGCCAAAAAAAACCACCGCCAACACCGCGCGCCACAAGTTATCCTTCCGCCATTCGCGTATTTTAAGGGTGTTTTTCATGCATCCATTATAGCATTTTTTCTTCCCCCTTGCCCTTGGGAGACGCCGATTTGACGATTCGCGGCTATTAAATTTGTCATTCCCGCGGTCAATATGGGAAAGGCATGCCCCGTACTGCGATACGGGGCGGGAATCCAATCTCGCTTGGTCGGATGGACGCCCAATATAAATTGGATCCCCGATGGCGCTCGGGGATGACAGCTGAAAAAATAAACCACCGGATTTACTCCGGTGGTTTTATTTGCTTTAAGTCAATTATGTATTTATTTGACGAGCCCGATCATGTGTTCGACCGAAGCGCTGTAGGCGTTCATGTCGAAACCGGCCGGGTATTTTTTGGTGAAGGTGACGAGGCTGGTGCGTGTAGTATCTTTGCCATTTTTGTCGGTCGAGCTGGTGCGGAAGACAAAGTAGTCGGTCCGCTCGCTCGGCCCGGCATTCAACTCGGTCGTCGTCTGGCAGGAGTATTTGTAATGGTTGTCGGTCGTATTCTTATAGACGGTATCGGCCGTCACGTAGCAATCGCCCTGAAGATGCGTATCGTTGTTGTCGAGAATGGAATACGTCCAGGCCGTCGGTGCACCGCCGCCCTTGCCCGGAGTGGCAATCGTTATGCCGGCCTTGGTCGCGGTCTTTTTCCAGGTGCTGTCATCGATCGGCGTTGCAAGCGGCGTGATCGCCGGAAGGTCCTTTAAGTTAGCCGCCTCCGGCGCATGGGCGCCATCAGTATTCGCTTGATCCCCGCCGAAGGCCGACGTGTTCGCGTTAGCGTTTGTATTAGTATTTGCATTTGTTGCCGCCCCTTGGTCCGGCGCCGTCGGTTCTTGTGCGCACCCGGCGCCCAATAAAGCCACCGCCGCGACCGTCCCGATGAGTAAAGCGAACTTCTTCATAGCGATTTTCGTTAAGATTATTCAATCTAATTACCATGTTCTCAAAATGTTGAAAAGGCGTAACTTTGGCGAGTTTAAGGCTGGGACAGTTTTTCTCGATCGAGAATAACTGTCCTAACCTGCCAAATTGACTTTTTTGCCGAATTTCATTATATTTCTAATATTGATATCGTTAGTTGCGGAGCTGGAGTTGTCCATTGTCCATTGTCCATTGTCCATTGTTCATCGTTCATAAATATCCATGGAGAGTTGGCCGAGTGGTCCAAGGCAGCAGTTTGCTAAACTGCGCTCCCGTAAGGGGGCTCATAGGTTCAAATCCTATACTCTCCGCCAGAGACAGCCTTTCCTTAATTTGGGAAGGCTTTTCTGTATCCGAAAAATAATTTTTACGCGCTGCAAGCAGCGTATTGTATGGGGGAATCGGAACGGAAACGATTTGGGAATTTTTTAAAACGGGGTTGGAGCCGTAGATTTTTAACAAAACGGATTTTTTTGATTCCAGCGTGCCGGTTTCGGCGATTTTTTCCAGCATCTGTGCGTCTTTTATCCAATCTTTGAGCGGTTGGAGCCACCGTGACACGTTCCTTTCCAAACGGGCGATTTGTTCCCCTAATGTCTTCCGTTCGGACATGAACGACCCCTTTCGTTCTAGGTAAGTTTCGCGCTCAATATCTTGGGCGAAATAGAGATCGGTTAAGCGTTCGATTGATGATGTTAACTCAATAATTTTATCCCTAAGCTGGCAAATGGCCTCCGTTGCCACCTGTTTGGCTTTAAGCGCGTCGTTTTCTGCCAAGGATAGCATTTCATTCGCCCAAACGTCCGGCATTACAAAACCGGCAATCAGGCGCGAAAGCGTGACGTTTAGCTCCTCCTCGCGGAGATAAGGTTGGGAGCAAAAGCCGCGCTTTTTCGTGCAACGGTAATAGGTGTAATGGTGAACATTGCCGTTCTTCTGATGCTTGTTGATGACTTCGTAGGTAATGAAGCCGCCACACTCGCCGCACCGGAGGAAACGACTAAAGATAGGCAACGCTTTTTTAATTTCATGCACCCTGCCACGCGTCTTTAAAACCGCCTGCACTTTATCGAAAAGGTGTTTTTCAATAATTGGCTCGTGGTTGCCTTGATATAATTCGCCGTCGTATTTAAAAAGGCCGATATAGAAAATGCTCGTTAAGATACGCTTAACCTTGTCTTTGTGAAGCCGCCTGCCGCCGCCTTTTGCCCAAGGGCTGCGGTTGCCGGTTTTAAGGCCACGCTCAAAAAAGTAGTTTCCAATGTCTTCGAGTCGAGAGTTTCCTTCCGCATAAAGCTCATACGCCCCGCGAATGATCGGCGCAAGTTGCCGGTCAACAATAACTTTCTTTGTCCGTGCATCGTTATGGTACCCAAAACAAGCAAAGCCGGGAAACTCGCCGCGCTTGGCTTTTTCAACCAGCCCGCGCTTCGTGTTCGCGCTCAAGTCGCGTATATATTGGTTCGCGATCCCAAACTCAAAGCCCATCATCAGAACATTGTCGGATGGGTAATAATTGCGGTCGCTCGTTCGTATGTGTTTGATGATGTCCTGTTGCAAAAACCATTGAACACGGGCGGCATCTATCGGATTCCGCGCCAGCCGGTCGAGCTTCCAGCAAATAATGCCGTCCGCTTCGCCTTTTTCAATGCGGGCAAGCATTGCGTTAAAAATTGGCCGCCCGGGCTGTTTAGCCGACTGTTTTTCAATAAATGATTCCTTTATGGCTAATCCTTCCTCTTTGGCGAGCGATTCCAAAACGGCAAGCTGATCTTCAATAGACCGAACTTGTTTATCTTCAACATCGGTCGATTTTCGGGCGTAGAGAAAGTAGGTAGGCATAGTATTACAATATATTGTAATACTACCATATAATATAACAAGCGGTATACTTATGACATGAAAAACGAAGCATTAAAACTCGGTAGGAATTTAAAACGTATAAGAACAGCAAAAGATATAACGCAAGGTGATATTGTCCGCAAACTTAATGTGGGACGAGGATTTATTAGCAATATTGAAAATGGGAAAGCTAACCCAACACTATCGACAATCGCAAAACTGGCTAAAGCTATAGGCGTGCCAATTGAAGATTTAATAAAATAATTTACGGCATCATATCTGAAAAAACTTGGTCGAAAGAAAATACACTTTTTCTAGCTCACAACAGAAATACCGCTGGGGTCTCTGGTAAAGATAAACGGGTGTAATTGCTAAATTCCGTACTCTCGTTTTCGACGATCTATATCGTCGTCCGCCATTTTTTGCTCACTTGTGATAAGTTTTTCCAAATACGCCTCATACTCATTTAAGAAAGCAAGAACATCTGCCTTAGCGGTAGTCTTTAGGGCTTGAAGATTATTTTTTTTTGCCGTGTGCGCCTCAACAAAACCATACTCACCAGAAACTACACCCGTTTGAGAAAGATAGCTGAAAAGGCTACTTTTAATTTCAGAGTATGAAGCATCTTTCTTATATGCCTTTATTACTTCTTTTATGAGCGTCCAAAGAAACGTCTCTCCTTCAAATCTAGATATAAAAGAATCGATGACAATGCGGCCTTCTTTTCCTTTACGTTTTATCATTTCTACAAGTTCATTTTGAAGAAGTGGATCTGAATTTGGGAATATATCTTTTAATAGATGAGTTGCTTCCCAATGATGGACAAACTTGTCTTTAGCCGGTTGTCCAAGTGAAAACCATTTTAATATTAAGGGTATTACTATCTTTGCATTCTTTCTTAACCCTTCATCTAATTTATCGAAACTATGTGGAATAGCATCATAACTGGAGAAAATTTTGCGTTTTTTCTTGAGAGGAATACTGCGTTCTACTCTTTTAAACAAAAATCTGACGAAATCGGCGGGGTACTTATTAACAAGAGGTTCTAAAATCCCTTCTGCATAGTAATCAAGCCGATCTAATAGAAGAAGATTATCAAGTACAATAGCGAATTCAGTTCTAGTTAAATCCGCCGAGATTTGTTTTTTTCTAAACCAGATATGCTGAATCCAGAAAGTGTTTTTTAGGTGAGTAAGAATTGTTATTATTTGTAAAAATGCCGTCCTTAACAAAGGTTGACCATTGTAATTTCTACCAATTGAAGCAACTAACGAATTCAAGGCCGCAACGTCATGTTTTTTTATAGCTTTGGCGACTACCTGTTTAAATAATTTTGTATCTATTTCTTCAACGTAATCGAATATAGAGGTACAAACCAAAAAGTTTTTATATTGCCTTGACCATTGTCGGATTAGTTTTTTAGCAGAGTTTTTTTTGTTGCTTTTCCAAATACCAGCAACAAGATCAATAAGAAATGCCTCAAGAGACTTTTCGTTTATGAGAGTGAGGGCAATGTAGGGTTTCTTTTTGCCCAACTCAAATAAAAACTGGCTAAAGTAGGAATAACTGCCGGGCGGTAATTCTTTATAGTTTTTAGTAATTTTCTTAAAAATTTTTCCCCAAACATTCAGATTTTTAGGTTCAATCTGTTCTATATACTCTCTAATTTTTGCATTGCGATATTCTTTCGCTTTCTCAAAATTCAGATTAGGGTAAAAATCAGTATCGTAGCCGACGAAAACTTTATATATTTGATACGCCGGGTTTTCGTTTATAGCTTTAATAAGCGCGGCAGATTTAGAGTTTTTTCTACGCGGATCTCGTTCTAAAAACATTAAGTTGCTTTCGATCTCACGAACGGTCTCATTTTCTTTTTTAGTAATTACTTTAGCGAAAAAAGTGAGAATTTTCTTTTCGTCGTCAGAAAGCATTTTATTGAACTCGTCTTCATTTTCCAGTACGCCGTGTTCAGGCCACCTAAGTGCCTCTTCAAAAACTACGATTACCGCTTTTTTATCACCTATAGTTCGTGCAGTTCGAAAAAGTTTTTTTGCTTGCCCGATTGCTTTCGCGCGAAGCTGCTTCAAGTTTTCCGTAGGCTTTAGAGATGTCGGCCTAAAAGTAATTGCATTATAATTTGAGGATTCTACGCCGTTAAAAGAAAGCGTAAGCGTTTTGTGTAATATTGAAGCGACTGCTTTAATAGTCTTTGGCTCCTTAAGAAGACCAGAACGCTCAAGGAAGCTTAAAACTGTCTGTTGTGGGGAAAGACCGCCAGTTCGTAATATTTGAAGATTATACTCGCATAATTTTGACAAGACTTCTTTGGCTTGGTTTACGATTGTCGAATTTTTTTCGGTTTTTATTAATTCAAAACATATCTCGCAAGTTTCCTTGATGTACAAGTATCGTATTACTTCTAGAATTTCTAAAACTGTAAGGGCTACCTTCTCATGAGTAGCACCATCAATTTTTCCAAAAGTAGTCTTGATCGTTTGGGGCTTAATAACGCGAGAACTTACGAGAACTTTTTTAATCAACGGAATCAGTTTTAATTCTTTTGGTGTCTTGTCCCCAAACTCTTTAACGTATTCTGCAAGCAACTTGAGATTATCTTGCATTTCGTTTAATGAGGTAGCTTTTTCTATCTTCTTCAAAAAAGCGACATCGAAAACACTTCTACCTTTCTTGAGTTTTTCGTGTTCTCTGAAGATATGTTCAAAATCTCGAATAGCGGGTTGAATATGCTCCTTCATTGTCCGCTTGAAGGATTCTTTAATAGCGCCAAAGGCCTTAGCATCAAAATCCGTTAATTCTTTTTGAGGTTTGTAAACTAAGTCATGCTCCATTTCCGACCAAGCGTGATGAAGTACTGTTGTGAGTTGTATTTCACATTTTACCCCTTCAAAGCGTTTATATTCAGGATGTTTAATTCTATCCTCCCCCAAACAAACCACTAAGTGAACGGCATTGTAGCTATCGGTACTTATTTTGTTTTTGTAATCGAGAATATTCTTCTTGCCAAATGCTTCATAAGCTTTGTATACGAATGTTTCGATATCACTCTCAAGATAAAAGATAACCCTACAACCAGCCAAATCTTTTAGATCACCAAGCAGCTTACATTTTTTTTCCAAAAATCTTGCCCCGGCAGATGAGGGTTTCTTGGCTCGATATGAGACGATTTGATATCGGTAGTCGTTATCTTTAAGTACCTGCTCAAGAATCGATGCAACCTTGGCGGCAAAATCCTCGTACAGATCGTACTTTTCTCGATATTCGCTTAATAGTTTTTCGCTATCCGATCTGGAGTCCATAAAGGAAGATATTAGCACCTTATTGAACTATAATCCTACAACTGAACCATATGCAAGGTTATGATCCCAAGGGGGCTTCGCGGGTCACTTTGAGATAGGAGAAGAAATAAATTGTTCATAACACGCGCACGGGTTGGGCAGGCAAGTACTATTGACTTGATTGCGAAACCGGCACGCTGGAATCAAAAAAATCCGTTTTGTTAAAAATCTACGGCTCCAACCCCGTTTTAAAAAATTCCCAAATCGTTTCCGTCGCAATTCCCCCATATAATACGTTGCTTGCAGCACGTAAAAAATATTTTTCGGATACAGAAAAGCCTTCCCAAATTAAGGAAAGGCTGTCTCTGGCGCATCTATACAACTCGGCTCGAACCTATTTTACTCAAAACGCCTGATCGTTTCCATCCCCCGAAGGGGGTCGCCAACTAGGTGAACAGCTAGATGAACGACTAGATGAATCCGGGTTCACCTAGTTGAACGACTAGTTGAACAACTGGTTGAATCAGGGTTCAACTAGTTAAAGCCAAAAAAAGTTATTATCTCAGCCAAATCTCACTTTGAAAAACGGATGACTATTACCCTCACCAGAGGATCAACTGAACGACAAAATAATATATACACTAGAAATTAAAATAGAGAAAAAATAAAACTAAAATCATTAACTTAATAAACAATAAATATCAAATATCAACTACTTACCAAACTAAACCAGAACCAAACCAAGACCTAAAAACCGAGAAAATAACAAAGAAATGCAGGGA
>Ga0265342_10002088_pt1 | contig 17668 bp, 16 predicted proteins | sample 4CB327metaG_FD_203125 | JGI IMG/M metagenome (GOLD analysis project Ga0265342, IMG submission 203125) | Rhizosphere microbial communities from Carex aquatilis grown in University of Washington, Seatle, WA, United States - 4-CB3-27 metaG | ecosystem: Host-associated > Plants > Roots >...
CCGCTGCTCGCCACCCCCTCCATCGCGCTCGGCACGTCCGAGGTTTCGCCGCTCGAGCTGACCGCCGCCTATGTGCCGTTCTCCAACGGCGGCCACGGCATCATCCCGCACGTGATCAAGCGCATCACCACCGCCGATGGCAAGGTGCTCTACCAGCGTTCCGGCTCCGGCCCCGGGCAGGTGATCGATCCGCGTTACGTCGCGATGATGAACACGATGCTGCAGGCGACCGTAAGTTCCGGCACCGGCACGCATGCCCAGGTGCAGAACTGGGAGGTCGCGGGCAAGACCGGCACCAGCCAGGATTTCCGCGACGCCTGGTTCGTCGGCTACACCGGCGCGCTCACCGCCGGCGTGTGGTTCGGCAATGACGACAACAAGCCGACGAAGCACATGAGCGGCAGCACGCTGCCCACCGAAGCGTGGAAGAAATTCATGACCGCCGCGCTCGACGGCGTGCCGGTCGCCGCATTGCCCGGCAACTACCAGTATCAGGCGCCCGATGCCTATGCGCTGGCGAGCCAGGGTGCCCAGGTCGCTGCTGCCGGCGGCGGCCGTCCCATGCAGCTCCAGCCCGGGGCGAATGACCCGATCGGCGCGCTGTCGCAACAGGCCTACGACGACGACCCCGACGCCAACCTGCCGACGCCGCCGGCGGGCATTGGTGCGGGCGACGGCGCGCCCGGCCGCCACCGCAACATTCTGCAGCTGTTGTTCGGCGGCTGACGAAGCCGCCGGCCGCACCCGTCGGCTCAGTGCGGGGTCACCGCCGCGACCAGACCCGAAGGACAGCCCGCACTGGTCGGGTTGGAGGCTGCCATCAGGTCGCCGAGCCCGTGCCCGTTGCCGGGCTTGCCGACGAGGCCGATGGTGATCTCGGCAATGACGCGCTGGTCGCCCTTGCCCTCGCACGAAACCTTGACGCGCTCGCCGGCACCCGCGCCGAAAGCCGCATCGAATGCCTGGCGGATGGCGGCCGCGGTGACGGTCTTGCCGACGTTGCCGGCAAAAACCTGCAGCACTGCCGAACCATTGACCGCATCGACGAGGCCGAGCGCGTCGCCGAAATAGGTGTTCTGGTCGGAACCGTAGCAGGTGCCGTGCCGCAGCCACTCATGCCGCTCGAGCAGCGATTGCGTGCCGGGCATCGCCGCAGCCAGGCGGTCGTGCAGCGCCGGCGCAAGATCCACCGCCGGCAGCGCCTTCCAGTCGCCGTGCTTGTCGCTGTCGATCAGCGACTGGTCGACATGGCAATACTGGTTCTTGAAGGGCTCGGGCCACAGGCCGTGCAGCGAAAGGCGCGTCGCGTCGACACTCGCCGCCGTCTCGCCCGCGCATTCCGGTTTGGTGGCGTGCGTAGCGCAGAACGCCGGCTCCCAGCTCAGCGACAGAATGTAGTCCGGCGACTTCGCCACAGCCACGGCCGGCGCGCAAAGCGCCGCCGCCAGCACCAGTCCGATGAGAATGCGCATGCCCCACCCCCGCTCTCGTTGTCGGCGCAGTCTGCCACAACCTGCTCCCCGGAGGCGAGCGCCGGAAAGAAATGCGCAAACCGCGGCCTTGCCGCCACGATACCGCGGCTAAAGCAGCGCGAGGAATTCCGGCAGCGGCAGGGGATGGGACAGGAAATATCCTTGCGCCTTGTGCACCCCGAGCTGACGCAGCGTATCCATCTCGCCGCTCGTCTCGACCCCCTCCGCAACGATGCGGCAAGCGGTCTGCCGGCTGAATTCGATGAGGGCGCTGGCCAGCGCGCGCCGCATGCGATCGGTATCGATATTCCGGGTCATGCTGACATCGAGCTTGATGATGTCCGGAGCAACGTTGAGGATGTGGCGCATGCTGGCATAACCCGAGCCGGCGTCATCCACGGCGATCTTCACGCCCATCGCCCGCAGCGGCTTCAGGGCCTGCAGCAGCGCTCCGTAGTTGCTGACGTGGGCGTGTTCGGTGATCTCAAGCACGACGTGCCCGGCGGGAAGGCCGGCAAATTCCCGCGCGAGGTCATGCTCTACGATCGTTCGCGGCGAACTGTTGACGCTGAGTTTATATGCTCCGCGTTGCCACACGGGCCCGTAACCCGCCACAGCCCGCCGGATCGCGGCCAACTCAAGCTCGACCTGCAGCCCGACCTCTCCGGCTTCCGCGAACCAGACGTCGGGCGAGCGCTGCGGTTCGACCCTGAAGCGCGCCAGTGACTCGGCGCCGGCGATCTGCATGTCGGCGAGCCGATACCAGGGCTGGTAGACGATCGCCGGCTGCAACGACTGCAGCGCCGCCTGGATACGCTTGGTCTTCTCCATCCGGCCGCGCGTGCGCTCGACATCCGCTTCGATCTGGTAAGCGACCAGATCGGCAAAGACCTTCAGAATTCCGAGGTCGCGCCCATTGAGGGTGGCATTCGGGCTGAAGCTGAAGCAGCAGAACGTGCCGTAGACCCGTCCGTTGCTGAGGCGAAGCGGCACACTGAGGTGCGAGCCGATGGGCAGCGACCGCGTTTCCGGAATGGCCATCGCTTCGGGCAATTTGGACGTGTCGGGGATGAGCTGCGGCAAGAGCCCGTCGATGATCTTCTTGCAGTAGCCATCCTCGAGCGGAATCGCCTGGCCGGCCGTGATCGGCGATGCGCCCTTGGCATCGACGTGCCGCATGAAGCGCTGATCTCCGACGAATTCGGAAACGAAGCCGACGTCCATGTCGAGATGCGAGCGCACCGTTCGCAGCGCGCGCTCGACACTGTTGACCGCAGTCTCTGGAAATGGAGCGGCAAGATCCGCGACGGCCTGCTGTAGCATCGAATTATCTCGATCCACCTGCAGTTACAGGGCGACTAACATTCAGCCTAAGACTGCAGGTGCCATTGCTTGGTTAATACTTCTTTTCGTAACACCAATATTTCCGGTACGCTTAATAAGAACTTGCCGTGCGTCCCCTCGCCTTTCGACTAGCCCGCGCCAACCGCGTGCAGCAAGGGGCCGTTGGCGCGCAACCACGCACGCGCTCGTTCGGTCTGCGGCGCCAGCGCCTCGCAAATCCGCCAGAAGCGATAAGAGTGATTGAGCTCTCTCAGATGAGCGACTTCGTGTGCGGCGAGATAATCGAGCACGAACGATGGTGCCAGAACCAGCCGCCAGGAAAAGGACAGATGACCGTCCGGGGAACAGGAGCCCCAGCGCGTTGACTGGTCGCGAAGTTTTACCGCGGTCGCCCGCACGCCCAGTTGCAACGTGTGGCGGATCACCGCCCACTCAAGATCGCGCTTCGCCTCGCGCTTCAGGAAATCGACCACCCGCCGGCGCAGGTGCGCCAACTCGCCGGCAATCGCGAGCGCCGGCATGCCGCTGATGTCGTTGGCAACGATCGCGACCGTGCCGCGCATTCCCGGCGCGTGGCGCACCACATGCGGGACACCACGCAGAGGAATCACCGCACCATCGGCGATCGGCATCGGCTGGGGCTGTTTCTCAACCTGCCGCTCCAGCCACGCCACATGACGATCAAGGAAGCGCCGCGCCTCGTTGAGCGAGCCGCGCTTGGGGACGGTAAGGACAGGCGGTCGCGACGGGCCGGCGATGCGCAGCGTGTAATTGCGCGCACGCGGGTGGCGCCTCAGATCGACGGCCATCACGCCCGAAGCAGTCGCGACTTCCAGCGAATCGGGGAACGGATCGGCAGCCCTGCGGGCAACGAACGCCATGCGGTTGAAGCCGAATCAGTTGCGGGTAACCCGATCATCGCACGAGCCGGCTAAATGGCTACGCCCTCCCGCGCGAGCGAGAGGGCGTTTTTTGAACGGCGACGACTACAGGTCTATGGCTTCGCCGCCCGACCGCGACCGGCGCGGCCGGTTCGCCATGAAGCGGTCGAACTCCTCCTTGTCGCGGGCGCGGCGAAGATCGCGTGCGAAGCGCTCGAACTCGGCGCGCTCCTCGTCAAGCCGGCGCCGCTGTTCGTCGAGGCGGCGCAGCTCCGCGGCACGGTATTCGTCGAAGGCGGCGTTACCGCTGGGATAAGTCCACGCGTCCGAGCGCGACCGCCATCCCGCCGGGCCGCACTGCCCCTGCCATTGTCCGCGGTCTCCGAAATGCTCGCGGACGCGTCCGATGTGGTGGCCCCACAGAATATAGGCCAGCATCAGCAGGCCGAGCGGCCAGGCGACCGTAAACCCGATCAGCATGAGAATGATGGTGAGCGGCGTCCACCCGGGACGCAGCGCATTGGCGTAGGTCATTGCCTTACCTTCCCTCGCATATCGTACGTATGTCGTACGTAACGAAAAACAGGTGGGAGGCGCCAATTCGCGTTTCAAGAAAAATCGGCAGCGGCCATCCCGATTTTTCTGCAAGCACCAGGCTGGAGCAATTCCAGGAAAAGTGGATTCCACTCTTCCGTCCGGAATTGCGCAAGGCAAAGGAATCAAGGGCAATTCCCGATTTAGTCAAATCGGGAATTGCTCTAGGCGCGCGCGACGCTGCTCTTGCCGCGGCGCCGCCAGTCGTGCGTGGCGATGAAATCGGCAATCCGCGGCGCGATCTCCGCACGGAAGCGCGAACCGTTGAAAACGCCGTAGTGGCCGACCTTGGGCTGCAGGTAGTGCGCCTTCATGGTGTCCGGAACACTGGGCGTGATGTCCTGCGCCGCCTTGGTCTGGCCAACGCCAGAGATGTCGTCGTTCTCACCCTCGACGGTGAGCAGTGCTACGCGGCGAATGGCGGCCGTATCAACCCGCTCGTCGCGGTGGGTCATCTCGCCCTTGGGCAGCGCATGCCGGAGGAACACCGTCTCCACCGTCTGCAGATAGAATTCGGACGTCAGGTCCATGACGGCGAGATATTCGTCGTAGAATTCGCGCTGCTTGTCGGCGGAGTCCCCGTCGCCGCGGATGAGATGGTCAAACAGCGCGCGGTGCGCCTCGACGTGACGCTCCAGGTTCATCGACAGGAAGCCGGAAATCTGCAGGAAGCCGGGATAGACATCGCGCATGAAGCCCGGGTGCGGAAACGGCACCTTCATGATCGCGTTCTGCTGGAACCAGTCGAGATCGTGACTGTTGGCAAGCGTGTTGACCGCGGTCGGGCTGATGCGGGTATCGATGGGGCCGCCCATCAGCGTCATCGAGGCGGGAATGCGGGGGTCGTCACCGGCTTCCATGACAGCCGCGGCGGCGAGCACCGGCACCGACGGCTGGCATACCGCCATGATGTGCACACCCCCGCCCAGGAAGTGCAGGATGGACACCATGTAGTCGATGTAGTCGTCGAGGTTGAAGTTGCCGTCGGACAACGGCACCATCCGCGCATCCGCCCAGTCGGTAATGTAGACGTCGTGGTCGGGCAGCATGGCCATGACCGTGCCGCGCAGAAGCGTCGCGTAGTGGCCCGACATCGGCGCGACGATCAGCAGCTTGGGCTGATCGATGGCGACGCCGCTCGGCCCCTTCTCGAAATGGATGAGCCGACAGAACGGACGCTCCCACTCCACCTGCTCGAAGATCGGAACGCGGACGCCGTGCGTTGTGGTTTCGCCGAGATTCCATTCCGGCTTGCCGTAGCGACGGGTGCTGCGCTCGAACATTTCCGCGGCCGCAGCCATCGATCGGCCAAACGGAGTGACGGACAGCGGATTGAGCGGGTTCTGGAAATAGAGCCTCGCCGCATCGGCGACCGCACGTAGCGGCCCGACGGCAGCATGGTTCAGCTCGTACAGCTGATAATAGGACAAGCCCCTGAATTCCCTTCGCTTTGCGCAAATTCAGGACCCAAGCCCCGAAGGTATTGCGCTGCAACAAGATATGCTTCGCCGATTTGCCGGCGCAAGGGGTAGTTTGTTGCATTCCCGGGCGTTGCGCCCGATGGCGCGGCGCAGCGTTAATCGGGCGTGCGGCGCCAGGTGCCGTCCGCCCACATCGCCGAAAGGCCGTCCCGATAATTGGCGAAGGTCAGCTTTCCGTTGAGCAGCGCCTTCATGCGGCTGTTATCGACCCGCTTGTTATCGGCATAGAACGAGCGCGCCATCGGTGACAGCTCCGCCCGCTCAATCGGAACCTCCGGCGGCGCCGCGACGCTCATCAGGTGCGCCGCGAACGCGACAACATCCTGCGGCGGCGATGGCTCGTCGTCCGCGAGATTGAGGATGCCGCTCACCGAAGCGTCGACGCCGGCTGATACGGCCGCTGCGATGTCGTCGACATGGATGCGGTTGAACACCTGCCCCGGCTTGACCACCCGGTGCGCTCTGCCTTCGCCGAGCGCGACCAAAGCGTTGCGCCCCGGACCATAGATTCCGGCAATTCGGAAAATCACAGCCGGTATGTCGCGCTGGCTGCCGAGGCGGCGCCATTCGAGCTCCGCTTTGTGCCGGTTGACGGCGCGCTCGGTCTGCGGATGCGGCGTGGTGCGCTCGCTGACCCACGCGCCGCCATAGTTGCCATAGACCGCGACCGACGACAGGTAGCCGAGCCACCGGAGCGCCGGCGCACGGGCCAGATCGTCGCCGTGGAGCGCAAGCACCGGGTCGCCAGATTCGCCCGGCGGAACCGATGAGAGAACGTGGGTAGCATCCCGGAGCGCGGCGGAGACTTCGGCGCTGCGTTCTTCACCGTCGAAGCGCGTGACCGCAATCCCCTCGGCGGAGAGCGCCGCTGCACGCGATGGCTCGCGCGTCGTGCCCGCAATGTCGAACCTGTCGCGGAGCCGGCGTACGGTCGCAAGCGCACTGTAGCCGAGGCCGAACACGAAGATGCGCGGGCGCATCACTGCTGCCACTCGGCGACGACACCGGGATCGGTTTCGCGCGACTGGTGGCGCGCCCGCAATTTCGCGAAACGCGCCGCGGGGATGAGCCCCGACAGTGCCCACACGGCCGCACCACGCACCTGCGGCGAGACGTCCTCGAGCCGTGCCTCGGCCACTTTCACCAGCGCCAGCGCTGCCGAATTGCCGATGGCGATCAGCACGTTGCGCACGAAGCGATCGCGTCCGATGCGCTTGATCGGCGAGGCGGAAAACCGGCGACGAAACGCCTCCTCGTCAAGTGCCGCAAGCTCGGCCAGCGCCGGCTGATCGGCAGCGCCGGCAGCGAGCTTCGCTTCGCGCGTAACCTGCGCAAACTTGTTCCACGGGCAGACCGCCAGACAATCGTCGCAGCCATAGATGCGGTTACCCATCGCACGACGGAATTCACGAGGGATCGGGCCGTCGTGCTCGATGGTGAGGTAGGAGATGCAGCGGCGGGCGTCGAGTTGATAGGGTGCTGGAAACGCCTGTGTCGGGCACACGTCAAGGCAGGCCCGGCAGGTGCCACATGAATCGACGGCCGGTTCATCCGGCGGCAGGCGAAGCGAGGTCACGATCGCGCCGAGAAAGAGCCACGACCCGAACGCGCGGCTGACCAGGTTGGTATGCTTGCCCTGCCAGCCGAGCCCGGCCGCCTCTGCCAGCGGCTTTTCCATCAGCGGCGCGGTGTCAACGAACACCTTCACATCGCCGCCGGCACGCGCCTTGAAGCGGCCGGCAAGAACCTTGAGCCGACCCTTGATGAGCGTGTGGTAATCGCGGTTCTGCGCGTAGACGGAAATCGTCGCGCGATCACGCTGCTGGAGCGCCGCGAGCGGATTTCTTTCCGGACCGTAGTTCAACCCGACCATGATCACCGACGTCGCTTCGCCCCACAGGGCGCGGGGCTCGGCCCGGCGCCCCGCTTCGGCCTCCAGCCATCGCATCGTGCCGTGCCGCCCCGCCGCCAGGAATGCAAGCAACCGTTCGGCGCTGCGGGGTATCGCATCGGCCGTGGTGACGCCAACCACGTCGAAACCGGCAGCGTGGCATTCAGCAACGATCGCCGCCTTGACTTCGGCCGGCGTACCCTCGCCCTTGCGCGGATATTTGGGCGGGGTCAGAAGTCGAGATCGGCGTAGTGCGCCACCGCCGGCACGCCGCGGACCTGATCCGACAGGAGCGCGCGGAACGACGGGCGCGATTTCACCCGCGCGTACCACGTCTTCGCCATCTGATCCTCGTCCCATGGCACCTCGCCGAGGTAATCGACCGCAGAAAGCTCGGCCGCCGCCGCCAGATCCGCAAACGACATTTCCCGCCCGGCAAGGCATGTGCGCCGGGAAGCGAGATAGCCGATATAGCGCAGATGATACTTGATATTGGCGCGCGCGGCACGGATGGCCGCCGGATCAGGCGTAGAGCTGCCGTCGCGCGCCTCCATCCGCCGTTTAAACACCTTCTCCGCCAGCAGATACCCGGTGACCTCGGCGTCCATTTTACCGAGGAACCACGCCACCAGCCGGCGCGTCTCCGCCCTGTCCTTGGGCGTGGCCGGCATCAGCGTCTGCTCACCCAGCCTTACCCCGCGCGTCTCCGCCAGGTATTCCGCAATCACCGACGCACCGGCGACGACCGCACCGTCGTCATCGACCAGGATCGGCAGTTCGCCGGAGGGATTGAGCGCCAGCAATTCCGGCGAGCGCTCCCACGGCACCATTTCGGACAGGATCGCCTGTTCGCCGTACTCGGCTAGAATGAGGCGGACGAACCGCGAGCCGGCGAGCAAGGGATAGTGATGAAGCGTCGGCATGAGGCCTTTGCGGGATATGGGGAAATTTGACGCTGGCGCGCGTGAAGACGGCCGACATCATTCGCGGGTATAGAGCCCGCATCGGGCAGGAACAAGGCGATTCGCCGGTTCGGGTGAGGCCCGCTGCGACGGGGACCGCGGAGGAAGAGTGATGGACATCAAGACAATCATCGACGCCGTTCTGCTCGGCATCGTCGAGGGTGTGACGGAATTCATTCCGGTTTCCTCCACCGCCCACCTGCTGCTTGCCAGCCGGCTGCTCGGCTTCGAGAGTGGCGGCGCCGCCTTCACCGTGCTCATTCAGCTCGGCGCAATCCTCGCGCTGCTCAGCGTCTACGCCGGCCGGCTGTGGCAGCTTCTGGTCGATCTGCCGCGCGATCCCGTCACGCGCCGCTTCGCCATCGGCGTGATTATCGCGTTCCTGCCTTCGGCGATTCTTGGCGTGCTCTTCCACAAGATCATCACCGGCGTCCTGTTCCAGTCGGTGTTGATCATCTCGCTTGCCCTCCTCATCGGCGGCATCGTCCTTCTCCTCATCGACCGCATGCGTTTGCGGCCGCGCTACGTCGACATCACGGATTATCCGCTCGGGCTGGCGCTCGGCATCGGCCTTTTTCAGTGCCTGTCGCTCATCCCCGGCACGTCCCGCTCGGGCTCGACCATCGTCGGCGCCCTTCTGCTCGGCACCGACAAGCGCTCGGCCGCCGAGTATTCGTTCTTCCTCGCCATGCCGACGATGCTGGGAGCCTTCGTCTACGAGGCGTACAAAAGCGTGGGCGGCCTCACCGGCAGCGATGTGAGCGTGATCGCCATCGGCTTCCTGGTGGCATTTCTATCGGCACTGGTCGTCGTGCGCGGCTTCCTCGCCTTCGTCGGCACGTACGGCTTCGCTCCGTTCGCCTGGTGGCGGATTGCGGTCGGCATCGTCGGGCTGCTCGCCGTGATTTTCCTTCACGTCTAGCGCTGTCAGGCGCCAACTTACGCTGGGCGCGGGCGGTCGAACTGGCCGTGCGCGCGGAAGCGGTAGAGATAGGATTCCAACACCGCCTCGAGGTTGGTGGGATCGATACCGAGGCCAGCCAGCGTGCGCCGTTCCTTGAGGGCCGCCTCGGACACGACATTGTCGATCCTGAGCTGCGCGATCTGGTCGACCGTCATCAGCGGCTTCGGCAGGAGCTGCGTGACGCCGGCAACCGCCTTGGCTACTCCCCATGGCACCGGCAGCAGCAGGCGCCGCCGCTCGGTGGTGGCGAGCACCAGCTCCATGCATTCGCGGAAGGTCTTGATCTCGGGGCCGCCAAGTTCATAGACGCGGCCGCCGACCACCTTCCCATCCACCGCATCGGCGATCGCCTGCGCGACATCGCCAACGAACACCGGCTGGAAGCGCGTGTGCCCCCCGCCGAATAACGGCAGCGCCGGCGACAGGCGGGCAAGCGCCGCGAAACGATTGAAGAAACTGTCCTCGGGGCCGAACTGGATCGACGGACGGAAGACGACCGAACCCGGCAGCGTCTCGAACACCGCCGCCTCACCGGCCGCCTTGCTCCGCGCATAAGCGGAAAGCGAGTTGGCATCGGCGCCGATCGCCGAGACGTGAACCAAGCGGCTGACGTGCGCCGCGCGCGCCGCTTCCGCGACGGCACGGGCGCCGAAATCCTGCACAGCGTCGAACCGTTGCCTCCCGCTCTCGTGGAGGATGCCCACCAGGTTCACCACCGCGTCGGCGCCGGTCACCGCCCGGTCCACCGACCAGCGGTAACGCAGGTTGGCCTGGATCGGTTGCACCCAGCCGACCATGCCGAGTGGTTGCAGGTGGCCGGCGAGATTGGGACGACGGACCGCAGCGCGCACCCGCCATCCCCGCTTCAACAGGGCACGGACCACGTGGCGGCCGACAAAACCCGAGGCGCCAAAGACCGTGACCAGACCCTTGTCGGTGGTGGCAATTGGCATCGGGGCCTCCGTTCCCATGATTACGCACTGGCGCCGTTTTGCACCGCACAGTCGCTCGATCGCTTCTTAGCCCGCCCTTCCCGCGGCAGTAAAGCGGGACAAGGCCGCACCGCCGCCATTCACCGGCACCCCGACCCGGCAGGGGACGACGCCACCGGGAGGTTTGACAAGCCGAACCGCGCTCCTTAAGCATCCCGCCCCGTGCCCAGGTGGCGGAATTGGTAGACGCGCACGGTTCAGGTCCGTGTGCCGCAAGGCGTGAAGGTTCGAGTCCTTTCCTGGGCACCAGAAACAGACGGCTGCTTTACCCGCGAAATCGCAGTTTTCCCACAAGCCCAGAAAATCCGCGGCTGGTGGGTTCTCCCCCACCCGACCGACGCGTTCCAGCCGCCTCTCGGGACGTCGAGCAGCGGCGCTTCATCTGGCAGTCCCTTAAGACCCGTGTGCCAGGCGCGCCGTGTCGTTCATGGGCGCCAGTGGTGACTCGTGCTAGGCTTTTCACCAACTGGCCTGGCAAGTCGTGCCCGCAATAGCAGAGGACCACCGGTGGTAACTAGGTTATTGCTGCGCCTTTCCGGGCTGTACTCGCCGGACGTGCTGACGACCGCCTACCGATGGGAAAAGCCTGTGGACGCGTTGGACGGCAAGGACATCGTGCTCTTCGCCAGCTACGCGCCGGCAGGTGCGCTAAGGCCCTACACTCAGGCCTACGTGTCTGCATTCCGTGACGAGGGCTTCTTCGTGGTCCTCATCCTCATCGCCGATGACCCCAACGTCGTGGTCAATCACTCTGCCTGCGGCGGGGCTGACGCGATCCTGGTGCGCGGCAACGCAGGCTTTGACTTCGCCGCGTGGGCAACGGCCCTGCGGCTGCTTCCTTCACTTTGGAATGCCCGAATGATCGTTCTCGCAAACGATAGCGTCTTCGGACCGTTCAGCGGATTTTCCTCGCTTGTCCGCCGTTTGCGGCACAGTGTCGGCGATATTGTCGGGTTGACGGAGAGCGCACAAATTCGGCGGCACCTGCAAAGCTATTTCTTTGCAATGAAAACGGGAGCGCTTCGCAGCGAACGGATTCGTCATTTCTGGAAGCGCGTGCGCAATCTGCCGAGCAAGCGCGCAGTCATCAATGCCTACGAGGTCCAGTTTCTAGCTTATGCTGAGCGCGCCGGGCTCCGCAGTGAAGCGCTTTTCCCTCTGCAACTGCCACGGCGGCGCTCTCGCCGCGCGAAGAGTCCGACCCATGACTACTGGCGGAAACTGATCGCAACTGGCTTTCCATTCATGAAGGTCGATCTGCTGCGCGACACTCCCGTAGACACCACCGGCTGGCCAGAGTTCCTCAGGGAGCACGGCGTGGACATCGACCCCATCGTCAAGCATTTGCTAACGGTCGCGCCGAACTCCGAAGCGCTTGTCGCCCTGAAGGGCCTGGACGCCAACCGTGAGGTCGACCACGGCACCCGGGCTGGCTAGACTAACGCGGGCGCGGCAGAAGGTCGGCAAGCATTCGGCCATACTCAGTATTGGCGCGCCGTTTGGCATGGTGGCTGAGGTCGTCCGCGGAGATCCAGCCCGCGTTGAAGGCAATTTCCTCCGGCGCGGCGATGAGCTGGCGCTGGCGCCGCTGGACCACGCTGACGAATGCGGAAGCCTCCAGCAGCGAATCGTGAGTGCCCGCATCGAACCACGCGACACCGCGGCCCACCGGCTCGACGGTGAGCGCGCCGTCATGCAGGTAAGTATTGTTGAGGTCCGTGATTTCGTACTCGCCGCGTGCTGAAGGCTTCAGCCCGCGCGCCCGCGCCGATGCCGTTGCATCGTAAAAATACAAGCCGACGACCGCCCACGACGACTTCGGCTGAGCCGGCTTTTCCTCGATCGACATTGCTCGGCCGGCCGCATCAAACGTGACTACGCCATAGCGTTGCGGATCGTCGACGTGATAGGCGAAAACCCGCGCTCCCGACGACTCCCCGGCGGCCTGGCGCAGCGTCTCCGACAGGCCGTGGCCGAAAAGAATGTTGTCGCCGAGGACAAGGCAGCTCGGCGCTCCGGCAAGAAAGTCCTCCGCGATCATCAGCGCCTGGGCAAGTCCTTCCGGCTTGGGCTGGACTGCGTAGCGGAAATCCATGCCCCATTGCTCGCCGCCGCCGAGCAGCCGCTTGAAGCTTGGCGCGTCTTCAGGCGTGGTGATGACCAGGACTTCACGGATTCCCGCCAGCATCAGCAGCGACAGCGGGTAGTAAATCATCGGCTTGTCGAACACCGGAAGAAGCTGCTTGGAAACCGCCAGCGTCAGCGGATGAAGCCGCGTGCCCGCGCCGCCCGCAAGGATGATGCCTTTGCGGGTCATGCGGCGGTGACCAGGAAGCGCCTGGTGACAGCCCCGCTCACGTCGGCATCGCTTGAGGCATGGCATTGGCGATCTCGGCCAGCCTCGGCAAAGCACGATCTTTGTCGGAAACGATCGCGTTCTCGGGCGGAACCGGCCAGGCGATGGCAAGAGTGGGATCGGCGTAGTGGATGCCGCCCTCCGCCTCGCGACAATAGAGATTGTCGCACTTGTAGGCGACGGTCGTCCGGTCGGCCAGCGTGCAATAGCCGTGGGCAAATCCGCGCGGCACGAGAATCTGCTCGCCAGCCTCGGCGTCGAGCTGCACGCCAACCCATTGCCCGAACGTCGGTGAGCCTTGCCGAACATCGACGGCCACGTCGAAGATCGCTCCACTCAACACGCGGACAAGCTTGGCCTGCGCATGGGGCGCTTTTTGAAAATGCAGGCCACGGATTGTCCCGGCCTGGACTGAGCCCGCCTGATTGTCCTGAACAAATTCCGCGGAGATCCCCACGCGCGAAAATTCCTTCGCCTGGTAGGTTTCCATAAAATACCCGCGACTGTCCGTGATTCTGGCGGGTCGCAGCAGAAGCAGATCCGGGAGACGAAGAGGCGTAGCCGTCAATTGCATCGTCATAATCGGCATCGTCACGCGGCGACTGGCGATGCCTTGCCCGCCGCAAATGCCCTCGCCAGCACCCCTTGGTGCCAACGATGGTATCCGAAGTGCAGCGCTAGATAAAAGCAGGTCCGCGACAGCTGACGAATACCACTGCCACGCAGCGTCTTTGCCAGATATCGCAGATACGGTCGGGTGACGGCACGAGGCTCTGTGGTCAGGAGTGGCGCGTAACGGGCGAACGCCGAAAGATGGTAGCGATCCGGCGAATCGAGACCGTCACAGTGGTGGAGATAGGCATCGATGAACCGCGCCGCCGAAACAAGAAGGGGCTGCCCGCTGAACACGAAGTCGTCACCATAAGTCGCGCGCGAGCGATGGGACAAATAGGCGATCGTTCGCGCCACCACTTGCGCGGCTCGCTGCGGGCGATCTTGCGTGACCGCACCGGGATGGATTCGTTTGAGGAGCACAACGTCCGCGATATTTGCGATCTGGTACCGTTCCATGAGACGCAGCCACAGGTCGTAGTCTTCGGCGAACGGCAGAATAGAGCGATAGCCGCCAACGATACAGGCGGCCTCGGTGCGCAGCATGCTTGCCGGATGGATTACCGCCATTGACGTCAACATGGCACTGGCAACGGCGCGCGGGCGCACGGGTCGGACCTTTTCCCGGCCGATGCGGCCCGCTTCATTGATGAGCCGCACGCGGCCGCCGACGAGAGCAATCTCCGGGTTTTCTTCCAGAAATAGGGCCAACTTGCCAAGCCTGTCGGGCAGCGCGATGTCATCCTGATCCATCGGGGCAAAATACTTGCCGCGGGCGACCGCCAGCGCTCGATTCATCGCTGAGGCGATCCCGCCGTGCTGCCCGGCGACGAGCACGATACGCGCGTCGCCGGCGGCGTATCCCTGCGCAATTTCAAGACTCCGATCGGTTGAACCGTCGTCGGAGATGATCAACTCGAAATCGTCGCAGGTCTGCGCCAGGATACTGGCAATGGCTTCATCGAGAAACCGGGCCCCATTGAACACGGGCATTGCAACCGTAATGATTGGCATGTTTGCCCCAAACTGATGCAACCCATGAAGCTGCGCAGAAAACACACTGCCACCAACTTTTACAGTTTTCCCTCAAGCCCAAGGTTGTCGGTCGAGATCACCAAGCGTCAGGTCGCCGGGCCTGATTCGCCGAGTTTGTAGCACGGAAGCAACGCCTGAGGGCACGCCTGGTTGGCTGTACCAGGCTCAGACACCCAGGCAGTCGCAGACACCTCGGTCGGGAAGCGGGTCACGATACCCGCTGGCTGCCTTCGAGAGCACACCTGCCGGCCATCGCGTCGTCCGCGCTCAAACCGATGAACTCGACGAATTCCGGAGCGACCGTTCGTCGGACCGCTGCTGCGACGCTGTTCTCGGGAAATGAGATGCCCAGCATTGCCGCCCGATCAACTGAGATCCTCTCTTTGGCCGACACCAACGCGGCGGCTCTTGCCAAGTGGCTGGGCGTCACCTTGCGCTTCAATTCGCCGAGTTCGATGACTTCTGGGCGGCCATCAAACCACGCCCGTCGCTTGGCGTAGCGACTGCGCGGATTGCTTTCCAGCTCGTAATTGGCAAAGCCCAGCCCGACCTTCATGTACTTAAGGTGCCAGTATAGAAACCCGCAAAACATTCGCTTCGATCGGAAGCGTGGTGCCCGCTCAAATCTCGGATCATGGGTGAAGAACGTCGATTCAGACACATCGAAAAAGCCATGATCGCCGCTGCCGGCAATCGGGTCGCGGGCCAGAATGCCCAGCCTTCCGCCGGGGGCGCGAAACAAGTTGATGCCAGAGAAGCAGAGCATCTTGCCGTTTGCGCCACCGCTTTCGCGCAAGCGACTTATGACCGGAGCGACCGCACCGGGAATTGCGACGTGGTCATCATCAAGCTTGGCGACGGTTCGGCGCGAGGTCATCGCTAAAGCGAAGTTGGAATAATTCACCATGCTCGCCGGGGAGGTTGCCGGAGTTGCCGCATGGCCACTGCTCCCCGGAGGGAAGACGCGGTCGGTGTAATGAAAGACCCGCAACTTGGGACCAATTGCTTGCTCGAGGCGACCAAGAAGTGCCGGAGTGGCGTCCGTGCATTGATTGTAAACCGCCACGATCTCGTCGAAGAAACCGACGTGGCTGCGGATCGTCGCCTCCACAAAATCGGCGCCGTTGCGGATCCGCATGAACGCGCTGAGCCCGGGCGGACGTCCCGCTGCATTCAGGTCGCTCGCCTGAAAGACGTGGCCGGAAACCACCTTCATCCGGAGACAACCGGCCTGCGGGAGGTCATCCTCGGACGCTCGAGGACTGCGGTCCGAAGCTGGTCACCGAAAATTGTCGGGTTGGAATACCCGGCGGCTCACCGCAAATTTTCGCTGGCCGGCCGGCCGAGCGGTCGGCGCTGCCAAGCCATGGACCTCACTGGTGGTGGACATAAGCAAACTTCCGCGGTTGTCGGGCATCGTCCTCCATCGGACGTCCCTGAGATGACACGCAGCGGATGCCAACGCCCGCCATAACTGCTACATCCTGGCACGGTCGCGTCATGTCAACTCGCCGAATGAAAAAGCGCGCCCCATCGGCGGCTTTCCACTAATTAGTGTACTTTGTCATCATCGCGCGGTACCAAATGTGCTGGTGCGGCGTCTGCAACGGGAAGGGCGCCATGGCGTTCCGGGGCGTATACGTTACGGCGTGTGTAATTCTGGCCTTGCTGACGGGCCGGGCTCTTGCCGATGGGCCGAGTGGCACCGTGCTTGCCGTGGTTCAGTCAGCCAATATCGACACGACGACCGGCAAAGTGGTGATCCAGCCCGCGCAGCCGGTATTTTCGGGCGACCGCGTGGAAACCGGGCCGGTCGGGTCGGCCCAGATCAAATTCCGCGACAACACCAAGCTCGTCGTCGGCCCCAACTCGTCGATGGTGATCGACGCCTTCGTATTCGACAAGAACGATACCGCCCGCAAGGTTTCGATCGACGTCCTCAAGGGAACGCTGCGCTTCATGACCGGCAGCAGCCCGAAGGATGCCTATTCCATCACCACACCGACCGCCACGATTGCCGTACGGGGCACAGAGTTCGACATCAACATCGACAATGGCGGCACAACGCGGGTCGCTAATTTCGAGGGCGAGACACACATCTGCCCGCGCGCCGGCGCAGGACAGGGAAACTGTGCCGACGTGAAGGATCCCTGCGCCGTCTCCGTTATTCGGCCGGCCACGGACAAGGTTGTCCGTTTCGGCGACGGGGACATTGGCTATCGCAACCGTCAGCTGAAGTATTATTTTCCGTACGTACGCAGTCAGGACGACCTCCTGGACGATTTCCGGGTCGATCTTCGGCAGTGCCATCTGTCGAGCCTTCCGCCGCCGGCTGGAGCAGTTACCCCGACCGTTCCTGGCGCGCCGCCACCGCCGCCGCCACCGCCGTCCCTGCCGAGCCCGCCGCCTTTCTCGCCGCCGACGTTCTCGCCGCCACCGGCGCCCTCCCCCGGAGGCCGCACACATTAACGCGCCGAGTGTGGCGACCGCGCCACACTCGCGTGCGGTGTAGCCAGAATTAGCCTAACTCGCGACCGCAGGCTGGACTGGCGGATAATACCGGCTAAAGATTGCATTGGCGCCGAGGCAGGAGAGGCCCTGCACCGACGCGCCCAAGTATCGCCGTGTGCGGACCGGCGAGCCCGAGTGTATTTTCGGGTCGGGATTAGATTGTGCAGGGCGTGGGGCGTAAGCGTTGGATCGCGGTTTCCGGCACGAGGAAAAAGACCCGTGCAGCACGGCGAGATGTTGCGCGCCTGCTGAGCCTTGGCGCTGTATGCATATTTGCGACTGCGGCGCTGGCTCTCAACGTTACCACCGCGTCGGCTGCGGGGCCCTGCAGCGACCCAACAAACTTCATCTCCGGTAGCGGTTCTGGAGCAAACGACGGCTCCGGATGCGTATACAATACGGTATACGGGGCCGCCTCCGGCAGCGATAACGCAAAAGACTTCACCAACAATCTGGTCGTCGGCTCGGGTTCGGGCGACGGCAACAGCCACGACTTCACCTACAACACCGTCATCGGTAACACGTCCGGCAACGACAACGGCGCCAACGCGTTCGGCAATCGCATCTACGGCA
>Ga0265342_10002089_pt1 | contig 17656 bp, 20 predicted proteins | sample 4CB327metaG_FD_203125 | JGI IMG/M metagenome (GOLD analysis project Ga0265342, IMG submission 203125) | Rhizosphere microbial communities from Carex aquatilis grown in University of Washington, Seatle, WA, United States - 4-CB3-27 metaG | ecosystem: Host-associated > Plants > Roots >...
GCAATCCGTGGATCGATTACTACTTATAAGTAGTGCGCTAAAACCTGATCCTGATTTGATGGAAGAGATCAAGCGAAAAATCGAAGTAAATCCTAAGGCGTTTCTTTACCGTTTTTACTTAAGCTGTTTTGCTAAGGGTGATCGAGAAGGTTTATCTTTGTTTCGCCGGGAGCTGATGGATGATTATTTGAGGACGATCGATAAGGATGGACTGGTTAAAGGTTTGGAACGTTTAGAAGCAGCGGCATTATCCGTGAAAGGCATTAATAACGTGCCTACGGTTATTTATCATGGCCGTGAAGATAAGGTTTTTCCTTTAGAAAATATATCCCGGGCTAAAACGCTTTGCCGGCAAATGAATTTAACGGTTGCGGATGACGTAGGACATATTCCTTTTTTTAACCAGCAGTTTTTGATTAGGCTAAAAGCGGCATGGAAAAATTAATCGAACAAAATTTCTCCCGCCATGCCGGCAGCTATGATAAATATGCGACGGTGCAGCTAAGGGTGGCACATGATTTGTTGGGTAGTTTTTCTTTACATGGCCTTAAGGCTATTTTGGAATTGGGCTGCGGCACCGGTAATTACACATTGCTTTTGGCGGATAAATTTAAAGAGGCTTCGATCGTTGCCTTAGACATTTCCCAGGCGATGTTAATCCAGGCGCGTAAAAAAATAACCGGGCATCATATAGAGTTTATTCAGGCTGACGCCGCTGAATTTCGCACGCAACAGCATTTTGACTTGATCACTTCTAACGCATGTTTGCAGTGGGTGGGTGATTTGAATTTGATTTTGTCGAATTATAGGCGTATGCTAAAGCCTGGCGGCACAATTACTTTTTCTACCTTTGGGTCGCGGACTTTTTGTGAGCTTGATCAGGCTATTTCGTTGTTTTCGGGAAAGCGCACGATCCCTGCGGCGGGATTTTTGCCGCAAGAGCGGCTTAAGGGTATTTTGAAGGAGTTGTTTACTACGGTTAAAATCAGGCCGGTTGTTTACCGCGAAACGTTTACCGGTTTAAATGAGTTTCTAAAAGTGATAAAATACTCCGGTACGCGCGGATTTGGCCTGGGGGAAAAGGCTGCCCTGACGCGTTCGGATTTGAAACAGATAGAGATGCTCTATTTGCGCCAATTTGGCAAGATCGTTGTTACCTACGAGGTGTTTTTATGCCAAGCAAAAGACTAACGCCGGTTTTTATTACCGGGACCGATACTAACGTCGGCAAGACTGTGGTCACCGGGCTTTTGGCTTCTTATTTTTTAGCCAAGGGGGTAGATGTTATTACGCAAAAGTGGGTACAGACCGGCTGTGATGGTATTAACAACTCGGACCTTAAGCGCCACCATGAGATCGCGGGAATAAACCGGCAGTTTTTAGCCGAGCAGCTTCCTTATTGCTTTAAAGGCGTTTTTTCACCACACCTTGCCGCGGCTAAGGAGAATGCCAAGATAAACATCGAGAAGATCAGGGTAGACTTTGAATCTTTAAAAAATAATTACCAGAGCGTTATTGCCGAAGGCGCGGGCGGTGTGTGTGTGCCGTTGACAAGGGATAATGTGATCACGGACCTGGTTTTACGCCTGCAACTGCCTGTAGTTATTGTCGCGGCTAACCGCCTGGGCGCGATCAACCACGCTCTTTTGACGATCGAGTATTTACGGGCGCGTAAGGCTAAGGTCATCGGGATCATTTTTAATAATATGCATGGCGTGAGCGAAGACATTTTACGGGATAACCCCGGGATCGTGCATGATATCAGCCTCTGCCCATTGCTGGGCGTTTTGCCGTTTAGCGAAAATATCGGCCAGCTTAAAAGCGCTTTTATTCCAATCGGAGAAAAGATATGGGTCGCTCTGCAGCGATAAAAACCGATTTAAAATATTTGTGGCACCCGTACACCCAGATGAAGGATATGGACCGCTACCCGCCGATTTTGATTAAAAAAGCTAAAGGCCTTAAGCTTTACGATGAAGCCGGCAAGTTTTATTACGATACGGTCTCAAGCTGGTGGTGTAATCTTCATGGCCACAACCATCCGGTTATTAATCGCGCCATCAGCCGCCAATTAAAAAAGGTCGAACACTGTTTATTCGCCGGATTTACCCATGATGGTGCGATCGAGTTGGCCGAGGCGCTTATTAAGCTTATTGGGCATAAGATGGCGCGGGTTTTTTATTCGGATAACGGTTCAACGGCGATCGAAGTGGCGATGAAGATCTCGATGCAATATTGGCAGAATACCGGTATTGAGGGGAAAAGTAAATTTTTGTGCCTGGACCGCGGCTATCATGGCGATACGATCGGTGCGATGAGCGTAGGCGGCAAGAGTCTCTTTAACGATAGGTTTAAAAGCGTGATGTTTGAAAGTTATCGCGCGCCGTCGCCATATTGCTACCGTTGCCCTTTTGGCAAAGAGCGAGGCAAGTGTACCAGAGAGTGTTTAAAAGCGGCGGAGGATATACTTAAGGCTAACCACCGGGAGATCTGCGCCGTGATCGTCGAACCGTTATTGATGGGGGCAGGCGGGATGATCGTCTATGAGCCGCACTATTTAGCGGGTTTAAGCCGCCTGGCGAAAAAGTATAATGTGCATCTTATTTTGGATGAGGTCGCGACCGGGTTTGGCCGTACCGGTAAGATGTTTGCCTTTGAATATGTCCAAGATATCGGTTTTGATTTTATTTGTTTGTCGAAGGCCCTTACTGCCGGTTATTTGCCGATGGCCGCCACTTTGACTACAAAAAAAATATATGATGCCTTTTATCATGATTACGTAAAGGGCAAAACTTTTTTCCATGGCCACACCTTTACGGCTAATCCGCTGGCTTGCGCCGCGGCCTTGGCAAGTTTGGATATTTTTAAGCGCGAAAAGAGCTTGGCCAAGGCGCAAAAAATAATACCTCTGTTCCATGAACGGTTAAATGAATTTTCCGGCTTTGCCTTTATCGGCGATGTGCGTGCGATCGGTTTGGTCGGTGTATTGGAATTGGTCAAAGATAAGGTGACAAAAGAGGAATTTGCTTCGGATGAGCGCATTGGATTTAAAATTTATCAGGAAGGTTTAAAGCATAATTTGATTTTGCGCCCGCTGGGTAATGTTATTTATTTTTTTCTTCCCCTTTCAACGACGGCTAGAGATTTGAATGCCATCTTTGCTAATCTGCATAAGGTAATGGCGTGGTTTACGCAAAAATACGAATTTTTGATTGTTCACAGTGGTAAAATATAAAAATCAATATTATTTTTAGCCATAAGGAGGCGCAATGGACCCACTATTAAAAAAGATCATTGAGGCGGCAGGGATATCCGGTTACGAAAAAGAAATTGCGGGGATCATGTTCACTGAACTTAAAAAAAGCTGCGATGAGGTGAGGATTGACGATTTCGGCAATGTCATCGCACGTAAAGGTAAGGGGAAAAAGAAGATCATGCTTGCCGCCCATATGGATGAGATCGGGTTTATGGTCAAGTACATCAGCAAAGAAGGGTATTTGAGTTTTATTAAAGTCGGCGGCATCGACGACCGGATCCTTCCGGGGCAACGGGTCGTGGTAAAAGGGAAAAACGGCGATTGTTTGGGGGTGCTGGGAGCCAAGCCGCCGCATCTGCAAAACGAAGAAGACAGAAAGCGCCCAGTAAAATACGAAGATATGTTTATTGATATTGGGGCGAAAGATAAAAAAGATGCTTTAAAGCGCGTTGAGGTCGGCGATATCGCGATTTTTGAGCCGAATGCCGGCGTGTTAAGCGGCCGGTTATATTATGGAAAAGCGATCGACAACCGGGTGGGTTGTTTTGCCCTGCTTAAGATCATGGAAAAATTAGATATTGATGCAGAAGTTTATGCCGTAGCCACCGGCCAGGAAGAGGTGGGGTTAAAGGGTGCGCGGACCTCAGCTTTTAACATCGATCCGGATTATGCAATTGCCTTAGATACGAATATCGCCGGCGATACGCCTCAGGTGACCGAACGGGAGTCGTCGTTGAAGTTGGGTGAGGGTGTGGGGATCACATTGATCGAGGCGTCCGGCCGTGGTGTGATCGTCAATGAGAAGATGAAAAACCTTTTGATCGATACCGCCAAGAAAAATAAGATCAAATACCAGATTGCGGTGATCGAGGGAGGCATGACCGACGGCGCGATGATCTATATGAACCGTGCCGGTGTCCAGACCGGGGTCTTAAGCATTCCCACCCGCTATATCCATTCGCCGACTAGCGTTTTTTCGATCGACGATCTGGAATCAGCGGTAAAATTAACCGTCAAAGCTCTGGAGCGTTTAGCAGTTTAATCTTTATTGTATAGCGTAGGGGCGGGGCATGCCCCGCCCTCTGTCCGAAGGGAAAACAGTTAATATTTGTGGTATACTACAATCATGGGCAGCACAGAGATAAAAGAGAAAATTTCAAAGCGTAAAGATTTACTGAGCAAATACAGCGTTAAATCGGTGGCGTTGTTTGGCTCCTTTGCGCGTGGGGAGCAAACACGAAAGAGCGATGTGGATATTTTAATTGAGTTTAAAGAGCCTACTTTTCGTAACTATATTGGATTATTACACGATTTAGAAAAGCTTTTAGGCAAAAAAGTCGATCTTGTCTGCAAAGACGCGCTAAAAAACCGTATTAAACCTTATATTTTGCGCGAAGCCCAGCCAATAAACTAAATGCGAGAATATCGTTTATATATCGAAGATATTGCTGATAGTATCAAGCGGATCAAGGCTTACACAAAAAACATCTCTTTTGAACAGTTTACGAAGGATAATATGCGTATTGACGCGGTTATCCGTAATTTTGAGATTATCGGCGAAGCGTCGCGCCAATTGCCCAAAGAAACACGTACTAAATATGATGAAGTTTCCTGGCGCGATTTAATCTCTTTCCGCAATGTTATCATCCACGAGTATTTTGGTGTTAACCATAAGATCATGTGGGATATTATCCAGAATGAGCTACCAACGCTTAGCCGTAAGATTAACACCTTACTGAAACAGCTTCCGAAGAAATAGTTAGCACAACGTCTTTTTGTAGGGGCGGGGCATGCCCCGCCCGCTGTTCGAAATGTAGAGACACGATTTATCGCGTCTGAGGTGGTTGTGGAAATGGATATTGTTGAAATTAATATATCTTTACTGGACGAAGGGGTTGATTGTTGGCGTCCAGTCAAAGCGCAAAAGTTGGGCGAAAATAAATACAAGATAATTGGTATTGATAATTACGATCCGGATAATGAAAAGTGGCAATTTTTACCAGGCGATATTGTGGTTTGCGAAATAAATAAATTCAGCGGCGGTGAGACAGGATTGATTGCCGTTAAGAAATTATAAAACATGCTTCCTGACTGCTAAGACGCGACGTATCGCGTTTCTATATTTCCAGAACGCCCCCTGACCCCCCTCTTTAACAAAGAGGGGGTATCGGAAAACGTCGGATGTTCGGACTTCCCCCGCTTTACTAAAGAGGGGGAATAAAAAAGCTTAGAGGGGGAGTTCTGGAAGAGATTGCTTCACTTCGTTCGCAATGACGGTATTCACATTTAATCTTGCCTTTTTCTTGCGCCAAGCTAGAATAATCCCTTATGAAAAAACCTTTGTGTTTGATTATTCGCGATGGGTGGGGTTATGCTGCCCGCCACGACAATAACGGGATATTTTTAGCCCATCCTAAATTTGATATTGCCATGGAGCACGATGACCCGACGACGATGATCAAGGCTTCTGGTTTAGCCGTTGGTTTACCGGAAGGGACCATGGGCAACTCCGAGGTGGGCCATTTAAATATCGGTGCGGGCAGAACAGTTTATCAGAGTTTGACGCGCATTAATCTTGCCTGTGCAGATGGTTCCATGGCGAAAAACGAAATTTTAGTCAAAGCGATCAATGAAGCTAAAGCAAAAAATAGCAATATTCATTTAATCGGTTTGGTGCAGGATGCCGGCGTGCATTCGACCACCGATCATGCCTTGGCGATTGTCAAGGCATGTAAGGCCCACAATGTCACCAATGTTTTATTCCATGCCATCACCGATGGCCGTGATACGCCGCCTAAGTCGGCTATTGCTTATCTGGATGTTTTGCAAAAAGGCTTGGACACGATCGGCGTGGGCAAGATCGTTACCGTGATCGGCCGCTACTTTGCCATGGACCGTGATAACCGATGGGACCGCACCAAGCTGGCTTATGACGCGGTGATCTCAGGCATTGGAAAAGATGTTAAAAATTATAAAGAAGCAGTGGATGGCGCTTATGCCGCCGGTGAAAACGACGAATTTATCAAACCGCGTATTATTGATTATAAAGGTGTGAAACCCGGCGATATTATCATCTTTTTTAACTACCGTTTTGATCGGACTCGCCAATTGACTAAAGCAATCGTTGAACCGGGATTTAAAGATTTTCCTGTAAAAAATCACGGCGCGCGTTTGGTCGCCATGACCCATTATTATGATAACGGCAATTTTGAAGAGCTTTTTCCGGAGTTGGAAATAAAGAATAATTTAGGTACGACCTTAGCACAGCATGGCTTAAAGCAGTTGCGTTGTGCCGAGACGGAAAAATACGCGCACGTTACCTTCTTTTTTAATAGTCTAGTTAATGATCCTTATCCCGGCGAAGACCGGATTTTAGTCGAGAGCCCAAAGGTCGCGACTTACGATTTAAAACCGGAGATGAGCGCATATCCGGTACGGGATAAGCTCGTTGAGGCGATCAACTCGGATAAATATGATGTGGTCGTCTGTAACTTTGCTAATTGCGATATGGTCGGCCACACCGGCGTGAAAGAGGCGATTATCAAGGCAGTCCAGGCGGTCGATGAGTGTGTCCATGATGTGGTTGCCGCGGCATTGAAGAAGGGTGGAGCGGCAATTATTACTGCTGATCACGGCAATGCTGAGCAGATAACTTTGGAGGACGGGAGTCCGATGACGGCACATACTACTTTCGATGTTCCGTTGATCGTCGTGGGGTTAGGCAAGGTAAAATTGCGTTCCGGCGGCACCCTGGGTGATATTGCGCCGACCATGCTTCAAATATTGGATATACCACAACCTAAAGAGATGACCGGAAAGTCATTGATCATATAAAACTTTTTTATGAATGAAAATACTACAGAAGATCTTGCGCAGTTAACCCGGGAAAAGGTTTTAGCTGTAGCCCAGGGGTTTAAAAGCTCCTGGCGCGAATTGGCTACCGCCTTGAATATGGTGCATAATACCCATCTTTATAAAGGTTGGGGGTTTGACAGTTTTGAGGATTACGCTTCAAAAGAGATCCATATCCATAAAAATACCGCAATGAAACTGATAAATTCTTACCGTTTTTTACGTGCCGAAGAGCCGAAATATTTTAAGCCGGTTGAGGCCGGTGAAACACCCAGCGAATTGCCGCCGCTCGAAGCGGTCGATACTTTGCGCCGGGCAAAAAATAATCTTGATGAACCGCAATATAAAAAGATTAAAAATTATATTTTAAAAGAGGAGCGCGATCTTCCTGAGGTAAAGAAAGATTTAACGTCGATGATCAAAGAGCGCCGGCGTAATAACGACGGCGAGGCCGAGCGCGTTAAAAAAGATACTGCGGCGGTTAAGAGATTTATTGCGGGTTTATCCGCTTTCAAGAAAGAAGCCCAATTGACGCATATCCTGCCCGGAACAATTGTTGAAGATATCGATAGCCTTATCGCGGCGATCAACGCCCACCTTGCGCGTGAGGCGACTTCCGAGAAGCTTTTAAAGTAAATTTTATCGGCCGTTATCTTTATCGCGGGTTATCGAAAAAATTTATAAAAATCACAGCTAAGGCGTTATAATCATTCCAAGGTTAATTATGGATCAGCAAATCACTGCCGAAAAAAAGAAGGCTTTTTTCCACACGCTTTACGAAAAGGTGGTTAAGATCAACGATACGCCGCAGCGCGTGGCGTTGGGGTTTGGCGTGGGGATTTTTATCGGTAATTTACCCGGAGTCGGGCCGATCACCGCTTTGCTCGTGGCCGCACTGTTGCGTATCAATAAAGCCGCAGCACTGATCGGGGCATTGCTCATTAATACCTGGTTTGGGTTTGTGACATTGGTTTTGTCGATTCAGATAGGATGCGCGATCATGGGCATTGAGTGGCATACGGTCCATGCCAAGTTTTTAGTTTTAATAAAACATTTTCACTTTTCGGTTTTATTTAAAGAATCGGCACGGAATATTATATTGCCGTTTTTATTGGGGCAGCTTGTTATATCTTTCGTTTTAGGCATAATCGCCTATTTGGCGGCACTTTTTGTGATCTACGAACTAAGAATGCGTAAAGCCAAGCTGTTAATTATTTTAATGGCATTGATATTGCCTTTAGGCGCCTTTGCTGCTGATACCGGTAATACAAAAATTATTGCTTCGTTCTATCCGGTTTATATCATGGCGAAAAATGTAGTCAAAGATGTGCCGGGCGTCGAGCTTACTGATTTAACACCGGCGGCTACCGGTTGTTTGCACGATTATGCGCTCACTGCTTTCGATATGAAAAAAATTGCCGGTGCGCAGATCTTTATCGTAAATGGTGCCGGGATGGAGCCTTTTTTGGAAAGAGTAGCCGGGCAATATCCCGGTTTAAAGGTGATAAGCTTAAGTGATGGTATTAATCTAATAAAAACTCCTGACGGGGTAAACGCCCATGTTTGGGTAAGTATATCCGGAGCAATCCAGGAGGTGAAAAACTTGGCAGATGGCTTGGTAAAGCAGGATCCCGCCCACGCGGTTTTGTATAGAAAGAATGCTGAGGATTATCTTACCAAGTTGGGTGCGCTTAAAGAGAAAATGCACGCAGTGCTTGATTCCTATAAGGGCAGAGAGATAATCACTTTTCACGAAGCGTTTCCTTATTTTGCCGCGGAATTTGGATTGAAGATCGCTGCGGTCATTGAGCGTGAGCCGGGTAGTGAGCCCAGCGCCCGTGAATTGGCACAAACCATAGAAATTATTAGAAAAACCGGGATCAAAGCTATTTTTAGTGAACCTCAATATCCGGCCTTGTCGGCGCAGACGATTGTCCGTGAAACAGACGCTAAGGTTTATGTGCTTGACCCAGCGGTTACCGGTCCGGATGATGCCGGTGCTTATTTGAGGATCACGGAAAAAAATCTTAAAACTTTACAAGAGGCTTTGAGTGAATAATACTTGTAATCATTGTTGTACCAGGGTCACGGGTTTAAGCGTAAAATTCGGTGCGGTACCGATCTTGGAAAATATCGATATTCACTTAAACTGCCGGGAGATCGTAGCGCTCATCGGGCCCAACGGCGCGGGTAAGACTACCTTATTGCGCGCACTTTTAGGCGAGATACCTTTCACCGGCAGCGTGAATTTTATCGTTAAAGGTGAGCGTGTAAAATACCCGCGTATCGGCTATGTGCCGCAGCGGCTTAATCTGGATGCAGATTCTCCGGTAAGCGTTATGGATTTTATGGTCAGCGCTTCGCATCGCACACCGGTATGGTTGGGGATAAGGCCGTCGACGCGGCGCAAAGTAATCGAGGCTTTAAGCTTGGTCTCGGCGCAGGATTTAGCTAAGAAGCGTATCGGTGAACTTTCCGGCGGACAATTACAGCGCGTTCTTTTGGCTATGGCGATGTCGCCGGTGCCGGACCTTTTGCTCTTGGATGAATCAGCATCGGGTATTGATATCAACGGTTTGGCTTTGTTTTACCGTATTGTCGATGAGATGCGCAAGCGCCACGATGTTTCGGTGATTCTGGTTACGCATGATTTAGGCAGTATCGCGCCGCACGCCGACCGGATAATCCTGATCAATGGCCGTGTTTTGTGTGAGGGTAAGCCCGAAGAAGTTTTACGGGATGAAAAAATGTTTAAGGCTTTCGGGTTGAGTTTAAAAACATGATGTTATTGTGGAACAACCTGGTAGGGCGCTTGCCGTTTGATTGGGCGCATTATTTATTTATGCAGAATGCCCTCTTGGCGGTAATTCTGGTTGCGCCGCTTTTTGCTCTTTTGGGGACTATGGTCGTGAATAACCGCATGGCGTTTTTTTCCGATGTTTTAGGCCATTCTACTTTAACTGGCATTGCAATCGGTGTGGTTTTAGGCTTTGTCGATCCTTTCTTGCCCATGCTTTTATTTGCGGTCTTGTTGGCAATCAGCGTAAATATTTTCCGGCAGTTGACCAAAGCCGCGCCGGATACTGTATTGGGTGCTTTTTTTGCTTTGGTGGTTGCTTTGGGCATTGTGTTGCTGAGCCGCGGAGGAGGTTTTGCTAAATTTACTTCATACTTGATCGGTGATATTCTGGCTGTTTCGCCGAGACAGATTTGTTGGCTTTTTTTAGTATATTTATTGGTTACGGTTTACTGGGTGGTTTTTGGTAATCGCATGGTCTTAACTAGTATTAGCCCGGTTTTAGCACGTAGCCGCGGGATAAAAGTATTTTTGGTTGAAACCGGATTTACCGTCCTCTTGGCGATCGTAGTAGCGTCGTCGATCCGTTTGGTGGGGATATTGATCGTTAACTCGCTTTTAGTCTTGCCGGCTGCCGCGTCGCGTAATATCTCCGGGGATATGCGCGCTTATACTTCTAACGCGGTTTTAATAAGTTTGGTATCGGGGATCGCCGGATTGGTTGCTTCTTATTATTGGGGCACAGCTTCCGGGGCGACGATTGTTTTATTTGCCGCCGCTTTTTATGGTTTGTGTGTTATTTTTGCCGGATTTCTCACAAAAACCCTCACTGTTGATGATGAATAAAGATTTTTTGCCTGTTTCTCTTAATGATCTGAAAGCGCGCGGGTGGGGCGAGTTCGATATCGTTCTTGTCAGCGGCGATGCTTACGTGGATCATCCTTCTTACGGTGCGGCACTGATTGGCCGTTACCTGGAGCATTATGGTTTTAAGGTTGGTATCATCGCCCAGCCCGATTGGCGCAGCGTAGCCGATTTTAAAAAATTGGGTAAACCTAAGTTATTTTTTGGGATCACATCCGGTAACGTTGATTCAATGATCGCCAATTATACGGCGAATAAAAAACCCCGCAGTAATGATGATTATTCTCCCGGTGGAAAAGGCGGAATGCGTCCCGACCGGGCCTTAATCGTTTATGCTAATCGTGTACGTGAGGCTTATCCCGATGTGCCGATAGTGCTGGGCGGGATCGAAGCAAGCTTGCGCCGTCTTGCGCATTATGATTACTGGGATGATAAGGTGCGTCGCTCGGTTCTGGTTGACGCTAAAGCCGATATCCTGGTTTATGGCATGGGGGAACGCCAGATTTTGGAGATTGCGCAACGGTTGCTCGATCGTGTAGAGACGCGACACTTCGCGTCTCAAAATACCGAGACGCAAGGTATTGCGTCTCTACCGGAAACCTTGTCCGGCATCCGCGGCACAGCGGTTATTAAAAGAGACATTGATGGCCTGGAGGATACGATCATCCTGCCATCTTTTGAAGAAGTTTTCGGCGATAAAGAAAAATTTTCTCAAGCCTTTTTAAAGCTCTACGGCAATATGAATCCTTTGTCGGTGAAGGTTTTGGCGCAAAAGCACGCCGACCGCTTTGTTGTCCAATACCCGCCGGCATCGCCCTTAAATACAGGGGAGATGGATTTGATCTATGGTCTGCCTTATGCGCGCGATTGGCATTCGGATTATAATGCGGCCGGCGGCGTGCCGGGGCTGGAGACCGTGCGCTGGTCGATTGTCTCGCATCGCGGCTGCTGCGGCGAGTGTAACTTTTGTGCGCTTTACCTGCACCAGGGCCGGATCGTTCAGCGGCGAAGCCATGAATCAATTTTGGCTGAAGCTCGGATTTTGGCGGCGGATCCTAAATTCGGCGGCACGATCACGGATGTGGGCGGCCCTACGGCCAATATGTATGCGGCAAATTGCAAGCTCTGGCAAAAAAATAATTTTTGTTCCCATCGCAAATGTTTGACGCCACAAAAGTGTGAAAATCTGGGGATGCATTATGAAGATACTTTGAATCTTTACCGCGAGTTACGTAAGATTCCCAAGGTGAAACACCTTTTTATCGGCAGCGGGTTACGTTTCGACCTTTTGATCGACGATTATGCCCGGGAATATCTGGAGGAGATCTGCCGTTATCATGTGAGCGGCCTGCTTAAAGTGGCACCCGAGCATTGTTCCAACGAAGTGCTGCATATGATGAATAAGCCGGGTTTTTCCGCTTACGAAAAATTTGTGGAGTTATTTAAAAAGACCGTGGCTAAAATAGGCAAGAAGTCGTTTATCGTAAATTATTTTTTAGTTTCCCATCCGGGCTGCACCTTGCGCGAGGCATTAAACCTGGCGCTTTATCTGGCGAAGCGTAAAGTCAGGCCGGAGCAGATCCAGGATTTTATTCCCACGCCGATGACCGTTTCATCCTGCATGTATTATACCGGAAAAAATCCATTTACCGGTAAGCCGGTCTACGCGGCAAAAAGTGAAAAAGAACGTAAAGCACAACGGGCCCTGGCGCAGTATAATAAACCGGAGAACAAGCCGCTTATCCTGGCGGCATTAAAAGAATTAAATTCGCTTCATGTGGCCGGAAAACTTTTTAATGACCGGGAATATATCCCGGCGCGAAAGGAAGTAAAACATGGGAAAAATCAAAGTCGACCTGCACGACATTTTCAACGATAACTTTGCCATCGAGTCGGAATTAGAGCGCGCGATCGATGAGGCTGTGGCCAAACACATACCCTTGGTCGAGATCATTCCCGGCAAGGGGAGCGGACAATTGAAAAAGCATGTGATCCGGTTTTTGCAGCAGCCGGAGATTAAACGCCTTTACCATCGTTTAGAAAAAGACGATAAGAATTTCGGCCGCATCTTTGTTCACTTTAAGTTTTAGGAGGTACATTATGCCGAAAGTAGCCGTTAAATTTATCGAAGGAGAAAAGTTAGAGGTAAATGCTTTGGAGAGCAAGACGCAATTTTTTATCGATAAGGTCCATGGTGGCTACACGCCGGCCGGGCCTAATCCTCTAGAGGCGCTTTTGGGGGCTTTGGGCGGCTGTATAAGTGTTTATGGACGCAGGTGCCTGACCCGTTTTAATATATCTTTTAAGACCTTTGAGGTCGAGATGAGCGCGCGCTTTTGTGAAGAAGCTCCGGCACGCCTGGTTGATATCAAGGCGGTAGTTAAAACGGATGCGGTATTGGGTGATAAGACTCAGGCCTTTTTGGCGTTTATGCATGCCTGCCCGGTACACAACACGATCGCCAAGGCCGAGCATGTGGATATAAGCCTTGGTAAGGGTTAATGCTTAAAGCTAAAAATAAACTAAACGTACTTTTCCTATCCTTGGCGGTAGCGAACCTGCTTTTCTTTTCCGTTGGCGGGGAATTCCTTCACCGCCATATCCACCACCATAAGGATAAAGCGGACCACGATAATTGTTCCGTTTCCCAATTACAGGCAGAAGTCTGTATTATTTTGGGTGCAATTTTTATTGCTTTGACGGCCAAGATCGGTTTACCGGCCGCGCTAACATATCGGGTGTTTGTAATAAGACCTCGTAAAATTACCCATTTTTCTCACGCTCCACCGATTCCCTGCTAATTACCTTTTTGTTATTGCGAATTAGTAATTTTAAAAATTAAATTCAGGAGGTTCTATGAGAACCGTTTTTATTCTCATTTTGTGCGGTTATTTTCTGTTTGGAAACGCGGCCTTTGCCGACGATAGTTCGGATTTAAAAGAACAGGTAAAAACTTTAACCCAAGCAGTGCAAGACCTTAAAAGTACGGTTGAGACCCAGCAAAAAGAGATCAATTCATTAAAAGGGGAACAGATTCAGGAGTTGGACGCAAAAGTAGATAAGGTTGTAGAAGCCCAGAAGAAAACTTTGATGAGCGAGTTTAATCCGGCGATCGGTGTGGTGGGGGAAACTTTGTTTTCGTATCGCTCGCGTAGTTCTGGGGACACCGGCAACGACCGGCCGGGTGGTTTTGACGTTTTTCAGCGTTCGATTGAATTAAACCTGGCGGCTTCGGTTGATCCCTTTGCTACCGGCTATGCGGTGATCAATGCCTCGGCGGATTCAAGGACCAGCGAAGCGAATTTGCAAGTAGAAGAAGCAGCGTTGCAGAGTACTTCTTTACCATGGAATTTAACTTTGAAAGCGGGCAGATTTTTCGGTGAGTTTGGACGGTTAGCCTATATCCACGATCATGAATTGCCGTTTGTAAATCGCCCTTTGGCGCTTGACCAGTATATAGGCGGCGAATCGCAAACCGATGGTGCGCAGATCAGTTGGCTCTTGCCTACTGAGCATTACATCAACCTTACCTTGGGGTTAGGTGATAAATTCGGTGATCCGCAAAACAATCCCGGTAATTTTCGTAGCAGCGGAGAATTAAACTACTTTGGGCGTATGTCAACCTACTTTGATGTTACTCCCGATTGGCAGATCGAGACCGGCCTTTCCGGATTGATTAATCCCCGCACTGATGACCGTGGTGGCCTGTTAACGCAGCCAGACGGCACCACGCTCGCGGAGCGGGAACGCCGCCTTGCCGGTATGGATTTTTCTTTGCGTTATGTGCCGTTAAGGAATAATCAATTTCAGAGTTTTACTTGGGGTAATGAATTATTGTATAGCGATAATCGTTATCATTTTGATCCCAATGGCATTGCCAACAGCGGTGACGAGTTTTCTAAGTCGGTCGGATCAGTTGGGCTATATTCCTACATGGCTTATAAAATGAGCCGGGAGTGGAGTGCTGGCGTATCTTATGACTTTGTCGAGAATCAGCAAAGCAGTCGCGATCGTACTCAAGCCTATTCGCTATTTTTCACTTACGCGATCAGCCACTGGAACCAGATACGGCTGCAGTACACCCATACCGATCATCAAAATTCGGTATTCTGCTTACGCAGCGATGATGCAATATATTTGCAATGGACATGGATTATCGGGGCACATTCGCATGGTTGGCAACAACGTTAATCAAAAAGGATAAAAATATGAAAAAAGTATCATTATGTTTATTGTTTTCGGCGGTTATCGCAGGGTTTACGCTTTTCGCGCAACCGGCCTTTGCTGCGAAAATCCGTGTAGTGGCGACACTTACGGATTTGGCGGATTTAGCGCGTAATATCGGCGGCGATCGGATTGATGTCCGCAGCCTCGCTACCGGCGTTGAAGATACTCACGGCGTGCCGATGAAGCCCAGCTTTGTTCCTTTGCTCAACCGGGCGGACTTGATCGTGCTGGTAGGGTTTGATTGCGAACATGCTTTTTTGCCGGCGTTGCTGGAAGCGAGCCGTAATCCACGTATTCAAAAGGGGCACCCGGGTTATGTGGACTGTTCCGAGGGTGTAACGCCGGTAGATGTGCCTAAATCTACCGACCATTCGGAAGGCGATGTGCATCCTTATGGTAATCCGCATTATATGCTTGATCCTGTGTTGGCTAAGACCGCAGTCCAAAATATTTATAATGCACTGGTTACTTGTTCGCCGCAGGACCAAGCAGTTTTTACCGCTAATCGCGACGCGTATCTCGCCAAGCTCGACGGTAAGATCGTTGAATGGAAAAAGGAAATGGAGCCGCTTCGGGGCGTTAAATTTGTCTCCTATCACGAGCATTGGCCTTATTTTGCGGAGCGTTTTGGTTTGGTATATTTCGGAACGATCGAGCTAAAGCCGGGAATTGACCCTACGCCGCGACATATAGAAGAGTTGATCGCTTCGATGAAGGCCGAGCATGCTTCCATAGTGGTGCGTGAGCCGCAGTTTCCCGAAAAGGTTCCGGCGTTGATCGCCGCGCAGACCGGCGCAAAACTTGTGACTTTGCCGATTATGCCGGGGGGCGTCGCACATACCGATACCTATATTGAGATGGTCGACTACATTGTGCAGAAGCTGGTGGAGGCAAAAAACAAATGAGTGAGGCAATTATTACCTTTGACGCTTTGACCATCGGCTACAATAATCAGCCGGTGCTTTCCGGTATCTCGCTGGCAATTACTCGCTCGAGTTTTACCGCGATCCTTGGCGCTAACGGTTCAGGAAAATCTACTTTACTTAAGACGCTCTTGGGTTTACAGCCGCCGCTTGAGGGAAATGTTCGCGTTGCTACTTCGGGTAAGGTTTCGTCGGTATTTGGCTATGTGCCGCAGGCTATCCAGCTGGATAGCCTGTACCCCTTGACGGCGTTCGATGTCGCCTTGATGGGGGTTTACGGTCGGATTCGTCCGGGAAGTTTTGTCCCATCGATAGAACGTTCTTTTGCAAGAGAGTGTTTGAGTGCGGCTCGAGCGCAAGAGTTTGCTAACCAGCCTTTTAGCGAATTATCCGGCGGCCAGAAGCAGCGCGTACTCATTGCCCGTGCTTTGGCTACTAAGCCGGATATCTTGGTCTTGGATGAACCGACTGCCGGAGTTGATGCTGCAGCGACTCGCGCGCTTTTAGAGTTTATTTCCCAGATTCATCAAGAAAGACAGCTGACGGTTTTGTTGGTAACACATGATCTGGCCTTGGTGCGTAAACACGCCCAACAGGTCATTTGGCTGCATGAGGGTAAGGTGCTTTATGGCACTACTGCGCAATTACTTTCGCCGGAACACCTGCAGGAAATATTTGAAACGGAGATAAGTTGATATGGAAACTTTACATCAGATACTTTCTTTACATTTTCTTTTACGTAACTCGGTTTATACGAGCGTTTTGATCGGGCTCGCCTGTCCGCTGGTGGGGGTATTTTTGGTATTACGCCGCTTGGTGTTTATGGGCGTAGCCTTGCCGCAAATATCTTCAACCGGGGTTGCTTTGGCACTGTGTTTGCCGATGTGGCTGGGTTTACAGGTGACACCGCAAAGCGAACATGCCTTGGCGTTTGCCGGATCGACCATCTTTTCTGTGGCAGCGATTCTTATCTTGGCGTTTTTGGAACGGCGAGGTAGAGGCCTAGCTGAAGGACGGCTTGGCATGGCATACGTCGTTGCCATGGCAATAAGCATTTTGCTTTTGTCAAAGAACCGTTATGCAGAGATAGGCTGGCTTGATTTGTTAAAAGGAGAGATAATTACGATTTCTGACTTCGATTTGGCATTAACGGCTGCAATTCTCGCCGTTGTTTTGGTTATATTTGGTTTGTTTAGAAAAGAATTGTTGTTGGTTTCCTATGATCGCGCTTTGGCGATCACACTGGGCAGGAATGTGATCCTTTGGGACGCCCTGCTTTACCTGCTGATCGGGCTTATGGTGTCTATGGCAGTACTTAGCGTCGGTCCGTTGATCGCCTTTGGTTTTTTATTGATCCCCGCGCTTACGGCGCATATGTTTGCCTACAATATGCGTCAGCTTACGATTTTTGCTTGCGTTTTGGGCGGTATCGCGGCGTTTGCTGGTTTCTGGATGGCTTACCAGTGGGATTTTCCGGTTGGACCGACTGATGTCGCATTATTGGGATTGATTTATGGTATAGCGTTTATTGTACGAAAGGTTGTTAGTATGACGGAGGCAATAATATGAAATATGCATATTTGTGTAATCAATAGGAGAAGTAGTACCCACAGTAGATTGTAATCACAAGTGCGACAAATAGGGGCGTAAAAGAAAATGCTCCATAACTCAAAGAACCTGTTATTTTGTAAGGTGCTAAAACCAACAAAAAACAGGAGGAGTTCATGGAGCAGGCTC
>Ga0265342_10002090_pt1 | contig 17655 bp, 15 predicted proteins | sample 4CB327metaG_FD_203125 | JGI IMG/M metagenome (GOLD analysis project Ga0265342, IMG submission 203125) | Rhizosphere microbial communities from Carex aquatilis grown in University of Washington, Seatle, WA, United States - 4-CB3-27 metaG | ecosystem: Host-associated > Plants > Roots >...
TATGGGTGATCATGTACGTCCGACCTGGAAGGACTTCGCGAGGAATCGACATGCGTGGTTATCGGAACGCCCTCCGTCGAGTTGTGGGCGAATCAACCTTGGAGAGGTTAATGGAGAAGAATCGACATGCGTGGTTATCGGAACGCCCTCCGTCGAGTTGTGGGCGAATCAACCTTGGAGAGGTTAATGCTGTTGAACGCCCTCCGTCGAGTTGTGGGCGAATCAACCTTGGAGAGGTTAATGCGGCGAATCAACCTTGGAGAGGTTAATGCGGCGAATCAACCTTGGAGAGGTTAATGCTTGATTTTCGGTATTGGCCCTTCCTGTCAGCCGACGAGCTTCGACTAGAAGAACAGCTAGCTCAGGAGCGCTCATATCGGGAGTGCGACGAACCTCTCTAGATCCAATGCAGTGAACCAACGCATCGACGATAGTGAAATCGCCGTCAGAGAGCCGGCGCAAGAGCGGTTTACAACTTCGGATACGAAACGTCGATGCTGGAACAACGCGAGCGCTCGTGGACGTCAATGAGCGTGCGTTCCGTCGCCGACCGCGGTGCGCGGACGCTGCTCAGCTGCCGTACTACTCGCGTGCGCGGGCCCGGCGTCGCACGCGCAGGCCCAACGCGACGAACAGCACCAGGGTGACACCTCCGCCTCGTGGCCCACCCGCGATGGTGCATCCTCCCGACGCGCCGTTGTCTCCCGAATGGGAGCCGCCGCTGCCCGAAGAGGTCGAACCTCCGGTGCCCGTGTTGGTGGAGCCGGCGGCGCCCGTCGCGCCCGCGCTGCCCGTCGAGCCAGCGCTTCCGGTCATCCCGGCGCCGCCGCTCGTGCCTGCCGTGCCGGCCTGCATGCCTCCGCCGCCCGTCGCGCCGCCAGCACCCCGCGTGCCGCTGCCGCCGCCGCCACCCGCGCCGGCGCCGCCACTTCCGGTCGCGGTGCCGCTGTCACTGGTTCCGCCGCCCACGCCGCCCGAGCCCGTGCCGCCGCCCGGATTCGCGATGCCGCAACTCCCGGTCGCCTTGTCGAGCCCGAGGAATGTGATCACGTCGCCGTACAGCGTCGGGCTGACGGTTTCTAGATCGTGCATCTGGCTGGTCGGACCGAGGTTCGTTTCCAACCTCACGTTGCCGGCGCTGTCCTTGTAGACGGTTCGCGTCCATCCGCTCCGGCCGGTCGCGGGCGTGGCCGCGCCCAGGCTTGAAAGAGTTTGGAACTGGGCGGCGACGGCTGGGAGCCAGCCGTTGAAGTTGTATTGGTCGCCTCCGCCGACCCACTGCTGCGAGCAGGGGTAGGTGCCGCTCCAGGTGAAGGCCTTGCGCGCCATGTTTGCCCAGTAGGTGCCGTCGAGGCTCGGCGGGGTGGAACCGCACTTGCTGCAGACGATGTCGCCGGCAGGCCACGCGCCGGCGGGGAAGCCGGGCATGGCCGAGCCGCCGGCGAAGACGTCGGGGTAGATGGCGAGGAGGGTGTTGGTCATGCAACCGCCCGAGGACATTCCGGCGGCGAAGACTCGGGTCTTGTCGGCGTTCTTCTGGGTGAGCAGGTAGTTCACCATCTTGACGATGGCGGCCTTGTCGCCGTCGCGGGTGGCGCTGGAATCGAAGCACTGCTTTCCGGCGTCGGGAGCGATGATGTAGAAGCCCTGCTTGTCGGCGTAGGAGTCGAACCAACCGTGCACGGTGGTCGAATGCCCGGTGCACATGTGGATCGCGACGAGCACCGCCGGCGACGCGGCCGGCGTGGTCGGGGTGTAGAGGTCTCCCTGCAACGTCGCGCCGAAGCCGCTGAAGCCGTTCTGCCAGGAACCAGCACGCGCCGGCGCAGCCAGGAGCAAGCCAAAGGTGACCGTGAGGAGGGCGACGGCACAATTTCGCGAATGTGGCATGGGGGCTTTCATCCTATTCCCTGGGCGAGCCCAGGCGATCACGCTACGGCGCCCTTTCCCTTTCACCCGGGGGGCTCGCCCGGGGCGTCGCGTCTACCGATGCCCCCCCACCGCGCCGCCGCCGCGCCTGCCGCGCCCATTAGCAAGTTGGCCCACAGCGTCGGGTATCCGGCCTTGATCGCGTGGATCTCGTCGGTGTAGCCGTGCGCCGGGAGCAGCTGCAGCAAGAGCCAGCTCACCGGCATCACCAGGATCAGCGCGGCGACGAACCAAACGATGCTCCAGGCGCGGAGCCGCACCACCAGGCGATCGATCGTGACAAAGATCCCAACCGCGCATAACGCGATCGAGCCGATGGGTGGAATCAGCCACCCGATCCGGGTCGTCAGAGGCGGCGGCGAAAACATCAACCAGGCGTGGCTCGTTTCCAGCCACCGTCGCGCGATCTCGAACGAGAGCCAGGCGACGCCGGTCGCGATCGCGAGAAACGTGCTGCAGGTTCGCCCGACGCCGCGGGATCGAACGGCATCCCAGGCGGCCGGAGGTGCCACCGCCAGAACGGAGACCAGCACCGACGCCGCAACCAGCGCGCAGATGGGAACCGCCGCTCTCGGATACCCGTTCAACCAGCCGAGACCGGCCCAACCCTTGATCAGCTCGATCTCGATCCGCCAGAGCGCCAGCGACACCAAGCCGAACAACGACACCAGCACTCCGGCTCGGCCCCCGCGAATGGATGCCCCGCTCATCGACGCCGCTTCTCGCTCTACCGCCTAGAGCCTTCGCCCCGGATCGATCACCGCCGGCGCGAGCACCGCGCGGTCGGTGATGTCCCACGGCGCAGTCTCCAGGTCGTAGGGCGCGGCCAGGCCGTCGCGCTCGAGTCGCTTGGCGTTGGCGTGGAAGACGACGATCCGTTGCAGGTCGGGGCGGATCGCCCAGGGCGTCCGGACGCCGTAGTCGGGGTTGGGCATGGTCAGGTGCTTCGCCGGATCCCAATCATAGCGATCGATGGCTCTCGCCTGGAACTTCTTGAAGATCAGGGTCGCCTTTCCGTCGCCGGGGCTCGGCTGGACGACAACGACGACCTCGGTCCGGAGCTGGAAATTGTGAAAGGAACTGAAGACGTCCGCCTCCGCGAGCGACATCGCGCTGAAGGCGAAGCTCGCGGTCTGCAGATCGGAATAGGCAGCGAGCGACTGGTAGGTCATCGCGAGCTCGCCGGTTCCGTCCCATTTCGGGTAGCCGATTCCTTGCAGGCGCGGAAGCACGCCGGCCCACTGCTCGACGCCGCCGGCGAGGTGCACCTTCTTCTCGCTTAGGTAGACGCACCGATGGAAAGCGATCGCGTCGCGGACCACCGCGCTGCCGGTCAGGTTCGCATGCGGCGCGATCACCTTCGTCGCGCGCGGATCGCGGTTGTCCAGCCACAGACGCAGGAGCAGCGGCGCGAGAACGCCGCCCCGCGCCTCCGAAAAGGCAGCGAGTCGCCGGTACCACTGTTCAAGAGCTGGCGACGGGTAGGCGGCGAGCACGTCGTCCGGCCCGAACCAATCGACGGAACGGCTGCGCTGGAGCTGGCTTGAAATCGACATACGACCTTTTCGGTCGCAGCGGTTGCCGGTTGCTTGGTAGGGCGCCCAAAAAGAAAAACGGCCGGGGTGCGCCACCGCGCCCCGGCCGTTCGGTTGTTCGTTCGCTATCCGTCGACTACGGGTAGCTGGGCGTGCAGCTCACGCAGCTGAACACCGACGTGTTGGTCACGGTCCAGACGGTGCTCTGAGTGTTGCTGGTGAAGGTCACCTTGTTGAACGTCGAGTTGGTGAACTGATCGATCGACGCGCCCTTGGTCGAGGACAAGGAGATGTTGGTCATGTTGATCGCGCTGTCCTTGGCGTTCGACAGGCCGTGGATCCAGATGCCGAAGCCCTTTGCGGTGGCGACGGTGATGTTGGTCAGGGTGATGTTGTTGAAGACGCCGGGGCTCGACGCCGCCGTGTAGCCGGTGCCGGCGGGGTAGCTGCTGTCGAACGAGAGGGCGTCGGTGGTGATGTTCTTGATGGTCAGGTCGCGGGCGGTCACCTGGGTGCTGCCGCCACCGCGGTCGGAGCCGGTCTTGAAGCGCAGGCCGATGTCGGTGCCGTCGAAGGTCGAATCCTCGACGAGGACGTTCTTGATCCAGCCGGCGGTGAAGCTGCCGAACACGACGCCGCCGTGGCCGCGCTTGGTGGTGACGTTGAACACGCGGAAGTTATTGATGGGGCGGTTCTCGGTCACGCCCGGGGCGCTGGTGCCCGCGTTGAAGTTGATGCAATCGTCGCCGGTGTCGAACGTGGAGTTGAAGACGTAGCCGGTGTCGCTGGTGGCCAGATCGATGCCGTCGGCGTTGTGAATGCCGTAGGTGCTGACGTTGAGGCCGTTGACCGTGATGTTGCTGCTGTAGCTGACGAAGATCGAGTGCTCGGACGGGTGCACGACGTTCAAGCCGCCGCCCAGGTACAGGCCGTTGACGCCCTTGACGGTGATCAGGTCGCCACGCGCGGTGTCGCCCTTGGCGCTGGTCTGGGCGGTGCCCAGCGTGGTCAGCGTCGCGCCGCTGCTGTACGTGCCGCCGTCGATGGTGCCGGCGCCCACGATGCGGATGTTGCTCAGGCTGCCGTACGAGGTCGTGTACGCGTTGACGAGGCCCATGTAGTTGACGTTCGGGTAGTAGGTGAGCCGCATGCTGGTGTACGGGTAGTCAGCGATCGCGTCGCTGCCCTTGAGCGTGCCGTCGACTTGCAGGGTCATGTTGCTCTTCAGCATGATCGCGCCGCTCTTGAACGTGCCCGACGGGATCAGCACGGTGCCGCCCGAGGGGCAGGCGTTGATGGCGGCCTGGATCGCCGAGGTGTTGAGCGTACTGCCGTCGCCCTTCGCCGAGTACGGCGACGCGGTCACGTTGATGACCGTCGGCGCGGCGGGCGTCGACACGTTGATCGTGTTGCTGTTCGATGACTCGACGCTGCTCGTGTCCTTGGCGCGAACGTAGAACGAGTAGGACGTGTTGGCGGAAAGGCCGCTCACCGAATAGAAAAGCTTGGTGGTGTTGCCCAGCAACGAGCCGTTCTTGTAAACGTTGTAGCTGGCCACCGTCGAGTACGACGACGGCTTCGACCAGATGATGGTCGACCCGGTGCTGCTGGTTGCGACGGGAGGCACCATGACGTTGCCGGGCGCGGATGGCGCTGCCTGGGCCATCGATGCCAGCAGGGTCAGGCTGGCGCTGAACAGGGCCAGACGAACGACTTTGCGGCTGAACATGGGAGAGGGGTCCTTTGGCTCGAGTTGCGGGATCGGCCGCGAGAGGCTTTCCGTGCCGCCTTGCGCCCGATCGAGACCGGATGTCGTCTCATATCTGGTTAAAGCAGTAACCGAGCCAACGATGTAAGGCCGTAGAGACGCGAAAACACGTGTTCCCACTCACGTCTCTGTTGTGGGGTAGATGCCGAGACGTTGTGCCGGCAGCAACAGGTGGTTTCGCGGTTGCCGCGGGCGGGCTGCGTCAGCCAGTCGCCGCTAGCCTTCGCGCCGCCGCCTCGGTGCCGACAGCCGTGCCGCTCCGGCGGCGGCCAGCAACAGCGCCAGCGCCAGCAACGCTCCCGCGCCGAGCGCAGGCACATTCGCTGGCACGTCCGCGGTCACGACCAGCGACTGCACGACCGGCGTGGCCGGCAGGACGTCGCTGTTGCCGACCTGGGTCGCAGTGATCGTCGTCGTCCCGGCGGCCAGCACCGTGACCACGTTGCCGGAGATGGTGGCGACCGAAGGATTGCTGCTGGTGTACGCAACGGTCAGGCCCGACGAGGCCGAGCCGCTGAGCGCAAACGACGGACTGTGCGTGCTGACCGAGCCAAGCGGCCCGAAGCTGATGGCCTGGCTGGCCGGCGCAACGCTGAGCGTGCCGCCGGCGGTGCCGGTGAAGCCCGCCTGAGTGATATTGGCGGTGACGGCGTAGCTGCCGGCGTGCACGGGCACCGTGGTGTTGCCGTTGTACGTCACGGCACCAGTCAGGCCCGGAGGTACGGTGGTCAGGCTGGCCGCCTTCGGCGATCCGTCGTACGTCTGCGACAGGTTGCCGAGCGTGACGTAGGCGGCGGTGGTGTAGTCGGGTTGGGGATCGTGATGAACGAAGGCCTGTGCCGTGGGCGGCGCACCCTGCGTCGCGCCCAACCCGTCGGTCGCGACGCTGTAGAATTCGTAGTAGCCGTATCCGGCGGGATAACCAAATGTCGTGAAGTACGGTGGGGAGCTCGCCGACGCGATCAGAGTCCAGGAGCCCCAGGTCAGGCCGTCGGCGGAGTAACAGTAGTAGAACTGGGTTTGCGCCACGGTGGCGCCCGCGCTTTGAGTCGTGACGCGCAGGACGGGCGTGTTGCTGCCGAACTCCTTGGCGTCGAACGCATAGCTCGGCGACGGCGATTCGGTCGAGCCCTCGGTGACCGGCTACACCACCAACGAGACCAGCTTGTCACCGGTCAACTGGCTTTGCGCAAAAGAGGTAACGTCCCAGTCGTACCAGACGTTGACGTTGCCGGCGGCCAGCGTGGTGGTGGATAGCGTCGCTCCAAAGGCCGGCTGGTTGCCGTAGTTGATCGTCGATTCCACCCAGGTATCGGTGGTGCCGCCGTGAACCTCGGTCGGCAGCGATGCTCCGGTCGCCTTCCAGCAGAACATCTCCAACGAGGCGCTGGTGATGTTCGCACTGGCGGGCAGGCTAGAGAGGTCGAAACGCAGCCACCCGCGCTCGTTGGCGAAGCTGGTGGTCGCGCTCTGGATGAAGATGCTGGTGGCGCTGCCATAATTGGTCGTCGAATTGCCGCTGGACACTTGCGTGTCGGCAACCGGCGCCAGCGTGCGGACCGTCGACTCCACCCCGGCGCTCGCGGTCAGGTCGCGGCGATGTTCGCGACGAACGCGTTGCCGGGGTCGCGCGCGATCGCGTAGGCGGTGATGCCGTGTCCGTTGAGCACCGTTTGCGCGGGAACGATGGTGCCGGTTCCGTCCGCGGCGGTCTCGACGCTGACTGTCGTGGCGGCGGCGGTGACGGTCCCTTGCACCTCGAAGTCCGACGCCGTCGAGATCACCTTGTCGAAGATGTACGACGCCAGCGCGATCGGGCCTAGTGACGCGCCGGCGCTGGACGTCGAGGAATAGTTGAGCGCCGGGCCGTCGACGAATGCTCCGGCGCCGATCTGGTATTGCAGGACGCCGGTGCCCTGGTCAACGAAAACGACGACTTTCGGGCACCAACGGGCTCCGCATGAGTCCTCCGACCATTTGAAAATCGGTCACAGGCTGCTCGTGCGGTGGCTTGGCCGCCTCCTCGATACAATTTGCGCGCCACGCTCGTTCACAACGCGCGCCGCGCTTCTGCATGGAGCTGCTAAACGCTGTTGACGGCTGAAAGAGACGCCTCTCCAGGCCGCGCAATTCTTTTTGCGACGGTCGATCGAAGAGGGGCCGTAGAGCCAACGCGATGCCGAGCGGATATTCGATTTCCGAACAGTTCGCCGAAATCCGGAGACCGGAGCCGAAGTCGTGTCGCGCGGGCGAAGTTCGATCTCGCGCGGCGCATGCTCTTGTGATGAACTACGCTGGCGGGAGGGAGCCGAAGCTTGAGGACTGTCCTAGGGTATCGTGGGGGCGCGGCGATCGGCTGGGCCAGCGTTCGAATTCTGGCAATCAATTTCGGCCTGGTGGCGGCGACAACGGCCGGATGCGGCAGCCACGCGGGCGTCGGAGATGACGGCGGCGTCGGCGGTGCCGCCGGTGAAGTCGGCGACGTCTCCGATGCGTTCGACGCCGTGCTCGACGCATCCGCCATCGACGCGAGCCCGACGGATCTCGCGAACGATCGATCAACGACCGATGGCGCATTCGCCGATCGAAGCGCGATCGACCTGGCCGGGGACGCAGTCGCCGACCCGAGCGATGCGGCCGACGGGTTCGATCCGGGCGCGATCTGCGTCGGGCTCGGCAAGGTCGAAGATCCGCGAGGCTGCTCCGGCGCCAACCTCTGCGACGGCGCGGGCAACTGCGTGAGCCGGTTCACGCTCTTCCCGATAACGACGCGCCTGAACACGGCCAGTCAGCCGAACCTGTTTCGGATCGTGGTCGGCCCCGACGACAATCTCTGGTTCACCGACATCGAAGCGGTGGGTCGCATGACATTGGACGGCATCAACCAAGAGTTCCCTCTTCCGGGCGACCCGTTCGATATCGCAACGGGCTCTGACGGCAATCTCTGGTTCTCCGAGGAGAATGACAACGTCGTCGGCCGGCTCTTGCTCAATGGGACCCAACGGGAGCTCCCACGCGTCGCCGGTCGCCCGAAATCCCCCCGGGGCATCGTCACGGGCCCCGATGGCAACCTCTGGTTTGCCGATTTCGACGCCATTTTACAGATGACGACCGCGGGTGCGGTGACCACGTTCCCTGTCCCGACGCCGGTCCCTTACGCGACCGACATCGTCGTCGGCCCTGACGGCAACCTCTGGTTCACCGAACAGGTCGGCAAGATCGGGCGCATCACGCCGGCCGGCGCGATCACGGAGTTCACGGTTCCCGAGACGCCCATGACCAGCTCCTCGTCCCTGGTCTTCGGAATCACCGCCGGGCCTGACGGCAATCTTTGGTTCACCGAGCCCGAGCCAAACAAGATCGGCCGCATCACTCCTTCGGGAACAATCACCGACTTCCCGGTCCTGACGGCAAACAGCGGTGTCAGTCACATCGCCGCTGGCCCCGACGGCAACATCTGGTTCATCGAGAACACCGTCAGTCGCATTGGTCGCATCACCCCTGCGGGCGTCGTGACCGAATTGGCGCCCCCTACAGCAAACGCTTGGCTCGGAAACGCGATCGCCGCGGGCCCCGACGGCGCAATCTGGATTGGCCAGTTTTCACCCGCGGGGTCGAGTGGGCCCTACCAGGCGTGGCTCGTCCGGATACAGCCGTGACGATCGCATGAATCTTCGCAGCCCGGTTCACGCCCACGCACTGGCGGTCATTTCGCCCGCACGGTCACCGACGCCGCGCCGACGTTGTCCGCGCTGTCCCACGCGCGCACGGTCACGTTGTGCGGCCCGGCCGGCAGGGTCGGCAGCTTGAACGCGAACGGCTCGACGCGGTCGTCGAAGATGCCGTCGTTGGGCGGGACCAGCTGCCAGTCGCCGCCGTCGACGGAGAACTCGATCTCTGTGATGTTGCTGCCGGTGTCGCGCGCGCGCCCGGTGATCTGTGGGTAGTGAGCGGCGTCGAGTCCCAGGACCTCGGGCTTGCGGTTGTCGATCAGCAACGGCGGCGAGGTGAACGTCGACTCGAGGGCCTCGCTGCGCGGGCGCGAGCGTTCGTCGGAGGTCACGACGCGCACCGTGTAGTTGCCGTCGGGGATCGCCTCGGTGTTCCAGTCGTACTCGGGCTTCTGCAGCGGGTCGGGGCCGCCGAGCGGGCGCCACACGACCTCGTTCTCCTCGCGGTACGACACCCGATAGTTCAGGTCGTCGCCGTCGTTGTTCTCGACCTTCCAGCGCAGCTTCAGCACGGGCGAATGCGTGCGCGTCGTGGTGGTGGTGGTGGAAGAAGAAGACGACGATGGCAAAGGATCGGCCAGCGTCAACTCGGTCACCCGCGCGCGCTGGTTCTGCGGGACATAGAAGATGGCGACATCGCGCAGGAGCGCACCGGCGGCGCCCAGGCCGACGCGATACTGCAAATAGCGCCCGCCGGGGCTGATGACGTGGCCGGCGGACTCATCGTTGCCGGTCTGCAGGCGATCGAGCTTCTTCCAGGCGTTCCAGCTCGCGTCGGGCTTGGCGGTGTTCCCCGAGCGCGTCTCGACGACCAGGTTCTGCGACCCGTGCCAGCGCAGCATGCCCCAGCGCGCCGGGAACTCACCGTCGAGCACCTTCGACAGATAGCTCGCGTCCTCGCCCGCCGACGGTTGCGCGCGATAAATACCGCCGACGTCGCCGGTGCCGGCGAGGAAGCTCACGCCGGCGCGGACCAGCACCAGCGTCTGCCGCTCGGGCAGATCGAGCGCGAGTGCGGCGGTCCGATCCTTGTAGACGCGGTAGACCTTGCCCTGCGTGCCGGTGGCGACGAAGACGCCGCCTTCGCCCGCGGTCGATCCGGCGACGGCACCGGGCGTTCCGTCGGCGTCGGGCAGCACCGCGGTCAGGTACCCGTCGGGGAGCGAGAAGATCTGCTCGACGCGCCCGTCGCGTTCCAGGCGATAGAGCCCGGCCTTGGCCTTGCGCTGTCCCGGTCGCGGCAACGAGCCCGCCGATGCCGGCGAGCCCGCGGTCTGCATGATGCGCGTGCCCTTGGCAGCGACCGGACCGACCACCGCCGCCGGGGTGCCCTTCTCGAAGTCGTTGACCGCCACGTAGATCGCGTCGCGTGTGGGGGCGATCGCGCGCACCTCTTCCGCCTCGAAGTCCTGCAGCGCCTCGGCGCGCCCTTCGAGCGAGACGCGGTACAGGATCGCCTCCTCCGACGTTCCCGCCAGCAGCGCGTGCGCGCCACCGGGCTCCTGCGCCAGCGACACGATGTGCTTGTCGCCGGAATCCCACAGCTCGCGCGCGTGGCCCTTGTCGTCGATCGCGAAGATCTTGCCCGGCGATCCGGTACCGGCGTAGGTGACGCCAGTGCGCGCGTCGTACGCCAGGCTCCAGACGTGGTCCGCCGACAGGGTCGCCCACTCGTGCGCGTTGCCGGTCTTGGGATCGACGCTGTAAATGCGGCCGCCCGGCGTGGTGCCGGCCAGCAGCGTTCCGTCGTTGCGCACCGCCAGCGCGGTGACCCACGCGGCGTCGAGATCCGCGACCTTGCGCGCCGGCTTCTCGTCGGCCGCGTGCGGCGCCTTGGTGTCGACCGCGAAGATCTTTCCCTGGTCGCCGGTGCCGAAATACGCGATCTGTCCGTCGCGGCTCGGGACCGCGCACCAGACGAACGCGGCTTCGAGCGGCACGTGCGTGGTCTTCATTCCGGCCACGACTTCGCCGGTCGGCAAGATCATGCTGCCGGCGGCCTCGCCTTCTTCGAAATCCTTGGCGGTGGTTTGACGAAAGACTTTGGTCGCGGTGGCGTTCGCGCTTCCGGTCGCGGCCGCCACCAGCAGCACGGCAATTCCCGCGCTGCGCATCCGTCGCTCGGTCCGGGTCATGGGCCCGGCAATTGTAGGCGATTCGGGGCGAATTCGCCTGGCTTCGCGCGCTGAATGGCTACGGAGAATTGCGGCCGAGCACGTCGTCGCGGACGTAAAGCGTCAGCTCTTGCTTGCCGCTGACCAGGCGCTTGGACGGAAACACGGTACGGTCGGCGACGCGGTAGGCATCGGCACGCCGGGTCTGGTTGCCCGGCCGCAACGTATCCAGCGCCGCTGGCGGCAGGCCCGAGAGGAGCTTTCCGCGCAACGAGGCGCCGTCGTCCGGCGTTTGCACACTGACGACGATCGACGATGCCGAGTAGAACTTGCGCAGGTTGTCGATGTAGCCGCGCAGCGACTCTGCCTGAGGTGTGTCGGGCTTGACCTGCGCGCCGCTCGCGACCTCGAGCTTGACCATGTCGCCGCCCACGCTGCGCGGGATCACGACCGGCACGATCTCGACGTATTCGCTGCCGGCATAGGGGCGCATGGTGACCCGCAACGCCACGGTGTCGCCAGCGTGCACCACGTCGCCCGGCATCGAGACGCCGACGATCTCCGCGACGTCGCGCCGAAATTCGACGCGCACGTCGACGTCCATGCGGTCGAGCACGACCGGCTCGAACGGGTTGAACAAGAGATCGCCAATCGCGCGCAGGCCGCGCGACGACGACAGCGTCCGTCCCGACACGCCCTCCGACGAGAACAGCTGGTCGCGCAGCTCGAGCGTGGTGAAGCCCTTGACGTTCATCTTCGAAGTCACGGTCACCACCATGTCGGTGACGTCGGGCTCGGCGTCAGCGATCGCGTTGCTGACCACCATTGACGCCAGCATGGGCGTCAGCCGGCGGTTGCGCGCGACGTCGGCGCGGAAGATGCGCGCCTCGCCGCCCGGGCCGCCGACGCGCACCTCGACCGGCATCATCGTGGTGCGCGCGTCGAGATCGCCGATGATGCAGGCCTGGCGATCCTGCACCAGCGTACCGACCTCCTGCAGCGGCGACGACATCTTGAACGACTGCGACAGGCTGGGGAGAAATGCGTGGATCTCGGCGTCGACCATCGGCAGGTAGACTTCACCGATGCCGAACATGGGGTGGCCGAACGCGAAGACGTTGGGCCCGTCGACGTAGGTCACCGTTCCCGTGGCGACGGTGCTCATGTCGCCGCGCACCAGCTCGACGCCGATCGCCGAGCCGGGCTCGACGTGGCCGGGCGCTGGCGGCAACCCGCGCTTGCGGCCGCCGCCGGCCTGCATCGGCACCAGGCCGGTGGGGCGCAGCTCCTGTTCGAGCTCGGAGAACGTGCGCGGCGTGAAGCCCGCGACCGACAGCGGCACCGACGCGCGGATCAGGTGTGGCTCGCCGTTGCTGGTGCTGGGGACCAGCGTGGGCAGGCCCAGCCCGCGCGCGAGCGCCGACGGACGATCGCCGCCGCCCGCGGCGCCATATGCGGCGAATTCGGCGCGCTCGAGCTCTGACACGCCCGCGACCGCGCGATCGCCTGCGCCGCCGCCGTTGCTCGCGAGCGTCTCTTCTTTCACGCGGCGCGGGCGGCTGCGCTCGGCGAGCATCGATTCGATCGGCGTGACGCCGCCGAGCGGCTCCTTGGCAAAGCTCCACGCGTAGGCGACGGCACCCATGAGCTTGCCGTCGATGTAGACCGGGCTGCCGCTCATTCCGGCGACGATGCCGGAGAACTCGACGCGCGGGTCCTCGGCGCGGATCAAGATGACGTCCTGCTTGGGCAGGAAGTTGCGCATCACCGCCACGACCCGGATCTTGAACGGCTCCGGTTTCGTGCCCGAAAATACGGTGAGCGCTTGTCCCACCATTCCCGGTCTCACGTCGGCGAGCGGCAGGATCGCTGGCGGCGGACCGCCGGGGACGATGGCTTTCAGGCGGGTCGGTGCTGCGCCGGTGGCCCAGGCCGGAGCGCCGGCGGCCCAGACGAGAGTGACGGTGAGCGACGCCAACAACGCAGAAACGGCGCGAAACACGACGTTCCAGCGTAGGGGGCGTGATCCCTACTGTCAACTTGGATGAAGCAGTGCGTGCAGGGACGACACGCAGGGCGACGGTCCTCACGTCACCAATTCCTGGCCATTCTCTTGACCGCTCGGGCATTTTGCCGGCAAATTGTTGGCGTTCTAAATCACCATCTTCACGGTCACTTCCACTCAAACGAGAGGTCGAAGCCATATGCGTCACTCGCAGCTCCTGGTCGGTCTGGTGTTCGCAGCGTCGCTCGGCTTTGCGCTCGGCAGCTGCGGAAGCTCGAGCTCATCCAATTCCGATGGCTCGACCCCGTCGGGTAGCGGGAAGCTCTGCCCCACAGGTTCCACCGGATCGTGCACTCAGGCTGAGATCGACACCTACGACAACTGCGTCTTCAATCAATGCAGCTCGGCGGTCGCGACCTGCTACGGATCGGGCTTCCAGAGCGGTTCGTTCTCGGGGCCCTGCGGGAGCTACGGGAGCTGTATCTCGAAGTGCAGCTGCACCGACTCGGCGTGCAAGACGGCATGTGGACAGCCTTCGAGCGACTGTTCGACCTGCGGAACCAACATCGCGACCTGCGCGTTTTCATCGACCTGTACGATCCCGGCCTGCCTGCTTGGCGGGGCGGGCGTCGGCGGGACCAGCGGCGGCGCGGGTGGCCACGCGGGCGGTGCTGGCGGATTCACCGGCAGCCTCGGCGGCTCCGCCGGCACCACTGGTACCTGCGCCGGTCTGCTCGCGTGCTGCAACGCGGCCACCGGAACCACCCAGACGATCTGCATGACCGAGTACAACGCGATCGTATCCATGGGCGACACCGCCTGCGGGCAAGCCCTGGCAACGATCAAATCGAGCGTCTGCCCCTGATCGCTTGACTCCCCGATCGGCGCGAACCAATATCGCGAATTCAAGGCACGGGGCCGTCGCTGACGGCCGTTTTGGAGGATTCTCGGTATGAAATTCGTGTTGATCGTTTGCGGACTTCTCGTGGCGCTCGGCGCCGTGATGGTGAGCTGTGGTCCGCAGAAGGCCTACTGTCCGAGCGGACCCAACGGGGAGTGCGCCGACAACTCCCTCGGCGGCAGCACGGGTAGCGGCGGCAACCCCGATCAGGGCGACGCGACGATCATCACCGGCACCGGCGGTCAGTAAGGGACCAGCGCCCGCCGGCGCGGTACAATTGGCGGGCGATGAGACGATTCAAAGCGGTCGTCATCGGCGGCAGTGGCTACGGTGGCGCCGAGCTCATCCGGCGCCTGCTCATCCACCCGGACGTCGAGCTGGTGCGGGTCGCCAGCGTCGACCACGTCGGCGAGCCGATCGGCGCGGTGCACCTGCCGCTCAGCGGGCGGACGAATCTTCGCTTCGAGGACCTGGCGCCGGGCGCAGCGGTCGCGGGATGCGACGTCGCTCTGCTCGGGCTGCCGCACAAGGTGAGCGCGCGCAAGGTCCCGGAGATCTTCGCGGCGTCGCCCAACGTGAAGCTGGTCGACATGTCCGGCGACTTTCGGCTGAAAGACGTTGCGGCGTACGAGCGGTTCTATGGCGGGGCGCACCCGCACCCGGAGCTGCTCGGCCGCTTCGTCTACGGGCTGCCCGAGCTGAACCGCGACGCCATCCGCGCGGCGCAGGCGGTGGCGTCGCCGGGTTGCTTCGCGACCACGATCGAGCTCGCGCTGCTGCCCCTGGCGCGCGCCGGACGTCTGGGCGGCATCGTCCAGGTCGTGGGCATCACCGGCTCGTCGGGCAGCGGCGTGGCGCCGTCGCTGGGGACGCATCACCCGATCCGCGCCGTGAATCTCAAGACCTACAAGGTGCTGGATCACCAGCACGCGCCCGAGATCGGCGAGGCGCTGGCCCAGGCCGGCGCGCGCGGCCTGCAGCTGCAGTTCGTACCGGTGTCGGCGCCGCTGTCGCGCGGGATCCTGGCCACCAGCTTCGTCGAGGTGCCGGCGAGCGAGACCAGCGAATCGATCGCCGCGCTCTACGCCAGCGCCTACGAGGGCGAGCCGTTCGTGCGCTTCGTGCGCGATCGGTTGCCCGAGGTCGCAGCGGTCTCGGGCAGCAACTACGCCGAGGTCGGTTTCACGCTCGGCGAGGCGCATGGCCCTACGCGCACGCTCGCGGTGGTCAGCGCGACCGACAACCTGATCAAGGGCGGCGCCGGCCAGGCGATCCAGAACATGAACCTGATGCTGGGGCTGCCGGAGACGGCCTCGCTCGAGGATCCGGGCCCTTGGCCCTAGAGCCATCCGGCGGATCGGGTGCGGCCGGGCGCGCGCGGCCGGTGGTCGTGAAGCTCGGCGGCGAGGTGCTAGGCGCGCCCGCGGTCGGTGTGGTGGCGGCGGACCTGGCGCGCGCCATTGGTCGTGCGGCCGCGGCCGCTCGTGGCGGTCCCGGCGCGCGATTCATCGTGGTTCACGGCGGCGGCCCGCAGGCCACGGCGCTGTCGCAGCGCCTGGGCATCGAGCCGCGCCTGGTCGGCGGCCGGCGAATCACCGACGCCGCAACGCTCGACGTGATCAAGATGATCGTCGCGGGCCAGCTGAACGTCGATCTGGTCGCGGCGTTACGCGCGGCCGGCGTCGCCGCCGTCGGGTTGCACGGCGCCAGTGGCCTGGTACGTGCGCACCGCCGCCCGCCGCGCGTGGTCTCGGGCGGCGGGTCGGAACCGATCGATTTCGGGTCGGTGGGCGACATCGACGGGTTCGATCTGGCGCTGCTCGACGCGCTGGAGTCCGCGGGCTATCTGCCAGTGATCGCTTGCGTCGGCGCGTCGCCGCTCGGTGAGGTGCTGAACATCAACGCCGACGTCGTCGCCAGCCAGCTCGCCGCGGCCGCTGGCGCAACGGCGCTGGTGGCGGTCACCGGCGTCGGCGGCGTGCGCCGTGATGCCGCCGATCCGGCATCGCGCCTGCCGCGTTTGACCGTTGCCGAGGCGCGCGACGCGATCGCGAGCGGCGCGGTGCGCGGCGGCATGATCCCCAAGCTCGAAGAAGCGTTTGCTCCGCTGGCCGCCGGCGTGCGCGCGGTGCACATCGTGGGCGCGGGCGAGATCGCCGACAGCCTGGCCGTGCCGGGGAGCGTCGGGACACTGCTTCTGCCGTAAGATAGAACGACCTCGTGGGACGACTCCAAGTTCACGTTCGAAACAAGATGGCGGCCGGAGCGCTCGCCGCGATCCCCTTGGTCATCACCGCGTTCATCCTCTGGTACGTCGACACCAAGGCGCGCGCACTGTTCGGCGCCGAATACCCGGGGCTGGGCATCGGCATCACGCTGGTGCTGATCTACCTTTTGGGGACGTTCGTGAGCAGCGTGCTGGGAAAGTGGGTGATCGGCCTGGCGGACGGGATCCTCCGGCGCATCCCCGGCCTCAGCGCCCTCTACCAGTCGTGGAAACAGATCGCGGTCACGACCGGCGGCCACGAGGGGATCTTCGCACACGTCGTGCTCGTCCCCGACGAGAGCGGCCTCATGCGCATGCTCGCGTTCAGCAGCGGCAAGCCGATCGACGGCGATCCCAACACCTGCTGCGTCTACGTGCCCGCGTCGCCGAACCCCACGTCGGGCCGGCTCTTTTTCGTTCCGATGAACCGCTGCCAGCGGCTCGATCTGACGCCGCAGGCCGCGCTCAAGATGATCATCTCGGGTGGCAACTTCGTGCCGCCGGCGATCGGTGCGGCGACGCTGATGGGAGGTCGGCTCGCGCCATGATCCACGGGCGCATCCTCGGGCGGGCGCTGGGCGCGCTCGTGCTCGTGCTGCTGTTCGCTGTGCCGGCGTGCGTGGAGCCGGACGCGCGGGCCGCCGGCGGCGCGGCCCCCGAACCGACAAAGGCCGCGACCGCGAGCTACCGCCTGGTCGACGTTCAGGGCATCAAGGGGCTCTTGCACCAGGGACGCGGGCACGTGGTGCTGGTGCACTTCTGGGCGAGCTGGTGCGGTCCGTGTATGCGCGAGCTTCCGATCATGGACAAGTTCGCCCACGACATGAAGCCGCGCGGACTCGAGGTGGTGTCGGTGTCGCTCGACAACCCAGGCCGTCCCGGCGTCGCGGAGCACGTCGGCGCGCTGCTGCGCAAGCAGGCGCCCAACCTGACGCCCAACATCGCGCGCTTCATCGACAGCGACGAGCTGATCGCGGCAATCAGCCCGCGCTGGACCGGTGCGATCCCCGCGCTGTTCGTCTACGACCACACCGGACAGCTGCGCGGCGACATGTACGGCGACTCGACGAGGCCCGAGCTCGAGCAGTTCGTGGGCGGGTGGCTCAAGGCGGCGGCGGCGGGCGCGGTTCGCCCCACGGTCGGCGCGCCCCCGAAACACGACGTCAACTGACGCACGGTCGGCCGGCGAGGTCCTCGGGCCTCGGGCCTCGGGCATCAAGATCCGGATCCGGATCCGAAGCCTGAGAGGGTATGAAGTTTTCGGGAGCGTCGTGCCGCTAGCTTTTCTCTCCCTGCTATGAAACAGGATTGGTCGCGTTGGACAGGGCGACGCTGAACCCAAGCGCTTTTAGCTGGTTGGTCAGGTTGGCGACGCGTGCGCGCAGGCGATGAGGTGGAGGGGGAAT
>Ga0265342_10002092_pt1 | contig 17626 bp, 17 predicted proteins | sample 4CB327metaG_FD_203125 | JGI IMG/M metagenome (GOLD analysis project Ga0265342, IMG submission 203125) | Rhizosphere microbial communities from Carex aquatilis grown in University of Washington, Seatle, WA, United States - 4-CB3-27 metaG | ecosystem: Host-associated > Plants > Roots >...
CCGTAATCGTTGGCGTGCTGCATGTAGTGATAGATCTCGGCCGAGCGCAGCAGCGCCTTGGTCGGGATGCAGCCCCAGTTGAGGCAGATGCCGCCGAGATAATCGCGCTCGACGATCGCCGTCTTGAAGCCGAGCTGTGCCGCGCGGATGGCGGTGACGTAGCCGCCGGGACCCGAGCCGATGATGATGACGTCGAAGGAAGTGTCTGCCATGAGAACTCGCAGGAAATAGCCGGCCGCTCTGCCTGTCATGGCCGGGCTTGTCCCGGCCATCCCGCTTAGAATGGCACGGCCGTGCCCGCCCAAGCGAGGTCGCCGGGACAAGCCCGGCGACGACAACTACACGATCATCATCACCGGGTTTTCGATCAGCGTCTTGAACGCGGTGATGAGCTGCGCGCCGAGCGCGCCGTCGATGGCGCGGTGATCGCAGGACAAGGTCACGCTCATCAGCGTCGCGATCTCGATCTTGCCGTTCCGCACGACCGCGCGCTCCTCGCCGGTCCCGACCGCGAGGATCGAAGACTGCGGCGGGTTGATCACCGCGGTGAAGTCCTTGATGCCGTACATGCCGAGGTTCGACACCGACGACGTCCCGCCCTGATATTCGTTCGGCTTGAGCTTCTTGCCCTTGGCGCGCGCGGCGAGGTCCTTCATCTCGTTGGAGATCGCCGACAGCGATTTCGTCTCCGCCTGGCGGATGATCGGCGTGATCAGGCCGAACGGCAGCGCGACGGCGACGCCGATGTCGGAATGCTTGTGGCGCAACATCGCGGCTTCCGACCACGAGACGTTCGCCTCCGGCACACGCTGCAAGGCGAGCGCCAGCGCCTTGATGACGAAGTCGTTGACCGAGAGCTTGTAGGCAGGCTTGCTGTCCTTGTCCTTCGGCGCGGCGGCGTTGATCTCCTCGCGCGCGGCGGTGAGCTTGCCGATGTCGCAGTCGACCGTGAGATAGAAGGTCGGCATCGAGTTCGTCGCGGCGGTGAGCCGTTGCGCGATCGTGCGCCGCATCGAGTCGTGCGGCACGAGGTCGTAGGAGCCTTCTTCGTAGAGCCCGAGGATCTGCTGGTCCGACATCGCAGGTGCAATTGACGGCGCGCCGGCTGCGGCAGCAGGCGCGGCGCCCGGCGCGCGCAGACCCTTGCCGGATTTCGCGGCCTCGACGTCGCGGGCGATGACGCGGCCGTGCGGACCGGAGCCCTCGACGCGGGACAGATCGACGCCGGCATCCTTCGCCAGCCGCTTTGCCAGCGGCGAGGCGAAGACGCGCGCGCCCTGCTTCGGCGCGGCTTCCGCCGGCTTTGCAGCGGCAGCCGGCTGCGCGGGCGCTTTCAGTGCTTCGGCCTTCGGCGCCTGCTTCGCTTCCGGCTTCGCTTCGCTTTTGGCTTCCGCCTTCTTCTCAGGCGCCGCCGACGCCGTGGCGGCGCTCGACGCGGCCGCCTTCACATCCTCGCCTTCGCCGGCGAGCACCGCGATCACCGCGTTGACGGCGACATCCTGCGTGCCCTCCGGCACGACGATCTTGGCGATGGTGCCCTCATCCACCGCCTCGTATTCCATCGTCGCCTTGTCGGTCTCGATCTCGGCAATGATGTCGCCGGATTTGACCTTGTCGCCTTCCTTCTTCAGCCACTTGGCGAGATTGCCCTTCTCCATCGTCGGCGACAGCGCGGGCATCAGGATGTTGGTGGGCATGGGCGCTGGCCTTACTTGTAACAAACGGCCTTGGCCGCCTCGACAACCTCGGCCGCCGACGGCAGCGCGAGCTTCTCCAGGTTGGCGGCGTAGGGCATCGGCACGTCCTTGCCCGAGACGCGCGTGACCGGCGCGTCGAGATAGTCGAAAGCGTGCTCCATCACCCGCGCCGCGATCTCGGCGCCGACGCCCGACTGCGCCCAGCCTTCCTCGACGGTGACGCAGCGGCCGGTCTTCTTGACCGATTCAACGATCGTCTCAGTGTCCATCGGCCGGATCGTGCGCAGGTCGATGACCTCCGCGTCGATTCCCGCGGCGGCGAGCTCTTCGGCTGCTTTCAAAGCGTACGACATGCCCATCGACCACGAGACGATGGTCACGTCCTTGCCCGCGCGCGCGATCTTGGCCTTGCCGATCGGCAGCACGAAGTCGTCAAGCTTCGGCACGGGCGAGGAATGACCGTAGAGGATCTCGTTCTCGAGGAAGATTACCGGGTTCTTGTCGCGGATCGCCGCCTTGAGAAGTCCCTTGGCGTCGGCCGCGGTCGACGGCGAGATCACCTTCAGACCCGGAATGTGCGAATACCAGGCGGAGTAATCCTGGCTGTGCTGCGCGGCGACACGCGCGGCGGCGCCGTTCGGCCCGCGGAAGACGATCTGGCAGCCCATCTGGCCGCCCGACATATAGAGCGTCTTCGCCGCGGAGTTGATGAGCTGGTCCATCGCCTGCATGGCGAAATTCCAGGTCATGAACTCGACGACGGGTTTCAATCCTGCGAGCGCGGCCCCGACGCCGAGGCCGGCGAAGCCGTGCTCGGTGATCGGCGTATCGATGACGCGCCCGTCTCCGAACTCCTGCAAGAGCCCCTGAGTCACCTTGTAGGCGCCCTGATATTCCGCGACCTCCTCGCCCATGACGAAGACGTCCTTGTCGCGGCGCATCTCCTCGGCCATGGCGTCGCGCAAGGCTTCGCGCATGGTCATGGTGACCATCTCGGTGCCTTCGGGAATGTCGGGATCGGCGGCGGCCTTCGCCTCGGCCGGCGGAGCAGCCTTCTGCTCCTTCTTCGGCGCCGGCGTCTCCTGCGCCTTTGCGGCAGGTGTCGCGGCCGGCGGCGCCGACTCCGCAGCCTTCTCCTGCTGCGAGGGCTTCGTCTCCTTGATCGCGCCCTTGTCCTCGCCCTCGCCGATGATCAACGCGATCGGCGTGTTGACCGCGACGTCGGCGGTGCCTTCGGGCACGAGGATCTTGCCGAGCGTGCCCTCATCGACAGCTTCGACCTCCATGGTCGCCTTGTCGGTCTCGATCTCGGCGATGACGTCGCCGGATTTGATCGTGTCGCCCTCTTTCTTGAGCCACTTGGCGAGATTGCCCTTCTCCATCGTCGGAGAGAGCGCGGGCATCAGTACTTCGGTCGGCATGGTCGTGACTGTGTCCTACGCGGGCAACGTCGTCAGGCGCGATATACGTCGGTCCAGAGCTCGGAGACGTCCGGCTCGGGATCGTGGGTGGCGAATTCGGCAGCCTCGTTGATCAGATCGCGCACCTCGGCGTCGATCTTCTTCAACTCATCCTCCTTGGCGATCTTGTTCTCGAGGATGCGGTGGCGCGCCATGTCGATCGGATCGTGCGTCGTGCGCACCTTCTCGACCTCCTCGCGGGTGCGGTACTTGGCCGGGTCCGACATCGAATGGCCGCGATAACGGTAGGTCATCATCTCGAGGATGAACGGCCCCTTGCCGTCGCGGCACCACTGCGCCGCCTTTTCGCCGGCGGCCTTGACCGCGCGCACGTCCATTCCGTCGACCTGCTCGCCGGGGATGTTGAACGAGAGACCGCGCTTCGACAGGTCGACCTGCGCGGAGGCGCGCGCGATCGAGGTGCCCATGGCGTACCGGTTGTTCTCGATGACGTAGATGACCGGCAGCTTCCAGAGCTCGGCCATGTTGAAGCTCTCGTAGACCTGGCCCTGGTTGGCGGCGCCGTCGCCGAAATAGGTGATCGAGATGTTGTCATTGCCGCGGTAGCGGTTGGCGAAGGCGAGGCCCGTGCCGAGCGGGACCTGCGCGCCGACGATGCCGTGGCCGCCGAAGAAACCCTTGTCGACGCTGAACATGTGCATCGACCCGCCCTTGCCCTTGGAATAACCGTGGGTGCGGCCGGTGAGCTCGGCCATGACGCCTTTCGGGTCCATGCCGGTGGCGATCATGTGGCCGTGATCGCGGTAGCCGGTGATGACCTGGTCGCCCTGCTTCATCGCCATCTGCATGCCGACGACGACCGCTTCCTGGCCGATGTAGAGATGGCAGAAACCGCCGATCAGGCCCATGCCGTAAAGCTGGCCGGCCTTCTCCTCGAAACGGCGGATCGAGAGCATGGTCCGGTACGCCGACAGCTCCTCGCCCTTGCTGAAGTCAGCGATCGGACCTTTGGGCTGGCCGTTGCCGGGCTGGTCCGCGCTCTGTTTTTTCTGGGCGACCGCCATGAAAACTCCCTGAAGCGGCGTCGGAATAGGATCTGTCCGTTCCCATAGCTTAAATCATACGGGCGCGGAAGCGCAGCGCCGCCGGGCAGGCCTGCACCTGCTCAAAGCGGCGCGCCGCGGTGGATAACGTGTTGCGGCGGAACGGGTTGCTAGCGGGGGTGAAGAAGCAGGACGAGGTCCCGCGGGTCGACATAGCCGATCAGGACCCGCGCGCGCTCCTCGAGCATGTCGGGATCGATGCGGTCGGAGCGCAGCAGCGCCACCCGGCGCTCCAGGCCCGCCCGCTCGGCCTTGAGCTCGCCAAGCTCCTTCTGCATCGACGCCATCTGAACGTCGAGGTCCTGCTGCGCGCGCAGGCCGTGCCGCCCGGTGAAGGCGTTGACGGCGAAATAGCCGACGAACAATCCGGCGAAGAGATAGAGACCGATCGCGGTCAATATGGCGTGGCGGCGGCGATGCGAGACCATGGCGCGTGACAATGCCGCAGGCCCGTTAAGGCGGGTTTAAGGACGACGGCTCGCCGCCCTCCCCGCCCCTGTTCTAGCCTAGATCCGCGACCGGATTTCATTGAGCACGAAGTTGCCGAAGCGCTTGGCGCGGTTGCGCAGAACGCGCAACGCCCCCTGGTCGACGAAATAGGTCAGCAGGATAGAATCGCGGGTCTTCACCCGATTGTGCACCGGATCGGCCGAGTGCCAGGTGTCGTCGCCGACCGCGAAGGCGTAGCCCGAGTTCGGCGCAAAGCGCATCTGCGCCTTCTTCGGCATCGAACCGTCGGCGAGCTTCTCGTGGAAGATGGTGCCGATGTCGGTGTTGAGATCGTCGGCCGGCAGGTAAAGCTGGACGGTGATGCCCTTCCAGCTCGTGTCCGTGTGCGGCGGGATCAGGTAGCCCGGAATGTCGCGGGTGAGGATCGGGATCGGATACATGCCGACCTCGGCGTAGCCCTCGCCGAAGCGCTTCTTGAGGCCGGGCGCCAGCTTGCGGATGAAGGCCTGCTTCACCGGTTCCGCGCACAGCGCGCGGCCGACGATATCCCAGAGCGCCTTCTTCTCGGCCGGCAGGTTGCGAATATATTCGGGGAAGAGATCGATCTTGACCCGCGTATGCGTGCCGTCCTCGAGATCGAGGCCCTTGCTGCGCCCGTGCATCGGACGGTAGTCGCGCGTCTGCGGCATCAGCGCGAGCATCTGCGCGTAGATGTCGTCGGGGAAGACGCGGTCGAATTCCAGGTGGAAGAACGGCTTCTCGACCGCCTTTGCCGCGTCGATGGACGCCGCGATGGACTCGGCGAGCCGCGCCACTAGGCGCTGGCGATCGTGCCTGGCGAAACCCGTCGACTGATCCATGGGACCTGACCCCGTTTTTAAAGGCTCAACGGCCGCCGCAATTTGCGGGCATTCGCGCCCGGACGCAAGGCAAGGCCGCGGATACGATTACCGCCTGGCCTTCAGCACGTCTCTGCCGCCATATTTGGCCTGATCGCCGAGTTCCTGCTCGATTCGCAGCAACTGATTGTATTTCGCCGTGCGGTCGGAACGGGCGAGCGAGCCGGTCTTGATCTGCCCGCAATTCGTGGCGACGGCGAGGTCGGCGATGGTCGAATCCTCGGTCTCGCCGGAACGGTGCGACATCACCGCCGTGTAGGCCGCCTTGTGCGCCATCTCAACGGCAGCAAGCGTCTCGGTCAGCGAGCCGATCTGGTTGACCTTGACCAGGATCGAATTGGCCATGCCCTCCTCGATCCCCTGCGCGAGGCGCTTCACGTTGGTGACGAACAGATCGTCGCCGACAAGTTGGCACTTCGCCCCGACCTTCTCGGTCAGCGCCTTCCAGCCGGCGAAGTCGTCTTCCGACATGCCGTCCTCGATCGACACGATGGGGTAACGCGCGACGAGATCGGCGAGGTACTGCGCCTGCTCGTTGCCGGAGCGCGTCTTGCCCTCGCCCGCGTAGACGTATTTGCCGTCCTTGAAGAACTCGGTCGCGGCGCAGTCGAGCGCCAGCATCACGTCGTCGCCGGGCTTGTAGCCGGCCTTCGTAATCGCCTGCATGACGAAGTCGAGCGCGGCTTCCGCCGATTTGAGATTCGGCGCGAAGCCGCCCTCGTCGCCGACATTGGTGTTATGGCCGGCCGCCTTGAGCGCCGACTTCAAGGTCTGGAACACCTCGACGCCCATCCGCAGGCCTTCGGCGAAGGTCGGGGCGCCGACCGGCATGATCATGAATTCCTGGAAGTCGATCGGATTGTCGGCGTGCACGCCGCCATTGACGATATTCATCATCGGCACCGGCAGAAGCCGCGCCGAGGTGCCGCCGACATAGCGATAGAGCGGCAGACCGGACGCTTCCGCCGCGGCCTTGGCCGTGGCGAGCGACACGCCGAGGATGGCGTTTGCGCCGAGGCGCGCCTTGTTCGGCGTGCCGTCGAGACCGATCATCGTCTCGTCGATCTGCACCTGGTCCTCGGCGTCCATGCCGCCAATGGCGTCGAAGATCTCGCCGTTGATGGCGTCGACCGCCTTCAAGACGCCCTTGCCGAGATAGCGCGTCTTGTCGCCGTCGCGGAGTTCGACGGCCTCGTGCGCGCCGGTCGAGGCGCCCGACGGAACCGCGGCGCGCCCGAGCGAGCCGTCCTCCAGTACCACATCGACCTCGACGGTCGGGTTACCGCGGGAATCGAGGATTTCGCGGCCGATGATGTCGACGATGGCGGTCATGTGCGGGTCCTGCTCGTGTGTGCCGGGCTTCTACAGGATCGACGACCCCCTTGTCATGCCCTGCCATTGCGGGGCATGGAGTCGTTCAGGACACAGCGATAACCCTCGATGGCAAAACGCAGATTACAGCTCGGCCGCCCGGCCCGGATGCCCGCCTCGCCGAACGAGGCGGTGCTCGACCGCGTGGCCAATCCGCAGCCCGGCACGAACTATGTCGCCCGCTTCACGGCGCCGGAATTCACGACGCTGTGCCCGATCACCGGCCAGCCGGACTTCGCGCATCTCGTCATCGATTACGTGCCGGCGAAGTTCCTGGTCGAGTCGAAGTCGCTGAAGCTCTATCTCGCCAGCTTCCGCAACCACGGCGCCTTTCACGAGGACTGCACGGTCGCCATCGGCAAACGGCTGTTCGGCTTGCTCAAGCCCAAATGGCTCAGGATCGGCGGTTACTGGTATCCGCGCGGCGGCATCCCGATCGACGTGTTCTGGCAGGCGGGCCGCCTGCCGAAGGACGTCTGGGTGCCGGACCAGGGCGTCGCGCCCTATCGCGGCCGCGGCTAGGCCGCAGCCGGGTCGCGCCGGAGCCATTGCGCGCAGGTGAAGCCCACGGCGACGAGCACGACTGCCCCCGTCAGCAGCAACGGCTTGATTCCAATGCTGCTCGAGAGGCCTGCGCCATAGAACGCAGGCCCGACCGCCTGACCGAGGAAGAAGAACACGGTGTGGAGCGCCATCGCCGAGCCGCGCGCCGACGGCGCGAGCTCGCTGGCGTAGATCTGGATCACGGCGTGCAGCGAATAGAATGCGAAGCCGAGCAGCATGAAATTGGCGAACTCGATCGGCCAGGGCAGCATCGCGGCTATTCCCGCGAGGCACAGGCCCATCGCGGCGCCGCCATAGCGCATCATGCCGCGTTCACCGAGCACCGGCAGGAGCCGCGAGACGAACACGCCGTAGAGCGCCCCGCCGATGCCGAAGCCGGCGATCACCACGCCGACGATGGCCGCACGCGTCTCGCCGGCATCGTGCATCATGGTCGCGAGATGCGGGAACGCGCCGTACATGAACAATCCCTCGAGAAAGACGGCGCCGAAGCAGATCTTCGCGAGCGGATTGCGGAAAATGATGCGGTAGTTCCGGACGATCTGCCTGAGATCGAACGCGCCCGGCGTCTCCTTGATGCCGCGGAAGCCCGGCACCGCGGCCGCGAGCACGATAAGACCGAAGCCGCCGAGGCTGAAGAACATCCCGCGCCAGCCGGCAAGGTCGCTGACGATGCCGGCGAAGGTCGCGCCGAGCAGGTTGCCGGTCATGATCGCAAACAGGAGCCGGCCCATCGCCACCTGACGTTCGTTGACCGGCACCATGTCTCCAACGAGCGCGAAAGCGATCGGCACGACGCCGCCGGCGGCCATGCCGGCCACCATGCGGGCGCCGAGCAGGACTTCGAACCGCTGCGCCGAGCCGCAGATGATCGTCGCCGTCGCCACGATGAAGACGCAGGCGAGCATGAGCCGCGCCTTGCTCATGGCATCGCCCAGCGCGCCGAGGAATGGCTGGATCAGCGCATAGGGCAGCGTGAAGGCGGAGGTCAGAAGCGCTGCCGTCGCCGGCTCGACCTTCAGGCCGAAGGCGATCTGCGGGATCACCGGATCGGTCGAGCGCATGAACAGCGAACAGGCGAAGACGACGAGGGCGATGAGGTTGAGCGTTCGGGTCATTCTCGGTCTTCAATCGCCTTCGTGCGGAAGGCGCGGGGCTCAGGCCTTGGCCAGCCGGTCGAACTCAACCAACCTGCGCAGAAGCGGCTCCATCTCCTTGAGCGGCATCATGTTCGGGCCGTCCGACGGAGCCCGATCCGGATCCTGGTGTGTCTCGATGAAGACACCAGCGACGCCGACCGAGACGGCCGCGCGGGCGAGGACCGGCACGAACTCGCGCTCGCCGCCCGAAGACGTGCCCTGCCCGCCCGGCTGCTGCACGGAATGCGTGGCGTCGAAGATCACCGGCGCGCCGGTGCGCGCCAGGATTGGCAGCGCCCGCATGTCCGACACCAGCGTATTGTAGCCGAACGACGCGCCGCGCTCCGTGACGAGCACGTTGGCATTGCCGGCGCCGGTGATCTTGGCGACAACGTTCGTCATGTCCCAGGGCGCCAGGAACTGGCCCTTCTTGACGTTGACGACCCTGTCGGTCGCCGCGGCGGCGACGAGCAGATCAGTCTGCCGGCACAGGAAGGCCGGGATCTGAAGGATATCGACAGCCTCCGCCAGCGCCGCGCACTGGTCTGGCTCATGCACGTCGGTCAGCACCGGCAGCTTCAGCGTGTCACGGATTTCGGCAAAGACCGGCAAGGCCGCCTTCAGGCCCACGCCGCGCGCCGAGCCCGCCGACGTGCGGTTCGCCTTGTCGAACGACGTCTTGTAGACGAGCCCGATCCCGACGCGGCCCGCGATCTCCTTCAGCGCGGACGCCATCTCGAGCGCATGCGCCCGGCTTTCCATCTGGCAGGGGCCGGCGATCAGCGCGAGCGGCAGGGCGTTGCCGAAACGCACGGCGCCGATGCTGACGATCGAATTCGGTTTCTGGCTCAAAGGGTCCTCGCGTCGGCCGGACCATGGGGCGGTCCGCCCCAAGGGTCAACCGGCCGCGGCGAACAGGAGGGTTGCACCGAGACCGGCCGCCGGCTGTACCACGAGCGCGCCACCAGCGTGGCGCGCGGGGATGCCCGCCGCACCGATCACCGCCCGCGTCGCCGCCGGATTTGCCGTGACAAACCGCAGCGCCGCGAACCGCGCGCCGCCGCGCATGTCCGGCGCCGGAACCCCGTAGCGCTTCACGAAGTCCGCATCGGTCATGACTTCGATGGCGCCGCGTGGCAGCGCGATCGAATAGCCCGCTCCCTCCTCGCGCACGTCGCTCGCGCCGCTGAAGGCGCGCAGCATGTCGCGGTGCGCCGCCGGATCGTCGGCGACGAAAATCGCGGCGGCGATGCCGCTGACGCAGTTGGCGTGCGTCTGGAACGCCGGGTTCCAGAAGTTCTCGGGAAAATGCTGCTGGCAGGTGGCGAAGCGGATCTCCGGCGCGCCGCGATCCTCGGCGAAGGCGAGCGAGAAGCCGACCTTCACGGTCGTGCCGTCGGGGCGCTTGGCCTCGCGCTCGAAGCGCAGCGGCTCCGACGCGGCGATTCCGGCGACGCGAAAATCGGCAACGTCGTGGCCGGAATCCTCCGCCTCGAGGATCAGCATCGACAGACCTTCGTGCGCCGCGGCGAAATCGCGGTTGTAGACCGCGAACAGACGCGAGATCTCGTCCGTGCCGAGCTTGTCGGGCTCGATGAAGGCCACGAGTTCGATGAAGCAGCCGGCGAACTGCACGATGTGATTATGCGTGCCCCACGGGTGCTTGTTGCGGGCGCCGACCGTGAAGCCGAGCTTGCGGTAAAGCTCCGCGGCGCGATCGAGATCGCGCACCGCGTGGACGATATGGTCGATGCCGCGTGCCATGGTCACCCCTTACGAGTCGGGGTGCATCATGACAAACCCGCCGGCAAAACGAAAACGACCCAAAGCCCGCACGCCTGGCAGCGCGCGGGCCTCGGTCGAGAGTTCAGGCGATCGGCAGGCTCGCTCAGCGCGCCGCGCGCTTCTTGTGCCGATGGACGACGACCGCCGTCGGACACTCACGCATGTAGCCATAGAAACCGAACGGATCGGTCGTGACCTGGCACATTCCGGCGCGTTGCAGTTCGCCGCCGGGATAATAGGCCGGCTCCGCCCTGGCGGAGGCGAGCGAGATCGTGGCGCCGAGCGCGAGCGCGCCGGCGAGAGCAAGATAAGTGCGCATGTTTGATAAGCCCCGAGTTAGAGTTCGTAACGAACGATGAACGGAGCCGGCGCGACCTGCCCTGCGTAAAGCACCCGTATTCGTCGCAAACAGGTCAGTAGATATTCGGTAACACGACGACTTGTACGAAGGTCGTAGAGGACTCTGCAAATCGTTGAATCCAATTTTTAAAATGATAGAGGCGGTGCATCAACGACGCACCACCTCTGTGACTTCCGCGATGACGCGCGCGGGCGATCCCCCGGCCCGGCCTGTGGGTCACTCGACTATTTGGCTCCGGGCCTGACGGAGCTGGCGGCGTAGCCGCTGTCGAACGGGACGCGATTGGCCATGCACTCGGCATCGAACGCCGCAAATTCGAAACGTTCGACATGGACGCCCCGTACCCAAGCCAGGCGATAGCAGTCTTCGAATGTGGGCCCCGATCGCGTCACGGCGGAGCGCTGATTTCCGGAGTCGGAATAGTCCGGAGATTCGGCTTTGGCGGGGACGAGCGACAACAGGCTGCCCGCCGCAAGCACGGCGGCAACGGTCAGAAGGGTGCGCATTTGGATTTCCAGATTTGAGGTCGTAATGACCATCAAACGGGACCGGCCGCATCGCACCTGCGTAAATATGCCGTATCCTCAGGGGCGCCGCGTATAGCGACAATGTAATCGTGCACTTCCCGCCGCGCTGGCAGTCGATGTTCAAATCCTTGAAATCTGACGTGAAACGCGAACGGCGGCGCATCGGGATGCGCCGCCGCAAATTTGGTATCCGTCAGCCTTAAGCGGCGCTACTTCACTTCACCGCCGAAAACGAGGTCGGCTGCAAGAACGAATTTGCAATGTTGGCGACGATGGCGCCGTCCTTCTCGGTCTCGGCGCGCTTGGCGATCCATTCCGGGTCCGACTGGAACGCGTTCCACTTCTGCTCGCGCTCACCCATCGATTCCCAGGCCAGCATGTAGGTGAGCTCCTGGTTCGATTCTCCGACGGCAGTGGTCCAGAAGCCGGCCTGGCGGATGCCGTGCCGCTTCCACAGGTCCAGCGTGATCGCCTCGAAGCGCTTGAGCAACGCCGGCATGCGGCCCGGCACGGCGCGATAGACACGCATCTCGTAGATCATCTCACTCCCCCAATGTCCGTTGTCGTTGATGACAGCGAAGTCGTCGCCGATCAGATCACACCAGCCTCGACCGCTCCACCGCCGCGCCGATGAAGGAGGCGAACAACGGGTGCGGCGCGAACGGCCGCGACTTGAGCTCGGGATGGAATTGCACGCCGATGAACCAGGGATGGTCCTCGTACTCGACGATCTCCGGCAGGATGCCGTCGGGCGACATGCCGGAGAAGCGCATGCCATGCTGCTCGAGGCGGTCCTTGTAGTTGGTGTTGACCTCGTAGCGGTGGCGGTGGCGCTCGGAGATTTCCGTGGACCCGTAGATTTGCGCGACGCGGCTGCCGCGCGTTAGCGTCGCGTCGTAAGCGCCGAGGCGCATCGTGCCGCCGAGGTCGCCGCCGGCGGCACGCTTCTGGAGCTCGTTGCCTTTCAGCCATTCCGTCATCAGACCGACGACCGGCTCCGGCGTCGGGCCGAACTCGGTCGAGTTGGCGTCCGCGATGCCGCACAGATTCCGCGCCGCCTCGATACAGGCCATCTGCATGCCGAAGCAGATGCCGAAATACGGCACCTGCCGTTCACGCGCGAACTGCGCCGCGCGGATCTTGCCCTCGGCGCCGCGCTGGCCGAAGCCGCCCGGCACGAGGATGCCGTTGACGTGCTCGAGGAACGGCGCCGGATCCTCGTTCTCGAACACTTCCGACTCGATCCAGTCGAGATTGACCTTGACCTTGTTGGCGATGCCCCCGTGCGAGAGCGCCTCGATCAGGGATTTGTAGGCGTCCTTCATGCCCGTGTATTTGCCGACGATGGCGATGGTGACGTCGCCTTCCGGATTACGGACGCGCTCGTTGATCTGCCGCCAGCGCTCGAGATCGGCCGGCTGCTTCGACTCGATGCCGAAGGCGGCGAGCACTTCGGTCGCCAGGCCTTGCGCCGAATAGGCCTCCGGCACGGCATAGATGTTGTCGACGTCGCGCGCCTCGATCACGGCGCTTTCGCGCACGTTGCAGAACAGCGCGAGCTTGCGCCGCTCGCTTTCCGGGATGGAGCGGTCGGTGCGGCACAGCAGGATGTCGGGCTGGATGCCGATCGAGCGCAACTCCTTGACGGAGTGCTGCGTCGGCTTGGTCTTGAGTTCGCCCGCGCTCGGAATGAACGGCAACAGCGTCAGATGCACATAGACCGCGTGCTGGCGCGGCAGGTCGTTGCCGAGCTGGCGAATGGCCTCGAAGAACGGCAGGCCTTCGATGTCGCCGACCGTGCCGCCGACCTCGACCAGCACGAAATCGTAGCCCTCATTGCCGTCGCGGACGAAGTCCTTGATGGCGTTGGTGACGTGCGGAATCACCTGGATGGTGGCGCCGAGATAATCGCCGCGCCGCTCCTTGGTCAGGATGTCCTGATAGATGCGGCCGGTCGTGATGTTGTCATGACGGGAGGCCGGGTTTCCGGTGAAGCGCTCGTAATGGCCGAGGTCGAGATCGGTCTCGGCGCCGTCGTCGGTGACGAAGACTTCGCCGTGCTGATACGGCGACATCGTGCCCGGATCGACGTTGAGATAGGGGTCGAGCTTGCGGAGCCGGACCTTGTAGCCGCGGGCCTGGAGCAGCGCGCCGAGCGCGGCTGATGCCAGACCTTTCCCGAGTGAGGAGACCACGCCGCCGGTGATGAAAATGTACCGCGCCATGGGGCCTAACCTTTAGCGAGGCCGAATCGATTCGACGAGCCGCAAAAACGAGAGGCGGCTCTGCACCTGTGAGTAGCGGGCAAAAGCGACAATCCTTCCACAGCTTGCAACGCGAACCTCACGTCATATCGCAACGAAGAAGGGCCGGTCGCCCGGCCCTTCGGAGGTACTTATTTCGACTGCGGCACCGTCGGGCCGCTGGGGGTGGCGGGGGCCTGCTGGCTGCCGCCGCCGAGCTGGTTGAGCAGGCCGCCCTGCCCGCCGAGCGGCGGCGCGCTGCCGGGCGCAGGAGCAGTCGCCGGGGCCTGGCTGCCGCCGCCGATGATCGAGGACGGCCGGCGGTCGAAACCCGCGAGGATCGACAGGATCAGGCTGGTGGCGAAAAACAGGCCGGCCAGGATCGCGGTCGCGCGCGTCAGCACGTTGGCCGTGCCGCGGTTGGTCATGAACCCGCCGCCGCCGCCAATGCCGAGACCGCCGCCTTCGGACCGCTGCAGCAGCACGACGCCGATGAGGGCGAGCACCAGCATCAGGTGAATGACAATGACGACTTGCTGCATGAGGCCAAAAATCCGCTCGAACCCGGCCGCCCGGGCGTCCCGCCCGACCGGTCATTCCTGCTCCATATAGGGAGGCGCGGCGGTCTCTACACGATCAGAACCGCTTTTTCCACCCTCGCCCGGCCTATCTGTAAGCCGCCGCGATGCCGAGGAAATCCTCGGCCTTCAGGCTCGCGCCGCCGACCAGCGCTCCGTTGACGTGCGGAACCGCCATCAGCTCGGCCGCATTCGCGGGCTTGACCGACCCGCCATAGAGGATGCGGATGTCGCCGCCGGCCGGTCCGTAGCGCCCGACCAGCCGCTCGCGGATGAAGGCGTGGACCAGTGCCACGTCGTCGGCCGTCGGCGTCAGCCCGGTACCGATCGCCCACACCGGCTCGTAGGCGACCACCAGGATCTCGGCGATTGCGCCGTCGGGCAGCGACCCATCGAGCTGGAGGCCGACAACCTTGAGCGTGTCCGCAGCCTCGCGCTGCTCCCGCGTCTCGCCGACGCAGACGATCGCGAGGAGCTTGGCGCGCCAGGCGGCTTCGGCCTTCGCTCGGATCTCGTCATCCGTCTCGTGATGATCGGTGCGGCGCTCGGAATGGCCGACGATGACGGCGCTCGCACCGGCATCGGCGAGCATCTCGGCGGCGACGTCTCCGGTATGGGCCCCGGACGCCTTGGCATGGCAATCCTGGCCGCCAATGGCCACCCCTGAACCGCGCGCTGCCTCGGCAAAACGGGCAATCAGGGTCGCCGGCGGGCACACCATCAGATCGGCCTTGCCGGAGAGCGATCCTGCTCCGGCGACGATCTTCTTGAGCTCGGCGTCCGAGGCTCTCAGGCCATTCATCTTCCAGTTGCCCGCGACCAGCGGACGGATGCGTGTCGCCATTGCCTGTGGTTCCTCTCAGGGCTCCGCGACTAGCAGACCGGCAGGTGCGGCGCCAGAGCCGATCCCTCTTGTGTTGCAGGGCGTTGGGCGGCGGCTTAAAAGGACCCGGTCTCCCGTCATGAACATCGAACTACAGACAGGACGTTAGTCGCGCGCCCATGCTCCGGAACATCCACAAAGCCTCCTCGACCTGGCTCGGCAAGGCCGTCATGGCCACGGTCATGGGCATCCTCGTCGTTAGCTTCGCGGTCTGGGGCATCGCCGACATCTTCCGCGGCGGCTTCGGCCAGAACAATGTCGCCACCATCGGCTCGAGCGAGATCACGATCGAGCAGTTCCGGCAGTTCTACAATGATCGACTGCAGCAGCTCTCGCGCCAGGCGGGCCGGCCGATCACGCCGGATCAGGCGCGCGGGCTCGGCCTCGACCGGCAGATCCTCGGCCAGATGATCGCGCAGACGACGCTCGACGAGCAGGCGCGCGATCTGCGCCTCGGCCTTTCCGATCCGGAGATCGCCAAGCGCATCACCGACGATGCGACCTTCAAGGGACCGAACGGCCAGTTCGACCGCAACCGCTTCCTCCAGGCGATCCGCGACGCGGGCTACACCGAGCCGCGCTTCGTCGCCGAACAGCGCAACGTGCTGCTGCGGCGGCAGATCGCGCAGACCGTGGGCGGCGACGTCGCCGTGCCGACGGTCGCCATGGAGGCGATCAACCGCTTCCAGAACGAGCATCGCGATATCGACTATCTCGTGCTCGGCCCGGCGCAGGCCGGCGACATCCCGGCGCCGACCGACGAGCAACTCGCGAAATACTTCGACGAGCGCAAGGCCTCGTTCCGCGCGCCCGAGTATCGCAAGGTGACGCTGCTGCCGCTGTCGCCGGCCGAACTCGCCAAGCCGGACCAGGTGTCCGACGCGGACGCCAAGACCTATTTCGACCAGCATCAGGACCAGTACGGCACGCCGGAAAAGCGCGAACTGCACCAGATGGTGTTCCCGGACGAGGCCAAGGCCGCCGCCGCGCGCGACGAGATCGCCAAGGGCAAATCCTTCGCCGACGTCGCGACCGAGCGCGGACTGAAGGCCTCCGACGTCGACGTCGGCACCGTGACCAAAAAGCAGATCATCGATCCGGCCGCGTCGGATGCGGCCTTCGCGCTGCCGGTGAACGAGGTCAGCCAGCCGGTCAAGGGACGCTTCGGCACGCTGCTCCTGCTCGTCACCAAGATCGAACCCGGCTCGCAGAAGGCCTTCGACGACGTCAAGGCCGAGATCAAGCAGACGCTCGCCGAGCAGCGCGCGCGCTCGTCCATGAGCGACCTGCGCGACAAGGTCGAGGACGAACGCGCGGGCGGGGCGACGCTCACAGAGACGGCGCAGAAGCTCGGGCTGAAGGCGATCGCTGTCGATGCGGTCGACCGCTCGGGCCGTGGGCCCGACGGCAAGCCGGTGCCGGCGATGGCCGCCTTTCCGCAGACCCTCCTCACCTCGGTGTTCTCGACCGATGTCGGCGTCGACAACGAGGCGCTGCAACTGCCGAACGGCGGCTTCCTTTATTTCGATCTGGCCGGCGTGACGCCCTCGCACGAACGAAAGCTCGACGACATCAAGCCGCAGGTCGAGGCGAGCTGGCGCGACGATCAGGTCTCGCAGGCGTTGCAGAAGAAGGCCGAGGACCTCCTCGCCAAGATCAAGGCCGGCACGACGCTCGAGCAGGCCGCGAGCGAAGCCGGCGTGACAGTGCAGAAGGCGATCGATCTGCAGCGCGGACGCGCCGCGCCCAACGTCCCCGCTTCGGTCGTCGACGACGTGTTCAAGACCGCCAAGGACGCAGCCGGCACCGCCATAGGCCAGGGCGACACGCAGCGCTTCGTCTATCGCGTGACGCAGATCACCGATCCGGCGCTCGACTCCAGTGCCGTCACCGTGCAGCAGGTAAAGACCCTGCTGCAGAACTCCTATTCCGACGATCTGGTCGGCGAATACCTGGCGCGGCTCGAGAGCGACTACAAGGTCAGCATCAACCAGTCGGCGTTGAACCAGGTCGTCGGCGGCTCGACCGAACAATAGTCATGCAGATCGAGCCGTCCGAGGACGCCTTTGCCGCGCGGTACGCGCGCGGCGAAGCGCAGGTCGTTTGGACGACGCTCGTCGCCGATCTCGAGACGCCGGTCTCCGCCTTCTTGAAGCTCGGCGGCGGCAAAGCCATGAGCTTCCTGCTCGAGTCGGTCGAGGGCGGCGCGGTGCGCGGCCGCTATTCGATCATCGGCCTCGAGCCGGACCTCGTCTGGCGCTCGCACGACGGCGAGGCCACGATCAATCGCCGCGCCCGCACTCACGCCGAGTCGTTCGAGCCGTGCGGCACGCCGCCGCTCGATGCGCTGCGCGCGCTGATCGCCGAGAGCCGCATCGAACTTCCCGACGCGCTGCCGCCGATGGCGGCCGGCGTGTTCGGCTATCTCGGTTACGACATGGTGCGGCAGATGGAGCACCTGCCGGCCGACAAGCCCGATCCGGTCGGGATTCCCGACGCGGTGATGGTGCGCCCGACGCTGATCGTCGTGTTCGACGCGGTCAAGGACGCGATGACCGTGGTGACGCCGGTTCGGCCCGAGCGCGGCGTCGACGCAAAGGCTGCG
>Ga0265342_10002095_pt1 | contig 17615 bp, 18 predicted proteins | sample 4CB327metaG_FD_203125 | JGI IMG/M metagenome (GOLD analysis project Ga0265342, IMG submission 203125) | Rhizosphere microbial communities from Carex aquatilis grown in University of Washington, Seatle, WA, United States - 4-CB3-27 metaG | ecosystem: Host-associated > Plants > Roots >...
CGAGCTGGACGAACTTCACCGCCGCTCTCGCGTGCATTCCGGCGCGATTGCGTATCTTTCGTTCCTGGCGTGCGACGTGCTGTGCGGACTCCGCCACGTCAGATCTTTCCTCCCACGGTCACTTTGCCGGTCAGTTCCGATCCGATTCGGATCGAGCGCCGGCCACATTCCTGCACCTCCATGGCCAGAGCCAACGGAGGAAGTCTGCACCGGTCGAGCGTCGCCAGTTTGAGCAGCATGGGCAGGTTCACGCCACAAACCACCTCGGCCGCGCGCGTTCCGTCGGCCATGGTCATGGACACGTTGAAGGGCGTGGAACCAAAGACGTCCACCAGCAAGAGCACGCCCGCACCGTCGTCCACCTGGCCGCACGCCTGGGCCACCTTGTGCATGATCGAGGCGCTGTCTTCCCCGGCGGATACGCAGGCCGCCGCGATGTTGGGGATGGTTCCCACCACCCGGCGCGCGGCCTCGATGAGCGCGAAAGCCACCTGTTCGTGAGACACCACGACGACGCCCACCATTGGTTCAATCGTCCTGTTCCCTGAGGAAGACATGGTATTTCAGCCGCTTTCGCCTGTGGATCGGTACGGTGGATAGATTACATCTTTCATCGGCGATAGCGAGGTTGTTTGCTTTTCGGAATTCACTTCTGGACCTCGATCCCTGGAAGCGTTCGCCCGCGCGCGATGTCACGGTGTTTGACTTCAACCTGGAAGGCGCCTAGGCGCTGGCCCAGCTCGTTGGCGATAACCACCGAGCGGTGCCTGCCGCCGGTGCATCCGATGGCGATGGTGGCGTAGGTCTTTCCCTCGCGCTCGAAGGCGGCCACGCACAGGGTGAGCAACTCCTCCGCCTTCTCCAGGAAGAGCTTGGTTTCCTGGCTTTCCATGACGTAGCTGCGCACGGACTCGGCCTCACCCGACAGGGCCGACAGGGTGCTGACGAAGAAGGGGTTGGGCAAGAAGCGGACGTCGAGCACGATGTCGGCCTCGGTGGGCAGGCCGTACTTGAATCCAAAGGACATCACCGTCACGGCTAGGTTGCCGTCGGCGCGACCGTAGCGGCCAAGCACGATGGCGCGCAGGCTATGAACGTTGAGCTCGCCAGTATCGATCACCGCGGTGGCTTCGGCGCGCAAGGCCGCAAGGCGCGTGCGTTCGACTTCGATGTCGGCGCGGATGTCCTTGCCCAGCAAGGGGTGCCGCCGGCGCGTCTCCGAGAACCGTCGCAGAATGATTTCGCTGGGCGCATCGAGAAAGAGCACGTCGATGGAATGCCCCGCCGCGCGCAGATCGGAGAGCACGCGCGAGGTGTCGGTAAGAAAATCCCCACTGCGCGCATCCACCACCAATCCGGCCCGCATGACTTCGTCCCGCCCGGCCAGAAGCTCGATGAACTTCGGCAGAAGCGCCATCGGCAGGTTGTCGACGCAATAGAAGCCGAGATCCTCGAGCGCGCTCTTGACGGTGGTTTTGCCCGCACCCGAGACGCCGGTGATGACGACCAACTTCATGGCTATTCCACGTCACCGCGAAAGCGGCGCTGCCGGGCTTCGGCCAGGGCCTGATCCAAGCGTTCTTGAAACTCGCGCGCGGCATGGTGGCCGCGGACTTGTAGCAGGCGGTTGCGTGCCGCCACCTCGACCAGCGAGCTGACGTTGCGGCCGGGGCTGACGGGAATGCGCAGCATGGGCACCGGCACGTCGAGAATCGGATAGGTCTGGTCGTCGAGGCCCACGCGATCCGCGGCCTCGGATTCCTCCCAGCGCACGAGCTCCATGACCAGTTCGATGCGCTTTTCGTCGCGCACCGAGGCCACGCCGAACATGTCCTTGATGTTGATGATGCCGATCCCGCGCACCTCCATGTGGTGCTTGATGAGCTCGGCCGACCAGCCCACCAGCAGATCGTGGGCGCTGCGCCGGACCTCGACCAGATCGTCGGCCACCATGCGGTGCCCGCGCATGACCAACTCGAGGGCGGCCTCGGACTTGCCAATGCCGCTCTTGCCGAGCAGGAGGATGCCGACCCCAAGCACGTCCATGAGCACGCCGTGGATGCTGGCCGTGGGCGCGAGCTCGCGTTCGATATAGGTTTGGATGGATTGGATGGCCACCGACGAACGCAACGGCGTACGCAAAAGCGGCACGCCCAGGCGATCGGCGGCCTCGAACAGCTCGGAGGGGACGTCGAGCCCCTTGGTCACAACGATACAGGCCGGTTCGAGTGCCATGAAGGTCTCGATGCCGTGCCGTGCCTCCTCGACGGGAAGGCTGGCCAGGTACGCCAGTTCGGTGGCGCCCAGGATCTGTACGCGCTCGGGTTGAACCTGGCGGACGAAGCCGGCCAAGGCCAAGCCGGGTTTCTGCACGCGGTGAAAGGTCACGCGGCGGCCGAGCCCGGACTCGCCGGCAAGGAGGACGAGCCTGAGCCCCGCGGCTTCGCTCAGTAGCGAGCGAACCGTCAGCGTTGTCGCCAGGCCGCCGTTGTCACTCAATACTTGCCATCCTCCTCAACGATGGTTTGGTACATGGTAGCGCCGTCGGGGGCGTCCAGCAGCCGCTGCCGGAAGCTGGCATCGCGAAACAGGCGCGACAAGCGCGCCAGGGCCTTGAGGTGCGCACCGGCGGAGTTCGACGGCGCCACCAGCATGAAGACCAGGTGGGTTGGTTTACCGTCGATAGAATCGAAGGCGAGCCCTTGCACCGAGCGTCCGAGAACGCCGACCAGTCGATCGATGGTGTCGACCTTTCCGTGCGGGATGGCGATGCCATCGCCGATGGCCGTGGAGGCCAGGAGTTCGCGCTCTTCGAGCACACGGCAAAGCGTCTGCGCTTCGATTGCACTCTGGGCGCTCTGACCGCTCGCGGCCTGCAGCCGTTCACAGAGAAAGGACGACATTTCGGCCAAGACCGCGCTCTTGGTCGCGCCCGTAAGCGCGGGGAGGATGGCGTCGGGAGAAAGGAAATCGACGACCTTCATGGTATGACCTGTACTGCTCCGACCCGATGGTGCGGGCTAATTGGACGGCGTGGCCACGCCGGTCTCGATGAGGCCATAGTTGCCGTCCTTGCGGCGGTAGATGACCGAAATCGAATTCTTGTCGGCGTCCACGAAGACGAGCACATCCCGTTCGACGAGATTGAGTTGCATAGCGGCATCGCGCAGGTGCAGGGTGCGTACCTCCTCGGTAGCGTCCCGAATGACTGGCACATCGCCTACCGCCGGCTTGGTCTCGGCCGGGGCGCCGGGCTGTGGCTCCAGGTTTTCGGCGGCAAGAACCGTCTGTCGGACCTGCAGGTGCGGTCCGCCGTGCGGCTTGTGCGTGCGGATCTTTTCCTTCCACTTGCGCACCTGGCGCTCGATACGCGCCACCGACAGGTCGATGGACGAGTACATATCCTCGGTGGTTTCGCGCGCCTGGATGACGATGCCGTTGGGCAGGGTTAGCGAGAACTCTGCGGTGTGGTTGTGATTGCGCTCCACGGAAAAAGTCCCGTGTGCGGCGATGGGGTCGCGGCTGAAGTACTTCTTGATCTTCTCCAGGCGCTCCTCGGCGTAATCCTTCACGGCGGGGGAAGCTTCCATGTGGCGGAACGTGGTTGAAAGCTGCATCGAATGGGCCTCCAGGGGACGTTGTGAATAGGGGACGGTGTCGGCTAGAAAACTTGTTTGCGCTTGCTGCTGGGCTGAATTCTCAATTGCTCGCGGTACTTGGCCACCGTTCGCCGGGCGATCTCGATGTTTTGTTCGAGAAGCAACTCGACGATCTTTTGGTCGGAATGGGGATGCTTGGGGTCTTCGTTGGCGACGATCTGCTTGATCTTCAATTTGACCGCCTCGGAGGCCAGGTCGTCGCCGTCACTGCGGGTAATGCCCGAGTTGAAGAAGTATTTGAGCTCGAAGATGCCCTGTGGAGTGTGGACGTACTTGTTGGTGGTTACACGGGAAACCGTCGATTCGTGCATACCGATGTCGTCGGCCACATCGCGCAGGATAAGCGGCTTCAAGTAGGCGGAACCTTTCTCGAAGAATTCGCGCTGGAAACGCAAGATCGATTCGGTGACACGCACGATGGTGCGCTGGCGCTGCTGGATGGATCGGATGAGCCACTGGGCGCTACGCAGGCGCTCTTGGATGTATTCGCGTGCCTTGGGACCTTTGGACAGGGCGACCCGATAGAAGTCGGAAATCTTCAGCTTGGGCAGGCCGTCGTCGTTGGCCACCACGAAGTACTTGTCGCCCACCTTCTGGATGTGAACGTCGGGCGTGATGTAGTTGGATTCCTCGTCGGTGTAGGCGCGGCCCGGCTTGGGATCGAAGGCCAGCACCACCTTGGTCGCTTCGTAGACTTCTTCGAGGGGTTGGTTGAGATCCTTGGCGATGGCCGCGTAATTGCGTTTTTCCAGATTGTGCAAGTGCTTGCTGATGATGCCAATGACCAGGTCATCATCCGCCCCCACGTGTCGCGCCTGGATGAGCAGGCACTCTTGCAGGTCGCGCGCAGCCACTCCGGGTGGATCGAATTCCTGCACGCGTCTTAGCACTTGCTCTACGAACGGGACGTCGACACCAGCCTCCTCAGCCAGTTCTTCAACCGACAGGTCGAGGTAGCCATCGGGCGTTAGGTTGCCAATGATGAGCAAGGCAACCCCTTCTTCATCCTTGGAAAACCCGCGCGTCAGCTTGAGCTGCCATTCTATGTGGTCAAAGAGCGACGTCCCGCGCGTTAGGGTCGCCTCAATGGAAGGCATTTCCTCTGAGTTGGAGCGGAACGAAGGCATCGGTGCGGCGTTGGACTGGTTTTCGAGGTAGGTGTCCCAGTCGAAATCGGCCACGGCCTCGTCCGAGCGCGAATCCGCCTTGACCTCGGACGTGGAATCAATCTTGTCTCCGGAAACTTGCGTTACTGGAGTTTCGGTTTCGCCGATGCGCTCGGTTTCCGCCTCGCGAACCGCCCCAGCGACCAAATCATCCGTGTTGCCAGGCTTTTGCTGCTCGGCCGAGACTTCAACCGAATCCTCAAGGACGGGATTCTCAAGAAGTTCATCACGCACCATGTCCACCAGCTCTACTCTCGAGAGCTGGAGCAGCTTGATCGCCTGCTGCAGCTGCGGCGTCATGACGAGCTGCTGCGAAAGCTTCAGATGCTGCTTGATCTCCATGGACATTGCGTCACGGTTCGCTGACGATCAGACTATCGGCGGATTCCTTACTATTTGATAGCACCGTGCACTGTTCGGGAAAAGCAAAAGCCTCCGATGGTACGCAGATTGCTAGGGTCAAGAAAAAACGTGCAAACCATGTGTTGAAACACAGAGGACACAGAGAACGCAGAGGGACATAAGAATCCGGATCCAAGATCCGGAAACCCTATCTTCTCCGGACTCTGCGACCTCTGTGTGCTCTGTGTTTGACTGGTCTAGACCACCGGTTGGGCTTCGACGACGGCTGGCAGCTTGTGCCGCTTTTCCAGACGTGCGCGCAGCGCCGCTCCGATGAATGAGCGGAAGAGCGGGTGCGGATTCTGCGGTCGCGACTTGAACTCGGGGTGGAACTGGCAGCCCACGTAGTAGGGGTGGTTGCGCAGTTCGATCATCTCGACCAGCTGGTTGTCGGGCGAGATACCCGAGATCACGAGCCCCGCCGCCACCAGACGTTCGCGATAGTCGTTGTTGACCTCGTAGCGATGGCGATGCCGCTCGGAGATCTCGCGCACGCCATAGGCCGCCTCGGCACGCGTGCCAGGACTGAGCATGCACGGGTAGGCGCCGAGTCGCATGGTGGCGCCCTTGTCCGTGAGGTTGCGCTGTTCAGGCATGAAATCGATGACGGGATGCGCGGGCTTGGGTTCGAACTCCGTCGAGTTCGCGCCACGCAGACCGGCCACGTTGCGCGCGAATTCGATGGTCGCGATTTGCAGGCCCAGGCAGATACCGAAGTAGGGCACGCCCTTCTCGCGCGCATAGCGCGCAGCCTCGATCTTGCCCTCGCTGCCGCGCGTGCCAAAGCCGGGCGCGACCAAGATGCCGTCGGCAGTTTCAAGGCAGCTTGGGCCTTTGCGCTCGATCTCTTCCGAATCGATGTGGCGCAGATTCACCCGGCAATCGTTGGCGATTCCACCGTGCATGATGGCTTCGTTGAGACTCTTGTAGGACTCGCCGAGCTCAACATACTTGCCGACCAGCGCGATCTCGACCTCGGACTGCGGACTGCGCATACGCTCGACCACCTGCTCCCAGCCGGTCAGTTCCGGCGCACGCGACCAGATGTTGAGCAATTCTGCGATTTTTTCGTCCACGCCTTGCTTGTGGAATTTGGCCGGGACTTCGTAGATGCAGTCCACGTCCTCGGCGGAGAAAACCGCGTCCGGGGCCACGTTGGTGAAAAGCGCGATCTTCTGCTTGAGCGCCGTGCCCACGGGCCGGCTCGATCGGCACAGCAAGATGTCGGGCTGGATGCCGATCTCGCGCAGCTTCATCACCGAGTGCTGCGTCGGCTTGGTCTTCATCTCGCCAGCCGCGGAGATATACGGGATCAGGGTCACGTGCACCGAGATGGCGTTCTGGTGTCCCATCTCGAAGCGGAGCTGACGAACCGCCTCGAGGAAGGGCAGCGACTCGATGTCGCCCACGGTGCCGCCGATCTCGACGATGAGCACGTCCACGTCGGCTGCGCATTCGAGAATACGCGACTTGATCTCGTCGGTGACGTGCGGAATGACCTGCACGGTTCCACCCAGGTATTCCCCGCGCCGCTCTTTCTGGATGACGGTCTGATAGATCTGGCCCGAGGTCGCGTTGTTGAGGCGGCTCATCCGCTGCGACAGAAACCGCTCGTAGTGCCCGAGATCCAGGTCGGTCTCGGCACCGTCGTCGGTGACGAAGACTTCCCCATGCTGCATGGGATTCATCGTTCCCGGATCGACATTGAGATACGGATCCAATTTTTGGATCGTGATCTTGAGTCCGCGCGCTTCGAGCAGCGATCCGATCGAGGCTGATGCCAGACCCTTTCCGAGGGATGACACAACACCTCCGGACACGAAGATGAACTTCGTTCGTTTGGGGAGAGCCCTTGTCCCACCGGCCATTAGTCCTTGCCTCCTTCGGGCCCTCTCGACAGGCTACACGCCTGCTCAAGTACCCGAGTTGCGATCATTCGTTCGTACCTCAACTCGGGAAGCCATTCTTTGCTTCCGAACCTTATAAGTCAACGACGAAGGTCGAAATGCTTCGCGCGCGAAAAATCGCTAACTTTCGTCGAGAAATGCGAGGTAAAGAAGCACAGTCTGGCGGCGGTATCCCAGCGCTCCCGAGGTCGGCGCGCTGGTGTAGTAGACGTAGCGGGCGCCCAGTTCGAAACGCCCCTCGAAAAGACGCGCCAGATCGATGCGGAAGGTGCTACGGGACTCGTCTTCGATGCTGGCGCTGGGCAGTCCAGCGACGGGCTGAGCGAAGGTCAAGGGATCGGTATAGCGGGTCGCGACGATTTCGCCGCGCGCGGATAGCGACAGATTCCAGGGCAACGGGATGACCGCGCGCACGTGAAAGAGGCCGCGCACCAGTCCTTCGCCGTAGCTGTTCGACTGGTTGACGTGCAACGCCGCTCCTGAGCCCAGAAGCCAGCTGCCGGTGCGGCTCCATTCCGCGTGCGCGATCCAGAATCGATCCTGGTGGCGAGTTGTGCTGGCGCTGTCGCCGCAGCCGCTCGACGTGCACGCTGCTCCTGCGAAGTCGCGTGCCTCCACGCTGCCGCCTGCGCTCCATTCCCAGTCCGCATCACCCGTCAGCAGGTCCCCAGGTAGCGCCTGCCGGATGGCGAAGAACGCCGTGGGGGCGGTGAAGCTGTAGGCGTCGTCGGGCTTGAAGGTGAACCAGCGGTAGCCACCGCCGAGCGAGACGAGAACGGACTTCGCGAACCCCTGGTCGAAGCGCAGCGAAGGCGTGGACGAGCGGAAGTCCGGTAGGTCGAAGGAACGGCGCTGGTAGACGTCGTAGTACGCGCCGGACAGAGCCACTTGCGCGCGCTGCCCGAGGCGCAAGGTATCGGTGGCCGCTCCCTGCACGACCAGCACGTTGTCGGCTCGCGCGCCGCTGTCGGCGAACCACTTGCCACCAAGAGCGCCGGCGAGCGCCAGGGTATTGTGCTGGCCGAGCTGTGCGGAGAGGCTTCCCGAGGCCACCAGGCGCGCCAGCAGCGAAGCAGGGGAGGATGGCTGGGCGTCGGCGCCGGCAATGCGCTCGGTGCGGGCGGGGTTGGTGTCGTACTCGAGGCCATCTTCCAGACGCCAATCGTAGCGGACCGGCTCGGCGCGCGCGCCAAGACCGCACAAGCAAAAGCCGACTATGGCAACGATGCGCAGACGCATCCCGGGCGATACTAGCCTGAACTCACGCGACAGCGCGCATCTTGGCGGGCGAATTTTACGGGGCCCGGCTCTTGGCGAGCAAGGCTCGTGCTTGCGCGTTCAATTCTCGGGCACGCGCCCGCAGCGTCGTGGCAGCGCGATCGAGCGCATCGGGATCCGACGTGGCGCCAGACGCGCCGAGAACGTGGCGCAACTCCGCGGCGGTAGCGGGATCGAGATAGAGGCGTTGCTCGAAAGACTGCCGGTCCATGGCAGCGGTCTGGGGCAAGGGAGAATTCTTCGCCGCCGCAGCTGCTTCGGGGCCAACCAGCGGGACAGCGTCTTTGCTGGCGGTATCCGTCGTGGGGGATGGGGGCGGGGCTAGGATGGTAGTCAAGGTCGGAGAACCGCCACCCGTTGGCGCGGCCGGGCCGCTACCCACGACGGGTGCGGATTGCGTGCTGCCTGCTCCCACGCCTCCTCGCGTGGATGCGCTGCCGCTTGACGACGCGGAGAGGGTAACTTGCTGCGCTGACGAAGAAACGGCGAGGCTGCGCTTCGAGGTTTCGAGTCCGGAGAACGGATCCCGATCCCAGGCGCCTGCCCGCCTGCGCAGGGCCTTGCGGCTGCGCAGCTCGCCCGCCGCTCTTGCCAGCACGGTGGCTTCCCCGTCGAGCTTTCTCGCCTGATCCGCGAACAAGCCCGCCTTGGCTTCTAGTTCCACGCTCCCGTCCTGGGGCAGCGCCTGCGGCGGCGCGACGAAGGTGTGCGCGCCGGGGACGCCGGTCCAACCGAGGGCGCGAAGACGCACTTCGGCCTGGGTCACTTTTTGAGCCAATGCCTCGGCGTCCGCCATGCGGTCGCGCAAGCGATAGTCGTTGCGAACCGACCGATCGGCGCGCTTGAGTTCCGCAACTTCCGCGTTGATTCGGTCGAGGTCGGAGCGCAGCCGGGCGAATTCAGTGAGCGAGCGGCGAAGGGCAGTCGAATCGATGCCCTGCGCGGTGGCTTGGCCCGGCGCGGAGGCGAGCAACACGGCCAGGATGGCCGCGCCGAGGGATTTGGGAAGACACCGCATACGATTTCAGATTCTAGCAAGGCCTGCGCCAACCAGACTATCTTCTAATACCGCGTGTTTACCTGGTGATTGCCTCAGTTTTCTGAGTCGCTCTCGGTTTTGCCGGTGCCCGGCGTCGGTTGGTCATGGCCCGAGCAGGTTTCGAGCGCGTCTTTCCAATGACGAGATTCTGCGGTTTACTTGGTGGATGTGCACCTTCTCGTCGCGACAGTTCTCTGGCGTATTTGTCCTGTTGGTGCTGGCAGTAGCAGGGTGCGCGACCTCGAAGACCTCGGCAAGGGCAGCGGGCACGACCGGCAATGCCGCGCTCGACTTCTATCCGCTTCTGCCCGGCTGGGGCTGGGCCTACGACGTGGAAAGCGAAGGCAGGAAGGTTCTCGCGCTCTACTCTGTCGTCGAGCGCCGGGGGAGCGTGGTGGTGGTCAAGAACGCCGACGATCGCATCGAATACCTCATCCAACCCGACGGGATCGCTCGTCGTGAGGGCAGTCTGCCGGGCGACTACTTGCTGAGACTCCCGATGGTCTTGGGCACTGCGTGGCCGGTGGCGGGCGGCCAGGCCACGGTGGTCGAGGCTGGGCGAGAGGTCTCATTGCCGTCGGGCAGCTATCGCGACTGCGCAGTCGTCGAGGAGGTGCGCGGACAACCGAACCGGGTCACGCGCACGACCTACTGCAAAGGGGCAGGTCCAGTGAAGATCGAAATGCGCGTCTATAGCCCGATGAAGATGGACTTCGAGACCATCGTCCGTGCCACGCTTCTCAGCGTCACGCGCCCAGAGTCGGGCGAGTAGCAGCGCGCTCGCGCGAAGTTTATCGTCGGGTTGACGGTCACTCACGGTTCTCTGGTTTCTTCAGATTCGGTCATGTACAATTTGTACATGTCGCGACAAATGGCTATCAGCGAAGTCAGGAAAGTCCTGCCCTCTCTCTTGAAGGAGATTCAGAGGGATGGCACAACCGTGGAAATTACGAATCGTGGCGTCACCGTTGCGCGATTGATTGGCCCGCTGACTGACGAGGCCGGAACGGCAAGGGCACTTCTCGCCCTGCGACAAGCGCTGCCCCGCCGCCGTGGACGGCGCGCAGACGTGTCGGTGCACAAAACCGACTACCTGACGAGACGCCACGACTAATGCCACTCCCGAAGGAATTGTTCGTCGATACGTCGTTCTGGTTCGCAGCTATGGTAGCCAAGGACGTGAATCATGAACGCGCGGGCGAATTGCTCGAAGAGGCGGCCGTTGCGGCCAGTCGGTTTCACACCACGCGCGAGGTGATGAGCGAAACCCTCACCCTTCTACGCTATCGCGATGGGGCGCGTTCGGCTCTGCTGTTCGCCAGAGATATCGTGCCGACTGTCGCAATGGTTGTTCCAGATTCGACTGACCACGCTGTCGCTCTGGAGGTCTTTCGACGTCTGGCCCCCAGGCGACGCCTCTCCTACTGCGATGCGGTCTCGTTCGTCATCGTGAGGCAACGGCTTGGTGACATGGCCTGCCTGGCATTCGACCGCGACTTTCGCGCGCTCGGTCTCACGGTTCTGGCCTGACTGTCACGACGGCAGCCATGGTGGATGTTGCTGGGTATTGCGGTAAGGGGCGCCGCAACGGCGGTTAGCAATCGCGCCATGCCGTTCGCCGTCCCGCCAGATGCACGAGGGCCTCGAATGTCTCGGTGGCACGGGTGGGCATGAATCGGACTTGTTTGCCACGAAGGACCTTGGCACTATCGAGTCCGTCGGAACTCACAGGCGCACCAGACTTGGAATTACGAACCAATCACCTAACCTATCGAAATTATTATGCGGGGATGGCGGAACTGGTAGACGCGCCAGACTTAGGATTTTCGGCCATTCTCGAAATAGCCTATAGTTCTCGGTGTTTTGGAGCATTTCGGTGAGCGAGAATTTGGTGCCAAGCCAGCAGGAACGTCCTGCTTCCATTCGGAATTTGTTGGCACCAAGGTGACGTGGATTCCGGTGTAGACGATCACGCTTCCCGTGCACGCCGGCTGGTGCCACGATGCTCTCGCTGTGCCCAGCGAGAAAGAGCTTGCCGCCGAGATCGAAGCGGCCGAGGCTGAGTTTGCGGCTCTAGAGCGCGCCCGCGCCCAGGCTCTGGCGCGACTGGGGGCACTTCGCGCCGCCGGATCTTCGAAAACCGAGCCGCCGCAGCTTCGCCTCCCGATGACCACCGAGGTGCCCGCTTCGCGAACCGGCACTGAGAAAATCCGCCTGTTCCGGACGCTGTTTCGCGGTCGGGAAGACGTCTTTCCCAAGCGGTGGGAGAACGCAAAGCAAGGGCGGAGTGGGTACTCGTCGGCCTGCGCGAACGAATGGGTGCGAGGTGTCTGCGGAAAACCCAAAGTCAAATGCGGGCAGTGCCCAAACCAGGCTTTCGTCCCGGTCGACGATCGAGTCATCGCGGATCACCTCAGCGGCCGGTACACGGCGGGCGTCTATCCTTTGTTGCCCGACGACACATGTTGGTTCGTGGCCCTCGATTTCGATGAGGCGTCATGGACCGGTGACGTTGCCGCATTTGTCGAGACATCTCGAACCCACTCACTGTCGCCAGCCGTCGAACGCTCTCGCTCGGGCAATGGTGCGCACGTCTGGTTCTTCTTCGATGCGCCTGTTCCGGCTCGATACGCGCGGGACATGGCGTCCTTCCTGCTCACGGAGACGATGCGGCTCCGCCGCGAGCTGAAACTCGAATCGTACGATCGTCTTTTCCCGTCGCAGGACACCCTTCCCCAAGGGGGATTCGGGAATCTCATCGCTTTGCCGTTCCAGTTTCACCCCCGGAAGCTTGGGCACAGCCTGTTCCTAGACGGCCGTTTCGAGGTACTGCCCTGGGACCAGCAGTGGCAGCTTCTCGCCAGTATCGAACGCATAGGGGGTGATCGTGTTCGCACGCTGGCCAGAGAGGCGGTCCGAACCGCACGCGTGTTGGCCATCTCGCCGCCTTCGGACGAGGAAGATGACGACGAGCCATGGAAACCCAAGCGCTCTTTGGTTGCGACGACAAAGCTCCCCTTCGTGGTTCCCCCGGAGGTCAGGGCCGTTCTCGCCCAGCGACTGTTCGTGGAGAAAACGGATCTCCCTGCGCCGCTGCTTTCGCGCCTCCGAAGGATCGCGGCGTTCCAGAACCCGGAGTTCTACAAACGCCAGAAGCTCAGGCTCTCGACGGCGCGAACACCACGGATCGTGGTATGCGCGGAGGATCTTCCGAAACACCTTGCCCTCCCACGCGCCTGTGTCGATGAAGTTAGAAGCCTTCTTGAAGCCAATGGCTCGCGGCTCGCATGTGACGATCAACGCAATCGTGGACAGCCTGTCACGCTGAAGTTCGTTGGCACCCTCACTCCCGAGCAGAATGCGGCGGTGCAGGCGATGTTGGCCCACGAAATTGGCGTGCTCGTGGCGCCGCCGGGATCGGGTAAGACCGTGATGGGCGCCGCCATCGTCGCGGCGCGCGGGATCAGCACGATCGTTCTAGTTCATCGCCGCCCCTTGCTCGATCAGTGGATGAACCAATTGGCTTTGCTCCTAGGAATCGATCCCACCAAGATAGGCCGACTCGGCGGAGGCAAGAACCGACTGACCGGCAATCTGGACGTCGCGATGATTCAGAGTCTCGCCCGCGAGGATCAGGTCATGGAAGCTGTGGGGGAGTACGGGCAGGTCGTCGTTGACGAGTGTCATCACGTGCCCGCCGTGTCGTTTGAACGTGTCCTGGCGTCGGCTCGTGCGAAGTTCATCGTCGGACTGACGGCCACTCCGCGAAGGAGAGACGGCCACCATCCCATTGGTGCATTCCAGTTGGGGCCTGTTCGTCACGCTATCAGCGCCAAGGCTCAAGCGGCAGCGCGCCCTTTCGAACACAGGCTGGTCGTGCGCGAAACCCAGCTTGTCGTGCCAGAGGAGAACCCTTCGATTCAGACCCTCTACCGAGCTGTTGCCGGAGATCGAGCGCGCGGAGAAATGATCGCCCGAGACGTGCAACTGGCGCTGGAGGAGGGACGATGGCCAATCGTGCTGACGGAACGGAAGGACCATCTGGAACTACTCCGCGACCTGATTTGCGGCATCTGCCCAAAGGTCGTGGTTCTGCGTGGCGGCCCGGGTTCAGGCGGGCGAGCGCGAGCAGCAGCGATTTCGCTTTCGGGTGCTCGTTCGCGGGTCATCGTGGCGACGGGGCGCTACGTCGGAGAGGGATTCGACGATCCCACGCTCGACACGCTCTTCCTGGCCATGCCCATTTCGTGGAAGGGTACGGTGATCCAGTACGCGGGGCGAATTCAACGCTTGCATCCCGGGAAGCGCGAGGTCCGAATCTACGACTACGTCGATCGAAACGTCCCGGTATTCGACCGCATGTTCCGCCGCCGCCTCGCGGGCTACCGATCGATCGGGTATGTGGAAGCGGAATTGCCTCGTGGTTACGGCGAGGCAGACGATGACTGGACACTTGGCCGCGGTTGGGACGACAGTCTGGATGAGGAGGCCGCAGGCGAAGCATCGACCAGCGACGAGTAGCGGCGGGACTAGGGTCCGCCACGTCAAGAAGGACCACGATGGCGGATACTGCTTGGCGTTGCGGGAAGCGGCGGCGCGAAGACGGCGGCGAGCAACCGCGACTTAGCGACATTGAGACAGAATTCGTTCGGGTGATGCAGGAGCCGGACGATGTTCTTGGGTTCTTGCAGATTCGGCAAGGTTGACTGGTCCGCAATCCTGCCCCCTCAATCTGGTTCTTGACAGTATGTCAGATATGACATACTGTAGACCGTAAACCCAATTGAAGCCTTCCATACCAAAGAATCCCGCCTTTCGCGAAGGGCGGCCGGAGAAACCGCTGGCCTGGCTGCGTGGAGAGATCAAGACACCACCGCTTTCAGCCAGTGCGCGCATCGAGGCAGGAATGCTATTGCGGCGTTTGCAACGCGGCGAGAATCTCTCTCTTCCCGAGTCGCGGCCGATGCCATCCATCGGTCCTCGCTGCCACGAACTGCGCATCGACGATACTGTGACGAAGAAGGAGTTCCGAATCATCTACTACGTGGGCATTTCGGCGATCGCAATCCTAGAGGTCTTTGCCAAGACCACCAGGACGACGCCGCAGGCGGTAATCGAGCTGGCCAAGAAGCGAGTCCGACAGTACCGGGAACGCGCGGAAGGAAGTGAAGCATGAAGAAGGAAGCAAAGAAGAGACTCGAAGATGCCGGCTGGGCCGTAGGCAACGCCAGCGACTTCCTTGGCTTGTCCCCAGCGGAGGCAGCCCTGGTGGATCTCAGGCTGGCCTTGGGCGACGAGGTGCGAGCGTCGCGCAAGCGAACCAATCTGACCCAGCAGGCGCTCGCAAAGCTCATCGGCTCCAGCCAGTCTCGCGTTGCCAAGATCGAAACCGGTGACACCACGGTCACCATCGACCTGCAACTGAAGGCTCTGCTCGCATCTGGGTCCAGCCCGGGCGCCGTGTTCTCCGCGCTTGCACGCAAGCTGGCGGCTCGACCACACCGGGTGGCTTACGTCGGGCGGTAGGTCGTTGGGCCACCATCCCGTGTTTTCATAGCATTCGGGGCCGAGACCTCACGACTGCAGCGAGGCGAATGCTCTGCTCTGTGATGAGCGGAATCGGACTTGTTTGCCACGAAGGACCTTGGCACTATCGGGCTCGCCGGAACTGACAGACGCACCAGACTTCGAATCTTCATCGGTTTCGTGAAGAGCCTAGTCTTATCGGATACTTAGAAGTATTAGAGCGCGAGAATTTTGGTGCCAACTGGTGCCAAGTGTAGTTTGAACTACGAAATCAATCACCTAACCTATCGAAATCATTATGCGGGGATGGCGGAACTGGTAGACGCGCCAGACTTAGGATCTGGTTTCGTAAGAAGTGGGGGTTCGAGTCCCCCTTCCCGCACTGACTTGAAAAGATTGGACAAATTGGGAAGGTTGGCGCGGAGGTTTTCGCTTTCCTGACAGGGGTAGGTCCTAAGTGGGTCCTAGTGGCTTGAGGGGGGGTGGGGCGTTCGACCGATAGGCAGAGACATGAGCCAGATACACCTCAACAATCAGACCGTTGGGAATGTCGGCTTGTACTTCGTCTGCTACCAGCTATCCCTTCGTGGCTGGAACGTCATGCCGACCGCTCGCAATGCCCGGGGCGTGGACATCATCGCGTACAGCCACGATGCCTCCCGCATGTTGTCCTTCCAGATCAAGGCGCTGTCGAAGAAATATCCTGTTCCTTTGGGACCCAGCACAGAGCGTCTCATGGGCGACTACTTCGTCGTGTGCTGCAATCTGGCATCGCAGCCAGAGTGTTTCATCTTAAGACCGGCGGACGTCAAGGCACTCGCTCACCGTGGAGAAAAGGAGGGTAGGGTCAGTTTCTGGTTGCAGCCCAAGGCCTATGCGGTGGACCAATATCGTGAAGCTTGGGACCAGTTGGAGTCGGCGACGACCGCAGTCGAACGTGGGGGTGGCGACGATCCGTCGGCCTCGGCGCTCTCTCGACGGTGAACGCCGGCTGGTCGCGCGCGCGTGCGAGCTTCCGTGGCGAGATGGCGCCACCAAGCAAAGCTAGTGTTTGCCGCCCACGATTGAGGGCACCAGCGTGGAGTCGGGCGGAGCAGGGTAGGACACTCGCGCTGCTTCGCGGATGCGATGATCGGCAGATAGGTGGCCGTAGATTTCCCCGGTGAACGCGGCGCTGTGGTGGCCAAGGTTCTTCTGTAGGTCGTAAAGGTTGCCACCGCTCATCAGGTAGAAGGCTGCGTAACAGTGGCGCAGGTCGTGGACGCGGATGCGCGGTAGGTTGCAGCGGTCGCACGCCAGCCAAAGGACTTCAGAAAGGCGTGCGTTCTTCGACCACATCTCGCCGGAGTCGTTCGGGAACACGAGCAACTGCGGGCCGCCATTCCACGGATCGGCGAGCTTGTGTTCCTTCAGGATCTGAACCATCTCGGGGGGGATGGGCACGGTTCTGTGCTGGCCATTCTTCGTGGTGCCGTTGTAGCTGCGGCGAATAGTGACGATCTGGCCTTTGAAATCGACGTCCGGCCACCGAAGGCCAAGCGCCTCGCCCTTGCGCGCGCCGGAGTAGACCAGGAACGCAAAGAGAGGGAGCATGCCAGGGCGATACGTCTCTTCGCCAATGTTGCGGATCTCAGCCAGCAGGCGCCCAACGTCTTCCGGCTTCTCGACGGGTGGCGCGAGCTTGGGCTTTTCCACCGGAAGCATGAGGTTCCCTCTGCCGATGCGGTCGGTCGGTGCCGATGCCAGATGCCCGTTGGTAACCGCGTACTTCAAGATCGACCGAACCAGCGCCAGCACTACGTTGACCGTGGCAGGACTGAGGGCGACTCGCTTGGGCTTCCCCTTCTCGTCCTTGCCAGCCGCTCGGGTCTTGCTTTGCAGGTGCGCGCGAAAGCGCAGGATGCGTTCAGGCGTCACCGCTGCGAGGGGTGTGTCCTTGAAGTACGGCTCGACGTGCGCGTCGAAGTTGAGCTGGTTCAAACTGTGGCTGCGCAGCGAGGGCTTGCTGTGCAGCTTGAGCCAGGACTTGCCTACTTCATCAAAGGCTATGCCCGCTCGACGCTTCTCTATCAAGGTTCCGTCGGAGAGGCCGGCGCGCACCCGCGCCAGCGCTTCTGCTGCGTCGGTCTTCGACTTGAAGCCGCTCCGTCTGCGGCGCGCGCTTCCCTCGTACCATCGGATCGAGAACCGGGGGTGTGTCGATGTCCCGGTGGCAATGATGTTTCCAAAGCTGTTCCTGCGCGCTCGGCGCGGTTCTGCTTTTCGGTGAGGGCTGCGAGGCATTGCTACCTCTCCTTCTCGATGGCTTGCAGGCCAGTCATCAGGGCAATCCGGATCGCATCTGTCCGGGTCACCGACAAACCCGGCCGCGTCAGCTTCGCGGCGATGGCGTCCAGGCGCCCGATCACGTCAGCATCAAGGCGCACGGCGATCTGATGGGTTGGTTTGTCTTTGGACGTCGTCTTTGTCTTCGTCATGATCGAGCTTTCCTCGCGAGAATATTGGTATGCATTGGCATTCATTGACCGACACGGACATGTATGGGTATACACCAAATGTGAACGGCATTGTGGCGGTCGCTGCTGCTGGATAAGGCTCGGGGGTGCCCCTCGCAATCCCCGAGCCCTCCGATTTCCTC
>Ga0265342_10002096_pt1 | contig 17610 bp, 9 predicted proteins | sample 4CB327metaG_FD_203125 | JGI IMG/M metagenome (GOLD analysis project Ga0265342, IMG submission 203125) | Rhizosphere microbial communities from Carex aquatilis grown in University of Washington, Seatle, WA, United States - 4-CB3-27 metaG | ecosystem: Host-associated > Plants > Roots > Rhizosphere...
TGCTGGGGCTCGAGAGCGAGACCGGCGGACTCTATCAGGGCCAGCATGAACAACGCGAATCGGATCTTGGCCAGACGCGAAAGAGCCCGCCGCTCAACCTCGGCCTTGTGTCTGTCGAAGAATCACCTGGCACACACTTTGGCCAGGCATAGGCGGGTCGAATCTGGTATCGGGCCTAGGATAGGGAGGTGGACACATGGGTCAGACGAGAGTTGAAGGCACCGAGTTGCCTCTGGGGCAGGCGGGCCGGCAGACGGCCATCCTGGCGGTGGACGACGATCCCACGGTCCTGAGCCTGCTTGTGCGCGTCCTCGAACCGCTGTTCGAGGTGGTGACTTGCGCCAGTGGCACGGACGCCGTGGCACTGGTCCCGCAAGGGGGGTTTGCGGCAGTCATCAGCGACGTCAAAATGCCAGGCATGACCGGGCTACAGCTCTTGCGCGCGATTCGCGAGCACGACGCCGATCTGCCGGTGTTGCTCGTGACCGGGCAACCGTCGTGGGAGGGCGCGGCGGAGGCCATCGAATATGGCGTCTTTCGCTACCTGCCCAAACCCTTCGACCTGGAAAAACTGCGCGACACGGTCCTCCAAGCCACCCAGCTCTACCGCCTCGCGCGGCTCAAACGTGAAGCGCTGAGCATCGGGGGCATCGCCGGGCCTTCGGATCGCGCCGGACTGGAAGCGAGTTTCTCTCGCGCGTTGGCCTCCTTTGGCATGGCCTTCCAGCCCATCGTTTCATTGTCCACCAAGTCCATCTTTGGCTTTGAGGCCTTGCTCCGCAGCACCGAGCCGACTCTCCCCAACCCCACCGACGTGCTCCATGCCGCCGAGCTCTTGGGCGCAACCCGAAAGTTGGGTCGTGCCCTGCGCGCCTTCGCGGCCGAACGGCGCAGTCAGATGCATCAAGACTGGTTGCTCTTCGTGAATCTGCACCCGAGTGACCTGCTCGATCCCGAGCTGACCGATCCACGGTCACCCTTGATAGCTATGGCCGACCACGTGGTGCTGGAAATCACCGAACGGACGCCGCTATCCGGTCTGGAGGAGGTACGCGAGCGCGTGGCAGAGTTGCGAAAGCTCGGTTTCCGTATCGCCGTGGATGACCTGGGCGCGGGCTATGCAGGTCTCACCAGCTTCGCCACGCTCGATCCCGATATCGTGAAGCTGGACATGGATCTCGTTCGCGGCATCGAAGGCAGTGCGGTCAAGCGCAAGCTGGTCGGATCGGTTTTAGCCCTGTGTCGCGAGATGGAAATGCTGCTCGTAGCCGAGGGTGTGGAAACCCCCGCCGAGCGGGATGTCCTTTGCGACCTCGGCTGCGACCTTTTCCAGGGATTCCTCTTCGCGCGTCCCGCCTCCGCCTTCTACCAGCCCGCGTTCTAGAAGGCGCTTCGAGCGAATCCGATCTGGCGCTCGTTCTCATAGAGGGGCAGGATGGCGCCGCCGCACGCTATGCGGCGACTTCCAATCATGCAGATTCGCAAAATCCTATCGTTGGTAGGGCCGAACATTTGGGCCAACTACCCGGTGCTCGAAGCGTGGGTTGACCTGGGCCACTTCGACACGCAGCCGTCGAATACCCTGCCCGGCTTCGTGGATCGCCTGATCTCCTGGCTGCCGTCGATGATCGAGCATCGCTGCAGCGAGGGCGTGCGCGGCGGTTTCTTCATGCGCCTGCGTGACGGAACCTGGCTTGGCCACGTTCTTGAACACGTGACACTGGAGTTGCAAACGCTCGGCCACCTGCCGGTAGGTTACGGGCGCACGCGAGAAACCAGCGAGCGCGGCGTGTACCGCGTGGTCGTCGAATGCCTCGATCCCGGCTTCGGCGAGGTCTGTCTGCGCACCGGCCGCGAGCTGATCCTGGCGGCCATCGACGACCGGCCATTCGATATGCCGGCCCACCTGCGCCGGCTGCGCGAGCTCGCGGACGGGCTGTGCCTGGGCCCGAGCACCCAGGCCATTGTGACCGCCGCCAAAGCCCGCGGAATTCCGTACGTCCGCATCAGCCACGGCAACCTCGTGCAGCTCGGCTACGCAAAGGCCCAACGTCGCATCTGGGCCGCCGAGACCGCCAAGACCTGCGCCCTGGCCGAATCCATCGCACAAGACAAAGAGCTGACCCGGCAGTTGCTGTATTCCGTGGGCGTTCCCATGCCCGCTGGCCGAGCGGCGCAGAACCGTGAAGATGCTTGGGTCGCTGCCCAAGACCTTGGCCTTCCGGTGGTGGTCAAACCGCAAGACGCCAACCACGGGCGTGGTGTTTCCATTTGCCTGGAGGATCGCACGGCGGTCGAGTCCGCCTACGACATCGCCTCGCGCGAGGGCAGCGGCGTCGTGGTCGAACGTTTCATCTCGGGGTCGCAGTACCGCGTGCTGGTAGTCGGCGACCATGCTGTCGCTGCCAGTGGCGGCGAGGCCGAACAGGTCCTGGCCGATGGCATCCACACCGTCGAGGAGCTGGTAGCTCTGGCCAACACCGATCCCAGGCGCGGCGAGGACTCAGCCATGCCGCTGACACCGCTGGTGCTCGACGAAATCTCCCTCGAGCTCCTACGCCGCCAGGGTCTGGACAAGGCTTCCGTTCCCATCGCGGGCCGCGCCGTCATCCTCCACTACAATGGCGATCTCACGGTGGACGTCACGGAACGCATGCACCCGGACATCGCCGCCAGTTGCGTGATCGCGGCACAGACGGTGGGGCTGGACGTGGCGGGGATCGATCTTATCGCAGACGACATTGGCCGGCCGCTGGAAGCGCAGAACGGCGCCGTGATCGAGGTGAACGCCAGCCCAGGCCTGGTCATGCACTTGAAGCCGCTGGTGGGGAATCCCCGCCCCGTTGGCGAGGCCATCGTGAAGCATCTTTTCCCGCCCGGCGAATCCGGGCGCGTGCCCCTGGTCGCGGTGTCTGGAAGCAGTGGCAAGACCCTGGTGGCCTCTCTGGTTGCGTCCATGCTGGCTGCGGCCTCACATACTGTCGGCGAGGCAAGTTCGCGTGGGCTGCGCATTGGCCAGCGGGTGCTGTCCAGCAAGAACTGTGCGGACGCAACGAGCGTGCGCCGCGTGCTGGTCAATCCGTTCGTCGACGCCATCGTCGTTGAAGCAGATGAGCACAACGTGATCCAGGAAGGTTTGGCCTTCGATCGCTGCGACGTGGCCGTGGTGACGAGCCTTGCCTCGGGCGAGCACCGCGCGCGCGAGCCCGGGAGGGCTTTGCCCGACGGAGCTCACCGCGGGAGTTCGAAAGAACCCTCCCAGGGTTCTTTCCTAGAAGTCGAACCGGACGAGAAGGAACGCGTCCTCCTTGTCAAAGCCATCCGAGCTCCCGTGGATGTGGTCCTGCCAGAGGGCTGCGCGGTCCTCAACGCGGAAGATCCCGAGATTGCCACCATGTCGGTGAAATGCCGCGGAAAGATCGTGTACTTCGCCCGCGACGCCGAGGCGGAGCTGGTGCGCGAGCACCTAGACAAGGGTGGACAGGCGATCTCCCTCGCCGGGGATACCATTGTCGTAAGACACATAGCGCAGCTCGTCCCGATTCTTGAAGTCGAACACCTTCACGCTCCCATTGCGAGTCTGCTGGCCGCGGTCGGTGCCGGGGTCGCGCTCGGACTAACACAGAGCATTATTCGGGACGGCATCACAGCCGCGCTGCAACGAGAAAGTGCCACTTCCTAGGACATTGCACCAGAACCGTTCAATGGCCCAGCCTGTCGCGGTGAAGGTTCCCGGGCGGCCTCGGTCGTCAACCATGGCGATAGTGGCAACTGTCTGGAATCACAGGGAAACTCTCTGCCGAACTGGCTTTTCACAGGAAAAGTAAATTCCCTGAGCTTTCGGTAGAATATTCGGCGCGTCCGGCCCGTCTGATTTTCATATCCGTCGTGCCCTCCGAGCGCTCTGGATGCGGCAAGGCGGATATGCACAGCACCCAAAGGAACATGGTTCGCCTAGCTACCAAAGGCGGCCGTGGAAAGCAGCCGATGAAATCAGACAACCTTCGCACCCTACGCGGTCCAAATCTCTGGTCGGATGAAACCCTCCTCGAGGCCATCATGGTCGTCGATGCCGAGTTGGTAACGCCTGCGATGCTCGGCCGCTTGCGCGGATGGCTACCCAAAGAGCTGGCAGAGATGACGCAAGCGGTTTGGGATCGAAGCGAGGCCTCAGAGTCGCACCACGGCGAGGCATGCCTCATCGCTGAGCTGACCGCCGCGCTGCAACGTCTAGCCGGATGCGATATCGCCGCGCCCGTGGTGCACGAGCTCGACAACGGCACCGTGTTTCGCATCCTCGTGCAGTACCAAGAAGAGGAGGTCGGCAAGAAGGCCTTTGCCCTCGCGGTCGATTTGCTCACGGCGGTGCGAACCGACCGGTATGTCGATCTGGATGCGGCTGCCAAGGAGCTGCGCAAATTCAACCAGTCGATTCGCCTCGGACCGAGCACCGGCGCCATCGTTCGCGCCGCCGAGGCGCGCGGGATCCCATCGCGACGACTGACCGATGGCAGCCTCGTCATGCTGGGCTATGGTTCGCGTCAGCGCCGCATCTGGGCGTCCGAGACCGACCGCACCAGCGCGATTGCCGAGTCCATCGCCCAGGACAAAGAGCTGACAAAGTCCCTACTGTCCGCCATCGGCGTGCCAGTGCCCGAGGGTCGGCCAGTTGCCAATGCCGAGGAAGCTTGGACCGCAGCACAGGAAATAGGGGTGCCCGTGGTGGTCAAACCGCGCAAGGGCAATCAGGGGCGCGGAGTCTCGGTTGGACTGTGCACGCGCGAGGCGGTCATGGCCGCGTACGCCTACGCCGCTGTCCAGGAGGACGAGATCCTGGTCGAGCGTCACGTGGAAGGCTGCGACTTTCGCCTGCTGGTCATCGGCGGCCGACTCATCTCGGCGGCGCGTCTCGAGTGTCCTACGGTGGTCGGCGACGGGCAACACACCATCGCCGAGCTGGTCGAGGTGGTCAATCAAGATCCACTGCGCGGAGAAGACCACGCCACAGCGCTAAGCAAGTTGCGCTTGGATGCCATTGGCCGAGAGATGCTGGCGGAGCAAGGCATGACGGTCGAAACTATCCCCGCGGCTGGCCAGATTGTCATCCTGCGCCGGAACGCGAACCTCAGCACGGGCGGCAGCGCCATCGACGTCACCGACGAGGTTCACCCGCTGGTCGCCGAGCGGGCCATCGACGCGGCCGCCATGGTCGGCCTGGACGTGGCTGGCATTGACATCGTGGCTTCGTGCATCGACCAGCCACTCGATGTCACTCGCGGCGCCATTGTCGAGGTCAACGCGGCCCCGGGCCTCCGCATGCACCTCGAGCCATCGCGCGGCACCCCTCGCCCGGTGGGTGAGGCTATGGTCAATTCCATCTTCCCGCACGGCGAAAACGGACGCATCCCCATCGTCGCCATCACCGGCACCAACGGCAAGACCACCACGACCCGCTGCGTGGCCCATCTGCTGCAGCTCTCTGGCCGCCGCGTGGGCATGACCTGCACCGACGGCATCTACATCGAGAACCGCCGCATCGACACCGGCGATTGCAGTGGCCCCAAGAGCGCGCGCTCGATCCTCGGCAATCCGCGCGTGGACGCAGCCGTGCTAGAGACCGCCCGCGGCGGCGTGTTGCGCGAGGGCCTCGGCTTCGACTGGTGCGACGTCGCCATCGTGACCAATGTGGGCGAAGGCGATCACCTGGGCTTGGGTGGCATCGCCACCGTCGAGGAATTGGCGCGGGTCAAGGCCATCCCGGTTCGCCGCGTGACCGCGCAAGGGGCCGCCGTGCTCAACGCCGACGATCCGCTGGTGGCCAGCATGGCCAAGCTCTGCCGCGGCACCGTGATCTTCTTCAGCCGCAATCCCGAATCGCCGGTCCTCGTCGACCATCGCGCCAAGGGTGGCAAGGCCGTCACCGTGCGCGACGGCGCCATCGTGCTCGCCATTGGCCGCGAAGAGCGCCGCGTGGCCCGCCTCACCGATTTGCCCCTGACCCACGGCGGCCGCATCGCTTTCCAGGTCGAGAATCTGCTCGCCTCGGTCGCCGCCGGCCACGCCCTCGGCATTTCGCTCGAGGGCATTCGCACCGGTATCGAAACCTTCGCCAGCGATCTCAAGACCACCCCTGGCCGCTTCAACGTGCTCAGCCATCGCGGCAGCACCGTGATTCTCGACTACGGACATAACTCTTCCGCGCTGCTCGCGCTTGGCGAGGCCATCGAGAAGATGCCGCACAAGCGGCGCAAGATCGTCTACACCGCGGCCGGCGACCGGCGCGACGAGGACATCATCCGCCAGGCGGAAATCATCGGCGACTTCTTCCACGAGATCTACATCTACGAAGATCAGTGCACGCGCGGACGCCCTGACGGCGAGGTCATGCGCATCATGCGCGAGGGTTTTGCCCAGAGCGGTGACCGACGCGATCGCGTGATCTTGCAAGAGTCCGGCGAATTGGCCGCCATTGGTGCCGCCATCGCCAGCCTCAAACCTGGCGATCTCCTACTCTGCCAGGTCGACCAGATCGACCTCGCTCTCGACTACGTGATGGGCATCTGTAAGCAAGGAGAGCCCCACGCGGGGCTCGGCTCTCCAGCCGTGAAACACAAGGCTCTAGCCGCCGCAGTTCCTGCGACCGCCGGCTAGACAGGAGATCTTCAGGGGCCGAACGGGTCGGCGAAATCAGGGTCGGCTTTGGCGGCCCGCGTGGCATCCTAAGGAGAGATGGCGAACGCGCCCGGCAAGATGAAGTAGAAGTGAGAGTCACGCACGCAATAGCGCACCCAGGCTCGGAGAGGCCGTTGCAAAGGTGCGACGACTACAGCGCCGTCTACGCGTCGCTGCCCGGACGCACGCGCGACATGAGATTTTGCGCCGGCACGAGCTGGTCGCGACTCGAAAGTCCGGGCGGGACCTTGGGAGCTGAGCCCTCGGAGATCCCGGCCAGACCACGACGACCGCGAACGGCGTTGCTGAGGAAGACCTCGAGCCGCCGGTTCTGTCCGCCGCTGCCGTCGTAAAACAGGCTGACGATGGGCATGTCCACGTCCGCCGAGAGGCGACCGAAGATCGATGTGGCTACTGTCTCGGGCATGCAGCCAAAGGGTGCGCAGTTCACCACCATGGCCGCGCCCTGATGGGCGAACTTGATGGCGCGTCCGACCGACAGCTTGCCTTCGCCGCCGAGGTAGAAGGGAATGTACGGCGTGGCGATCTCCAGGCATTCCTGGAAGCGTGGTTCGTGGCGGTCGTCGAGGAGGGGACTGGCCGCCTCCATCAGCTTCTTTTCCCAGTGCTTCATCCAGGTGTAGGTGATGAAGGTGTCGGCCTTCTCCCACGAGATGATGGTCGACGGGAATTCCTCTTTGTAGTTCTCGAGCGACGAGGTGTAGATGACCCAGTCGGTGATGGGCAACATCCACGCTTCGCCGCCGAAGGTTTCAATAGCGCCAATGACGTCTTCATTGGCGTAGGTGTTGTTGCGCACGTAGATCTCGCCCACGATGCCAACCAGCGGCCTGCGCGGGCCCGAGGTTTCGATGGCCGCAATCTTCTGAATGGCAGTCCGCAAGGCCGCTGAGATGTCGCCATGTTCCTCGATGGTCTTGCCCACCAGCTCGGCGCCTTCGGTCACCGCGCGATCGGTTTCCCCGATTTTCACCTCGTAGGGCCGCACCTTGCACTGGGCCTTGAGCAGAATGTCGGCGCAGGCGATGGCCTTGAACAGCGTGCGGCGCATGGGACTGTCGAGGCCCTGATAGGCGTTGTTGGACGCCGGCGCCAAGATAGCGACCTCGTCGCCCAAGCCCTCGCGCTCCAGAATCTGCCGGTGCAAGACCGTGTACTGGCCGAACCGGCACGGGCCCTTGGAGCTGGGCATGAAGAAGGCATGTTTCCCGCCCCGCGGTTGCTCGCGCAGGGTCTTGAGAAAGGTACCGAGAGTGAGCGCACAGGGCAGGCACTCGGACCCGCGCGTGAGCGAGCGACCGAGCTCGAAAGAGGCCTTGTTCTCGTCGGGCAGAATACGCGCATCGTAGCCGTGCGAACGAAATGCCGCCGCGAATAGCCGCGTACCAAAGGCGTGCATGGGCGGCAGCCAGATGATTCGACCATGCATGTCGGATGGCTCGGGCCGCACCGGGGTGCGCGGAGCACGGGCAGGGCGCGGCCGCCGGAGCACGTCGAAAAACGCCTCCAGGCGGGTCATGTAGCCTGCGTCGGCACCATGCTCGTCGAGCTCGAGCATGAGGATCGGCCGGTTGCCCATGATCTCCTCGGCATAGCTGAGCAGGAAGCTGTCGGGACCACAGGAGAAGTTGGTCAGGTAGACCACGTCCATGATGTCGCTCGACGATGCCTTCTCCAAGGTTGCCAGGATCTTCTGGCCGTAGCTCCAGAAGGCATTGCGGTAGCGTTCTCCCAGGCGGCCCAGCTCAGGCTTGAGGAAGTCCATGGGCAACACGGTACGGCCGAGATCCGCGATCTTCTGCGGCAACCCCAGATTCGCGCCGGCGTCGTAGATGTTGTAGGGACGCCCGATGAGAAGAATCAACTTCTCGTGCTTCTCTTCGGCCTCGGCTACCAGCTTGGCGCCCTCGGCAAAGCAGCGGTCCTCGAACTCGGACTGGGCCACAAGGCCTGCTTGCCACGCCTTCTTGATCTGGCGCGACGAAAGATTGAGCGGCTTGGCCAGCCCGTCGCAGAGAGTCTTGATGATTTCGCCCTCGCGCATGCGCATGTCGACCAGCGGGGTGAGCATGCGCGAGGCGTCGAGGTGGTTCATCATGAGGGCGGTACGGGAAGCGGCCGCCGTGCCCTGCACGAACGGGCACACCGTGGTACCGCTGGTTTCCTCGTTGGCAGGCGTGTTCTTGACGTGGGGAACGAACACGAAATCGACGCCATCTTGAGTCGCCAGTTTGGCCACGTGGCCGAGCGCGATCTTGGCCGGGAAACAGAAATCCGCACCAGCCATGCGCGGGCCGAGCTCGCGAATCTCGTCGGTGGTCGGTCCCGAGAGCTGCACCTTGTAGCCGAGCGTATTGAAGAACCGCTGCCACATTGGGTAATAGGTGTACATGATCAGCGATTGCGGAATGCCGATCACGCGGGCGTCATCCGGAACTTTCACGCCCGCGCCAGCTTCGCGCCACAGGCGCTGGCGCAGACGCAACATGCGATCATGCGGGCTCTTGCGAACCTTTTGTTCCCCCGGATCGCGACCACACATGTAGCCCCAGGACGGCGCGCCTTCCACGCCCTCCACATCTGCGAAGGTGATGCTGCAATCGTTCTGGCACAGATCGCAGGTTTCCTTGCGCAGGGTCACCTTGCGACTTTCCAAGTCGAGGCCGTGAAACTTCGACTTGACCACGCCCTTCTCCAAGAGCGCCTGGCGCGCGAGCCTCGCTACCCCGAAGGCACCCATGACGTGGCAGTAGGGTGACACCACGACCTCGACGTCGAGGATGTGTTCGAATGCTGCCACCAGTGCCTTGTTTCGCGCTGTCGCGCCCTGAAACATGATGCGCTTGCGGCTGTAGTGGCGGTTGCCCACGACCTTGTTGAGGTAATTCTTGGCCACCGCGACCATGACCGCGGCCAGGGCTTCCTCGCGCGTGGCGCCGCCCTCGATGAAGCGCACCACGTCCTGCTCCATGAAGACGGTGCAGCGATCGGTCGCACGGGGTGGCTTCACCCCCAGCACGGCGGCGCCCACGTCGGCGACCTTGTAGCCGAGCTTGTTGGCCTGCTCTTCGATGAAGGAACCGGTGCCCGCGGCGCACACGTAGTTCATGTTGGCATCGCGGATATGGCCGTCCGCGATGTGCATGTATTTGGCATCCTGACCGCCGATCTCGAAGATGGTGTCAACCGCTGGATCGGTGTAGGTCGCCCCCGCCACGTGCGCGCTGATTTCGTTGACGATGCAGTCGGCGCCGATGACCTCGCCGACGATCTTGCGGCCACTCCCCGTGGTTGCCACGCCCAGCACCTCGATGCGCGTGCCCTTCTTGCGCTCCAAGCCGAGCAGTGCACGGAAGAGCTTCTGCGTCGCGCCGACTGGATCGCCGGAGGTCTTCCTGTAGATGTCGACCTTGAGGTCGTCCTTATCATCGATGAGCGCCAGCTTCGTGCTGGTCGACCCGATGTCGATGCCAATGTAGACGCGCAAGGTCTGTCCTGCGGGCCAGGAAACCACGCGCACTTCGTTGTTATCGGCGTCGACGTAGGACTCGGCGGTGGCGAAGTCAGGGTACTTGGACTTGTCCAGGGTCAAGGCCCAGTCGTGGTATTCCACGTCCCGGCTGGTAGCGATGCGGTGGATCGATTCGCGCGAGGGCAGGCGTTTGGGCACACTGCCCTTGCTCGCCGCACCGATGGCGCCGGCCAGGTGTGGCTGCGACGGAATCCGCAAGAGACCAGGGTAGGCTGCGTCGAGCCAGCGCAGCACTTCCTTGTTCAGCGCAACGCCGCCCAGAATGGCGGTCGGCCTGTCGAGGGGTTTGGCGCGCAGAAGCGTTCCGATGAGCGTGCGAGTCATGCCACGGCAAAGGCCAGACCACATGGCGGCCTTGCTATAGCCTTCTTGCTGACGGTGAATGAGATCGCTTTTGGCGAACACCGAGCAACGGGTCGCGATGGACGGCGGCTCGGCAACCTGGCCGACCAAATCGGCATCGTCGTAGGCGATGCCAAGGCGTGCGGCCTGCTCGTCGAGAAACGAGCCGGTGCCGGCCGCGCACATGGAATTGGTCGCGTAGTTCTGGAAGTGCCCCTGGGCATCGAGCTGCACCAAGGTGACCGAGCCCCCACCGATGTCGATGATGTTCGCGACATCGGGAAATTGCGAGAGCACCACCGGGATCTGGCAGGACGCAAGGTCGAGCCTAGGTAGCTCGAACGATTCGCAAAAGCGCGCCGCATTGGATCCGCAGAACCCGATAGCGTCGCCGGCGACGACCAATAGCTCGGCCATCGCCGCCTCCAGCGCCTTGGCGGGCTCGCCGCGATGCCTGGCATAGAACGACTTGGCGACTTCGCCAGCGCTGCCGAGCCGCACGGCCTTGAGAGACACCGCGCCAATATCGATTCCGATCTTCCCTGGGTTTTCCTTCATCAGAAGAGCCTTTCCATGGAATCAGATGTAGGTGTCCATCGGTGGCGCCGATGCCTACCACGGATGAGGTAGATTCGCTACGGGAAGAGGCCTTAAGACCCATCGTGTCAACCGGTCATCGTGGGTGCACATGAAAGCTTTTCAGGTGCTACAGTTGGTGCGACTGCAACCTACAGCACGTGGAAGTCATGAGTAGCTCGGTGAATTTGCGCGGCTTTCTCGTTTGCATCTCCATCTTCATTGGAAGCTTGACGGCTTCCCCGCGCCACGCATGGGCCGTTGACGAGGCAACCGAGCAGGCGCGCAAGCACTACCAGGAGGCGCAAAAACAGTTCGACCTGGGTATGTGGGATGAGGCGATCCGCGAGTTCACCAAGGCCTATGAGCTGCGTCCCGATCCTACCTTCCTATACAACATGGCCCAAGCCTACCGCCGGAGTGGAAATGCCCGGCGAGCCATCGACCTCTACAAGAACTATCTCATCAAGGTCCCAAGGAGTCCCCAGCGCGCCGAAGTCGAAGAGCGAATCCAGAACCTGCAAAGGCAGGTCGACGACGAGGAACGCGAGGCCAAGCGTGCCGCGCCAGCGCCACCGACCCCACCCACGCCACCGACGCCGAGTTTGATACCAGAACCAGCGCAGGGGCCTGGCGAATCAACTTCGCCACTCTTGGAGGCCGCGCCAGCGGCAGTAAGGAAAGGTGCCGTCCCGTCCAACGCCGACCTACAAGTCACGACGGGCGAGGGGATGCCAAACGGTCCCGTGCCAGCCGGTAGCACAACACCCGTCATCGCACAGGCCGGAATGCCCCCTGCTCCGGCGTCGGCAACAGAGAATGCGGCCTCGCCAACGGAAGTGGCCGTCAAGAGCCAACCACCTCAAGATACCGGTTCGCGCCCTCTCCGAATCGCAGGGATCGCTGCGGGTGCGGCTGGACTGGCCGGCATCGCTGCTGGCATCGTCTTCAGCGCCCGCACGAAATCTCTGTCGGATTCCACCAGCCAGGCCAAGCAGTTCAATGCCTCCGATGCGCGAGCGGGCAAGCAAGCCGCGAACTTGCAATGGGTCTGCTACGGAGCCGGCGGCGCGGCGGTAGTGGCCGGGGCGCTGCTCTACTGGCGAGGTCGCGCGCATGGAGGCGATGGCTCCGGCGTGGGCTTCGTTCCTATGCTTTCTCCGGCGTATGCGGGCCTGTCGGCTACGGGTGCTTTCTGATGCGGGCCTCCGCCGTCACCTCGCTTCTTCTGCTAGCTGCCCTCACGGAGGGTGCTTGCTCCTTCAGCGCCCGCCCAGCCAGCGGCGAACAGTCCTGCTCGAACGATAATCCCCCGCAGTGTCCGGACGGTTACGCCTGCGTCGCGGGCCTGTGCTACGAAAACGGCCACCTGCCCGCGACGGGAGACGTGGAGAACGCCAGCATGGACTCGGGCGCAGAGGCCGATGCCGCTCTCTGCAAGCCCTCCGTGATCGTGTGCGGCACGGGCTCGGGCAAGCGCTGCGGAAAGGTGTCCGATCCATGTACTGGCACCACCGAGTGCGGCGCCTGCATTGCCGGCGAATCCTGCGGCGCCGGCCACGTATGCTCGGTTGCATGTGGCCAGGCCGGACAACCCTGTTGTACCGGAAGTACGTGCACGGCGGCCAACACGGTTTGTACCAATGGCACGTGCGCAGCTTGCGGCGGGGCGAACCAGCTCTGTTGTTCGGGCAACGCCTGCTCAGCCCTCGGAGCCACGTGCGCTGACACAACCTCCACCGATGTCGGCACGGCCTGCCTGCTTGCCTGCGCTACCACCACCGGCGCCTGCGTTTCGGGAACCGACCTGGACTGCGCCACACTGTGCGGTCCCGGCAAGATAGGCAGCAAGACTTGCACCTGTGCATCCGATGCCTGGAAATGCCCGGCTTGCAACTTCCCGGCGGGAGCCGATTATGCTTGCTACAAGCTACCGCCGAACGCGGTTCCACCTCTATGTGACGCCAACACGCCGCCAACCGCAGGAGACAGCTGCACCCTATCCGCCTGTTCGGCGTGCGGTTCGGCCAACGGTAAGGGTTTCATCGAAGTGGGCGGTGCGGCCAGGGCTGGGTTCTGTGTCTGCATGAACAACCGTTGGACCTGCGCTTTGACCAAAGACTGGCCGTGCCCGGGCAACCCAGGCTGTTAGGAGGCGCTGGCAGCGGAAGTTGGTTGCTCCGCTGGCAGCACGGGGCCGGGCGCCTCCCCCACCCCTGTGCTACATTTTGGCGCTCGCATCTTTCATCTTGCTGCGAGACTTTGCACTTCGTCCCACCATCTCCGTTGCACGATGATCGGAAGCTACCCGAATTTGACCGAGCTTGAGCTCGCGGATCGACCGCTGCTCGAGCCGCTTTTTCGCGAGCTTCGCGACGGCCTTTCCGAGCTGAGCTTTGCCGGCATCTACTGTTTCCGCACTTCGCACGCTTACCGCATCGGCCGCGTCGCAGAGGGTACCTACCTTCTGGCTGGATCGGACAAGGGAAGTCCCTTCTTCATCTGCCCCTTTGGCCTGCCGCGCCCCGACCTCTTGGCCGAGCTTTTTTCCCGATTTTCCGCGATGAAGCTGGTCACCGAGACGCAAGCCGCACAGCTTCGCCAGGCCGGCTACGAGGTCAGCGAAGATCGCGACAATTTCGATTACATCTACCGCAGGGAAGACCTCGCGGCATTGCGTGGACGAGCCCTACAAAGGAAGCGCAACCTGGTTCACGCTTTCGAAAAGAGACATGCCTACGAGGCCTATGCGCTGACGCCCGACCGGGTTGGCGATGCGCTCGTGGTGCTCGAGGCTTGGCGCGGTCAGGCCAGGGACCAGGCCGACTACGCGCCCGCACGTGAGGCTCTTGAACACGCCAGCGAGTTCGGACTGCACGGGCGTCTCTACTATGTGGAGGACAAGCCCGCGGGATACACCTTGGGCGAGGAAGCCAGGGCAGGCACGATGTTCGTCGTTCACTACGAGAAGGCCGTGCCGGACATGAAGGGCCTGTACCAGGTCATCAACATGGACTTTGTCCGCTCCCTGCCGCCGGCAGTCACCCTGATCAATCGCGAACAGGATCTCGGGGATGCTGGCCTCCGCCAGGCCAAGATTACGTATCGTCCCTGCGACTTCGTGAAAAAGTACCGCGCACGATTGTAATGGGAGGGGAAGGGTGGGGGCCCCCACCCATCCCCACCCAAACCCTCCCGCGCTCTGGCTTCGGCCGGCATAGCCGGCCTACGCCAACGCGGCGATCATGGGAACCACTGAAACCACCTCGCCCCGCGCAGCAGAGCTAAGCGGGCGAGGGCGCGGCGAAGCCGCGGGGCAGCCTTGGGCCAGGACGTGCCATATCCGCAGACTACTTTACGCCTGGCTGCTCAAGGCTGCGGGTACTGGATCCCTATCTAAATAGGACTAAGGAGGTCCGCATGTCCGAAGAATCCACGCCCATCTCTCGCGCATCTCACGCACTAGACCGTCGCCAACTCTTTCGTGTTGTGGGCACGTCGGCGGGAGCCCTGCTCTTTGCCAAGGTACTGTCAGGATGCCAGCAGAATCCCACGGGTTCGCCACCCACCGGCCCCGTGAGCGCCATGAAGGTCTCTGACCTGAAACTGAACGCGCTCCACGTCCTCTCGTCGAACGTCGTGATCGGCCTGGACAGCAATGGCCTCTATGCCATGTCGGCCATTTGCACCCATGCCGGCTGCATTCTCGACGACAATACCCAAACCATCTCGGCGGGCCTATCATGTCCGTGTCACGGGTCGACCTTCGATGGCAATGGCAAGGTCACCCAGGGTCCAGCACGTGCGGCGCTGCAGCATTACCAGGTGAACCTTGCGGCAGACGGCAGCATTACCGTGGACGGTAGCAAGCCGGTAGCGGCAGACGTGCGCGTGCCAACTGGCTAGAGCACCGAACGGGTTGAAAGCCGAGCCGTTACCGAGTCTTTCAACACGAGACGTGTCCATCCATGGACACGTCTTGAAGACTTTAACCCCACCTGCGGCCGAGCCCTTGGCTCGGCTGCTGTCGACCCGTCCAATTTTTGGACAGGTCAACAGAGAACGCAGAGGACACAGAGACGAAAGGATGCGGATACGGTTGGCCGACGGAGAACCCATCTTTTCGTGTCCTCTGTGCCCTCTCACGTTGGCGCCTTAGCCTTGAAGCAGGGCCTTCAGCCCGGCGCCCCGCGACGTCGCTGCGCTTGTCGCGGGATTACGGGTCTCGCTTCGGTATTGATCCCTCCCCTGCCCTGGCCTTAGAGTCCCCGCTGCTTGGGTCGTCGGCGGAGAAGTGCCGTGGCCTTCGCATTCACCGCCAGGCAGGAATGAGGAAAGCCGATGACCACGACCACGGACAGCGAAAAGCTCTCTTTCAAGGAAAAGGCCGGCTACGCCCTCGGGGACACGGCTTCCAATCTGTTCTGGATGACCTTCGTTTTCTTCGGCAACATTTTCTACACCGACGTCTTCGGACTGGCGCCCGCCTCCATGGCCACGCTGTTCTTCGTGACGCGTATTCTGGACACGGTCTTCGATCCGTTGGTGGGTATGATCGCGGATCGCACCACCACGCGTTGGGGCAAATTCCGCCCCTACATCCTTTGGATGGTTGTTCCCTTTGGCGTCTGCGGCACCCTGGCCTTCATCACGCCGCCCTTTGGACCGTCGGGCAAGCTCATCTATGCCTACATCACCTATGGTCTCATCGGCCTAGTCTACAGCGCCATCAACCTGCCCTATTCCGCGCTCATGGGCGTCATCTCGCCGTCGAGCGTGGAGCGCACCAAGGTGTCGTCGTTCCGCTTTGTCGGTGCGTATTCGGCCGGCCTAGTGGTCAGCCTGTGCACCATGTACCTGGTCTCTGCCTTCGGCGGCAAGAACCAGCAGCTCGGCTTTGCCATGACGGTCGGCCTGTACGCCCTGCTCGGCATGGTGATGTGGATCATCTGCTTCGCAACTACCAAGGAGCGCGTGATTCCCACGGCAACCCAGTCGTCCTTTTGGCGCGACCTAGGCGACGTCGTGACCAACGTTCCCTGGCTGGTGCTGTTCGTGCTCGGTATCGTCACCCTGAGCTACGTCTCCATCCGCAACGGCTGCTTCGCCTACTACTTCAAGTACTACGTGGGCGACAACCAGACCATCCTGGGTATGCACGTTTCGTCCTCGAGCCTCATTGGGGCGTTCTTCGTGGTCGGCTCGCTGTCGAATCTGTTTGGCACCTCGCTGGTCGCGCCCATCGCCGGTCGCATCGGCAAACGGCAGCTCTACATGATCATGATGGGACTGACGTCGGTAATCACCGTCGCATTCTTCTTTCTACGACCGCAGGACGTGCTGGTCATGTTCGTGCTGCAGCTCCTGGTCAACATGATCATGGGGCCCACCTCGGCGCTGGTCTACGCGATGTACGCCGACGCCTCCGACTATTCCGAATGGAAGACGGGACGTCGCTCCACCGGCCTGGTCTTTGCGGCCTCGTCGTTCGCGCAGAAGATGGGTTGGACGGTCGGCGGCGCCGTGACCGGCTTCATCCTGGCCAGCTTCGGCTACCAGGCCGGCGTCCCGCAAAACGCAGAGACCCTGACCGGGCTCAGGCTGCTGGTCAGCTTCATCCCCGCCATTGGCAGCATCCTCGCCACGCTGCTGCCGCTGCTCTACTCGCTCGACGACAAGCGCATGAAGAATATCGAGAAAGAGCTCGGCGAGCGGCGCGCGATCGCCGAGGCAGCTCCTGCCCAGTAGACCCGACGACCCAACGAGACGAAGGACCACCATGAGTACTAAGAGCAAGTCTCTTTCGAATCCCTATGGCTACTACGACGCCGAGAATCGGGAGTACGTGATCACGCGTCCCGATACGCCCACGCCGTGGTTCAACTTCATCGGCGAGGGCCGCTACGGTGGCATCGTTTCAAACGCAGCGGGTGGCTTTGCCTTCGACCGCGATCCCAAGAATCGCCGGGTCTCGCGCTACCGCTACAACGCCATCCCGGCCGATCAGCCTGGCCGATACATCTACCTCCGGGACATGGAGAGCGGAAAATTCTGGAGCCCGACGGCGCAGCCCACGCCCAAGGTGAAGCTTACGGCCTACGAGTGCCGCCACGGCGCTGGTTACACCAAGATTGCGAGCAACTACAACGGCATCACCGCCAGCCTGCTCTACTTCGTTCCTCCCGCGCCAGCAGACGAAACCTGTCCGTGCGAGCTGTGGGTTCTCAAGGTCAAGAACGCCGGCAAGACCAAGCGCACGCTGCGAACCTTCTCGTATATCGAGTTCAGCTTCCGCGACGCACTGGGGGATCAGCTCAATCTCGATTGGTGCCAGCACATTCTGGAAGCGCGCGTGAAGGACGGCATCATCACATCCAAGACGCGCTTCGCATCGACCACGAACTACTTCGCCTCAAACGTAAAGCCGGTCGGCTTCGAAACCGATCGCGAGATCTTCGTCGGACGAT
>Ga0265342_10002100_pt1 | contig 17589 bp, 16 predicted proteins | sample 4CB327metaG_FD_203125 | JGI IMG/M metagenome (GOLD analysis project Ga0265342, IMG submission 203125) | Rhizosphere microbial communities from Carex aquatilis grown in University of Washington, Seatle, WA, United States - 4-CB3-27 metaG | ecosystem: Host-associated > Plants > Roots >...
TGCGATCAGGAGATTCGCCGTCAGGAAGCGTGGGCGGAAAAGCATGACGGAATTATCGTTACATGGGACAAAGAGACGCGCAATCGGAAAGCGGGGAAGGCATACCGATTTCGATTTGAACCAGGATAAGGGCGTAGCGTGGTCCGATCGGACGCCGGCTCCGGCGATGAGACGCCCCATTCGATCTCTCAAAAAGCGCTGCAGCAGCCAGCGATGACTCCCAAGCAAAGAATCTGCTTGCAAAGGACGGCGCGCTGTGCGATAACTACGTCATGCGTAGTACGCGCGACGTAGCAGATACAGAAAATGAGTTGGATCCGGGATACTATTCCGATCCGCCGCTGCTGGTGCTGGCCAGCCTGGCGAGCGGGCCGAAGCACGGGCACGCGATGATTGAAGACATTGAACGGCTATGCGGCACCCGGCTGGGGCCGGGAGCGCTGTACGGGGCGATTGCGCGGCTGGAGCAGCAGGGATGGATCAAGCCGCTGCCGGCAGAGGAGCGACGCCACCCTTACAGGATCACTCCCGATGGGCTGAGGATGCTGCGCGCGAAGCTGACGAAATTGAATGAGTTTTCAAAGGCTGGACTGAAGAGGCTGGAGGCGCGATGAATCGCAGGGTCGCGCGGCTGCTGACGTACATGTATCCGCGCCATTGGAGAGAACGGTACGGCGAGGAGTTTGAAGATTTTCTGCTGGACGGCCGCGCGGACATGAAGACGTGGCTGGACGTGATGAGGGGCGCGATGGGTGAGCATATTCACCCGACGATAGGAGATGCGATGAGCGAATACCGGACGAGTTTTGGAACGGTGGTGAGGCAGCCGAGCGCGCTGGTTCCCCTGGCGATGGCGATGACGGCGCTGGCCGTCGTACTGATCCATATTGGGGTGTACGGCGCGGCGCGTGAGGCGGACGAAGGAGCAACCGCGCACATTTGGCAATTGCTGATGGTGGCGCAGCTGCCGGCACTCGCGGTGTTCGGGATTCGGTGGCTGCCGAAGGCGCCGAAGCAGGCGATGGGCGTGCTGGGGCTGCTGGTGGTTGCGATTCTGGCGGCAATGGCGCCGGTGTGGTTGCTACATCTGTAAAGAGGCCGCGAGCGGTCAGCCTTTGACAATGGCCCGAGGACGAAAGGTCGGTTTCCGGGCTTGGAGCCGCACAAAGCAGGCCGAAACTGACAAATAACCTTTTCAATTCAATCATTTAACAGATCGGAACTGCATGCTTCCGCAGAGACGGAGGATTTTGCTTGACATCAAGTGCTCTATTTTATAGAGTACTCTTCATTCAGGGTCAGGGCATTGGACCAGGGAACAAAAGCAATGGAAAGCGACCAGAGAGGGACGATGACGGCGAGTACACAGAGAGCAGAGACGAAGACGGCGCTGGAAGTTGATGCGCTGGTAAAGCGGTTCGGCGATTTGACGGCGGTGGACAATGTGAGCCTCAAGGTGCGCGCGGGCGAGTGCCTGGGACTGCTGGGACCGAACGGAGCGGGAAAGAGCACGCTGATCCGGGCGATGGTGGGCCGCGTGATCCAGGACTCCGGGCAGGTAATGGTGATGGGGAAGGCTGCGGGGTCCACAGAGGCAAGAATGGCGCTGGGTTGGGTTCCGCAGGAGCTCTCGATTTACCCGCGGATCAGTTGCAGAGAGAATCTGGGCTCGTTTGGGCGCTACTACGGGTTGAAGGGGCAGGCGCTGAAGGAAGCCGTTGCGTGGTGTCTCAATTGGGCGGCGCTCGAGGAGAAGCAGAATGACGTTGCGAAGACGCTCAGCGGCGGCATGAAGCGGCGGCTGAACATGGCGGCGGGGATGATGCACCGGCCGAAGGTTGTGCTCTTCGACGAGCCGACGGTGGGCGTGGACCCACAATCGCGCAACCGGATCTTCGAAATGATCGAGGCACTGCGTGATGCGGGGACAGCGATTGTGTACACGACGCACTACATGGAAGAGGCAGAGCGGCTGTGCGACCGGATCGCGATTATCGATCACGGACGGATTATCGCGGAGGGCACGAAGGAAGAGCTCGTGGAGAAAACGTTTGGAACATGCAGCCAGGTCCTGGCGCGGTTCGCAGGCGATAGGGATGCGATTGAGAAATGGGCCAAGCGGCATGGCGGGCGAGTAACGGCGGAGACTGCGGAGTTCACGATCGAGCAGGCGGGGGAGATTGCTCCGCTGCTGGAGGCCGCGACCAAGGCAGGGTTGGAGCTGTTGGATTTATCGCTGAGGCGGCCGAACCTGGAGTCGGTTTTTCTGCACCTGACAGGAAGGGAGTTACGAGATTGATCTGGAATGTGGCAAGGACGGCATTGATTGCACTCAAGCGCGACCGCGGGGCGATGGTGTTGAGCTTCGTGCTTCCGCTTGCGTTTTTCTCTATCTTCGCGGTGATCTTCGGAAAAGCTAACAACTCAACACCGACGGTGAAGCTGATTGTGGTGGACCAGGACCAGAGCCATGCGTCGCAGGAACTGGTGAAAGGGCTGACGAGCGAGTCGTCGCTGGTGGTGATGACGCGACCGGTAGCGGAGAAGAACACGCCACCGCCGGCGGACTACACAGCGGCGACGGCCGAGGCGGCGGTGAAGGCCGGCGACGCGCCGGTGGCGCTGATTATTCCGCAGGGATTCGGTCAGCACCCGATTGCGTTTGGGCCGGATGCCGGGGGAAGCACACTGGAACTGCTGAACGACCAGAGCGACACGATCGCCCCGCAGATTGTGGTGGGCCTGCTGCAGAAGGCAGCGATGACTTCAATGCCCTCGTCGATGGCGGACGAAGGGTTGAAGTACGCGGATTCGTACGTGGGTGGATTCACGCCGGCGCAGAAGACGAAGGTGGACGGCGAGCTGGAGGCGCTGCGGAAATTAGAGGCGGACGGAAAGGCCGGAAGCGGGAGCTCGGGGAGCGGGTCAGATTCAGCGGGCGCGGGGATTGTGCAAGTAAAGGAACGCGCGGTGGTGGGCGAGGACAAGAAGAGCCCAATGATTTCGTTTTACGCGGCGGCGATTGGAGTGATGTTTCTGATGTTCACAGCAAGCGGATCGGCGGGAGCGCTGCTGGACGAGGCCGAAAGCGGAACGCTGGAGCGGGTGCTGAGCACGCGCGTAACGATGACGAAGCTGCTTGCGGGAAAGCTGGTGTTCAACACGCTGCTGGCGTTTGTGCAACTGGTGGCGATGTTCCTGTGGGGATGGGCGGTGTTCAAGCTGGATTTCTTCAGCCATCTGGCGGGATTCGCGGTGATGGGGATCTGCACGGCGTTTGCTGTGGCGGCCTTCGGAATGCTGCTGGCGAGCGCTTGCCAGACACGGGCACAACTGGGTGCGCTGTCGACGCTGGTGATTCTGATTATGTCGTCGGTGGGCGGGAGCATGTTTCCGCGCTTCCTGATGCCGGAGAGCATGCAGAAGGCGGGACTGCTGACGATCAACGCGTGGGCGATCGACGGGTTCACGAAGGTCTTCTGGCGGGATTTGCCGGTGACGGCGCTGTGGCCGCAGGTGTCGGTGCTGTTGGGAATCGGAGTAGTGCTGTTTGTGGTGGCGCGACGCATTGCGCGGCGGTGGCAGTACGCGTAAGGCAGCGGGGCTAGCGGAGTTGGCGGGGTTGGCGGAGTTAGAGAGACGAAGGAGCAATGAAATGCCGGACGAAACGAACAAACGGGATTTGAGCGAGCGGCTGGAACTGATTGAGAGCATGATCGCCGAGGGCCGGCGGAGCACGACGAGATGGGCGTGGACGATTGTGCTGTGGGGCGTGGCATTTTATGTAGCCATCGCGTGGTCGTCAGGGTGGTTTGGCGGGCCTATCTGGGGCCAGCACATTATGGCGTGGCCAGTTACGATGATCGGCACGTGGCTGCTGAGCTGGGGCCTGGCCACGCGGATGGCAAAAAGCGCAAAGGCGCCGATGACCACAATGAAACGGGCCATCCTCTCCATCTGGACCGCAATGGGAATTACGATGTTCGCGCTGCTGCTGCCGCTGGGTTTGAGTGGCAGGGCGGACCAGCAAGTGTGCGTGGCCGTGGTGGTGGCCCTGCTGGGGATGGCTAATGCAGCCTCCGGGATTTTGCTGAAGTGGAAAGCGCAGATTGCGTGCGCGGTGGTGTGGTGGCTGGCTGGGGTGGGGTCGCTCTTCGGCACCGTTACCGAAAGCACGGCCGCGTTCCTGGTGGCGATTTTCTTTTGCCAAATTGTGTTCGGAATCTACGCGATGATGTGCGAGTCGCGCGCGCGGCGGCAGGGGGCGGCGAATGCCTGAGTTGCCGGAGCTGAATCCTGTGATTCACGGGAAGCTGCGGCTGGCTCTGCTCTCGCTGCTGATGGGAGTGGAAGAGGCGGAGTTTACCTGGCTGCGGGAGAAGACAGGCTCGACGGACGGGAACCTGGGCGCACAGCTGATGAAGCTGGAAGAGGCTGGATACGTGGCCGTGGAGAAGAAGTTTGTGCTGCGCAAACCGCAGACGCTTTACCGAGTGACGGAGACTGGGCGGACGGCGATGGGCGAATACGTGGCCGCACTGAAGGAATTGCTTGGTTCGGCAATATGAAGGGCATGAGTTGCGCGAGATGAAGCTTGCCGGCGAAGAATTTGATCGGAGAATGAGATGAGCAAGGCGGGCGGAATTCTTGGCCCGGACGGCGGCCCGGACTTGCTGGTTCGCATGCGCGGCAGAGCGGTTGGTGCCATGGTCTGCGCGGGGTTCGGCGCCTACGCGCTGTATTGGTGGACCGAGGATGCGATCAATGATGCGACCTTGGGCGAACGAAGAGTGTGGTTTGGCGCAATCGCGTTGGTGACGGCAGTTCTTGTGGTTTGGGCGATTGCGAATCTTGCCGCGCTGCGCCACGTGCCTAGAGTTGCGCTGGATAAGCGGCTGGCGAGGTTTTACAGAATCGGGTACGCGATTATCGTCGCGACAGAAGGCGCCGCGATTTCTGTTGGAGGGCCGATCCTGGGACATTTTCATCGGCCCGAATTATTTGGTCAATGGATCGGCGCGGTGGTCGGGATTCACTTCTTTCCGCTCGGCAAACTTTTCAAAATCCCTCTTTACTATTGGACGGGCGCGGCGATTTCTCTGGCTGCTTTTGGTTCGCTGTTCGTTTCCGGGACTCCGCTTAGCTCCGCCATTTGCGCAGGGGGAACGGGCGGGGCTCTATGGATCACGGCGGCAGTGACGCTCAGCAAGAACCTGCAAAGTCTGCCGGCGAAGGCCGCGGTTGCTGTTGCGCCGGAGGAATGACGGCGATCAATCTTGAGATTGCGCCGGAGCGGATTCGAGCGAAGTACGGACGCGCTGCATGATGCCGAGATAGAACGCGAGATTGTGGATGGAGTTGAGGGTGGCGGAGAGCGGTTCGCTGGCCTGGACGAGATGGCGCAGATAGGCGCGGCTATAACGGCGGCAGACGGGGCACAGACATGCGGGATCGGGCGGGGATTGATCTTCGGCGTATTGTTTGTTCTTGATGTTGAGTCGGCCTTCGCTGGTGAAGAGCAGAGCATGACGCGCAGCGCGTGTTGGTAGAACGCAATCCATCATGTCGACGCCCATGCGAGCGTACTGCTCGATTTCGTCGGGATATCCGACGCCCATAACGTAGCGGGGCTTGTCTTTGGGCAACAGCGGCAAAACTTCCGCAATCATTTCAAGTGTCAGCTCGCGCGGCTCGCCGACGGAGAGGCCGCCGATGGCGTAGCCGTCGAAGTCCATCTCGACGAGACGCTCGGCGCATTGGCGGCGGAGATCGCGGTGCATGCCGCCTTGAACGATGGCAAATAACGACTGTGTGGGGTGCTCGTCGGCCCCCACCCAAGCGGAGCTTGGATGGGGCACCCCCGGTTCGTGCTGAACCAGCCAGGGCACTTGGTGGCGATGCGCGAGAAAGTGATCGAGCGACCGGCGCGCCCAGGCCATGGTGAGGCGGAGACTTTCTTCGGCTCGGGCGCGACCGGCAGGATACTCGGTGCACTCGTCAAAACTCATCACAACATCGGCGCCGAGCGCGATTTGGACGTCGATGGAGTGCTCGGGGGTAAAGAAGTGCGAGCTCCCGTCAAGGTGAGAGCGGAAGCGGACTCCGTCGTCGGTGACTTTGCGGAGCGAGCTAAGCGAGAAGACCTGAAATCCGCCGGAATCAGTGAGGATGGCGCGCGGCCAACTGATGAAGCGATGCAGGCCGCCCATGCGGCGGATCAGTTCGTGGCCGGGGCGGAGATAAAGATGGTAGGTGTTGCCGAGGATAATCTCCGCGCCGAGGGATTCGAGCGTGTCCTGGGGGACAGCTTTGACGGTGCCCTGCGTGCCGACGGGCATGAAGACTGGGGTTTCGACAGTTTGATGGGGCAGGAGGAGACGGCCGCGGCGACCGCCGGAGGCGGATTCCGCGAGGAGTTGGAGGATCGGGGGCACGGATTGATTCTAGTGGACGGGGAATGAGGGGCAGGAACCGGGGGAACAGAGGAACGCGGAGTCGATGGGGCAGTTTGAAGCGGTCAACCGTCAGTTCGCAGGTCTCAGATGCGTTTCGGGTGTTTCGCGGCTCACGTCGCCAAGCCCTTCATTTTCCTCTCTCTCGATCTGGTCCAAGATACGCTGAAAGTCAGAACTTTCTTTTGACGCAATATCCCACTGACGGGCGAGTACCCACCGCTCCCGGGTAGTCAAGGTTGGAGTGTGGAACTCCCTCGCCAGGGATTCACACACGTACTGGCGCAGCGCTATTTGCGCTTTTAGATTTTGGACTCTGAGCTTGCGGATGATGAGTTCCAATGCAGGACCTCCGCGAACCTAGCGCGAAACCTCTCGGAAGCGAGCGGGCTTCAGGCGTTGTGGTGCTTGTTCGTGGTTCATTGCGCGGCTTCGTGGCGAGACAGCCATTGAGGGCGCGCACGCCGGGCGCTGTTTCTGGGCGATCCACCTGCGCTCCACGTGACACTCCAGCCGAAAATTTCCGTACACATCGAAGCACCTCTCCTGAGAAAATGCTCCGCACGTTGGACAGTCGAAATCAAGTGGAGAATCGGCCATTTGCCTTTGTAATGCCCTTCGGATCTGCGAAGATGTTCAATTTTGCACACTTTCGATAGAAAAACGGCAAGGTGTTCAAAACTGACCATCTTTCGTGTCTGGGACTTTGTAGAGTGGTGAAGTGACAGTCCCTGCAACGACTCTGCACAGCAACAACTCAACATGTCTGCTCAAAACAATCTGCAATAAGTCCCTCCCCCCGGGAACGCTGGTACGAGTCGGGAGAAATCCCGACTCGTTTCCGCTTTAAGAGGTGTGCAGGTTTGTGGGGATCATTTAAATCGGCGGACCTTGGAAGGCTCGTCAGGACCGATTACTTCACAGAGGCGCGCGTCTCGAGCAACGGGGCGAGTTTCTGGGGTGCCAGCGGCCGACTGAAGTAATATCCCTGTGCCCCGTCGCAGCCCATGCCCTCAAGAATGGTGGCCTCGCGTTCAGTTTCCACCCCCTCTGCGACGAGCCGCATACCCAGATTGCGCCCCAAATCAATGATCGCCTTCACCATGCTGGCCCCAAAGGGGGCGTCGATCTGGCGGACGAACGACTGGTCGATCTTCAGAGTGTCGATTGGGAAACGGCGCAGTTGGCTCAAGCTGGAATATCCGGTGCCGAAATCATCGATGGCGACCTGAACTCGTTTTTGGCGCAAGCTCTGAAGCACCCGCGAAGTAAGCTCGGGAGTTTTCATCAGCAGGCTCTCGGTCACTTCCAGTTCGAGACACTGCGGTTGGATGTGGAATCGATCCAGGACAGCCATGACTGCGTCTCCGAAACGCTCGTCCTCGAACTGCCTCCCGGACACATTGACGGAAACGCTGATTTCAGGCAAGCCTGCATCGAGCCACGCGCGAGCCTGCCTGCACGCTTCCTCAAGAACCCACGCACCAATCGGCAGAATGAGTCCGCAATCCTCAGCGACGGGAATGAATGTGGCGGGAGGGATGAAGCCCCGAACAGGATGTTTCCAACGGAGAAGCGCCTCGACCCCAATGATTGCTCGACTCTTCAGATCGTATTTGGGCTGGTACTGGAGCGCAAATTCATTCTGCGCCAGTGCGCGACGGAGATTCTGCTCGACGAATTGTCTCTCAATGGCCCGGACATTCATGTCGGGGTGGAAGAACTGATAGTTTGAACCGCCCTTGTCCTTTGCCTGGTACATTGCGGCATCTGCGTTCTTAATGAGTGCGTCGGCATCTTGACCGTCATCCGGATACATGCTGATGCCGACGGAAGCGCTGACCAGCAGTTCGTGCGGCCCGAGGCTGTGTGTCGCGGAAAGGGCGTTCAAGAGTCTTCCTGCTTCGATTGCAACATCGTCCCGATGACTTACCTCGGGAAGCAGCACGATGAACTTATCCCCACCGAAACTGCTGAGAGTGTCCGACTCGCGCTTGGTATTTTCCAGCCGCGCTGCAATCGATTGGAGAAGTTGGTCGCCGATGAGATGTCCCAGAGAATCGTTAATGTGTTTCAGTCCGTTAAGGTCCAGGAAAAATACCGCCAATTGGCTCTTGTTATGCGCTGCCGCTGCGATGGCCTGCTCGAGCCGCTCGCGCAGCACCCTCTGGTTAGGCAGGCTCGTCAGGACGTCGTGTTCCGCGAGGTAGGTCATGATCACCTGGTTGCGGCGCAACTCCTCTTCGGCACGTCTCCGTTCGGTCACGTCCACATTGACGCCGATTACCCGATTGACGTTTGCGTTCGCATCGAGAACCGCCCTGTAAGCCCCAGATATATATCGTTGGGTTCCGTCCGCCAGGATGATGCGGAACTCCCCACCCCCCTCGCTCTTTGTGTCGACTGCCTTGCGCAACCCCGCTTCGACTTCAGGTAGATCGTCGGGATGGACCGCGGAAGACCATTTTGGGTAATTGACCCGATCCGTTGGCGAGAAACCATAAATCGCGAACATCGTGGCATCCCATGTATGCACATCCGCAGCAATCTCCCAGTCCCAAACGCCAGTCCTGGCAACTGCTGTGGCAAGGGACAACCGTTGCGCGTGCCACAGGAGGCTGGACTGATCGCGTTTGCTGGCGCTGATGTCGGTATGCATGAGGACAACGCCTTTGGGGCGGCCGGCGGACAAAGGAGTGACGGTCAGTTGGAACCAGCGTTCTTCGAGCGGCGAGTCACATTTGTACTCGAAGGAGAAGGTTTTGTTGTTCCCGTTCAATACCGAGCGAATGCCGCTGGCTGCGACGCGAGCATCCTCCGAGCCCAAACCGACTGCGCCATCACAAACTGCCAGGTAATTGACGCCGAGCCCATGTCCGTGGCTACAGCCCGTCGAGTTCGACGAGAAGAATTGTCTCCAACCGTCGTTCACTGAGACGATCGTGCCGTCGGGATCAAGGAATGCAATGTTTGCCGCGAGCGCATTGATGATCGCCGCCTGGCGCGCCGCTTCGTTTTGCTCCAACTGTTCGCGCGTACCCCGCAAGAGCAGGGTCCTGCCGTCGCGGTCTCTTGCGGTATCCACTTCGCCTGACGTCAGTTCCTCGAAGCGCTGTCCCATTACGCGCAGCGCGACCAGCAACGTCGCGATTTCTTCCTCCTCGGTAAGGTGAGCTGTGGCTTCCGTCGTGCTCATGCCGCCGACTCTTCCAGACCCATCGCGTGCAACACCAGGCTGGTCTGATTGAGAGTACCGACGATTCTCTCGACAGGATTCGGTGCGAGCTTAAGCAGCGTCGGCGTCATGAAAACGCGATCTTCCAAGGCGCGATCCGGTTCCTTGAATACATCGACGAGCTCGATCTTGTGTCTTCCGGGAAGACATCGATCGCAAATCGCACGCAGGTTGGCGACAGCTTGTCCGGAGTTCAGCGTATCGCCCGCGATGTAGAGGCGAAAGCTGAAGATAACGGGATCCGTCATGGCTTAGCCTTCTTTGATGACTTCGCCTGCGGAGCGATATCGCCGCCACGAAGCTCCCGCATCCGTGCGCGTCCTCCGGACATCTCCCGCTTGCGGACCGCTGTGGTTCGAATCAACAGGTCCTTTTCCACCTTCTTGGCTACCAGTTCCGTCCTGAGTGACTTGGCACGGACCTCAAGCACGGCCTGCTCGGCGTCGAGGCTTACGTGCTTCAGCTTCGCGGAGACTTCCGCGACATCGCCGGCAAGGCGCTCGGCGCTCTCCTTTTGCCAGCGCATCGTGCCCATCAGTACCTCGCCGCCCGCCGTATAGATGTCGGCCAGTGTTACGCCGTCTTTGCTGAGGATCATCTCCCTTACCTGGTTGGAATGCGCTGTGCCGCGAGACTTGATAATGGACATCCCGCGATTCCGCTCACCGGCTTGGACCAGATAGTTGAGGTGAATCCAGGTGTCGGCCATCGTCGATACCTGCAACGGTGTTCGGTTATGCGCATCGCTGGAAATTTCGTCCAGCAAGCTCGTGCAGACGAGGGTCACTCCCGCACCCTTGGACCAGTCGATCAGCCGCTCAACTACAGCATGAGCGGTCAATTCGTTGCCAGCCTTTGCCAGCGCGGAGATCGGATCGATCACCACGCAACGGGCCTGGTGCTCCTTCGCCAGGGTCTTGATATGGACCAGCAGAGTCTCCGCGCTCCCAGTGAATGTACGCGCCGAGATCATGCGCAAAGAACCCTTCTCCACGTAGCGTTGCAAATGGATTCCGACGGATGTCAGGTTGCGAACGACTTCTGAGCCGTCGGAATCGAAACTGACGAACATGGTACGGTCGCCGCGCTTGCAGCAAGCCTCGGCGAAAGCGCCGCTCAAAGTGGTCTTGGCAGTGCCGGGAAAACCTGTGATCAGCACGCTGGCTCCGCGAAAATAGCCACCGTCCAGCATCGTATCCAGCCGCTTCACTCCGCTGGAAACGCGCTCGCTCGTCACTGTGGTGTCGGCGCGGCCAAGTGAGCGGGCCATGGCCACATCAAATCCGTTCTTGCCGATGACAAACGGCGACTCATCCTCGTTGAAGCTGGATCCGCGATACTTTTCCACGCGAAGGTTGCGCTGCGAGACCCCCATATCCACGCGATGGTTGAGGACCACGGAACAATCGACCATGAACTGAACGAACCCAAACGGCTGGCCAGCGGAGCTGGTGTCGCTTCCGCCGGCCTTCGCGGTGATCAAAGCAGTCACCTGATGGCCCAGGAGCCACTGATGGAGCCGGTTCATCTCGAAATGCCTGGCCGTAGCATTTGGCAGCAACGCCAGAATGATATCCAATGCGTCAAATACAATACGAACCGCGCCCATTTGCTTTATTTTGGCGCTGAGCGCGGCCAGCAGGCCGCTCAGGTCGAAAGCGCCCGCCTGGACCATATCGGGCATTGGTTGAGCGTCAAGGAAACACAACCTATTGGGTTGCATCTCGGCAAGGTTCCAGCCAAAACTTTTGAAATTCTCGATCAGGCGATTTGGTGACTCTTCGAAGGCAACAAAAATCCCCGGCTCTTTGCAAGCTTCTGCGCCGTGATAGAGGAATTGAACTCCGAATATAGTTTTGCCAGATCCTGGACCGCCGACCAGAAGAGTCGTTCGTCCTCGTGGGAGCCCGCCAGCTGTAACTTCGTCGAACCCGGCTATGCCTGTGGGTGCCTTGCCTTGCGTTTCCTTGGGGGAATTCAGTGAACGCCTGCAGTCTAATTGCGGGCTATCTCAGCCAATCTTAATACTATGCCTATGTGAGAATGCGTGCCGTTGCGATTGCAAATTCCCAAACCGCAGGGTGAATTCCCTCACCACCATCGCAGCGCTCGCGGTAATGATCTGAAGCACTTGGAGCCACAAACGCCCCATGTGCCTCGAAAGTCCTGACTTGTCCGAAATTACCCGTGTGCGAATCCAAGGCGGGGACAAAAAGAAAGAACATGTCAACTTCTCGCTCGGAGGCCGGTTCTCGTTCGGAGACCGGCATCCCGACACACGAATCTATTTTCCGGCTTGGGTTCGCGGCCCTCGTCCTGAATGTCGCGGCCTACATGGCAGGTATGGCTCGCTTCTATGACTTATTCAGGCCGAAGTGAACAAGGAAGCCGGCGCGTGCAGTGCGCGGCTGGCCGAGCGTGGTCGTCGGCGTTTTCGAGACTTCGATGGAGCGGTTGAAGAGATTCTCGCCGGCGGCAAAGAGCTCGAAACGTTTGCCGAAGCTGTGCGAGGCGTAGGCATCGAGGCGAAAGTAGCCGTGCAGAAGATTGGCGTTGGCGTCATCGTCAAACTGGCGTCCGCTCAGGCGGCTTTGGAAACTGATGGTTCCGAGCGAAGGCCGGGATGCACGCAGATTGAGCGTGGCCAGATTGCGGGCAACTTCGGGAATCCATTTGCCGAGATCCTGCGTGCCGCGCGTGACCACGGCGTGCGCGTACTGGTAGCCGCCGTCGATGGCCAGCCAGGAGCGGGGAGCGAACTCATAGTCGAGCGAGACTCCCTGGCTCTCGATCTGGCCGAGATTCCGGCGCATGAGCTGAATCGGCGAGCACGTGGCGCACACGGTGACCGCGACGATGGGGCGATTGACCTGGGTGAGGAAGTAGCTGGAACGAATGCTGCCCCAGGAGCGCTCCGCCGCGATGCCCGCTTCCCATCCGGTGGCGCGCTCGCTGAGGAGACTGCCGTTGGGAAGAGTGAGCTGATTGCCGACTTGCGTCGAGCGGTAGAGTTCGCTGGGCGTGGGCGCGCGGAAAGCGCGAAAACCGGAGGCCGTGAGCGCCCAATGCGGCGACAGCTTGCGCGAGATGCCGAGGCGCGGGTCATAGATGCGCTCATCGCGCTGCGGCGGCTGAGCGGCGGTCGGCGTCCAGGTTGATCCATTCCATTGCGTTTCGTGGCCATCGTAATTCTGGAACCAGTCCATGCGAGCGGAGGCGACGATGGTCCACGCTTTGTGCTCCCACATGGCCTCGGCGTAGCCGGCCGAGTCGCGCTGATGGTCGGCAAGATTGGTGAGCGCGGCGGCGCCGGTGTACGCCTGCTCGCGATCCCAGACGCGGACGTCGTGCGCGTCTGCTCCCACAACGAACAACAACCCCGCGCCGATTGGCTGGCTCCAATGCAGGGCGCCGCCGAGCTCGTTATCGGGGACGTAGGAGAATTTGGTCAGCGTCTCGCCATTGCGCAACGTATTCGGGTTCGAAATGCTCGAAAAGGTCTGGCGATAGCGCTCGTCCGATCCATAGAGGCGAAGAACGAGCGTGGCATTGCGCGCATTTTGCCAATCTGCGCCTGTCGAGTAGCGGATGAGCCGCGTGGCGTTTCTCTGGTAGGGAGTTCCGTTGTGGCGCGACTCGTCAAAGCCGGTACTGCGTACGAAGAGCTTGAGGTTGCCGAATTCACGGCCGGCAAGTACGAGGGCATTCTGGCTGTGAACGTTGCTTGCAATGTCGACCGGGCCGCGCTGGGATGAGGCTTCCTGAATGTAGCCATCGGTACCAATGAGGCCGCCGGCGGCGAGAAGACTCCATGGACCATGATGAGCCGTCGCCAGCAGGCTGTTGTCGTAGACGCCTTCGCCACCGAAGGTACTCCGCACCTCCAAGCCTTTGGACGAGGGTCGTGCCGGGACAATGTTGATCACGCCGCCGATGGCGCTCGATCCGTAGAGGTCGCTCGCGCCGCCGCGGACGAGTTCGACGTCTTTGATGGAAAGCTCAGGCTGCTCCTGCCAGTGAATCCATCCGCCGAGCGGGTCGTTGAGCGGGACATCGTCTTCGGTCACGAGCGTGCGGCTCGCCGAGGTGGAACCGAGAGCGCGGAGGCTAATTCCCTGTGACGTGGGGTTGGCCACGAGCGAGCTCGAGCGGCGAAAGAGCTCGACGCCGGGAAGCTGGCGCAACTGGTCATCGAAGGTGACGCCGGCGGTAGAGCGGAGGGATTGCTGAGTGAGTATGCGCGTGGTGACCGGGCTTTCTAAAACGCCAAGCGGGGCGCGATAAGCGGTGACGGTGACCTGCTCGGTATTCGTGACCGGCTCAGGTTTAGCGTCCGGGGCTGGTTGGGCAGGCTGGGACAGTGGCAGCGGTTGTGGCGGGGATTGGGCCTCGAGGCCCGGTAGGAACGAGACGACCGCTAGCAGCGCCTGAAAGACCCGTTTTTGATTGAACGGTCGCATGGGTTGCACGGTTGGGAGTGGGGGGAAAGGCCCTTTAACCATTGTGATGCAGCCGAACGGAATTCGCGACCGAAATTGCAAAGGCGAGCGGTGTTATATTCCGTTTCAGCCGGGAAGCGAGTGATTGAGGGAATGGAAGACGCGCAGCGATCGGGGAGGGATGCGAGGTGAGTTCGCGAAAGTATCCCGCGAAAGGCGCGCAGGTAAAACGCAAGGAAGACGGCTTGACGGGACAGGTGTATGTGAGCAGCCCGACGACCGACCTGGTGGCGGTGCGCTGGGGGAAAAAAGATGAAACGGGCACGCTGCTCTACGACATCGATCAATTTGCGCGCGAATGGGACCTGGCGCGAACGAAGAGCGCGAAGTGGCAGATTGCCGCGGCATCGATTGCGATGATTGCCGTGTGCGGGATTGGGTTGCACATCGGGCTGAGAGCATGGGATGCCTGGCGCGCGAGCAGCGCGGCGGCTGCGGCACGGCAACATGCGGACGCCAGTGCAAGAACGTTGGACGACGAAGGCGCGCAGGCAGAGCGAGCATGCTCGAGGGGCGCAGACGAATATCTTCAGTCGATTGCCAGCGATCGATTCAGATGGGCATACGGCGCCACGCCGGATGAGCGGTTCAGCGACCAGGTCGCGGTGCATGTGGCGCCGGGAATTACGACGAGCGTATCGGACAAGCTGCTGTTGGAGGACTCGAGCGGTGTGTTCAAGCGCGTTGAACTGGTTTGCAGCTTCGACAGCGAGAACAACAAGGTCCTGCGCTATTGGATCGCGGAAGGCGACGAGTAGCGGAAAGACAGCGGAGCTTGCGGAGTGAGTGGGATCAGGGCTGAGGAAGCGCGGGGCGCACGCTCGGCGCGGTTGTGACGCGCACAGCCGACTGCGGCGCATCTCCAGCGAGCGCAGCGTGCACTTGCTTGGACGCGGTTGCGACAGGCGTTGCCGAAGCCTGTTGCGGAGCGGCCGGAGGCTTGCCCGGACTCGTGGAGGACGGCTGGAGATTCGCCTGTGGCGCCGTCACGACAGGTTGTGCGGCCGCTCCGGGCATGGGGACGGCGGAGCTGCCCTGGAACGACTTCTGACTTGAGCCCGAAGACGCCGATTGCATCGGAACGGATGCCGCGGGCCTCGCAGTGATTGGCGAGGGCTTGGGAACGGAGGCGGCCTGGATCGTCCTGGGAGCAGCCGCGGGTGAAGAGATCGGAATGGCGGAATCGGCCGGAACAGTAGATTCGGTCGCGCCGGGATCGTCAGAATCCGATGGCGGCGGGGCCGACAGGTCCGTGGTCTGGTCAGCGCCGGTTGCATGAGACGGCGGCGACAAAACTTCAGTGATGCGGACAACGCCAACGAAACTGATGACGAGGATGATCGCTGCCGCGGGAACCCAGATCATTACATTGCCTGCCGTTGCCGCAGCAAAGCTCACGAGCCGCAACCGGGTCCGCTCCCAGAATCTGGGCATCGCGGGCTCGGCCGCCGGCTTTTTTCGTTCTGCCGGAGCGGGATTGCCGGATTCCGGCGCCAGGCGAAGGCCGCCGAATTCCCTTCTCTTGCGAGGCTGCTCTTGAGCTTCACCCACGGCGGCGGGAACCTCGACCGGGGCCGCGGTGCGCGCATTCGAATGCGGAACCAACTGAAGCGTGGTGATGACTTTGGCCACCATGGCAGCGTCAACCTGCCTGGACTTGAGCTTGGAGCACAGCAGGAGCGCGTTAAAGCAAAGGTTGTTGATGGTGCGGGGAGTGCCCTGGCTGGCTTCCGCTATCAACTTGATGGCATCTTCAGCAAAGAGCGACTGGCCGAGATAGCCCGCCATCTTTACTCGGTAGTCGATGTAGCCGGCGATCTCATCGGCCGAAAGCGGCTCAATGTGGCAGACCGTGGAGATGCGCTGGCGAAGCTGGATGAGAGAAGACTGGAGCAACTTGTCGGATAGCTGCGGCTGGCCGGAGAGGACGACCTGAATGAGCTTGCCGCGCGAGTTTTCAAAGTTGGTGAGGAGGCGAACGCGCTCCAGCACAGCTTCGGAAAGGTTCTGGGCCTCGTCAATGACGATGACGAACTTGCGGCCGGCCATGTTTTCTTTGATGAGGGCTTCGCTGAGCTGCTCGTGCATTTCAGCGCTGCCCTGCGCAGGCGTGATGCCGAGATCGCGCAGGACGTAGGCGACAAATTCGCGCGGCTCGCACGTGGCATCGAGGTCAAAGAGAAACACGACGCGGGAGGATTCGCGAACGTCTTCGAGGAAACGGAACAGCAGCGTTGTCTTCCCCATTCCGGGGGGCGCAATCATGGCCGTGAAACCACGGTTGCTTTTGAAGCCGTCTTCAAGCGCTTCAAGCGCCTGCTGATGGGTGCGGCTGAGAAACAAGCATCGCGGATCGGGGCTGAACCCGAACGGTTCTTCTTTGAATCCGAAATATTGAGACAACATGATGCAAACCTCCAACCTGCAGCGGTGCAGCGGCACCGGTACACCGCGAGCCAGGGCGCTCGAGCGGAACCGAAAGGATGGACTCATCTTAATTGGAATTGCACCGCTCCTCATGGACTCAGAACCAATACGGTTAATGTCTTCGAGGAGCCTTGAGGCAGTTTGCGTCCGGAGGGCGGAGCGAAGCTTTCAGCTTTCAGCCATCGGCCGTTAGCTTGGCGCTTTGGGATGCGATGGTCCAGTGGGGGCTCGCGACGGGGAGGACGGCACTCGGATCGGTGCTCGAGTGGAGATTGGCGAGAAGTTCGGCAGGAGTGAGGCCAGGGGGAGGAATGCGTAGGCCGCGCGCGATTTCTGCCAGAGGGGCGAGGACGAATGCACGCTCCGCAAGGCGGGGATGAGGAATCTCGAGGCCGGGCTCGGTGAGCATGAGACCGCCATAGAGGAGGATGTCGAGGTCGAGAGTGCGCGGGCCGTTGGGGACGGAGGCGGAACGATCGCGTCCGAAGAATCGCTCAATGGAGAGAAGAGCATCAAGGAGTGGGTGCGGCGCGAGATCGGTTTCAAGAGCGACGACGGCGTTCAGGAAGCGAGGCTGATCGGCGAGGCCAACGGGCTCGGTGGAATAGAGAGAGGAACACGCGACGATGTGGCCGAGAGAGCGAATGTGCTCGAGAGCTGCGGCGAGCGTGGCATCGGGCGGGCCGGCGGGGCTGGGAAGGTTGGCGCCGAGGGCGATGTGGGCGAGGGGCATGCTCTTCTAAGGGTAGCGGAGGTAGCGACGTTTGCAGAGCTGGCCACCCACCCTTTCCGTCGCGCCAAAGCGCGCCAGAAAGGATGGGGCAACCCGGCCAAATTGCCAGACGCTTAATCTGGTAGCATCGGTGTTCGGAGAAACGCTTATGGACACGTTGAATGGCGCGGGACTTGGAGCCCGGCGCAATGAAGATATCGCGCTGGACCTGTTGAAGTTTGTTGCGGGAACAACGGGAGTGGG
>Ga0265342_10002101_pt1 | contig 17587 bp, 19 predicted proteins | sample 4CB327metaG_FD_203125 | JGI IMG/M metagenome (GOLD analysis project Ga0265342, IMG submission 203125) | Rhizosphere microbial communities from Carex aquatilis grown in University of Washington, Seatle, WA, United States - 4-CB3-27 metaG | ecosystem: Host-associated > Plants > Roots >...
AGCATCACGACTACCACCTCGTCGATCCGAGCCCGTGGCCGGTCGTCGGCTCGATTTCGGCTTTCATCATGGCCGTGGGCGCCATCACCTGGATGCACCACATGACGGGTGCGGCGCCGATCATCTTCTTTGTCGGCTTGCTCGGCGTGCTCTACACCATGGCAAGCTGGTGGATGGATGTGATCCGCGAGGCCCAGTACAAGGGCGATCACACCCGCGTCGTGCAGATCAGCCACCGCTATGGCATGATCCTGTTCATCGCTTCCGAGGTGATGTTCTTCGTCGCCTGGTTCTGGGCCTTCTTTAACTCGGCGCTGTTCCCGGCGGATGCGGTTCACGCCGCGCGCGATGCAATTTTCGGGTGTGGCGCCGGCACCCAGATGGGCGCATGCGCGGTTCCCGGCACCTGGCCGCCGAAGGGTATCGAGGCGTTCGATCCCTGGCATCTGCCGCTGCTCAACACGCTGCTGCTGTTGACCTCGGGCACCGCGGTGACCTGGGCTCACCATGCGCTGCTGGAAGGCGACCGCAAGGGTTTGAAGTACGGCCTGTGGTTGACGGTTGTGCTCGGCGCCCTGTTCACCTGCGTGCAGGCCTATGAGTACAGCCACGCGCTGTTCGGCTTCTCGGGCAACGTCTACGGCGCGACCTTCTTCATGGCGACCGGCTTCCACGGTTTCCACGTGCTGGTCGGCACCATCTTCCTGATTGTCTGTCTGGCGCGCGCCTATGCCGGTCATTTCACGCCAACCCAGCACCTCGGCTTCGAATTCGCGGCCTGGTACTGGCATTTCGTCGACGTGGTGTGGCTGTTCCTGTTCGCCTGCATCTACGTTTGGGGCACTGGCGGCGGCCGCCTCGTCGGCGCTGAGTAGGTTTGCCGTTATCATCTTTGCGAAAGGGCGGCCTTTCAGGCTGCCCTTTTTGTTGAAGTAGCCCGTCCATGGTAGATTGCGCAGCATGAATCCCTCCGACGGCGCCCGATCAGACAAGCCATCCCTGCCCGAAAGCGTCGCGCGCGGGCTTGCCTGCAAGTGTCCGCGCTGTGGCAAAGGCAAACTGTTCTCCGGCTTTCTCACGCTGCGGCCGGGTTGCGAGGCCTGCGGGCTCGATTACACCTTCATCGACACCGGCGATGGTCCCGCCATTTTCATCATCATGCTGGCGGGTGCGATTGTGGTGGGTTGCGCGCTGGTTGTGGAGGTGAAGTATCAACCGCCGTTCTGGCTGCATGCCGTGCTGTGGCTGCCGCTGATTCTGGCGACCACGCTGCTGCCGTTGCGATCGATGAAGGCGCTTTTGATCGCGCTGCAATTCCATCACAAGGCAGCACCCGGCCGTTTAATCGACCGCGAGCCGAAATGACGGCGACGGTGGAGCCGCGACGCTTCGGCTTCGGTCTGTTTACGTTGGCGATGGTTGCGGCCTTTATCGGCCTCGGCATCTGGCAGCTTGAGCGCCGCGTCGCAAAGCATGCCCTGATCGCAGCCCTCACCGAACGGCTGGCTGCAGAACCGGTATTATTGCCACCGGCTTCGGCGTGGGACTCACTCACCGCGGAGAAAGACGAGTTCCGCCGCGTCCGTTTCAAGGCAGTCTTCGCGGGGCCGGATGCCATGGTTTATAGCGCCGGCTCGGCCGTCCGTGAGGATATCTCGGGGCCCGGCACCTGGGCTTTCGTACCGGCACGGCTTCCAGGTGGCGAGATCGTCGCCATCAACGCCGGCTTCGTGCAGAACACGATGCAGGACCGCGCCGAGCAGGATCGTGTGGTCGCACGCCTTGTCACGGGTTCGCCGATCGAACTCACCGGCTATGTCCGTTTTCCGGAACGCGCGGGCTGGCTGACGCCGGCTGCAAACGCCGCAAAGCGGCTGTGGTTTGTCCGCGATCATCTCGACATGGCGCACGACCTCGGCTGGGGCGAGGTCGCGCCGTTCTACATCGACCTCGAACAGCCGGCGCCATCGAGCGGCATTCCGAAGCCGGGACCGCTTCAGGTGCAGTTGAAGGACGATCACCTGCAATACGCCATCACCTGGTTTGCGCTGGCTGGCGCGGTGGTGATCGCGTTTGTCGTCTGGTGGCGCGGAAGGCGTTCCCGCGCCGAGTGAGAGCAGCGGCCTGTTTCGGTCGGTTCATCAGGACAATTGCCGGTTCTCGCGGCCGACGATCGCCAGTTGTTCGGTTTGAACGGTCTCGAGTCGTGCCATCATCAGGATTCCGGCCACAAACGTCAGTCCGAGGTCTTCAGCCTGTTCGATGGCGTCGTCAATTTTCTCGACCAGTACTCTCGCTTTGGGGTCCCGCAACATGAAATCTCCTTTGCTTGTCATCGCGCCTGTGGCGCCTCAAATCGTGTTCCAAAATCCTGAGCTTGTTCACGAACGTCGCGACGTCGAGTCACGCAGCCGGAACCAGCGCGCGGATCGCGGGCCGTTCGATGACGGGAAGCCCTTGCCAGACCAGCATCGCCCCCGGCACCGACCGGCGCAGGCAGATTTTGGTCCAAGCCTGTTCGTTGACGTCGACTATCACGGCGAGCGTCGACATCTGGTCGATATCGATGGGCAGTCCGAGCGGGCGAGCAACCCACCCCTGATCGAGCAGGCGTGGCAGCCACCAACTCTCGAGCACGATCGTGAAGGCCGAAAGCCCGACCGAAAGACCATACTCCATGGCGGCAGCCTGAATCACGGCCTCGGCACGCGGTCCGGCGTGTTCACCGCGCCGGTTTCTCACGACAAAAATGCGCGATAATTCGTAGATGTCGGGGCGGCGAACGGGTCCGTCCAGCGAGAGCTTCGGAAACAGCTCGCTCAGCAGCGTCGGCCCGGTCGTCGGCACCAGCCGCATGCCGGCAATGATGGAGCGGCCTTCCAGGCCGAGCAGGTAGACGGTTTCGTCCGTGTCGAACTGGTCTATCTCGCGCTTGTCAGGTCGATCAAGCACGCTCCATTCGCGCTCGACGACGTAAATCTGGTGACGAAGACGAAAATAGTCCTCAAGAATATCTGAATATAGATGTCTGTTGTCGCGGCGAATGACATGGACGTCCATTGGACTCTCCCAGGCGGCGCGCGCGATCTGCGCGTGTCGGGAGAGTGGGTTTTTCGCCGGTCAACCGGCTACTGTCCGAAAGGACAGGTCAGAGCTGAAGGAAAGGTCAGAGCTTGATCAGCCCGCGGGCCAACGCCTTGGCCACGGCCGAGGTTCGGTTGACGGCGTTGAGCTTGCGCGAAGCCTCGACCAGATGGAACTTCACCGTACGTTCGGAGATCCTCAGGATCACCGAAATCTCCCACGACGTCTTGCCACAGGCCGCCCAGCGCAGAACTTCGCGTTCGCGGACAGTCAACAAATCGCGTTTTTCTTCCGGCGCGCGGGAGAGCGAGCGAATGCGGTTGTGGGCATAGACCCCGATCAGCTGCAAGGCGCTTTTGGCGAGCGGGTCGAGGTGCAGATGCTCGGTGGCGAGGCTGATCACCGCGCCGCCGCCGTCGTAATGCATCGGAATGCAATAGCCGGCGCGTAGCTGGAACTCGGTGGCCCGCATCATCACGAGATGCGCGGCCGGATCGTCTTCCTTGTCGTAACTGGCGTCAGACCATTCGAACGGCTGCACGGTCGAAGCGCCGAAACGAGGCACGGGATCCAGCGCGCTGAAGTTTTCACGCGTATAGAGCTCGAACCATTCCGCGGGCCAGCCGTTCGCCACGGTCAGTTCCGGAAGCGCGGTTCCGGGCGCAGGAAGGCCGGCCATGATATAGGCGTGAAATCCGCATGCCTTGATTTCGGATTCGAACAGCTTGACGACGCCGGGCACGTTGAGCCGCTCGACCGCATCCACAAAGTCGAGTGCTCGCCTCCCCCATTGCCGGGCTGCGTCCACGATCGTGTCCTCTTGAATCCCCCTAAGAGATTGCAACCTCACCGTGCTTGCGTCAATTGAGTTAGTCTGTCGCGCGTCCTGCTGTAACCTGTGCCTTCTTGGCCTGCTGCGCAAAGAATTGATGGTACCGATTTGGACCGGCTCGGCTCGCGGGCTAAAGGGAACGGCGAGCCGAAAGTGGGCCCTCCTGCCCGGTCCTGTGGAGGCTCTCGGCTCGCATGGCGGAACGCCTTCAAGAAGCGGTTTTCAGTTCCTGCCAAAACGCTTATGGTGACGCCGCTTTGCTCCCAGTAGGGTAGTTTTACTTATAAGTATCAAAGGTTTGATGGAGAGTCGGACCTTTGGAGGGTGGCTTGACGCGATACATTTCGACGCGGGGGGAGGCTCCCGCCCTGGGCTTTTGCGACGTGATGCTGACCGGGCTTGCCCGTGACGGCGGCCTTTACGTGCCCGAAATCTGGCCGCAGCTTTCCCCCGAGGTCATCGCCGGGTTTTTCGGGCGGCCCTATTGGGAAGTCGCCGTCGATGTCATTCGTCCCTTCGTCGGCGACGAGATTTCAGATGCCGATCTTGGCCGCATGGCGAATGAGGCCTACGCGACGTTTCGTCACCCCGCGGTGGTGCCGCTCCATCAGACCGGGCCCAATCAGTTCCTGCTCGAGCTGTTTCATGGCCCGACGCTGGCGTTCAAGGACGTCGCGATGCAGTTGCTGTCGCGGCTGATGGACCATGTGCTGGCGAAGCGGGCCCAACGCACCACGATTGTCGTGGCGACCTCGGGTGATACCGGCGGCGCTGCGGTCGACGCCTTTGCCGGTCGCGACAATGTCGATCTCATCGTTCTGTTTCCACACGGCCGCATCTCGGACGTGCAGCGGCGAATGATGACGACGACCGGCGCCAGCAACGTTCACGCGCTTGCGATCGAGGGCACCTTCGATGACTGTCAGGCGATCGTGAAGGAATTGTTCAACGATCACGCCTTTCGCGATGCAGTAGCACTGTCGGGGGTCAATTCCATCAACTGGGCGCGCATCGTTGCGCAGGTGGTCTACTACTTCACCTCGGCCGTCGCGCTTGGTGCGCCGGCGCGCAGCGTGGACTTCACCGTACCGACGGGTAACTTCGGCGACATTTTTGCGGGCTTCGTCGCCAAGCGCATGGGGCTGCCGGTCCGCTGGCTGCGCATTGCCTCGAACATCAACGACATTCTGCCGCGTACCCTCAAGACCGGGATCTATGAAACCCGCGAAGTCCACGCCTCGACGTCGCCGTCGATGGACATTCAGGTGTCCTCGAATTTCGAGCGCTTGCTGTTCGAAGCCAGCGGCCGTGATGCCGCGATGGTGCGCCGCTTGATGGCTTCGTTGAAGCAGTCCGGACGTTTCGTGCTTCCGGCCGCGGTTTTGGCTGCGGTGCGCAGCGAGTTTGAGGCCGGCCGCGCCGATGAAACCGAGACCAGCGCCGTCATCCGTACCGCCTGGCGCGAAGCGGGCGATCTGGTCGACCCGCATACCGCAGTGGCGCTGGCGGTTGCCGACCGCGATACGCCGGATTCGAAAGTACCCAACATCGTGCTGTCGACTGCGCATGCCGCCAAGTTTCCCGATGCGGTCGAGGCGGCCTGCGGGGTCCGGCCGGAACTGCCGTTATGGCTGGAGGGTTTGATGACAAGGCCCGAGCGCGTCCAGGTCATGAAAAACGACACAGTTGAAGTCGCCCGATTTGTCCGTTCGGTCAGTCGCGCCGCCAAGGAAGGAACTGCCGGATGAGCGTTGAAGTCACGAAATTGCCCTCTGGCCTGACCGTCATCACCGATACCATGCCGCATCTTCAGACCGCTGCGCTCGGCATATGGGCAGGCGTCGGCGGCCGGGACGAAAAGGCCAACGAGCACGGCATATCGCACTTGCTCGAACACATGGCGTTCAAGGGGACGACGCGGCGTACCTCGCGCGAGATCGTCGAGGAGATCGAGGCCGTCGGCGGCGATCTCAACGCCGGCACCTCGACCGAAACCACCGCCTATTATGCGCGCGTTATGAAGGCCGACGTGCCGCTGGCGCTCGACGTGCTGTCCGACATTCTCACCAATCCTTCCTTCGTGCCCGACGAGCTCGAGCGCGAAAAGAGCGTCATTGTGCAGGAGATCGGCGCGGCGCAGGATACGCCAGACGACGTCGTGTTCGAACACCTCAACGAGCTGTGCTTTCCAGATCAGCCGATGGGACGATCGCTGCTCGGAACGGCCAAGACGCTGAAGACCTTCAACCGCGACATGCTGCGCGGCTATCTCTCGACGCATTATCGCGGTCCCGACATGGTGGTTGCGGCGGCTGGTGCCGTCGATCACAAGCGGGTGGTTGACGACGTAACGCAGCGGTTCTCGGGTTTCGACGGCGCGCCGGCGCCAAAGCCGCAGCCGGCCATGTTCGGCAAGGGAGGCTCGCGCGTCGTGCATCGCGAGCTCGAGCAGGCGCATCTGACGCTGGCGCTCGAGGGCGTTCCGCAAACCGACCTGTCGCTGTTCTCGCTCCAGGTGTTCACCAATATTCTCGGTGGCGGGATGTCGTCGCGACTGTTTCAGGAGGTGCGTGAGAAGCGCGGCCTCTGCTATTCGGTTTACGCGTTCCACGCCCCTTATATCGATACCGGATTTTTCGGCCTCTATACCGGCACCGATCCCGCCGACGCGCCGGAGATGATGGAAGTCATCGTCGACGTCATCAACGATGCCGTCGAGACCCTGACCGAAGCCGAGGTTGCTCGCGCCAGGGCGCAGATGAAGGCCGGACTTCTGATGGCTTTGGAAAGCTGCAGCTCGCGCGCCGAGCAGCTCGCACGCCATATCCTCGCCTACGGACGGCCTCTGACCACGGAAGAACTGGTGGCGCGGATCGATTCCGTCAGTGTCGAATCGACACGAAACGCGGCGCGCGCGCTGTTGTCCCGCAGCCGGCCTGCCGTGGTTGCTCTCGGCAGCGGAAGGGGACTAGACACGGCGGTCGCTTTTGCGGAAGGATTGACCAGATCGAAGGCGAAGAGCCTTCACTAGTGTCCCGATACCGAAGTTCGTAGCCTTTTTCGGAGCCACGTTTCGAACTTCGGAATCGAAAGGACACTAGCGAGACAATTGATCTAGTGTGGCTTTGGTTCAGAAGTCCGCATGGCGAGTTCGCGGCAAGAATGATGCGGACTTCTGGTCCGCCACACTAGTGGAGCGGATTTGACATTCGCGACCAGCCTGGTCGCAAACTCGCCAAGCGAATGTCAAATCCGGAGCTCCACTGGAAAACAAACATTTGCAAGTGGTCCCAGTCTAACTTTCGCAAAAAGTGCTGCTTACACGGGATGCGAATGTTACAAGAGGATCACTTGAAGGCCGTTACACGACGGTGAGAACATGAGCCTGATCCAATCGTGATTCCTGTTTGAGGCAGCGGGGGAGTTTCACATATGGCCCTGTTTCGATTGCCGTCGAGCGGACCGGCCGCGCTTATTCCGCGTGGTCATGGGCTCTTGTTGCGTGCGCCGCAGATGTCGGATTTTCTGCAATGGGCCCATTTGCGCGAAATTAGCCGCGGCTATCTGACGCCGTGGGAGCCGATCTGGCCGTCCGACGATTTGACGCGATCCGGCTTCCGGCGGCGGCTGCGCCGTTATGCCGAAGATATTGCTGCCGACCGGTCATATCCCTTCATCGTTTTCCGCGAGGCCGATGGCGTGATGGTCGGCGGGATCACGCTTGCAAATGTGCGCCGCGGCATCGTCCAGGCCGGGACGATCGGATATTGGGTCGGACAGCCTCATGCGCATCGCGGTTACATGACGACGGCGCTCCGGGTGCTGTTGCCGTCGCTGTTCGGCGAACTCAATTTGCACCGGATTGAGGCTGCCTGTATCCCCACCAACGCGCCGTCGATCAGGGTCCTGGAAAAGTGCGGCTTTACCCGCGAGGGCCTGGCGCGGCGCTACCTCTGTATCAACGGCGTCTGGCAGGACCACCTGCTGTTCGGCCTGCTGCATGAGGATTTCCGCGGCTGACCTCGTTTGTTTCCAAATGCGGCGACTAACCTTGTTTCCAAATTGTGACAGGTGCCTTGGGTTTGCCGCCATTGCCCTGTTATAAGCACCGCGCATATGCCTCGCCGAAAGCGGCAAGCTCGACGGCGGCGATCTTGTTGGGGACCTTTAGCTAATGCGGCACAGTCGGATCGGGCAGGCGAGCGTGGCCGGAATGGCGCGCCACAAGCGCACCGCGCTGGCGCTGGCAATTTCCGCCGTTGCCTTGCTGTCCGGCTGCGGCGGCACCACCATCAATAATCCGTTCAGCACCGCGCCGCCTCCGCAGGAAGATCTCCCGACCCTCGGCGATAGATTCGATCAGCTGTTTGGCGGCCGCGGCAAGGTTTCCGAAACGGCGACCGACGGCACCGAGGTCGATTGCCCGGTCGTGAAAATTCGCGCCGGCGCGTCCACTTATGGGGTGGCGCCGCCCGGCAAGCAGCCTGTTGCCAGCGAGTTGAACTATCAGGCGACGATCACGCGGACGGCACGCGACTGCCGTCGCACCACCGGCGGCCAGATTGCCGCACGCATCGGCGTCCAGGGCAGGGTCATCGCCGGTCCCGCCGGTGCACCGGCCTCTGTCGAAGTCCCGCTTCGTGTCGCGGTCGTGCAGTCCGGGGTCAATGAGAGGGTGCTCATGACCAAGGTGTACCGAACCACGGTAGCAATGACCGAGGGCGGTGGCGCGTTCAGCGTGGTGGGTGAAGACCTGGTGTTCAATATGCCCCAGACCCTGACCAGCGATTCCTACGTGTTCTATGTCGGCTTCGATCCGCAAGCGGTCACGCCGGCGGCGCCGTCGCGGCGGAGATAAACAGATCGATTTTCAAATGAAAAAGCCGGCGCGATGATCTCGCGCCGGCTTTTTTCTTCGATCGGGTTCGTCAGTTCAGCTTTTCACGAACTTCGGTGATGCCCTTGGCGAGCAGGTCGTCGGCGACCGGCCCCTTCACCGTCTGCGAAAGGACAGTGGAGGCAGCCGTCACCGCGGCATTGGCAGCGGCGGCGCGCACGTCCGCCAGCGCCTGGGCCTCGGCGAGTGCGATCTTGCTCTCGGCGGTCTTGGTGCGCCGGGCGACAAAATCTTCCATCTTGGCCTTGGCCTCGGAGGCAACGCGTTCAGCGTCGACTTTCGCGGCGGCGATGATGTCCTGGGCCTCGCGTTCGGCGCTGGCGCGACGGGCCTTGTATTCCTCGAGCAGGCTGGCTGCTTCCTGCTTGATACGACGGGCATCGTCGAGCTCGGCCTTGATGCGCGCGCTGCGATGATCGAGCGCGGTCAGCACCGTGCGGTGAACGCCGATATAGGCGAACACACCCATCAGGATGACGAAACCGACTGCGACCCAGAATTCCGGTTCGGCGAACATGAAAAGTTTATCCCTTCAAGGACGCATCGACGGCTTTCCCGACCGACGCGCTGTCCGGCGCGATGCCGGCCAGGCGCTGGACGATGGCCGCTGCCGCATCGGTTGCGATGCCGCGCACGTTGCTCATGGCGGCTTCGCGGGTGGACGCGATGGTCTTTTCCGCATCCGCCAGCTTCTGCGAAAGCTTCTCTTCCAGCGTCTTGCGCTCCGCATCGGAAGCGGCGTTCAGCTTTTCGCGGGTTTCCGCACTGATCGCTTGCGCGCGGGAACGCGCGGCGGCCAGTTCGCTCTCATAGGCCTTGAGCGCACTGTCCGACTCGTCCTTCAGCTTTTGGGCTGCCGCGAGGTCGCCATCGATCGTGTCCTGACGCTTGTCGATCACGGCGCCGACACGCGGCAGCGCAATCTTCGAGACGATCAGATACAGCGCGGCGAACGCAATCGCCAGCGACACCAGCTGCGAGGCGAAGGTGTCTTTCTGGAATGGCGGGAACGGCGCCTTGTGGCCGCCGTCGGCCTCGGTATGAGCGGTGGCGCCCTTCGGCTCGCCATGACTTTCAGCCATGGGCTTCTCCTGTTCGGCTAACCGATATTCGACGCCTGCCTCTTAGGCGAGGCAGGGTCTGCGGTGGATCAGAGCGCGAAGAGCAAGAGCAGCGCGATCAGCAGCGAGAAGATGCCGAGCGCTTCGGTCACGGCGAAACCGAAAATCAGGTTGCCGAACTGGCCCTGGGCGGCCGACGGATTGCGCACCGCTGCGGCGAGGTAGTTGCCGAAGATGATGCCCACGCCAGCGCCGGCGCCACCCATGCCAATGCAGGCAATACCAGCACCAATGTACTTCGCGGCAATCGGATCCATGAAACGAACTCCTTCTTGAGGTTTGGTTGAGGGGCCTTTTCTAGTGGCCCGGATGGATAGCATCGTTGATGTAGATGCAGGTGAGGATGGTGAAGACGTAGGCCTGCAGGAAGGCCACCAGAAGCTCAAGCGCGGTCAGCGCGATGACCATGCCGAGCGGCAAGACGGCGCCGAAGTAGCCGACAATGCCGATGCCGGCCAGCAACGGAATAAAGCTTGCAAACACGGCGAGCGCAATGTGGCCCGCCAGCATATTGGCGAACAGACGCACCGAATGCGAGATCGGCCGCAGGAAGAACGAGAAGATCTCGATGAAAACGACCAGCGGCAGGATGAAGATCGGAATGCCTGACGGTACGAACAGCTTGAGGAATTTCAGGCCGTTCTTGTAGAAGCCGTAGATCAGCACGGTGAAGAACACCAGAAACGCCAGCGCCGCGGTGACGATGATGTGGCTTGCGATCGTGAAGTTGTAGGGAATGACGCCGATGATGTTGGAGACGGCGATCAGCATGAAGAGCGAGAAGATCAACGGAAAGAACTTCATTCCGTCCTTGCCGGCCGTCTGTCGAATGGTGTTGGCGACGAATTCGTAGGCGATCTCGGCGACCGATTGCAGGCGTCCCGGCACCAATTTCCGGCCCGAGCCGAGCATCAGCAACGAAATCAGCGCCACCGCTCCGAGCATGTAGGCGGAGGAGTTGGTAAAGGCGATCTCCTGATTGCCGATATGGCCAATCGTGAAGAGCTTCTCGATGTGGAATTGTTCGATCGGATCGACCATCCGCTTAGCAATCTCTGGCATTGCCGGTCACACCGGCGCTTCAAATCACGTCGTCGCCACTTCCTTAGCGGCCGGTCTTGCCCTGAGCAACACCTGCGGACCTGACCACGTTCACGACACCCGCCACGAAGCCGAGCAGCACGAACACGATGAGCCCGAAAGGGGACGTCGAGAGCAGACGGTCGAAACCCCAGCCCATCAGCCCTCCGACGATAACGCCGGCGATCAACTCCGATGAGAGGCGGAAACCGAGCGCCATCGCAGATGCGCGGGCGCTGCCGTCTCCACTTCCAGCTCCGGATTGATCAGTTCTGATGTTTCGGCTGTCCCGAAGATCGGACAACCGGTGCTCCAGACTTCCGAGCCTTGCGGAAAGTGCGGCCTCGTCAGGAGACGACTTGTTTTCTTCTTCGCGGTCATTCGTGCCTTGCGCCATGTTTGCTAAGACCCGAAACGATTGCAGAGAATGAAAACGACGCCCGTCACCCCTCAAAAGCCGCGCGGACCATACTGACCGCGCCAAATCAAGTCAAGATTACGTCACAGCGATCTATGTAATTGATATTACTTTGATATTTGTTCAGTTCCCAACTGGGCGAATCGCCTGATCGCCGCACTGCAATAGCTGGCCGCGATATCGCCGGAAAATCTGCGTTTGAACTGGCTTGCATCCCGATTTTGGGTCTGTTGGGATGACCCACGATTCCAAAATGTTTGCCAGAGAACTGCATGCCGCGCCAAATCGACTATTACTTTTCGATTTCCTCTCCTTGGGCTTATATCGGGCACAAATTGTTCCGCGATGTCGTCGCGACCTACGGCGTTGCCGTCAATCACAAGCCGGTTGTCCTGGTCGATTTATTTTCGGAAACCGGCGGTTTGCCGTTGATCAAGCGTCATCCGGTCCGGCAGCGTTACCGGATGCTCGAATTGCAGCGCTGGCGCGACAAGCGCGGCCTGGATTTCCATTTCCAGCCGAAATACGCGCCCCTCAATGCACGGCTTGCCGATGGTCTGGTGGTCGCGGCGCTCGAGGCCGGTCACGATCCCGATCCTTTCCTGCGCCGGGCCTTTGCCGGGGTGTGGGAGCAAGAGCTCAATCTGGCGGATGTCGAGACGCTGGTTCGGCTGGCTGATGATAGTGGCCTGCCGGGCAGGGCGCTGGTCGAGCGCTCCGCGAGCGATGAGATCAGCCAGAAATACGAGCAGAACCGTCAGGAGGCCCTGGCGGCCGACGTGTTCGGCTCGCCGGCCTATGTACTGGACGGCGAGGTATTCTGGGGACAAGACCGGATCGAATTGCTGGTGGACGCATTGAAATCAGGCCGTGCGCCCTATCGTTCGCAAATTTGAGGGTTAGGTAGGGATAGACAGCGGTAAGACCCTGGCGGCCTTCGAGGCGGAGCATCCCATGACCAGAGCGACATTCCTGACATCAGCCGTTGTCTTCGTGTCGGTCCTGGCTGGTGCGAACGCCGTCGCTCAATCGGCACCGGACAGTGAAAACGGCCGTTATACGCTGTCGCCGATTACTGACGGCGTGATCCGCCTGGACACCCGGACCGGTGCGGTCTCGACCTGCAACAATGCCGGCGCCGGTTGGGCCTGCTATGTCGTGCCTGACGAGCGTGCCGCCTACGATCAGGAAATCGGCCGGCTACAGGTGGAAAACGAAAAGTCCAAAACGGAAATTGAAAAACTGAAGGCCGAACTGGCATCTCGGCCACCGGTGGCCGAAGGCAAGACCGACGAGGCGCTGCCGAAGTCGGACTTGCAGAAGAAAGCCGAACCTAAGGTTGCCGAAAGCCCGCGCAAGATCGAAATCCCGCTGCCGAGCGAACACGACATGGATCGGGTGATGTCGTTCCTCGAGCAAGCCTGGCGGCGGCTGGTCGAAATGGCCAACCGGATGCAGAAAGACGTCGGCGGCAAGATCTGAAAGCGGTTCATGACCGTATTATCCTCGATCTCTCGCAACGCGCTTTCGGTGGTTTCCGCAAGCTCCGTCGCATCGTCCTTGTTGACGGTGCAGACGGTAGGCCGCGGTTTCGTCGATCTGACGGCCGAGGTTGCCAAGTTCGTGCGGGAGGCGAATGCTATCGAGGGACAGCTGACGCTGTTCATCCGTCACACCTCGGCTTCGCTGACGATCCAGGAGAATGCCGACCCTACGGTGTTGAGGGATTTGACAGTCGCGCTCGATCGTCTCGCGCCAGAGGATTTTGGCTGGAGCCACGACACCGAGGGGCCCGACGACATGCCGGCCCATGTCAAAACCATGCTCTCGGCAACCTCGCTGCAAGTGCCGGTCATGAAGGGCAAGCTGATGCTGGGCACGTGGCAGGCGATCTATCTGATCGAGCACCGGCGTCGTCCGCACGTCCGCGAAGTCGTCGTGCAGTTCGTCGGCAAGACCGGGTCCGGATAGCGGTGCGCAAAAAGCAAAACCGGCCGCGGATTGCTCTGCGGCCGGCTCTTGTCCCCCTCCGGGACTTTTGGATCAGTTGTTGCGGATGTCGACGTCCTTGGTTTCCGGCAGAAAGAAGAAGCCGACTACCGCAGTGATGGCCGCGAAGATGATCGGATACCAGAGACCCGCATAGATATCCCCGGTCGAGGCCACGATCGCGAACGCGGTTGCGGGCAGCAATCCGCCGAACCAGCCGTTGCCGATGTGGTAGGGCAATGACATCGAGGTATAGCGGATCTTGGTCGGGAACAGTTCGACCAGCATCGCCGCGATCGGCCCATACACCATGGTGACGAAAATCACCAAAATGAACAGCAGTCCGATCACTGCCGCAACCTGTGGACGGAAGATATCGAACGGATTCGACATCTTCACGATGGCCGCATCGCCGGCCTTGGGATAGCCCGCGGCAGCGATGGCTGCGGTGATAGCGGGGTTGGAGGTTTTGGCGTCGGTGTAGGGCACTTCCTTGCCGTTGAAGGTCACCTTCACCCCAGAGCCGGCCGGACCCGCCACGGTCGAATATTTTACCGACGACTGAGCAAGGAAGGCGCGGGCGGTGTCGCAAGGCGCCGTGAAGACGCGCGTGCCCACGGGGTTGAACAAATCGCCGCAACCGGCGGGATCGGCGATGACTTCAACCTTGGTCGCCTCGATGGCCTTTTCCAGCGCCGGGTTGGCGTTGGTCGAGATCATCCGGAAGATCGGGAAGAAGGTCAGTGCCGCAATCAGGCAGCCAGCCAGGATGATCGGCTTGCGGCCGATCCTGTCGGACAGCGCGCCGAACACGATGAAGAAGCCGGTGCCGAACACCAGCGACCAGGCGATCAGCAGGTTCGCGGTATAGCCGTCGACCTTCAGGATCGATTGCAGGAAGAACAATGCGTAGAACTGGCCTGTATACCAGACCACACCCTGGCCCATCGTGCCGCCGATCAGCGCGAGGATGACGATCTTGGCGTTGCTCCAGTTGGCAAAGGCCTCGGTCAACGGGGCCTTCGAGGACTTGCCCTCGTCCTTCATCCGCTGGAACACCGGCGATTCGTTCAAGCGCAGCCGGATCCAGACCGATACGCCCAACAGGGCCACGGATACCAGGAAGGGAATACGCCAGCCCCAGGCGGCGAAGTCGGCTTCTCCGATTGCGGTGCGCGTGAACAGGATCACCAGAAGCGACAGGAACAGGCCAAGCGTCGCGGTGGTCTGAATGAACGAGGTGTAGTAGCCGCGCTTGTTTTGCGGCGCATGCTCGGCCACATAGGTTGCGGCTCCGCCATATTCGCCTCCGAGAGCCAGGCCCTGGGCAAGACGCAGACCGATCAGAATGACCGGCGCGGCGAAGCCGATCGTTGCGGCGTTCGGCAAAAGGCCGACAATGAAGGTCGACAAACCCATGATCAAGATCGTGACCAAGAAGGTGTATTTGCGTCCGACGATGTCGCCGACGCGTCCGAACACGATGGCGCCGAAGGGGCGAACGAGGAAGCCCGCGGCAAAGGCCAAAAGTGCGAAGATATCGCGGGTCGCGGGCGGATAGGCCGAGAAGAACTGCGCGCCGATGATGCTGGCGAGCGATCCGTAAAGATAGAAATCATACCATTCGAAAACGGTACCGAGCGATGAAGCGAGAATGACGAAACGTTCGTCTTTTGTCATTCCGCCGCTACGGGCTTCGCCACCCGCTGCTGCTGCCATTGCCATCTGCGCGCACTCCCCGAAAATTCAGTTGCTGCCTTGGTCCTCGTGCGCCGGGCGAACCAGGCCAGAGGTTGTCCTGGAAGGTAACATCGCCGTGAAAGCTCGCCCAGTAAGACTTTCGGCTCGCTGGGGAAGGCGCATCTATAGGCAGACGGAAAGGGACTGGGCTTGCCGCGCCCGTCGTTGTCGACGACTATTGCGGCGCACAAGTTACAGAATTAACCGCTATTTCGCATGACGGCATCCGTAGTCTTGCGTGCGGTCACAGGCCGCAGGACAATCGAAAAGCAAAACGGCTACACCAGGATTGGCCGCCACCGTAACCCATTGCAAGCAATAGATGACTGCCACCCATCTCGTCATTGCCGATGACCATCCGCTGTTCCGCGACGCCTTGCGTCAGGCGGTGGCGAGCGTCGTCACGTCGGCGAAAATCGATGAAGCTGGCACCTTCGAGGAACTGACGGCGCTGCTCGACCAGGATTCCGATGTCGACCTGGTGCTGCTCGATCTCACGATGCCGGGGATCTCGGGCTTTTCCGGACTGATTTACCTGCGGGCGCAATTTCCGGCGATCCCGGTCGTGATCGTCTCGGCAAGCGACGATGGCGGAACCATCCGCCAGTCGCTGGACTTCGGCGCGTCCGGCTTCATCCCGAAGCGATTTGGCGTTGAAACGCTGCGCGATGCCATCATGAAGGTACTGGACGGCGACGTCTGGGTGCCGGCGGACACGGATCTGTCCTCGCAGACCGATCCGGAACTGGCGCGTTTGCGCGACCGCCTGGTAACGCTCACCCCGCAGCAGGTACGGGTGCTGATGATGCTGTCGGAAGGTCTGCTCAACAAGCAGATCGCCTACGAGCTTGGCGTGTCGGAAGCGACCATCAAGGCGCACGTCTCTGCGATCCTGCAAAAACTTGGTGTCGAAAGCCGAACACAGGCGGTGATTGCCGCCTCCAAGATCGCCGGCGGCCAGTGGCGCGCGCCGCAGCAGCCCTAGCTCTTACTCCGCAGCGACCATCTGCTGGGTACGCCATTGCCCAACCAGCGCGCGCAACGAAGCCGGTTTCACCGGCTTGTTCAGCACCGCGACATTCTCCTCGCGCGCGGCGGCGCGCACATGCGGGCTGCGGTCGGCGGTGATGAGGATGGCCGGGATCGTCTCGCCGAATTTCTTGCGGATATCGCGGATCGCGGCGAGCCCGTTGCCGCGATCGAGGTGATAGTCGACCAGAAGTCCGGTGACGCGCTTGTTGGCCGCTTCGATCGCCTCGATGGCGGATTCCGGATCGGCGACCGCAATGACCTCGGCGTCCCAGCCTTTCAATAGCGTCTTCATGCCGTCGAGGATCGCGGCATCGTTTTCGATGCAGGCAATCAAAGTGCCAGCCATCGGCGTCTTCGCCAAGGGGGTGGCGCTGGTGACTGCGGCGGTGTGGTTGATGGCCTTGGCCGTCGGCACCGTCACCGAGAACAGCGAGCCGCCGCTGGTGATGGAATTGATCGCGATGCCGTGACCGAGCACGCGGGCGAGCCGTTCGACGATCGATAATCCGAGCCCGAGGCCGCGCGCGATCCGCGCGCCTTGCTCCAGCCGGTGAAACTCCTTGAAGATTTCGCCGCGCTTCTGCACGGGAATTCCGACGCCGGTGTCGTAGACACCGATATGCAAGGACTGGCCGCGGCGGCGGCAGCCGACCAGTACCCGGCCGCGCGGGGTATATTTGATGGCGTTGGAAATCAGGTTCTGCAACAGCCGCCGCAGCAACAACCGGTCCGATTGCACCGGCAGCGAGCATGGCACGAAGGTGAGCTTCAGGCCCTTGGCGCGCGCGATCGGTGCAAATTCGATTTCCAGCGAACGCATCAAGTCGCCGATCTTGAAATTCGTGATCGAGGTCGTCATTGCGCCAGCATCGAGGCGCGAAATGTCGAGCAGCGCGCCGAGGATTTCCTCGATCGCTTCAAGTGAATCGTCGATGTTCTCGACCAGCCTGGAATCCTCGCCGCCGTTCTGGCGTTCGACCAGGCTCGTCACATAGAGGCGGGCTGCGTTCAGCGGCTGAAGGATGTCGTGGCTTGCCGCCGCCAGAAAGCGCGTCTTGGAGATATTGGCGTCCTCGGCCGTGCTTTTAGCCAGCGCCAGCTCCGAGTTCAAACGTGTCAACTCCTCGGTGCGGTCGCGGACGCGCTTCTCCAGCGTGGCGTTGGCGCGCTCGAGCGCTTCGGCCGCTTCGAAGGATGGCGTGACGTCGGAGAAGGTGATGACGAGGCCGCCGCCCGGCATCCGGTTGGAGCGAACTTCGATCACCATATGGCGGTCCGGCAGGCGTTCGAGATACGGCTTGCCCTCGGCGGTGTAAGCCTTCAGCCGCCGCTCCACCACCATGCCCTTGTCGCCGAACTCCGCTGGCGTGATCGCCGTCATGTATTCGAGGATT
>Ga0265342_10002103_pt1 | contig 17567 bp, 14 predicted proteins | sample 4CB327metaG_FD_203125 | JGI IMG/M metagenome (GOLD analysis project Ga0265342, IMG submission 203125) | Rhizosphere microbial communities from Carex aquatilis grown in University of Washington, Seatle, WA, United States - 4-CB3-27 metaG | ecosystem: Host-associated > Plants > Roots >...
CTATCTCGCGAAGGCTCGGTGACTACGAGGATTCCTAGGTCAGATGAAGAACCTCTTTTGAACTCTGTCTAGCGCCGCGCTTCGCTTTGCAAACGCCGCCCTCAATCTGTCGTTGACCGCCTTCTCCTGCGCTTCCTTCGCGCGGGCGTCGTCGAGGCAGTGCTCGATCTTCGCGAGCGCGTTGTCTAGGCTGATGAAGTCGTCCGGCGACGCGTCCTCCATCGCCTCAAGCGACGGCGTGAGGATCTCCAGGATCGCCTCGGGGTCGCCGTCGGGGCAGTAGAACGCGAGCCACGAGCAGACCTGGTAGAGGGCGCGGTCGCGGTCGCCCAGCTGGGCGAACGGTTCCCCGTCGATCACCGCGCGCAGGACGTCGCGCCGCTCGGGTTTGGTGTTCCGCGCCATCTTGCCGCGGACCTCGGCCAGCGTGTCGTTGAAGCTGCGTATCCGTCCGGTCTCACCCGTCGCTGACGACGCGCGCGGTTGGGCGTACATCTCCTCGTCGAGATGGCCGGACGCCGAGAGAATCGTGACGAGTGGCAGAAGCGGGTTGAACGCTGGAGCGACAGCGGGCTGAGCGCGAAGCAGTTCGCCGCTGAGACCGGGATCAACGCCGGGACGCTGCAGTACTGGAGGTACAAGCTGAGGAAGGAAGGCGAAGAGTCACCCCGTGCGACTCGGCGAAGGCTGCCTCAGCCGAGCGTGTCGTCGTTGGTCGAGATCAGGCCGGCGAGTGTGGCCCCCGATAGCCGCTTCGAGATCGAGTTGAACAACGGGCGGCGGCTGCGTTTACCGCCGACGTTCGACGCGAACCTGTCGTCGGCGTGAGTAGCGGCGCATCTGCCGAACCGATTTCCGCAGCGCTCCAAGCGCAGCTGGCGGCCGTCACCGAGGAGCACGACGAGTACAGGAAGCTCGTGCTGCACCTGCGCGAGGAGGTCGAGCGACTCAAGCGCGGGCTCGTCGGTCAGAAGGCCGAGCGCCTGCCCGCGAACGACGCTCAGCTCTCGTTGATGATGATCGGCCTCGCGCTAGGCTCCGCGCCAGCCACCGAGCCGGAGGGATCGCCGCCTGTCGAGGAGACCGTCGCCGCGCGCACGCGTCGCAAGCCGGTGCGCAGGCCGCTGCCAGCGCACCTGCCGCGGGTGCAGATCGAGATCGTTCCGCCCGAGGTCGAGCGCGATCCCGGCGCCTTCGATCTGATCGGTACGGACGTTCGCGCGGTCCTCGAGCGAAGGCCTTCGGCGACCGTCGTGCTCGAAGTCTTGGATAAGAAATTCGTGCGCAAGGAACGGATTCGCGGCGTCGAGACCGAGGTCTTCGTGGCCGACGCCCTCGAGCTGCCGATCGAGCGCGGCATGGCCGGTCCCCGGATGCTGGCGGATACGATTGTGCGGCGGTGGCAAGACCACCAGCCGCTTACCCGTCTCGAGGGCATCTACGCCCGTGACGGGCTCGAGCTGTCGAAGTCGACGATCTGCACGTGGCACGAGCGGTTGGCCGAACTGGTGCAGCCGGTGGTCGATGCGATGTTCGCGGAGGCCATGCATGAGCCGGTGCTCTGCACCGACGCAACCGGCGTCCTGGTGCTGGCGAAGGAGCGCTGCCGGGTCGGACATTTCTGGGTCTTGGTCGCGCCGGACAAGCACGTCCTCTACAGGTATTCGAAGCGCCACGATAGCGCTGCCGTCGACGAGCTTTTGCCCGGCTACTCCGGGTACCTCGTTGCCGACGCGCACGCCGTCTACGACCATCTCTACAAGACCGGCGCCGTCGTCGAGGTCGGCTGTTGGGCGCACGCGCGCCGTACTTCTACACGGCGCTCGCGTCTGATCCGGAGCGCGCAAAGGTCGCGCTCGCTCACATCGGAGCGCTCTTCGCTCGCGCACGATGGTCAGCACCCCCGCGAGGAAGCGACGCGAGATCCGTCAGGCCAGGGCCGCCCCGATCGCCGACGCGTTCTTTCAATGGTGTGAGCAGGAGCTGACGCGCGTGCTCGACGAATCGCCGATGGCGCAGGCGATCCGCTACGCTCGCAACCAGCGCGAGGCGCTTCGCCGCTTCCTCGAAGACGGGCGCCTGCCGCTGCACAACAATATCAGCGAGGTCAACCTCCGACGGCAGGTGGTGGGCCGCAAGAACTGGCTCTTCGTCGGCAGCGACGACGGCGCCGACGTCAACACGGTCTTCGTCTCGCTCCTCGCGAGCTGCCGGATGCACGAGATCGAACCACTCGCTTACATGCGGGACCTGCTCTGCCTGCTGCCCCGCTGGCCCCGGCATCGCGTCCTCGAGCTCGCCCCCGCCTACTGGCGGCAAGACTCTCGAGCAACGCGAGACTCAGGAGAAGCTCGACGCCAACGTCTTCCGTCGCGTCGTCCTCGGTTTGCCGGGCGGTGCCTCGCATCGCTCCGCAGAACTAAACCGGCCGGTGGCCGCCGACCGCGATGGGTAAGACCGAACGGATAGAAGTTGGCTCGAAGGTCTGGAAAAGATGCGCGTCAGCGCCGGCAGTTCCCGTAATTGTCGGCTTCTCCGACCCATTGCTCTACGCGCAATAGTCTATCGAGAGCGGCGGCCAGTCTCCGAACTTCCCGTCTCTCGAGCGGGCAGCCAGTGTCATCGACCATCCTACCGGGGAGGGGTTCCCAGAAGTAGATCGCGACCGGTGGTGCGTCCACCACGCAGCACTGCGAGCAGGGAGGGAGCGGGTGTTCGAATAAATGAGACGCGCGGAGGAGCCGCCTGGCTTCCTCGACCGTGGCGCCTGGGACTCGAAAGGAGATCTCGCCCTTCAGGCACACACTAGAGTGACCAATGAACCGGCCGGTGCCGTCCGGGTTAAGCTCGACGAGATAGTCGGCGCTTGAATCGTTGCCGCCGTCCTGCCGGTTCAAAGAAAGCAACGGCATGGGCGAGGGGGGCCCGAGATCGACCTCTGGGCGCTGCACCGCGGTCGCGACAGCATTCGCTTCTACCGCGCTCGGTTGAACCGGCGTCGGAATGGTCGTCGTGGTTCGAACGGACGGCGTCGCCACTGGCGTAGTCTCCGCCGGTGCGGTGGCACAGGCACCAAGCAGCACACTTGCAACCAATGGTGTCCAAGACCGACCCACTCCTCCGAGCATATCGCCAATCAGGCGCGCCCAGCGGCAGATATGGCAGCCAAGCGCGTCTCGGCCCGGTCGCGCCGTGTGCGACCCGTGCAGCGCTTACGAACTACCTCGCAGGGTGGCGGCTGTCTGCGACGGATAGGACCGAACGCTTACAAGGGGGGGGACCCCGACGAGGTGGGACGGGTTGGGCTTGTCGCGTGGAGCTCCTCCAAGAAGGTTGCGTGGTTAGGCCCCACGACGTGGCCCCGACCCGGCCCACCTCGGCGGGGAGGACCCCGCAGCGGCAGGCCCCGCACAGCTTCCGTAGCGCCGCCACGCTTTGATCCCACTCCGATCGACGCCGAAATCGAATCGTGAGAGGTGTGAGCTAGGTCGGCTCTTCGATATTGATCGGCTCGAAGCGCGGCGCCAGGAGGTGGTTCACCACGAACGCGATCAAGTACGCCGAGCCGCAGATTGCAAACAAGATGGCGTAGCCGGCGGAGGCGTTGCCCTTGGCTTCGAACGCGTCGAGCAGCTTGCCGGTGTAGACCGGGAACATGATGCCGCCCATCGAGCCGGCCATGCCGCCGAGGCCCACGACCGACCCCAGCGCGCGCTTGGGGAACATGTCCGACGCGCTGGTGAACAGGTTCGCCGACCAGGCCTGGTGGGCGGCGCCGGCGAAGCCGATCAGGAACACCGCGCCCCAGTCGCTGACCCTGGTGACGAAGACGATCGGAATCACGCAGATCGCGAACGTGAGCATCGCGATCTTGCGCGCGCGGCTGATGGTCATCCCGCGGCGCGTGAGATAGCCCGGTACCCATCCGCCCATGATGCTGAGCACGGAGATGACTCCGTAGATCGTCGCGATGAGGAACCAGCTGTGCTTGATGTCCAGGTGGCGCGTCTTTTTGAAGAAGTCGGGCAGCCAGATCAGGAAGAACCACCAGACCGGATCGGTCAGGAACTTGCCGAGGATGAACGACCAGGTTTGGCGATAGCGCAGAAGCGTGCGCCAGCGGACCTTGCCCGCGTTGCCGAGGTCGGCCGGATCGCTGCGGATATGGTCGAGCTCGGAGCGCGTGAGGCCCTGGATCTTTTCGGGCACGTTGTAAAACGGGATCCAGAGGGCGAGCCAGAGCATGCCGGCGATGCCGGCGGCCACGAAGGCCGATCGCCAGCCCCAGGTGAAGGCCAGCCAGGGGATGATCGCCGGCGCGATGATGGCACCCACGTTGGCGCCCGAGTTGAAGATTGCCGTGGCGAAGGCGCGCTCCCTCTTCGGGAACCAAAGCGCCACCGCCTTGATCGCCGAGGGGAAGTTGCCGCCTTCACCCAACCCCAAGCAGGCCCGCGCCACGAAGAACCCGCTGATGTTGCCGACCAGCGCGTGGCCGGCCGCGGCCAGGCTCCAGGCGGCGATCGAGGTCGCGTAGCCGATCTTGGTACCGAAACGGTCGATGAACGGCCCGAACAGCAGGAGGCCGATCGCGTACGACGCCTGGAAGACCGCGTTCACTTGCCCGAACTGCTCGTTGGTCCAGTGCAGCTCGTGGTCCAGGGTTTCCTTCAGCAGCGAGAGGATCTGCCGGTCGATGTAGTTGACCGTCGTCGCGAAGAACAGCAGCGCGCAGATCACCCAGCGGTAGTGACCGATTACGCTTTCACGCGTTTCGTCGTTCATGGCATTGCCTCGTCGAAAAGGGCCGCGCGGCGCACGGCGAATGTGCATACAATTGATTCCGTGGGACGGGCCCCGGCTCTAGCGCGCGATCCCGTGTTTCTCCTGCTGGTGTTCTGCGGGGGCGGACTGTCGATCTGTCTTTCGGGCTGCGCCGACAGCATCCTCCATCCGTTCCGACCGATATACACCGACGGCGGGACGGGCGGTACAGGAGATCCGGACGCGGGCCCCGATGTCGAGCCTGTCTCCTGTCCGACGAAGTTGGTCGGCTACGGAACTCTCGACGGCGGGACGACCGGCGGAGGCGACGGGCCGACGTATACCGTCGACGCCCTCGCGCAGCTGAAGATGGTCGCCAGCATGCCCGGGCCGGCGACGATTCGCATCAGCGGCACAATCGCGTATCCGCTCGACGCCCTGCAGCCCGTCGAGCTGGAATCGGACAAGACGGTGCTTCCCGCCAACGTGGGCGACGGCCTGGTCAACAGCGGGTTGGTCATCAAGGGAAAGCACAACGTCATCGTGCGGAATCTGACCATTGCAAAGGCGTTGGCGCCCTGGGACGCGATCACCATCCAGCAGTCGAGCAACGTTTGGGTCGACCATTGCGACCTTTCGAGCGATCTGGTGAATCCCAAGGGAACCTACGACGGCCTGGTCGACATCACCCATGGATCGGGCAACGTCACCATCTCGTGGAACCGTTTCCACGACCACTACAACACCAGCTTGGTCGGCCACACCGATACGCCGGCCGCGTCGGATGGGGACCAAGATCTGGCCCTCGCCGTCACGTTTCACCACAACCTGTTCTTGCGCACGCCCATTGGATCGCCGCGCGCCCGCTTCGGCCACGTTCACCTGTTCAGCAACCACTACGACACCGTCGAATTGCCATCGGATCCGACATCGTCGTATGCGATCGCGTCGACGATGGGGGCGACGCTGCTCATCGAAGGCAACGTCTTCGACCAGGTCGCCGTGCCGATCGTGACCCACCTCGACAAGACCCCGATGGACGGCACGATCGCCGACGTCAACAATCTCTACGACGCGCCGAGCAGCGCCTCTGCCAATGTCCTGACGACGGCGCCGAACAACTGGAAGCCTCCCTATCAGTACGCCGACTCCGTCGATTCGAAGGAAAGCGTCCCCGTCATCGTCAACGACTGTGTCGGCCCCGGCAACGTGCCCTAGAACCATCGCGCCTCGACACCAGCGAGCGCGGCCGCGAACGTGCGGTTCCACGCGGGGACGCGTGGCGACGTAGAGATGTCATCCGTAACGACCGCGCGCTTGAAGACGATGCCGCCAAGCAAATCCACCCTCAGCGCCAGGTTGCGAGCGAGCGCGAGCTCTCCGCCGACGCGCGCATAGCCCGCCGCCGCACCCGCGCTAGAACCCTGGCCACTGAAGTCGGTGCGCGTTCCAACGTTTCCGTTGGATTGCACCCATGCGCCGATGGCGCCCCCTCCCAGCTCGATCGCGGTGCTCATGCTCGTGGGCTGGCGCCAGAAAAACCCGCCGCCAGCGATCCAGGTCGACGCGTCCGTGGTGAGCTGGTCGCCCGCGACGTGACCTTGCGACAGCGGCGCAAACCCCATCACCTCGAGGCCGACGCGTGGGAGCAAGCGAAAGCGGGCTGTGAGTCCAAACGTGAACGCCGTCGAAAGGCCGCCCGGCGTGAAGATGGCGCCCGAATTCAGGGCCAGGCGCAGGCGCGACATCGCCGGCGCCTGAGATGCATTGAATTTAGCCGTCGGTGACGCCGCGATCCCCGCGTCGCCTACCGCCGCGTCGCGCGCGGCTTCGCCTTCGCCTTGCGCTCCGTCGCTGCGCGGGCCGAGCAGCGTCGCGCGCACGAACTCGACGGTGCGCAGCGCCAGGACCGGCACCAGCGCCGACGTGGGCGGGCCCTCGAGCACCTGCTTGAGCGCGACGCGGTGGCTGCTCGGGTCGGCGATCGAGACCTCGGTGCGGCCGGCCTGCGCGTCGATGCGCACGGCGGCGCGCGCGCCGTCGCGCAGCGCGCTCTCGACCTCGAGGTCGATCCCGGGCTCCTCGCCGGCGATGACGCGGAACTCGATCGGGATGCCGAGCGCGCGCAGCTCGGCGGCGATGCGCCCGGTCAAGGGTTCGTCCTCGGCCGCGCCGAGCAACACCACCGGGCCGCTGCCGCCCGACGCCGCCATTGCTGCCGCGGCGGCCGCCGCCGAGACCAGGCTGCCTATGAGTACGGCCAGAAGTCCTGGCCGTGCGGTCACGGCCCGGCCAGTCGTTGCGCGAGCGCTCGGTGCGGGCCGGTCGGATGGTCGCGCAGGTAGCTGCGCGCGGCCTCGCGCGCCCGCACGGTCTCGCCCGCCAGGTCCCACGCCTCGAGCAGGCGCCCCGCCGCCTCGGTGGCGAGCGGGCCGCTCGGATGATCGTGCAGGTAGCGCGACAACCACGACGCGGCGTCGCGGTAGTCGTGGCGCGACTCGAACGCCATCACGCCCAGCGCGAACGCCGGCCGATCCAGGTCGGGGAAGCGCCGAAGCGCCGCGCGATAGGCCTGGTCGGCGTGCCGGACATCGCCGCCCAGGCGCGCGACGTCGCCCAGCAGCACCAGGTCGTCACCGCGCAGCTGGTCGCAGTCGCGGTCGAAGCCCTCGGCCAGCGCCAGCGTCAGCGCCTGGTGGTACTGCGCGCGGCGCGCCAGGGCTCGCCAGGTGGTGGCCATCGGCACGGGCGCTCCCGGCAGGGGAGCGGCAGCGGACGGCGCGGGCGCCATGCCAGGCGCGGGCGCCGATGATGGCGCAGGCGCCATCGCAGAGGCGGCAGCGCGCGTGCCCGTCGCTCGCGACGCCATCCACCGGTGCACGCGCGCTGACGGCGCAACGGCCGCGGGCGGTGTCTCCGGCGCGACAGGCGCCAGCGAAGCCTCGGGGGCCGATGCCGGCTCGAGCGCCTCGGCGGGCGCGGCCATCGGTTCGGGCGCTGCCGGCTCGACCATGTGTGTGTCGGCGAGCGGAACGATCTGCGGCGCGGGCGCTGCCGGCTCGGCCAGCGCCAGGGTCGCGCCCCGCGAGCTCGCGTGCAGCACGTGGCCGGCGCGCACGCGCGCGCCCGACGCCGCCATGCCCGGGCCGGTGACGACGACCGAGCCCTCGAAGAGGCGCACGGTCAACGCGTGGTCGCGCCGGCTCCACACCGTCGAGAAGCGCGTGCCGGTCACGCGGATGCGGTAGTCGCCGGCGTGAACCTCCCAGCGCGTCTGCGGGCGATGAACGATGCTCGCGTCAAGGTGCCCGTCGTCGAGCGTCACAGTCGCACCGTTCGCATCGACGGAATCGATGCGCGCGTGGCTGTTGTCGCCGACCACGACGCGCGAGCCGTCGGAGAAGACCGCGGCCATCGCCTGGCCGGCGGGCGGCGCGAGCAGATCGCCGGTCTGACCGAAGTGACCGGGAGCGTCGATCGAAAACGTCAGAAACGGGCTGCGGTGCAGCGACACCGCCACCAGCAACACCGCCGCGACCGCGGCCGCGGCCGTGCCCAGCGAGACCCAACGCCAGGTGCGCGTCTCGACCCGCGACTTCGCCGTGCCCTCCACCATCCGCGCCGCAACCAGATGCTTGACCTCGGACTCGATATCGATGCGCCGCAGATCGTTACGCTGAGCTGCTGCGACCTCTTTCATAAGCTCTTCGACCGCACTCATTTGGATGCCCACCTTCCTCTGTCCACCCGGTCCTTTAACACCGGAGATTCCTGCGCTGCCGCGAGGAATCGTGCCTCCGCCCGCGCTAGTCTTCTTTTGATAGTTGCTAGTGAAACGCGGCAAGCCGCTGCTACTTCGGTCAGCTCCATCTCGGCGATGAAGCGCATGGAGAAAGCCATTCGCTCGTCGGTCGGCAGCGTGTCGAGCGCGCGATAAGTCGCTCGCACCGCCATCCGTGTGTCGCCGTCCGATTGCCGCACCGGGATGTCGGGCAGCGACTCGGGCGGCACGAACATGATCCAGCGCCAGCGGCGCTTGCGCCGGATGCGGCCGCGCGCCGTGAAGACCGCGAGGCTGGCGATCCAGCTCTGTAACGCCGACGGATCCTTCAGCTTGTGCACGCCCTCGAGCACGGCGACGAAGACGTCCTGGACGACGTCGACGAGATCCGACTCGACGCCCATCGCGCCCGCGACGAGGCGCTGCACCAACGGCAGGTAGCGCTCGACCAGCACCTCTCTCGCGCGCAGGTCACCGGCGCGGAGCGCGGCGATGAACGTCCGGTTCGCTTCCTGAGGGTCCTCGGCCGCCGCCGGCGGCTTGAACTCCAGAATTGAACCGTGGGTTTTGGACAGCATCGTCGTCTCCGCCGGGACCGGGGTCTCTTGCCCCACCGGCAGTGCATCAGTGTCCGCGCGCCGATCTTGCGGCTCAGAGCGGACCGGTGGCGTAGGTGTCCCAATGAGTGGAGGAGACAGCGGCGGTGAAAGCGGGAGCCCCCGCCCTCGGAGTCGGCGCATCCAGACAGCTTACCGCCCTAGCCATCCCCCATCTACAACCAGGATGTGGCCGTGAACGAAATCACTGGCTCGCGAGCAAAGGAACACCGCGGCACCGCCCAGGTCTTCGGGCTCTCCCCAGCGACCAGCCGGGATCCGTTCCAGGATCTGGCGGCTGCGCGTTGCGTCTTGCTGCAGCTGGCTGGTGTTGTCCGTGCGGATGTAGCCGGGGGCGATGCCGTTGACGTTGATGCCCTTGGCCGCCCACTCGTTCGCCAGCGCCTTGGTGAGCTGAGCCACACCACCCTTCGAGGCGGCGTAAGCAGGGACGGTCAGACCGCCCTGGAAGGACAGGAGCGAGGCGACGTTGACGATCTTGCCCCGGCCGCGCGCCAACATGTGCCGTCCCGCGGCGCGGCACATACGAAAGACGCCGGACAGGTTGACATTGACCACCTGGTCCCAGTCGTCGTCGGTGGTGTCGGCTGCCGGCGCGCGCTTGATCGTGCCCGCGTTGTTGACCAGGAGATCGACGCTGCCCAGGTCGCGCACCGCCGCGTCGACCAGCGCGGCCGGCGTCGCAGGGTCGTGCATGTCGCCGCGCAGTCCGACGCTGCGCCGCCCGACCTGCCGTACGCGATCGCAGGTCTCGTCGGGCGGCCTGCTGTTGCCGTGGCAGGCAACGTCGGCGCCAGCGGCGGCCAGCGCGGTCGCGATCGCGGCGCCGATGCCGCGCGACGCGCCGGTGACCAGCGCGTTGCACCCCTCGAGCGAAAACGGACCGGGCGACTGCGACATCGGGCTCGCTCGCTATTTGCGGCTGGCCTCCAGGCCTGACCCTGACTTGTCGAACCCGGGCTGGACGTTGACCACGCCGAACTGGCGATCCTCGACCTCGCGGTGGGCGGCCATCATCCAGATAAAGTTGATGCTGTGCCCCGGCGCCGCGACGTTGGGGTGGTATCCCGCCGGCATCAGCACGGCGTCACCGTCGCGAACCACGGCCGCCAGCTCCGGCTCGCCCGGCTGCGTGTAGACCATCTGGATCCCGAAGGCCGGCGGAGGCATGTCGAAGTAGACGTAGACCTCTTCGAGCATCGCGCCGTGCTCGTGGGGCGGCCAGCTGGTCCAGTTCCCGGGCTGCGACCGCGTGAACCCGGCCAGGATTCGCCCCGCGCGCACGTTGTCGCCGATGACGATGTTCAGGTCGCGCGTGGTGGCCGCGCCGCCGGCGGTGAACTTGAGCTTGGGATCCTTGGCCAGCTCCGTGTAGCGAATGACCTGAAGGGGATAGTCGCCGGTGACCTCCGCGGCGATCTCGACCAGGTCGACCTCGCCGCGGGTAGTGACCTCGACGAACGATCCGCGCGGGATGTAGATCGCGTCGTAAAGACCGATGTCGTAGCCGGTGCTGCCGACGCTCACGCGACAGGCGCCGCGCATGCAGAGCAGCGCGGTCTCACGCCCGCCGGTCTCGAACGCCGTCGTCGAGAGCGTCGTGTCCAGTCGAACCCGCCCGTAGCACAGATGCCGCAGCACGCTGTTCTGCGGACACACCGCCACGGTCCTGCCGCGGTGCGAAGCCGTCCCTGTGAAAACCAGCTGCTTCGGATCGAGACGTTCTTGGTTCAACATCGGCGCCCGGGCTCCCTTCCGCCCTGAGGCTTAGAACGAAATGACCGCCGAGACAACGATCAGATTGGGGTCCGGTCTCGCCATCAGCGCCGCCGCCGGCGGCGGCAGGAGCGACGTCACCTGCGCGGTGTAGCTGGCGGAGGTGACGGCGGAGCCGTAGATGTACCGGGTGTAGTCGACGATGATGTACTCCCGGCTGAGCCAGTTGGTGTGGAAGATGAGCCGCGGTGAGATCGCCGAGTAGGCGACGGTGGTGTCCCCGGCATTGGGCATGACCCGATCGAACCGGACGCCCGCCGCCATGAACGAGAGCGGCATCACGTCGAGATCGGCGCCGAACTTGAGCCGATCCTGCTTCAGGCTCGGCGAGTCGATATGGTTGTACATACCGAAGATACCGAGCGCCAGATCAGGACCGCCGCGCGGCTTGCCCAGCAGCGGCGCCAGACGCACCAGCGACTGGAACAGAACCGAGTCGACCTTGCCCGAATCGTCGCGCGACGCGGCCGGGTTGGCCTGGTAGTAGTTGACCACCGGATTGAGAGGGCCGAAGTAGTTCTCCTTGAAGCCGAGGCCGTCGGCGCCGTGAATGACCTCGATGGCGCCAGCGAGCGGCAAGATCCCCGACGCGTCGATGTGCGAGTACCCGGCGTAGGCGCTCACCTTGGATGTGTCGACGTGGATTTCTCCACCGTAGACGGTCATCGATCCCGGCCGACTCCTGATGGCGGCGCCCGTTGTCGACATTTGATCGCCGGTGGAGGCGAGGAAGTCATCGGGCGTGAACGAGTAAAGGTAGTGGCCCGAGATCTGTAGCCAATCGTCAGCGAGCAACGAAGCGTGGGCGTGATGGAGGAAGGTCGAACCCTGGGGCACCGGGCCCTGCACCGGAAGGTACGGGGCGAGCGGCGGCAGAGGGCTGTGGTTGTACGAGACGTAGGGGACCACCTCGAGCTTCGCGCCAAACCCGTGCTCGACGACGAGCTGCCAGTGCTCGTTGAGATCGATGTCGGCGGTCAGCGCCTCGCCGGCTACGTGGGTACGGCCGAAGAGGTACGTTCCGTAGTACCCGGTGCTCTCCTGCTTGGGGCCGGCGTTGCCATAGCGGTTCGAGAACGCACCGACCGTCCAGGCGATGCCGCCCACGTTGCCGAACAGATCGGCCCACTTCAGCGTCACGTAGGCCTGGGCCACGCCGCCGATCTTCACCAGGTTGTCGTAGCTCGAATCATTGAGCGTATCGGTCGTGATGATCACGTTGGCCGACACGTTGGGGTTCGAGATGTTCAGGTACAGCGAGCCGCCGGGCGACGGCGTCAGGCCGACGTAGTTCCAATCGGTCTTGTCGAGGCCGGGCACGCGCGCCGGGCTGTGCCATTGATTGCCCGGGTAGAGGTCGTTGCGCGGACCGATACCGAGACGCTCGGGGGCGACGAAGAATCCGTGCAGCGCGTACTTCCAGCCCTTGGTCTTGAGGCGCGGCACGCCGAGATCGACGGCGCCGAGCAGATCCGCCTCGGGACCAATGTCGTGCTGGATCGGCTCCATACCGACCGTGGTCTCGAGATCCTTCTTGCGCTTTTCGACCGGTACCTTCTTCGGCGGCTCGGGTGGCGGCGTCGGCGCGATGGGGATCATCACCGGCGGCGCCTCCCCGGGCGGGGGAGGCGGCATCTCCGGCGGCGGAGGCGGCGGCAGCGGTGGCTGCGCCTCGGCAGGAGCCGCGGGCGGTGCACCAGGCGGAGCCGCCTGCTGTGCGCGCGCGGTCGTGACCGCCCCGAGCAGCGACAGGGTGACCATCATCGTCACGCCGACGCCGAAGCGCTTCGAGATCCAGTTGTGTTTGCGAGTGGTCATGGCCTTTAGAATGAAAAGAGGAGGGTTATCGCCAGCATGTCGGCATCCGCTTTGCGGATCGTGCTGTAGGGCGATCCGACGTACGCACGCGGTCCCAAGAAGTAGTGCGTGTAGTCCACGACGATGAGCTCCTTGCTTTTCCAATTGGTGTGGATGATGAGCCGCGGGGAGACGGTCGTGAAAGCATCGGACCCCGATGACATGCCCGCGATGATGTTCGACCAGTAGGTCGGATCGCGATTGAAGATGGACGGTTGAACGCGGTCGACGCGGGCACCGACGTTCAGGTACTTGTGCGCCTGGACCTCGACCTCGACGCCGCCCTTGAACTTGTGCTCGTGGATGTTCTCGTCGCGCCCGGCCGCGGTGGGAGGGTTGTGCACGGACGGGCTGTGGACGTAGTTGTACATTCCGTAGAGGCCCAGCGTGGTCTCGCGGCCGAGCGGTGCGCGTCCGAACACACGCGACAGGCGGAAGATCCACTGGAACAGCACCGTGTCGACCGTTCCCGAATCGTTCGAGGGCGTGATGTTCGAGACGACGTCCTTTCGTCCGAAGTAGACGCTGCGGAACCCGGTGCCGGAGGTCCCGTGAACGACCTGCAGCGCCGGCCCCAGGAAATCGCCGTTGTCGACGCTAACGTGCGAGTAACCGATATAGCCGCTGCCCATGTCGAGGCCATCGAAGTGCAGATCGCCGCCGTATGAGCTCATGGCGGAGGTCTTGTTGGTCTGCACCGATCCCGGGTTGATCGGAAACGGCGGCGCGGTGTCGTAAGGCGACCAGCAATAGAGGTAGTGCAGTCCGAGACGCAGCCAGTCGTCGTAGGCGAGCGCGGCGTGTGCGTGATGAACGAAGGTCGATCCTTGGGGGTTGGTCGCCGTCGGAAGGAATCCGTTCTTTTCCTGCTGATTCGTGAAGGGGACGACTTCGAGCATGCCGCCGATGCCGTGCTCGAGCGTCAGCTCGAGGTGGTCGTTGAGATCGATATCCGCGGTGAGATCCTCGCCCGTGGTGTGGAAGCGGCCGAAGAGATACGTGCCGTAGTAGCCCGAGCTGCGTTCACCCGGGCCGGCGTTTCCGTAGCGCATCGAGAAGCTGCCCACGGTGGCGGCGACGCCGCCGCGGCTTCCGAACACCTCGGGAAACTTCAGGGTCACGTACGCTTGGTTGATACCGCCGAGCTGATCCAGATCCTTGTAGCCGCTGTCCCAGATCTGGTTCGCGCTCATGATGACGTTGGCGGAGACGCGCGCGTTGCCGACGGTGACGTACATGTTGACGTCGGGGTTCGACGCGAGCGCGAGATACGTCCAATCGCCTGAGGCCTGCCCTGGCACACGAGGGGGGCTGTGCAACTCCAGCCCTGGCGACTGATCATCGTGTGGACCAAGGCTGAGGCGCATGGGCGCGCGCACATAGCCCTTGAGCGAGTACCACCAGCCCTTGTTGACGTAGGCGGTGGAGTCGCCTTCGACTCCGTAGCCGCTGTAGTCCGCGCGCGCGCCGCCCGACGTGATATCGGCCTCGCTGCCGAGATCGACCGCGGTCGGCGCGGCGCCGGTGGTGATGCGCAGCGAGCGCATGCGTTTCGGCGGCGGCGCGGCGACCGCGGGCGTGCCCGGCGCTTCCGGCAGCGCGGGCGGCGCCTCGAGCGCCGGGATCGCGTCGACCGCGGGCGGCGGCGCGTCCGCAGCCGGCGCCGCCGGCGGCGCTGCTCCCGGCGTACCAGGGGCAGCGTCGGCGGGCGCTGGTGAAGCCGCCGGCGCTGGAGCCGCCGGCGTGGGTGGAGCCGCCGGAGCGGCTGCCGGCGGTTTGGCTCCCGCCGGTTCTTCGGCAGCAGCCCTTCCAGCCAGCGACGGCACTGTGATCAAGAAGAGCGCCCAACCAAGGACGCGCCCTCTCTGACAGCGCATAGAGGTGAACCGACTCCGAGTCTGATCGTTTTCAGTCACTTGGAAGAACCGCTGCCGAGGGTGCAGGGCCGTGATAGGTGTCCTCATGGTTTCAAAGCGGCTCACACTTTCCTTCACGTGTGTTCGTCACCCGACATATCATGGTTGCGAGGATATTGGTTGAGCCGCGTGGCCAAGCGGCGGACACCCGAGAAAATGCGCATGTACACGGGAAAGTTCGCTGCCGTCCTGGCCCTGACGTTTTTTTCGAGCGCGGCGTTTTCTGCGCCCGCGGTGGAGAACGCTGTCTCAATTAAGGTCTCCAACGCCTTACCTGTAGTTCGTTCATCGGAGACGATCGTCGTCAAGCTCGCCGACCTGCGTCGCCTCGCCGCGGGGCTCGAGGCGAACCGCACCGTCGTCGTCGACGGTGGCGGTCATTTGATCGATTCGCAGCTCACGCGCTCCGAGGGAAACGACCAGCCGGATGAGCTGGTTTTTCAAAGTGACTTCCGTCCGAGCGAAACCAAGACGTTCGTGGTGAAGAACGGGCAACGGCGCCCGCCGACCCGTTCGCAATTCAAGGTTTACGGTCGTTTCGTGCGCGAGCGCAACGACGATTTCGCGTGGGAGAACGATCGGATCGCGCACCGGATGTACGGCCCGGACCTCGAGACCTGGAAGCAAGAGCCGCTCACGAGCAGCGGGATCGACGTCTGGACCAAGCGCGTTTCGCGCCTGGTCATCAACGACTGGTACATGACCGACAACTATCACTCGGACTCGGGCGAGGGCGCGGACATGTACTCCGTCGGCAGGTCGCGCGGCTGCGGCGGCATCGGCATCTGGGCCAACGACACGCTGCACGTGTCACGAAACTTCGTGCGCTCGCGCGTACTCGCGGCCGGTCCGATCCGCCTGGTCTTCGAGCTCGACTATGAGCCGTGGGACGCCGGCGGCATGACGATCGCCGAGACCAAGCGCGTGACGCTGGACGCAGGCAGCAACTTCGATCGTTACGAGAGTTTTTTCAAGGTCGAAGGCAAGGCCCAAGGAAAATCAGACGCCAGGTCGGTGCCGCTCGCGATCGGGATCGGCATCGCCAAGCACGAGGGCGGCGTCGCGCGTTTCGAGAAAAAGGGCGGCTGGCTCCGGTCGTGGGAGCCGCTGAAGAGCAAGACGGCGCCGGGCGGCAACTTCGGCTGCGGGATCGTCGTCGCACCGCCGAATGCCGTCGTCGACTACAAGCAGACCGACACCGATCATCTGATGATCGTCAACGGGCAGTCGAACACGCCGTTCGTCTATCACGCCGGCTTCGGCTGGGACGCGAGCGGCGATTTCCCCGACATGGCCGCCTGGACTCGCCGGGTCGAGGCGCTGGCGCGCGATCTCGCGGCGCCGCTGCGCGTGGCCATGTCGGCGACGCAGGTGGCGTCGCTCGAGGGCAGCGCGATCCAGCCCTGGTCGGTGCGCACCTGCGATTCGATCATGAAACGCAGCGCGGTCATCAGCGATCGCTGGACGTATGACGCGGGCCTGGTGCTCAAGGGCTTCGAGCAGGTCTGGCTGGCGACCGGCGACCGCAAGTACTTCGACTACATCAAGGAGAACGTCGATCGCCTGATCGACGCCGACGGGAACATCAAAGGCTTCAACATCGAGGACTACAACCTCGACAACATCAACATGGGCAAGGTGCTGTTCCCGCTGCTCGCCGAGGCGACCGACCCGCGCGACAAGGAGCGCTATCGCCACGCGCTGCAGGCGCTGCGCGCGCAGCTTCAGGCTCAGCCGCGCACGTCCGAAGGGGGCTTCTGGCACAAGAACATCTACCCCAACCAGATCTGGCTCGACGGCGTCTACATGGCGGCGCCGTTCCTGGCCGAGTACGCGGCGGTCTTTCACGAGCCGGCGACGTTCGACCAGGTCGCCGACGAGATCCTGCTCGCCGAGAAGCACCTGCGCGACCCGAACACCGGTCTGCTCTACCACGGCTGGGACGAGAGCCACGCGCAGCGCTGGGCGAACCCGCGCACGGGGACGTCGGCGACGTTCTGGGCGCGCGGCATGGGCTGGTATTCGATGGCGCTGGTCGACGTGCTCGAGCAGATGCCCAAGGACCACCCCAAGCGGCGCGCCGTGCTGGGCGTGCTGCGCCGGCTGGCTCCCGCGGTCGCCGCCGTGCAGAGCAAGACCACCGGCGTCTGGTGGCAGGTGCTGGACGCCGCCGGGCAGCCCCGGAACTACCCGGAGGCGTCGGCGTCGGCGATGTTCGTCTACTCGCTGTCCAAGGGCGTTCGCAACGGCTGGCTCGACCGCAAGCGCTTCGGGCCGGTGGCGCAGCGCGGGTACCAGGGGGTCGTCGATCAGTTCGTGCACCTCGACGACCGGGATCAGGTCAACCTGACCAGCATCTGCAAGGTCGCCGGCCTGGGCGGTGATCCCTATCGCGATGGCTCGTTCGACTACTATACGAGCACGGACGTCGTGGCGAACGATCCCAAGGGCTTGGGTGCCTTCGTCCTGGCCAGCGTGGAGCACCAGTGAGGGCGGCCGGCCGGCTTTTCCGTGCCGCGTGCCTCCTTTTTGAGCCGCGCCTTACACCTCCGGACACCAATTGCGCGTATACCTCTTTTCTGGATCAGGGCCGGGACGGCACCGGCTCGGTCTCGTCGAGACCGCTCGTGCGATGTGCCGCCGCAACAAACAGCGAGGATCAGGGATGAACAATCAGCTCAGGAACCCTTCTAGGACTCTTGGGGTCGCGGCTCTGCTGGCGCAGAGTTTGGTCTTTTTCGCGTGCTCCTCTTCCAGCCCCGCGACCGGCACCGGCGGCACGACTGGCTCTGTCGGCGGTACCACCGGCAGCGTGGGCGGCGGCGGCGGCGCGTCGGTGGGCGGCGGGGGCGCGGG
>Ga0265342_10002106_pt1 | contig 17556 bp, 17 predicted proteins | sample 4CB327metaG_FD_203125 | JGI IMG/M metagenome (GOLD analysis project Ga0265342, IMG submission 203125) | Rhizosphere microbial communities from Carex aquatilis grown in University of Washington, Seatle, WA, United States - 4-CB3-27 metaG | ecosystem: Host-associated > Plants > Roots >...
GAACGGATTCCTTTTTGACGACCTTCTCCTGAGAGAAGATACCGAAGAAGATTTTCTTGTATACAAGAAAAGATTGGTTTTTGAGATATGTAATTCTTATATTGACGACACGAAAGCTGTTGTTGATTTTCTTAAAGAAAGCAACAATACAACCGGCTGTCGGGTTTTGCACTATCAAAAACAAAAGAAAGAAGAAATTCTGAGTTTCTATACCGCTAAAGATTGCCAGTCAACCCTCCAAACCGCTTAATGTTGAGTTCGTCTCAATCGTTGGGCGGTTTTTTATTTGGCGTTTAATTTATGCGGGTTGTGGTTAGGGCAGATTTTGTTGCTACAGCGTTCGGGAATAGTTTTTGTTCCCTCCATCATTAGTGAGCCGCATTGTTTGCAGATATTTCCGGTGGGTTTGGATTTGATAATGTATTTACATTTGGGGTAGCTTGAGCAGCTATAAAATATTCCAAAACGGCCGCGTTTTTCGGTCATGAATCCTTCTTTGCATTGCGGACATTTGACGGTGGTTCTTTTGGCCAGCTCGGCGGCTTCGTCTTTTTTAATAAAGTGACATTTCGGATAGCGATTACAGGAAATGAATTTTCCGTATTTGCCTTCGCGTTCAATGAGCTTTCCTTCTTTGCACTCCGGGCAAGCTTCGCCGGTTTCTTTGGGCGGTTCAAGCACTTTGCCGTCAATGGTGCGGGCGCCGGCGCATTCAGGGAAGCGGGAACAGCTTAAGAATTTGCCGTTGCGGCCGAGCTTGATAACCATTTTGCCTTGGCATTCGGGGCATTTGATATTTTTGTCCGCATCGCCGAGAGTGGTTATTTTTTCGGCGCTGCTTTTTTCTTTGACTTGTTTGGCAAACGGCTTGTAGAATTCTTCGAGAGTTTTGGCATATTCTCTTTTTCCTTCGGCAATTTCGTCTAGTTCGTCTTCCATTTTAGCGGTAAAAGAGTCGGCAATTATGTTGCCGAAATTTTTTTCCAAAAAGTCGCTGACAACTTCGCCGGTGTCTGTGGGCTGAAGAGCTTTCTGAATTTTTTCTACGTAGCCGCGGTCTTGAATGGTTTTGATAATGCTGGCGTAGGTGCTTGGCCTTCCGATGCCGCGTTTTTCGAGTTCTTTAACCAAACCGGCTTCGGTGTATCTTGGAGGCGGCAAGGTTTCTTTTTTCTCGGCTTCAATTTTTTCCAGATTAAGAATATCTCCCTGGCTGATTTTGGGAAGTTCAACTTCTTTGCCGCGCGCTTCGGATTCAACGGCGAGCCAGCCGTCAAAAAGAGTCCGTGAGCCGATGACGGTGAAGTCGGGAATTTCGCCGCTTTTTATGTTGGCGGAAATTTTAGTTTTTAAGATTTTGGCGTCGGTCATTTGGGAGGCGACAGCCCGTTTCCAGATTAATTGGTAAAGCTTTTTTTCTTCTTCGGTTTTTCCAGCTGATTCAATGGAAAAATTGCTCGGCCGGATAGCTTCGTGCGCTTCCTGGGCATTTTTGCTTTGGGTTTTATAAACTCGATTTTCCAAATACTGCTTGCCGAGTTTTTTTAAGATAGTTTTGGAGATTTCTTCAACGGCTTTGGTTGCCATGTTTAAGCTGTCGGTGCGCATGTAGGTTATGTGTCCGGCTTCGTAGAGGCGCTGGGCGAAATACATTGTCCGCGACGGAGAGAAGCCCAAGCGGGAGCTGGCGGTTTGCTGAAGGGTGGAAGTGATAAACGGCGCTGACGGCGAGCGTTTGGTTTCTTTTTCTTCAATGTCGGTGACAGACCAGGCTTCTTTTTTGCCTTTTTCAAGAATTTTATTAACGATTTTTTCGTCGCGCGGTTCTTCGGAACACTCAAGAGTTAAGGCATCTTTTTTGGTGGTTTTAAAATCGGCGGTTATGGTCCAGTAGTTTTCCGGTTTGAAAGCGCGGATTTCCCGTTCGCGTTCCATGATAATGCGGAGGGCGGGGGACTGAACGCGGCCGGCGGAAAGTCCATATCGAACTTTTTTCCAAATTAAGCCGCTTAAGTCGTAGCCGACAAGCCGGTCTAATACTCGGCGGGCTTCCTGGGCGTGCCTTAGGTTTTCGTCAATTTTTCGCGGATGCTTGATGGCTTCTTCAACCGCTTCCTGGGTGATTTCGTGAAAAGATATTCTTTTTATTTTTTTGCCTTTAAGACCCAAAGCTTCGGCGATGTGCCAGGCAATGGCTTCGCCTTCGCGGTCAGGGTCAGTGGCGAGAAGAACTTCGTCGGATTCTTCGGCGATTTTTTTGAGTTCGGCAACAACGCCTTCTTTGCCTTTGATGATTTCGTAGTGGGGCTTGAAGCCGTGTTCAATATCAATGGCTTTTTTGTTGTTTTTTGGCAGGTCGCGGATGTGGCCAACAGAAGACTTAACGATGAAGCCTTTGCCAAGATATTTCCCAACAGTTTTGGTTTTTGTAGGAGACTCTACTATTACTAAATCCATAAATTTAAAACTAAATTGCGACTTTTATTTCAAATTATACCGTCCCGAAGTTTCTTTGATTATACCTTTAATAGTCAAAAAAGCGATAGTTTTGTTGACGGTTTGGGTGTCCAGTTTAGCCAATTCAATTATTCTGTCAATAGAAAGCGGTTTTTTATCTTTGAGAAAAATTTTTAAAATCAGCTCTTCTTCTGGCGCGAGATTTATTTCCGGGGCGGTGGGTTTGATGTTTAAATCGTCTAAAATTTCTTCGGCGGAAACAGCCAGCCGCGCGCCTTCACGAATTAAGCGGTGCGAGCCGGAATAATTTTGGTGGTTGGCTGGGCCGGGAATCATGAAAACTTCGCGGTTTTGTTCCAAGGCTAACCGCGCGGTGACCAAAGAGCCAGAGCGTTCTGGAGCTTCAATAACAATTGTGCCAATACAAAGCCCGCTGACAATTCGGTTGCGGGCGAGAAAGTTGGAAGGGAAAGCGGGTTCGTCGGGAGCGTATTCGGAAATTATTGCTCCGCCCAGTTCTAGAATTTTTTCGGCTAAGTTTTTGTTTTGGCTCGGATAAATTTTGTTTAAGCCGTTGCCTAAAACAGCAATGGTTTTGCCTTTGGCGGCAACAACGCCTTCGTGGGCCGCTGTGTCGATGCCCATGGCCAGGCCGCTAACTATCGTGCAACCGGCTTCGGTGAGTTCTTTGGCGATGGTTTTGGCTAATAGGCAGCCGTTGGGCGTGGCTTTCCTGGTGCCGACAATGGCGAGACGGGGACTGGCTGCCGGAGAGTCTTCTGGTAGGTTTCCCAAGACATATAATTGTTTGGGTGGGTCGGATATTTGTTTTAAAAGAAAAGGATAAGCCGGATTTTCAGGGGTGATTTTTCTAATGCTTTTTATGGATGTCATTGATTTAGCCGAGCAATTAATTAATAGAATAGAGTGATAGTTTTATATTTAACGATTATTTTGTTATTATAAAAGGAATGGGTAATTTCAAGCAAGAATTGTTGAAAAAGATTTCAATCGCTTTTTTGATGCTTATTATGCCGATAATAATTTTGGTTTTTCTAGGCTTGGACATCAATAAAAAAGCGGTGGCAGCCAAAGCGAATCGCCAAAATTTGGCTGATAGGTCGGAGGAACTGTCATTATACGCGAAATTGCAGAGCCAGGCCACTGAAGCGGAGTCTTACACTAGCGTTTTGGACAATGTACTGCCCTCCAAAGACCAGCTTATAGATTTTCAAAAGAATATGGAAATACTGGCAACACAATCAAAAGTTGGTTTCGGATTCACTTTTGGAAACGAAACTCCTTCCACCGATACCGAGCCGGGCCGGATGGGTTTTAGCATGACAAGCAGCGGTTCCCTCGGCGATATCATGAATTTTATAAAATCCATGGGAGACAGCCGGTTTATGATAGATTTCAAGAGTTTTGATTTTGCCGGTTCTTCAATTACTATTAATGGCGAAGTTTTATTCCGTTAAAAAAATAGTTTAAATTAATTATGGGAAAGTCATTAAAAAATAAATCTTTTCAGGAATTGACTTTTTACGTGTCAGCGGTTTTAATGTTAATTATTCTTGTGTTTGTTGTGTCATGGCTTCTCGGTTTTCTGGCTCAACGCTTGAACATGGTTTTGAATCCGAATGTTTTGCAGCCGTCGGTTGCGACACAATTCAACATAGACGGATTTAAGAAGTTAAATCTGACAAATAATTAGCAATAGAGTTAATGGGTGAGTAGTTCAGTGGTAGAACGCTGTCCTGATAAGACAGAGGTCGAAGGTCCGATTCCTTCCTCACCCACAGGCAGTTCTTTAAAATTAAATAAAAAAAAGGGGGTGGTGACGGATGAATACAAAGATTCACATTATAAAGGGTTTTGTGACTTTTCTTGTTCTGACACTTTTCGGAGTTTTGTTATCTTTTCTGGGCAAGGGTCTGTTTAATCTGTGGCAGCCTATTCTTTCGTTGATTGCGAAAACAGGAAATCCATTTTTAGATTTTCTGATTAATTGTTTGGCGGTTGCGGAATTTATGGTTTTGATTTTTTATGTACTGGGAAGATTTTTAGCCACCAAAGTAGGAAAGTTTTTTCGCAAGCGCGTTCCTATTCTTAATGGAATGAGCGAGCAGAGCGATTATCTCGTGGTGGAGGTGGAATTTTCTGAAGATTTTTGGGTTCTTGGTATTATCGCCGGAAAACAGAAAAAGCTTGTTAAGGGCATTGAAGTGATTGGGCCGAAAGTTTGTGTTCTCCATTCTCTCACTTCTTGTTTTGTGGCTTTTATAAGTAACAGAAAGAAGATCCGCCCGACTAATCTTTCGCCGGCAGATGTTGTTCAGGTACAAATTTCAATGGGATTTTCCGGACCGGAGGTTATTCGCGAGCTTGATGATTCCGAATTAGATTCTTATTTTTCGTGATGTTTTTTGAACGCTGTCATATAAAATTTATATGGCGGCGTTTTTCTTTTTTAATTTTTTATTTTAAGATTATATCTATGATTATTTTGGCTCATGTTGCTTTTGCCAGCGCAGTTAGCAAATCGTTGCGGTTGTCCTGGCCGATGGCTTTTTTATTTGGCTTGGTTTCACACCACGTTATTGACCTAATTCCGCATGTTGACGCCGCTTGCGTTTGGACGCGGAAACAAAGAGACGCCGGGATAATGCCGGTGGCGGCGAAGGTTTTTATTGCGGTTGATGCTTTGGCAACTTTAGTGTTTTTTATTTGGTGTTGGCTATTTTTGAAAACAAACTTGCCGGTTTTATTTTGGGCAAGCTTCGGAGCGGTTTTACCGGATTTGATTATCACGGGCTTTACAACTTTTTACCATCCGGCTTTGAAGTGGAGTTTTATGAAAAAATACGAAAGATTCCATTGGAGCATTTTCACTCACATGGGTATTCCCGAAAATTTTGTTTTCGGAATTTTAACCACGGCGCTCGTAATCGGGTTTTCTTTTTTGTTGTTGAGGATTTAAAATTAAGACAATGATCCTTTTAGCTCATATCGCTTTTTCTACTGCTGCCAGCAAGACTTTTAAATTTTCCTGGCCGTGGGCTTTTGTGTTTGGTTTTATTTCGCACCACGTTTTAGATTTTATTCCGCACACCGATGCCGCCTGCGTTTGGCCGAAGAAAATGGAGAGAAAGGGGATAATCCCCAAGCCAGCCATGATTTTTATCATAATTGATATTGCGAGTTGTTTAATTTTTTTCTTTTGGAGCTGGTTGTTTTTGAAAATGAATTTTGTGGTGTTGTTTTGGGCAAGCTTTGGAGCAGTTTTGCCGGATTTGATAATTACCGGCTTTACGCATTTTTATCGCAAAGCACTGAAGTGGAAATGGATGTTGCAATACGACAAGCTCCATATGACTTTATTTGCCCATTTGGGAATTCCCGAAAACTGGATTTTGGGGACTTTTACCACTATATTAATAATCGGAGTTTCGTTTTGGTTGTTGTTAAAATAAGGGCTAGAAGTTCAGCCCCGACGGGATAATTGCAAAAAATAAAGGGCCTATAGTTCAGTGGTAGAACGCCTCGTTTGCAACGAGGAGGCGGCAGTCCAATTCTGCCTAGGTCCACAAACTAAAAATCGCCAAGTCGTTAGGCGTTCCTACGGAGGATTTATTAATAGAAACAATAACTTAAATATATGTTTTGGAACAAAAAAACCGAAAATAATTTAGACTCGACAATGATTGAACTTGGTCGCGAAGTTGAAAGGGGGTTGCTTCTCTTAAATGCAACTATAGTTCAGCATTGGGAACATGAAGAAAACTATTATTATAAAGCTGTATCTGTAATGATGGACAAATTATTGAAGGACAAAACATTGACTAATGCCGACCGTTTGGAAAAAGCAAAACAAGTACTTGATTTGTCAAAAGTTTATAGAAATTTCATAGACGAAAGGACAGCTAAATTTGGAGATTTTATTCTCACAAGAATAAATCAATTCGAAGAAATGTTGGAGCCGTTATTAAAAACAAAACCATACAATAAAGAAAAAGAATGGGTAAAACTTTCTCGGGATTTATGCAACATCCGCGTAAGCGAAATCATCGCAATTGATACCCATATAGATACTGATGAATTTATACCCAAGATAATTATTGCAGATGGTGGTGCTCCAGATCATCAAACGACAGAGCAAGAAAAAAATGACTTTGCACATTTATGTGCTACTTATGGCGCTAAAAGAAAAGTTGCATATGAGGATGAAAAGAAAATTGAACCTCATAGATCAAATATTGCTCAAGATATGTTTGGGAAACTTGATGATTATATGAAAGATGGTAGTTATTCTAGACTACTAATGAAATAATGAATTAATTATGCGTTTTCACACATTGAATTAATTATTCCTTGGGTATTCGGGATAATTAATGCTTTGCTAGGGTTGTATTTTTTGCACTAGATTTTTAAATAAGTTCGCCCAAGAATTGGCAGATTTAGTGATAGCACGGCGAAGTGTGCCATTGTTTTTAATTAGTAATCACTGTCATTGTAGGCGATTTTTTGTTTTATGGTATAAAATGATACAAAATGCCCTTGGACTTAGAAAAACTGAATAAGGAACAGAAGGAGGCTGTGGCTTATGACAAAGGGCCGCTTTTGATTGTGGCCGGGGCAGGGACGGGGAAAACGACAGTTATTACGCAGAGAATTGTTAACCTTATAGAAAAAGGGGAAGCTCGGCCCGCCTCCGCTAAAAGCTCCCACCTTCGCCAAGGCTCCGGCGGGCAAGTCGGCGGGGCGAAGCCCGAAGAAATATTAGCTTTAACTTTTACGGAAAAGGCGGCGACGGAAATGGAAGAGAGGGTGGAGACTTTGTTGCCTTACGGCTATGTGGATTTGTGGATTTCAACTTTCCATTCTTTTTGCGAAAGGGTTTTGCGGGATTACGCTTTGGACATTGGCTTGCCCGCTGATTTTAAAGTTTTAGACGGCACGGCGGGCTGGCTTTTGGTTTACCGCAATTTGGAAAAATTTAATCTGGATTATTACAAACCATTGGGGAATCCGACAAAGTTTATTAAGGCGTTGATTTCGCATTTTTCGCATTGCAAAGACCAGGCAATTTACCCGGAAGATTATTTAAAATACGCCGAGAAACTCAAAACCCGCGATGACGCGCCGGAAGAACTGGAAACAGAGCGGATAAAAGAAGTGGCGGAAGCTTACCACGCTTACCAGCGATTGCTTTTGGAAAACAGCTCTTTGGATTTCGGCGATTTGATAAATTTTTGTTTGAAGCTATTTGTTAAGCGGCCGCTGATTTTGGAAAAATACCGGAAAAAATTTAAATATATTTTAGTTGATGAATTCCAGGACACGAACTGGGCGCAATATGAACTGATAAAAATTTTAGCGGCGCCGGAAAACAATTTGACGGTTTGCGCGGACGACGACCAGGCGATTTACCGCTGGCGGGGAGCGTCTTTCTCAAACATAATCCAGTTCAAAAAAGATTTTCCGGAAGCGGAGCAGATTTCTTTGGTGAAAAATTACAGGTCTGCTCAAAACATTTTGGATTTGGCTTATAAGTTTATAAAAGGCAATAATCCCGACCGGTTGGAATATGTAAATAAAATTAACAAAGAATTGGTGGCGGAGGGAAAAGCTGAGGGTGTGATTGAACACATCGCGGCGAAAAATTTGGAAGAGGAAGTAAAAAAGACGCTAAAGAAGATTCTGGATATTCTGAAAAAAGATAAAGACGCCAGTTATAACGATTTCGCGATTTTGGTTAGGGCGAACGACGCGGCGGGCGTGTTTATTAAAGCCCTGGAGCGGGCAGGCTTGCCTTATCAGTTTTTGGCTTCTAGGGGGCTTTATTCAAAGCCGGTTATTTTGGATGTGATTTCGTATTTCAAGCTTTTGGACAATTACCACGAAAGTCCGGCGGTTTACAGGATTTTGAATATGCCGTTTTTGGGGATTGCTCCGGAGGACATTATGAAGCTCACGCAATATAGCTACAAGAAAACTAAGTCGCTCTATGAGGCAATGGACGAATTGCCTTTGATTACGGGGATTGCTCCGGCATCAGCAGAGAAAATAGTTTTTGTTTTGAGTTTGATTAAAAAGCATACTAGCTTGGTTAAAGAAAAATCGGTTTCGGAAATGCTGGTGGCTTTTTTGACGGATTCGGGATATATAAAATATTTAACAGATAAAGACGACAAGGAGCAGTTTGATTTACTCAACCAATTCCACAAGAGAGTGAAGAATTTTGAGGACGCGACTATTGAGCCGACTTTGAACAATTTTATGAAAGAGATAGGTCTGGAAATAGAGGCGGGCGAAGAAGGGAAGCTGGAATTTGACCCGGAGCAAGGTCCGGACATGATAAAAATAATGACTATTCACGGAGCCAAAGGCTTGGAGTTCAAATATGTTTTTTTGGTTAATATGGTGGACAAAAGATTCCCGACGATTGAAAGGAAAGACCCGATTGAGTTGCCCGAGGATTTGATTAAAGATATAAAGCCAACCGGCGACGTTCATTTGCAGGAAGAAAGGCGGATTTGTTATGTGGCTATCACCCGGGCGAAGAAAGGGGTTTATTTCACTTCGGCGGAAGATTACGGCGGAGCGAGAAAAAAGAAATTGTCGCGGTTTATGGTGGAGATGGGATTCCAGGAACAAATTAAAGAAACCAAAGAAATGAAAGATTTAAAAGCCGAAAACGAATTACTAAAAAACGAAAAAAATCTGGTGGGGGCAAGAAGTAAGCAACCGATGCCGGATTATTTGCCGAAGCATTTTTCTTTTTCGCAGTTGGCCGCTTTTGACAAATGCCCGTTGCAATACAAATTTGGTTTTATTTTGAGGGTGCCGACACGTGGTAAGGCGGTGTTTTCTTTCGGAAAGACAATGCACAACACTTTTTACAATTTTTTGAAATACGCCAATGAAAACAGCGACAGAAGCCAGACAAACCTGTTCGGTTTTGATGCGAAGGCGGTTAAGGACAAAAAGGTGAAAGCTTTAGATTTTGATGACTTGGTTAAAATTTTTGAGGAGAACTGGATTGATGAGTGGTATGAAAATAAAAAACAGAAAGAAGATTACCGGAAGCTGGGCAGAAAAATTATCAAAGATTTTTACGAGGATTTTTTGAACAACCCGCCGAAAATTTTGAAAGTGGATAATGCTTTGGCTTTGGAAATGCCGTTTAACCTAAAAATAGGCGAGCACACTTTATATGGCGTGGTGGATAGAATTGACGAAGAAAAAGACGGAGTGGCGATTATTGATTACAAAACAGGGGAGTCAAAAGAAAAATTATCTGCGGACGATAAAGAACAGTTGTTAATTTACCAGATAGCGGCGGAAGAGATATTTAAGCTTAATCCGCAGAAATTGGTTTATCATTATTTAACCGACAACAAAAAAGCGGAGTTTATCGGGACGGAAAAAGAAAAAAGCCAACTAAAAGAAAAGATTCTTGAGGAGATTGAGGAAATGAAAAGCAGTAAATTTGAAGCGAAACCGAGCCATTTGTGTAAATTTTGCGATTTCAAGGATGTTTGCGACCATGCGCAAAGATAGGCGATAATAAATAATATGAACGGACAAAATAGAGATGATATAAAAATCGGTTCAAAGGTGGAAATTGTTTTGAAGGCAGACCAGAGAACTGGCAAGCTGACTTCTGGAATAGTGGCGGAGATACTGACAAGCTCTAATTTCCATCCACACGGAATTAAAGTGCGCCTTGAAGACGGGCAAGTCGGGCGGGTTCAAAATATTTTATTATGACCCAAGACCAGGCGCTTGCTGTCCTTAAAACCGGAGCGAATGTATTTTTAACCGGCGAACCCGGGTCGGGGAAAACGTATCTTATAAATCAATATGTGGCCTATTTGCGGGTAGCTGGCATTGAACCGGCAATCACGGCTTCCACCGGCATTGCGGCGACTCACATTGGCGGAACGACAATTCATTCCTGGAGTGGAATAGAAATTAAAACAAAATTAATAAAAAAGGATCTTCGCAAAATTGCTTCAAATAAACATATCGCAAATCGTGTCCGCAATGCAAAAGTTTTGATTATAGACGAAATATCAATGTTGCCTCCAGGAACGCTTTCAATGGTTGAAGCTGTTTGTCGGGAAATCAAGAAAGAGCCAAAACCGTTCGGCGGGATGCAGGTGGTTTTGGTTGGAGATTTTTTCCAGCTTCCGCCGATTATCAGGAAGGAGGAACATAACAGACAAGCCGAGCTGATTAAAGAATCGCCGGCTCTTTTTGCTTATGATTCTTCCGCGTGGGAACAGTTGGAACCGGCTATTTGTTATCTTACCGAGCAACACCGGCAGGACGACAGCAGTTTTCTTGAGATATTGTCGTCAATCCGCCGCAATGTTTTTGACGAAAATCATTTGCGGCATATTAAAACGCGAAGGATAGAATATTCCGCCGCGCCAGATGGTGTGCCGAAATTTTTTTCCCACAATGCCGACGTCAACCGCGTTAACGAAGAAATGCTCGCTAAACTTCCGGGCGAGTCGGAAACGTTTTATATGGATTCGCAGGGTCCTTATGGACTTGTGAACCCCCTTAAAAGGGGATGCCTTTCGCCGGAAACGCTTTTTTTGAAAATCGGCGCGGCAGTGATGTTTACGAAAAATAGTCCTAAGGAAGGTTTTTCCAACGGTACGCTCGGCACGGTTATGGATTTTGACAAAGAGAGCGGCTGTCCGGTTGTGCAGACGCGAAACGGTAGGCGAGTTTCGGTTAAGCCGATGGATTGGACAATAAACGAAGACAATAAAGTGTTGGCGAAAATTACTCAGTTGCCGCTTCGTTTGGCTTGGGCGATTACGGTTCATAAAAGCCAGGGGATGAGTTTGGAGGCGGCGGTTATAGACCTTTCGGCTGTTTTCGAATTTGGGCAGGGTTATGTGGCTCTTTCGCGGGTTAGCCGGCTTACCGGGCTTTATCTTCTTGGCTGGAATAAACGCGCGTTTCAGGTTCATCCGGAAGTTTTTGCCAAAGATAAATTATTTCAGCTGGCTTCAAAAGAAACCGAAGCGAAGTTCGCAAAAATTTCGCCAGCTAAACTCGCTAAAATTAATAAGAATTTTATTTCCGCCTGTAAGTAAAATATTTTAAAGCAGATAAATTAAAAACCGTTCCGATAATTGGGGCGGTTTTTTGATAAACTCTTTTTGCCTGATACAATTACTGATATATGTCCCAGTATTACACCTCCAGAAGGACGCGCAATTTATTTAACCCGGTTTCAAAAGAGCCGTTCAGATTAAGCCGGTCAAAAATAGATAATTTTCTTAATTGCCCGCGGTGTTTTTATATTGACCGGCGTTTGGGAGTAGGCCAGCCGCCTGGGTATCCTTTTGCCTTGAATAGCGCTGTCGATAAACTTTTGAAAAAAGAATTTGATTCTCATAGGGTGGCAGGCACGGTTCATCCGCTCGTTAAAAAATATGGGTTGGATTTTGTTCCTTTTAAAAATGAGAATATGGAAAAATGGAGAGACGCTTTGAGAGGAGGAATAGAATATTTACATGAGCCGACTAATTTTATGGTTGGCGGCGGAATTGACGATTTATGGACGAATGCCCAAGGCGAAATAATTATTGTTGATTATAAAGCCACGGCTAAGGACAGTGAAATAACCTTAGACGAAGAATGGAAAATCGGATATAAACGGCAGATAGAAGTTTACCAATGGTTGTTCCGGAGAAACGGATTCAAAGTGAGCAACACCGGATATTTTGTTTATTGCAACGGCGACGCAGACAAAGAAGCGTTTGACGGGAAATTGGAGTTTGATGTTACTTTATTGCCTTACGAAGGAAATGACGCATGGGTGGATGGAGTTTTGGTTAAAGCCCACGATTGTTTGATGAGCGACAAGTTGCCCGCGCCGGGAGCTGATTGCGATTATTGCGCTTACAGAAAAGCGACACAAGAAGTGTTGAAAGATAAAATAAAGACCGAAACACCCAAGGAGCAAAATACCACTGGAAAACTCACTTAAAGACTTAAAAACTGAAATTCAGGAGAAAAAAATGATTTCCGTAATTTACGAAACTAAAGATTTTGTGGCGGTAAATAAGCCGGCTGGGGTTTTGGTGCATCCGGTTAAAAGCTTGAAGCACAAAACCGAAGGCGAGGGGGAAACTTTGGCGGAATGGGCCGTGAAAAGATATCCGGAGGTGAAAAACGTTGGCGATGAGCCAGAGGTGCGGCCGGGGATAGTGCACCGCCTAGATAGAGACACTTCGGGGATAATTTTAATCTGCCGTAACCAGGAATTTTTTGAATACGCAAAAAATCTTTTTAAAACTCATGAAATTAAGAAGACTTATTTAGCTTTGGTTTGGGGAAAGCTGGAACCAAAAACGGGAGAGATAAAAACGCCGATTGGAATTAAAAACGGTTCCATAAAAAGAACAGTTTGGCAGAAGACTGCCAAGGACTTAAAAGACGCCGTGACGGAATACAAGGTTGTAAAAAATTTTGAGGTTTTTGGTCCGGACGAAAAAGTGCAGGATTTTTCTTTAGTGGAAGTCTCGCCAAAAACCGGCCGAACGCACCAGATTAGAATTCATATGGCTTCGGTTGGGCATCCAGTGGTCGGAGACAAACTTTATGGCGGAAAGAAAACAGCCCCTTTTGAACTTGACCGCCAGTTTCTTCACGCCGCTTCTTTGGAGTTTGCAATGGCTGACGGACACAGAATTATGCTGGAAGCGGAGTTGCCGGAGGAGTTAAAGCGGATTATTGACACGTTTAGCGAAAAAAGATAAGCTATAGAACTATGGAGCAGGCAGTTATGGAAAAAATAAGGCCCGGAGCAACAATTCGGGTTTATGAAAAAGTTAAAGAAGGCGAGAAAACCCGCACCAGCATGTTTGAGGGGATAGTTATCGCCAGAAAGCACGGCTCGGAAGCCGGAGCGACTTTTACCGTCCGCAGAGTCAGCCAAGGCGTGGGAATGGAAAAAGTTTTTCCGATTCATTCGCCGTTTATAGATAAAGTAGAAATAGTCAGAACTTCTAAAGTAAGACGGGCGAAACTTTATTACTTACGAAGGGAATCCGAAAAAGAAACCCGAAGAAAGCTCAAGAAAGAATTAATTGAAGCGGAAGCTGTTGAATCTCAAGAATCCGCCTCCGCTAAAGTTTCAGCGGACAAGCCGGCGAAGGAAGCGAAAGAAGAAACCAAAGAATAAGAATAAAAAATAGAGCGGCCTCAAACAGCCGCTTTATTTTTTTGTCTATTGGCACTAAAATAGAGATAAAATGCGCGGGTGGCGAAACGGCAGACGCACTACCTTGAGGTGGTAGCGCCCGCAAGGGCATGGAGGTTCAACTCCTCTCCCGCGCACCATTAATTAATAAGGCATTATGCCATTAAAATAGCCCTAAACAGGGCTATTTTTGTTGTTTTTATACTATTGACATATTTCATGAAATATGATAATATATTTAATATAAGCATGTTGAGTTTTTCAGGGGAGGTAAAATTATCTTGAAAAACTTAATGCAATATGCTAATATAGATTCTTATAAGTATTGAGTATTTGTTCGCGGGAAGCATAGCTGGTTAGACTACGAATCAGCAGAAGTTCTTTTAAAACAAAATAAAAAACTGGGGATCGGCATTTTTATCGGATTCGGTTAAGAAGGAGGTTTCGTATGATGGGGAGGAAAAAGGGTCATGTGCAAGTTGCGGCGAGAAGCTTGGTAGAAGAAAGGGGTGTTGTTGTTATTAATCAAAGGCCTGACGAAAAGTTGAGAAATCTCACTGCGACATTGAGATCTTTGCCGCAGGGAAGTTTCAGGTCCATTTTGATGTCTGACAGAGGGGAATCGCCAAGAAGGGGAATCTCAACCGTTCTTGAGCATGACGGCTTGCAGATGCGGGCCTACTAATATCTGATCTCTAGTTTTGCTCTGCCCTTGTTTTAATCTTTTTAGATTAGAACAAGGGCTTTTTTTATTTCTAGCCGCTAATTGGCGGTTGCTTTTCGAGGGTATTTTTGGTAAGATTTTAACACCCAAGCGGGTTTTTAATTTTGTTATTTAAACTAAAAGATATGGCAAAAGATAAAGAAAAATTAGACAAAAAAGAAGCTTCCGGAGTTGCTCCTGCCAAAGGAAAAGAGGTTTCTTACGAGGCGAAAGATATTTATGTTTTAGAAGGCTTGGAGCCGGTGAGAAAACGGCCGGGAATGTATATCGGCTCAACCGGAGTTGACGGATTACACCACTTGATTTGGGAGGTGGCCGACAACTGCATTGACGAAGCAATGGCCGGTTATGCCAAAAATGTGAAGGTGGAATTATTGGAAGGCAACCGAGTGGCAATCACCGACGATGGCCGGGGTATTCCGGTGGATATCCACCCGCAGACTAAAAAATCGGCTTTGGAAACAGTGCTTTGTACTTTGCACGCCGGAGGAAAGTTCGGCGGAGAATCTTACAAGGTGTCCGGAGGTCTTCACGGCGTCGGCGTTTCTGTTGTTAACGCTTTATCAAAATGGATGCGGGTGGAAGTTTGCCGCGACGGCGGGCTTTATTCGCAGGAATACGAAAGAGGCAAGCCGCAATACAAAGTCAGAAAAGAAGGCAAGTCCGACGGCACTGGTACGAAAATTATTTTTGAACCGGACCCGCAAATTTTTCCCAAAATAGAATTTGATTTAAAAGATATTGTCAGCCATTTGAGAAAACAGGCTTATTTGACGCCGCGGTTGAGAATAGAAATTATAGACAGGCGTTCGGGAGTTTCGGAGGCTTACAGTTTTTATTTTGAAGGGGGATTGAAATCTTTTGTTAATTATTTGTTAGGCACCAAAGAGCCGATTCAGAGCCAAACTTTTTATAATACCCGAGAATACGAAAACATCGTTGTTGATTCGGCTTTTACTTACACCAATGACATTGAAGCGAAAGAAGTGAGTTTTGCGAATAATATTTACACGCCTGACGGCGGAATGCACTTGACCGGTTTCCGTTCGGCTTTAACAAGAACCATTAATGATTTTGGACGGCGCGAGGGATATTTGAAAGAATCTGAAGCCAATTTAATCGGCGAAGACGTGCGCGAAGGTTTGGTGGCGGTGGTTTCGGTGAAACTGCACGAGCCGCAATTTGAAGGACAGACAAAAGCCCGTTTGGGGAACCCGGAAGCGAGAACTGCCGTGGAAACGGTAATTAACGAAGCGCTGAAAGAATTTTTTGAAAGATATCCGTCTGACGGCAGAAAAATAGTTGAGAAGTGTTTGCTGACGGCCAAAGCGAGACAGGCAGCAAGAGCGGCGAAAGAAACAGTTTTGAGAAAAGGAGCTTTGGAGGGAATGACTTTGCCGGGAAAGTTGGCGGATTGCAGCAGCCGAAAACCGGAAGAGTCGGAGCTGTTTATCGTCGAGGGAGATTCGGCCGGCGGTTCGGCTAAGCAGGGACGCGACAGGCGAACACAAGCCATATTGCCTTTGCGCGGAAAAATTTTAAACGTTGAAAAATCAAGATTGGACAAGATGTTGATGAATCAGGAAATTAAAAACTTGGTTATCGCTATCGGAACAGCCATCGGCGACGCTTTCGATCTTTCCAAACTGCGCTATCACAAAGTTATTATCATGACCGATGCCGACACGGATGGCGCTCACATTAGGACTTTATTGCTGACGCTTTTTTATCGCTATTTCGTTTCGCTTATTGAAAATGGGTATATTTATATCGCCCAGCCGCCGCTTTTCCGGGTTCAGAAAGGAAAAGAAATCCGCTACGCTTATAACGAAAAAGAGAAAGACCGGATAATGGATGAAATAGAAAAATTGTCAGGCGGTAAAAAGAAAGAAGAGAAGAAAGAAAAAGAAATAGAAAACGAAGACGAAAACGAAGGAGAAGAGACAGTTGAGATTAAGCGTTCCGGAGCCAGTATTCAGAGATACAAAGGTTTGGGAGAAATGAACCCCGACCAATTGTGGGAAACAACCATGAACGTCGATTCAAGGCAGCTGAAACAAGTGGGCATAGCCGACGCAGTGGAAGCGGACAAGCTTTTTGATATTTTGATGGGAGAGGAAGTCGAGCCCCGAAAGAAGTTTATTCAGACCCATGCCACGGCGGTTAAGAATTTGGACATTTAGAATTAATGTGTTAATATTTGAGGCATCGTTTAGATAATATGTTTACTAAAATCAAAAATTTTTTACAGGAGTCCAGACAGGAATTTAAGAGGATAAATTGGCCGACTCGCCAGGAGGCTATTCGCTATACCATGTTTGTGATTGTATTTTCGCTGGGAATGGCTATGTTTTTGGGTTTGCTTGACTTTATCTTCATTTTTTTGTTAAATAAGTTCTTTATAAAATAAAATGCCAAAACAAGAAGCAAAAAACGAACGCCATTGGTACGCTGTCCACACTTATTCCGGCTATGAGGATGCCGTGGTTCGATATTTAAAACAAAGAGTGGAGTCTCTGGAAATGCAAGAGAAGATTTTTGATATTCTGGTTCCGAAAGAGAAAAAGATAAGAATTAAAGGTGGAAAGAGGCAGGAAATTGAGGAAAAAATTTATCCGGGATATGTCTTAGTGGATATGATTTTAGACGATGATTCATGGTATGTTGTCCGCAACACTCCGAGGGTGACGGGTTTCGTGGGAGCCGACAGCACTAAGCCAACTCCACTTTCCAAAGATGAGATTGACAGCTTGATGGCAAAGATGGGGGACAAGGAAGCGAAGTTTAAGGTTGACTTTAAGGTGGGAGAAATGGTAAAAATTACTGACGGCCCTTTCAAAGACCATGACGGAAAGATAGCAGAAATTAGCGAAGAGCATGGCAAGGTGAAGGTGAAAGTTCCGGTTTTCGGCCGAGAAACAATGATTGAGATTGATTTATTACAAGTAAGAAAAATATAAAAATATGGCAAAAGCAATAAAAGTAAAAACAAAATTACAAATTCAGGCCGGTAAAGCTAACCCAGCGCCTCCGGTGGGAACAGCGCTTGGTCCGCACGGAGTTAACATTCAGCAATTTTGTGCCCAGTTCAATGAGGCGACAAAAGAGATGGATGATATTATTCCTGTTGAAATTACGATTT
>Ga0265342_10002112_pt1 | contig 17532 bp, 12 predicted proteins | sample 4CB327metaG_FD_203125 | JGI IMG/M metagenome (GOLD analysis project Ga0265342, IMG submission 203125) | Rhizosphere microbial communities from Carex aquatilis grown in University of Washington, Seatle, WA, United States - 4-CB3-27 metaG | ecosystem: Host-associated > Plants > Roots >...
GCCGCGTTCACCCATCAATTCCACGGCGATCCATTTCCCCGCATGATCTGGCCGACCAATTCGGGCAAGCTCGCCGTGGCCACGATGTTCACCCTCTTCTTCGGCGGTGCCGTGTTTGCGCCGCGGGTCACCGTGGAAGGGGAGGGCATCCAGGAGTATCTCCAACGGCACTATGTCGAGGCGATGGCCCGCCTCGCGCGTCGCCTGGCCGATCTTCCCAATGTGCTCGGTTACGACACCATGAACGAGCCCCTGCCCGGCTACATCGGATGGAAGGACTTGAACGCTCCGGGCGGCTTTCTCACTCTTGGTGAATCGCCCTCGGCCCTCCAGGGCATGGCATTGGCGGACGGCATTCCGCAGGAGATCGGGGTCTATGAGATGGGCGCCCTGCGTTTGGTGAAGCGCGGCACCCATCTGATGAACACGGCGCGTCGGCGGGCATGGAGAGACGACAGGCCATGCATCTGGCGGGCGGCGGGAGTTTGGGACATTGACGAGCGGGGCGCGCCTGTCCTTCTGCGGCCCGACTATTTCCACACCGTGGGGGGGCGGGAAGTGGACTTCGCGGCCGACTTTCACAGACCTTTCATCGAGCGATTCATCGCGGCCGTGCGTGCGCCGAGTCCGGGCACGATGATCTTCCTGGAGCCTCAGACAAATCACCTTCCCTGTCGCTGGGACGGCGGAAACCCTCCCGACCTGGTCTTCGCTCCCCATTGGTATGACGAGCTCCTCATCGCAACGAAGCGCTATTTTTCGTTGCTCGCCATCGAAACCGTGACCCATCGACTCGTGGTCGGAGCGCGCGCCATCCGCCGGTCCTTCGCGCGCCAGCTCTCCCGCTTGAAGGAAGGCGCGCATGAACAGCTCGGGAAGGTCCCGACGCTTCTGGGCGAGTTCGGCATCCCCTTCGACATGAACCGTGCCCGCGCGTTTCAAACCGGTGACTTCGCCGCGCAAAGCCGCGCCTTGGACAGGAGCTTTCAAGCCATCGAGGCCAACTTCCTGCACTGCACGATATGGAACTATACGGCGGACAATTCGAACGAGCGCGGCGACCAGTGGAACGGGGAAGACTTTTCCGTGTACAGCGCGGAGGGTCAGCGCCGCGACTCGGCCGACCGTGACGCGGGAGGTCGCGCACTTTCCGCCTTCGTGCGGCCGTACCCGCGCGCTACCGCGGGTGACCCTCTTCGAGTTTCCTACGACTACCGAAAAGGGCGCTTCTTTTATTCGTTCCGTCAGGACGCCGCGGCCACCGCGCCCACCGAGATTTTTCTGCCCGCCCGTCGTTATGGTCCGGGATGCCGCATCGTCGCGAGCGACGGCACGTGGGAGAGACGGGCGGAGGAACAGCTGCTGGTCTTTCATCACGACCCTGCGGCCGGCCGGGATCACTGGATCCGCGTAACGCCCGGCCGGCAACCGACCCGCTCCCCAGGGATTGTGAGCCTGTTGGGGTGAAATCGGGGCTGCTCGAAGGAGAACGTGGCTTAACGGTGCAGACGGCAGTGGAATCCGTCGAACCATCGGCGCGAAAGCGCGGAAACGTACGATAGGGCGGGTTCATGGGATGTGTTCGCCGAAAACGAGGGATGGGAATGGGCCGGGCAGTGATGCCCGGCCCACGGGTACCGAATCCTCTCGCTGCGACTACAGGCTCGCACCGAGTGCGATCACGAAGGCGATGACCGCCACGACAACGACGCCGAGGGTTGTGACGATCACGGTTACGCTGCGCTTCATATCGATTACTCCTTTTCCATGGCGCCACGATGCGTGGCGTAGAGTCCGCGCAGGTCCTCAAAGCCCATGCGCAGAAGATCCATTGTTTTGAACACCCGCGGGAGGTCCCGACTCTCGAAGCTCTTGCGTTTCAGCTCCCGCGTGGTCTCGTACGCGCTCTCGGCGAGAAAGAATCCGATGCCGCGCTGATTGTGAATGATCCCCTGGTCTTCCATGTACCCGTAGGTTCTCATGACCGTATTGGGATTCACCTGGATGCTCTCGGCGAGCTCCCGGATGCTGGGGATCCGATCGCCCGGTTTCCAGACCCCCGCCAGGATGTTCTCGCACATCAGATCGGCAATCTGCAGATAGATCGCCTGGCTTTCCTTGAACTCCATGGCTACACCTCGGCCTCGCCGAGCCTGAAGTACCCCGCCAGCCAGCATACGGGGGCCGAGGCGTAGAATAGGACGTAGCCGACTACCTTCGCCACTTGCGCGAGGCTCATGACGCGATCGCGGGCCGCGACGCTGAAGCCGAGGGTGGGGCTGGACGTATCGAAGCTGAAGCCGCCCCGCATGTGCACGAGAGACGGCATTGCAATGCGCGCTGTGATCAAGGCGATGATACCTATCCCAACGCCGAAGATCACGATCCAGAGGGCGGTACGCACGAATGCGGTCTTTCGAAACCAGATCGAGCCCAGGAGGAAGACCGACTGCGTGATGAGGTAGATGCCCACCATGCGGCCCGCCGAGAGGAGCTGCGCACCCACGTCCCCGAAGTGGAACCCGATGCCGAAGAGCAGGCTGTTGATGAGCTGGCTCACCACGGCCGTGATGGCCATGAAGACGGTGCTGCCCACGGCGAACCCGACGGACGTGATGAGAAGCTTGCTCAGGAACTTCTCGAAGATGGATCCGGGCAGCGCGAGGTAGAAGATTCCACCGCCCGTTTGCCAGATCTCGCGGAAGGCGAGGCTCGTGACGATGAAGCCCCCGAGAAACAACAGGTTCGTGAAGAATCCCAGGTACATCGACTCGCTGCCCGCCCCGCGCGAAGCGCGCGTGAGACCCAGGACGCCGAGTGCGGAGAAGAGGATCACCGCGCCGCCCACGGCGCCCATGGCGATGAGAAGACTGCGGTAGCTGCCGGCCACCTCGCGCAGCAGCAGGCGGCCGAACCGCCGAGAGCTGAAGAATCCGTTCTTGATCTTTGTTTCCATGACTATGCGTCCTTCCCGGCGGCGCTGGTCGCGAACACCGCCTGCACTTTTTCCCTGTTCGTGGTCACCGCGTTGAAGAGTGTCTCCAGATCGATGCTCGTCTCCTCGGTGCCTTCATTGCGACGCATCACCACATAGCCGCCGAGTGTCTTCTCCGCGTACAGCGCCGTGCCGTCCACCGGCTCCTCCCGTTCAATTCCCGTCCGCAGTCGCGCCGCCGCTTCCTGGAGCGGCTGCTGGAAAACGATCGATCCTTTGTCCAGGATGATGATGGGGTCGATGAGGTTTTCCATGTCGCGCACCTGGTGCGTCGAGATGAGGATCACCTGGTCGGTAGCCCCTGCGCGGGCGAGCAGCCGACGGAACTGGCTCTTGGAGGGGATATCCAGACCGTTTGTCGGCTCGTCCATGAGAAGCAATCGGCAACCGGAGGCGAGGCCGAAGGCGAGCAGGTACTTCTTCTTCTGTCCGTAGGAGAGCTCCGAAAGCCTCTTTGCCACGTCCATTTCGAACTCGTCGAGATATTCGTGGAACGCCGCGTGGTTGAAGCGCGGGTAGAGAGGCGCATAGAGCTTCTCGAAGAGGCTCGGCATCACCGCCGGAACGTGCAGCTCTTCGGAGACAAAGCAGATGTCTTCCAGCAAAGCCGCCGGCCTCTGCGCCGGATCGAAGCCCAGGACGTTGCACGTTCCTGCCTGGGGTAGGCGAAGACCCGAAATGAGCTTGAGAAGGGTGGTTTTTCCGGCCCCATTCTTGCCCAGGAGCCCGTATATATTTCCCGGTTCCAGACTGAGATTCAGGTCAGAGAACAGCTTCTGCCTCTTGTACCCGAATGTCATGTTCGTTATTCGTACCACCTGTATCCTCCTTTTAGTGTTCTAATTAACTAATACACTAAATATGTAACACTCTCAGAGAGGATTGTCAACACCAAATTGTTAGACTTTCTGAGCCTTCCGGAGTAGGATGGCCCTATATGAGTGATCGCATGCGCCCGATACCATTTCGGGAGCTTCTGCTCCGAAGCCTGGCCGAGTATCGTGCGAAAGGGTCCATCTTCGACATCGCGGAAGCGCACATCTGGAAACCCGCTTCAGCGAAGCGAGCGCCCATTTTCACTTCGGAAGCCGCGAATCTCATCGGTCCCGCCGCGGGTCCTCATACACAGCTCGCCCAGAACATATTCTGCTCATGGCTGTGCGGCGGCCGCGCGATAGAGCTGAAGACCGTCCAAAAGATGGATACCTTGTCCGTCGAAAAACCCTGTATCGACGCCGCGGACGAGGGGTATAACGTCGAATGGTCCCAGGAATTGAACCTGGATCAGTCCTATGACGAGTATCTCAAGGCATGGTTCCTTTTGCACGCCTTCGAAACCCTCATGGGTCAGTCCGTGGAAGGCCCGACACGCCAGATCAGCCCCGGTTTTCTCTTCACAATGAGCGTCGGATACGACCTGGACGGAATCCGTAACGAGCGCATGGATCATTTCATCCGTCGGCTCATCGATTCCTCATCGGAGCCGCTCTTCCAACGTTATGGCGAAGAGCTTGATTCTTTCGCGGCGCAACCAGACCTGCTGGACGGCACCCCATGGCGCGATAACGCGCCGCTCTTACGTGGACTTGCCCGGCGCGTTTCACCCCGATTGAGCTCTTCGGTAACGCTTTCCACGATGCACGGCTGTCCTCCCCAAGAGATAGAGTCCATCTGCGCGTACATGCTCAATGAGAAGAAGCTCGACACCCTCGTGAAGCTCAACCCGACACTCCTCGGCTACGAGCGGGCAAAGGACCTGCTGCGGGAAACGGGGTTCGTCGCGGTCGAATTGAAACCCGACGGATTTCAAAAGGACCTCCAGTACCCCCACGCCGTGTCCCTGCTGGGACGGCTTCTCACGATGGCGCGCGTCACCGGGCGGCATTTCGGCGCCAAGCTTTCCAACACGCTTGCCGCCGCCAACACGCGGAACGTCCTGCCGGGAGACGAAATGTACATGTCCGGCAGGGCCTTATACCCCCTGACCATGCGGCTTGCGGCGGATCTGAGCGCCGAGCTGGGTGGCGCTCTTCCTCTCTCCTTCTCGGGCGGCGCCTCGGCGTGGAATCTCGCTGACATCCTGTCGGCTGGATTGCGGCCGGTAACCCTTGCCACGGACCTCTTGAAACCCGGCGGGTACGCCCGCTTCAAGCAGCTTGCCGACATCGCGGTCCGCTTCACCTCCGCATCGCGCCTGCCCGGCGTGGACGCGAAGCTGGCCGAACGCGCCGCGGACAAGGCGAAAACGAACTCCCCGTTCCAGAAGGATTTTCGCGGCGACAGGAAGATTACCGTTCCCGGCGCCTTGCCCCTGTACGACTGCTTCGTGGCGCCCTGCGTTCTGGCCTGCCCCATCCATCAGGACGTGCCTGAGTACGTACATCTCGCAGGCGCCGGCAAATGGCGGGAAGCGTTCGAGGTGATTCACGCCCGCAATCCCCTTCCGTTCATGACCGGGTATCTCTGCGATCATCAGTGCACGGAGAACTGCACGCGCCGTGATTGGGAAGGGGCGGTGCGCATTCGTGAAGTCAAGCGCATCGTCGCCGAGAAGGGGTTCTCCGCGTTCAAGCCCTCCGTGGAATCTTCGGCCGCCCGCGCGGCCACCCGCGGGATGAACGTAGCGATCATCGGGGCTGGACCGGCGGGGCTGGCGGCAGCCTCGTTCTTGCGCCGCGAAGGATTCGACGTTCACGTGTTCGAGCGCGAGAGCGAAGCGGGCGGGGTGGTCCGCTGGCTGCTGCCGCCGTTCCGCATTCCCGTCGGCGCCGTGGAAAAGGACATCGATCTCTTGCGCAAGGCAGGTGTTCAGCTCCATTTCGGCGCTGGGGCCGAATCCGTTTCAGGCCTTCGCAACAAGGGATTCACCTACGTCTTGGTTGCTATCGGCGCCGAGGCCGACAAGGACGCTCGCGTGCCGGAAGCGCGCGCGGCGTTGACGTTCCTGCGTGAGTTCCGCCGCGATCCTTCCCGCGCACGGCTGGGGCGCGCCGTTGCCGTGGTCGGAGCCGGCGACACGGCCATGGACGCCGCGCGCGCGGCGCTGAAATGCCGCGGCGTGAAGGAAGTGCGTATCGTCTACCGACGCGGCCAGACGGAAATGCCTGCTTCGCGCGATGAGTACGAATCGGCGCGGGCCGAAGGAGTGAGATTCCACTTCCTGCGCGCGCCCCTGGCCTGGAAGCCCGGAGAAGGGCTCACCTGCCAAATCATGACCACGGGTCCCATTGACGCCTCGGGGCGGCGCGCCGCTCTCGCAACCGAGGCCACCGAGGTGATTCCCGCCGATTCGGTTATCACCGCGGTGGGCACGGAATCGGATGCACGAGCACTCGCCGCGGCGGGAATCCAGGACGCGAGGGATTGGGACCCCGTGACGGGAGAAACCGGCCAGCACGGCGTATTCCTGATCGGAGACGCGGGGAGGGGTCCCGCGACCATCGTGGAGGCCATCGCCTCGGCGCGCGCCGCCGTGGATGCCATCTGCGCCCGGGAAGCGGGAAGCCGCGTGGCTCCAGCCGTCCTTCCCCCGGAGGATGTAAAGAAACTCCGCGCTGAACGCGATCATCTGGTTGCCGTCTCATCGGCGCGCGCCGCCGACAGAGCCGTGGCTTCCATGGAAGCCCAGCGCTGCCTCGGATGTCGCGCCCTGTGCATGAAGTGCGTGGAGGTATGCCCCAATCGAGCCAACACCGTCGTGAACGTGGCGCGCGGTTTTCGCGACGAGATGCAGATTATCCACATCGACGCCTTCTGCAATGAGTGCGGAAACTGCTCGACATTTTGCCCGTGGGACGGCAGGCCGTATCGCGACAAGCTCACGATCTTTGTCTCGGAGGAAGACTATCGTGCCAGCGAGAACCCCGGATTCTACCTCGATGGCGGGGTCGGCATGCTGCGCGTGAACGGTCACGAAGGGACGCTGAGGGCGTCGGCGGAATCGGGTGTCGAATGCGGCATCGCCGATGAAAGCACGCGCGCCGTTGTTCGAACTATCATGACCGAGCACGCGTACCTGCTGGGAGGCGCCCAATGATCGTGCTGAAAAACGCGACACTCGTCCATCTCCATCCCGCGGAAGTCGTCCCCGGCACCGATGTCCTGATCGACGGAACGGAAATCGCCGGAGTCGGCAAGGGGATCGGTGAGTCGCAGAAGGCAGAGCGCACCATCGACCTGGACGGCCGCCTGCTCATGCCCGGTCTCGTCTGCTCACACGACCATTTCTACTCCGCGCTTTCCCGCGGCATCATGGCGCGCATCGCACCGGCACCGGATTTCGTCTCGACCCTGCAAAACCTCTGGTGGCGCCTGGATCGGGCCCTGGATCCGGAAAGCCTTCGGGCCAGCGCCGTTGTCGGCGCTCTCGAGGCGGTGAAAGCGGGATGCACCGCGGTCATCGACCATCACTCCTCGCCATCCTGCATCGAAGGGTCACTCTCCCTGCTCGCGGAAGGCTTCGAAAAAGTCGGTCTGCGCGGCATCCTCTGCTATGAGACGACCAACCGCAACGGCGCCGACGGCGCGGCAAAAGGAGTGGCGGAAAACCTCCGCTTTGCCCGTCACGTAGAAGGTCAGAAGAAAAGCAACGGCCCCGCGCGCCTCATCGAGGCCATGATCGGCGGCCACGCACCGTTCACTCTCTCCGAGGACGATCTGTCGGCCCTCGCCGAGGTTGTGGCGGAAACCGGTCGCGGCTTCCACGTCCACGTGTCGGAGGACGGGTTCGAGCCTTCCTTCTCCCACCGCATGTACGGCAAGGATCCCCTTCGCCGTCTGGACGATGCCGGACTCCTGAGCGAGCGCTCGCTGATTGGCCACGGACTGTATCTGGAGCCGGAGGAACGCGAGATCCTCAATGAGAGCGGAGCGTTCCTCGCGCACAACAGCCGTTCGAACATGAACAACCACGTGGGCTACAATGGCGCCCTTCCCCACCTGAAGAACGTCGCGTTGGGAACCGATGGCATCGGATCCGACATGCTCCTGGAAGCGAAGTTCGCCTACTTCCGCCACCGCGACTCCGGCGGGCCCTTGGGGCCCGGCGCTTTCATGCGCTTCCTGCAAGCAGGCAATGAGATCCTCCATCGCGGGTTCGGCGAGAGCTTCGGACGCGTGGAGAAAGGCTACAAGGCGGATCTCGTAATTCTCGATTACGATTGCCCGACACCGATTTTACGCGAAAACGTCGCTGGGCATATTATCTTTGGAGCAGGAAGTAGGGACGTCAATTCCGTCATCGTGAACGGTACGATCGTCATGGAAAACAGGTCCTTCCGCTGGGATACCGCGGCCGCCTATGCAGAGGCGCGCACAGCGTCCAGGATCCTCTGGCAGAAGATGGATCGACTTTGATCCACCGAATCGAGGCTGTGTGTACAGATTAACCCGTTTCACGCTCCAGGAGATGCTCCTGAAAGGCGCGCGCTCGTACGGCGATCGCCCCGCCCTGTCCATGGTGGGCGGTCGGGCCGTGAGCTACTGGGAATTGTACGTGCGAGCTCTCGCCGTCGTCGCCGCCCTGCGGGGCCACGGCGTACGCTACGGCGATCGGGTCGCGTTGCTCTCGGAGAACAGACCCGAGTGGGGCATCGCGTATTTCGCCATCACGTCGATGGGCGCAGTGGCCGTTCCGATCATGACGGAGTTCCCCGCGGCACAGATCCAGAACATCGTCGCGCATTCTGAATGTCGGGCCATGATCGCCTCGAATCGCCTGCACGCGAAGCTCCTCCCGCTGACCGCGGCGCTCCCGTTGATCCGCGCGGAGGACATCCTCGGGCTGCCGGAAACGAATTCCGAGCTGCCCGCCTTGGAAGAGGACGATCTTGCCGCCATCATCTATACCTCCGGCACCACCGGTCAGTCCAAGGGCGTCGAGCTGACTCATCGCAACATCGTTTTCAACGCCTGGGCTACGCGGAGCATCCTGCGCATTGAGCGCCGGGATTGCGCCTTGTCCGTCCTCACCCTCGCTCATACCTACGAGTGCACGATCGGTTTCATCGCCCCGATACTCCAGGGGGCGCGCATCGTCTACCTGGACCGTCCGCCTTCCGCCTCCGCGCTCCTGCCGGCCCTCAAGAGCGTGCGGCCGACGATCATGCTCACCGTTCCCCTCATCATTGAAAAGATCTATCGCTCCAAGGTCCTTCCCGAGCTGGAGAAGATATCCCTGTACAAGGTGCCGGGGATCCGCCGCATCCTCATCCTCATGGCCGGCATGAAGCTGAAGCGGACCTTCGGCGGGCGTTTGCGCTTCTTCGGGGTCGGGGGCGCGGGTCTCGCGCCCGACGTGGAGCGCTTCTTGCGCCAGGCGCGCTTTCCCTATGCCATCGGGTACGGGCTCACGGAAACCGCGCCACTGGTGGCCGGCGCCTCCGCCGCCCATTCGCACCTGCGCTCAACCGGCCCGGCCCTGCGCGGGGTCCGCGTCCGCATTGCCGAGCCGAAGCCGGATACCGGCGAAGGGGAAATCCAGGTGCGCGGTCCAAACGTGATGCGCGGCTACCACCTCGATCCGACGCGCACGGCGGACGTTTTCACGCACGACGGCTGGTTTCGCACTGGTGATCTGGGTGCCATCGACCGGCAGGGACGCATTTACGTCCGGGGGCGCCTGAAGACCATGATCCTCGGTGCATCGGGAGAGAATATCTATCCCGAGGAGATCGAGGCGGTCATCAATACCTCCCCGTACGTGGATGAATCACTCGTCTACGCTGACGGCGCCGGCGTGGCCGCTCTGGTGCAGCTGAAGCCGGACGTCTTGGCGCAGATGGTCAGCGTCGTCCAGGACGGCATGACCAACGCGCAACACACGGCCGGGGAGCTTTTGGAGCGCATCAAGGACGAGGTGAATCTCCAACTGGCGCACTGGTGTCGGGTGGGACGGTTTCACTTGCAGACCGAACCGTTCGAAAAGACCCCGTCGCAGAAGATCAAGCGCTTTCTCTATCCCAAGCGGGCAGTGTAGAAACGCGGGGGAAGGGGCGACCTCTCACACCGCGTGACGGGCACGAACGTCGCGCCGCTCGTCCCTCTGGCGGAAGCGCAGCCAGCGTTTCAGCCCGCGCTCGGCGAGAGTGATGAAGTCGGCTATGAGCGATTCGGCCTGCGCGGCCGGTGTCGTCACGGGCACCGCGGCGATGAGAGCCGCAAGCATGAGATCGGGATCCTGAAAAATGCTCGTGCGAAACTCTCCCTTCCGCGTCCCTTCGGCGAGGATTTGAGACACGAGGCCTCGTACCCGGGTGAGTACCGTCGGTCCCGTGCGAGCGCGCTTCTCCCAGCCCGGGTAAAGGTAACGACCCTCCGCGGAGTGAAGCCCCCGGAGGATCGGTTCGCCGCGGATTCCGGCGCACGTGGCGCGAAACAGGGCCCCGAGCTTGAACGTTGCGGAATACAGCCCCTTGATCCGCTTTTCCACTTCGTGCACGACTCGCTCCTCCAGGGCGTCCAGCACCGCCGCGTAAAAGACCGGCTTGCCTGTAAAGTACGTGTAGAAGCTGCCCATTCCGAGACCCGCCGCCGTGGTGATGTCTCGGATGCTCACCGCGCGGTAGCCGTGATCGCGAAAGAGCCTTTCCCCGACACGCAGCAACGTTGCGCGTCTATCTTTTCCCATGACTCCCCTCAAACGGGCAAAACCGGATATTCGACCCTCATATCCGGTTTCACTGTCCGCCACACCGCGCCGCTGGTCAGGCGGGCGCTCTCTTTGGCTCGATTTTGCCGCTTTTTTGCCCACTCATCCGCTTGGCCGGTTGACACCCGAGACCGCAAAAATGAGTCTCTTTTCAGAGTATGGAAGCGCCACTGAAAAAGCAACCATTCGGCAAACACTACAAGCTCTCCTGCCCGATCTGCGGAAGCCGATTCGCCGATTCCCCGGACGCTTTTCTCCTCTCCTGCCCAGAACCCCACGCACCCGCGCTGTTGCGCGCCGTTTTCGACGAGCCGCGTTTTTCCGTTCAATCCGAGAACGGCGGAGTATTTCGCTACGCCCCCTGGCTGCCGATTCGACGCGTGTTCGATTCTGCCGGCGGTCCGGTGGTGTTTCACAGCGAAGGATTGGGCCCCGCGATCGGCTTGGAGGAGCTTTACATAGTCTTTAGCGGATTCTGGCCGGAAAAGGGCGCCGCATTGGAGACTTGCTCATTCAAGGAGCTCGAGGCGGAGGTGGTCTGCGCGAGGGCCTCCCCGAACTGGAACGGCTCCGTAGTCGTCGCTTCGGCGGGCAACACGGCCCGCGCGTTTCACGCGATCTGTGCGCACCGCGGCGTGCCCGCCACCATCGTGGTTCCTCATTCGGCGCTGCCGCTGCTCTGGGCGCGCGACACCGGCGATTCCGTCGTCCGATTGGTGACCCTGACCGGCGCGGCCGACTACGCCGATGCCATCGAGTTGGGCAATGCCATCGCCGGGCTGCCCGGATTCTACCCCGAAGGCGGCGCGCGGAACGCCGCGAGGCGCGACGGCATGGGGACGGTGCTCCTTGCCGCCGTTGAAGCGACGGGGAGGATACCCGATCATTATATTCAAGCGGTGGGCAGCGGAACCGGAGCCATAGCCGTGTGGGAGATGATGCAGCGTCTGGCCGCCGACGGTCGCTACGGCGAGCCGGTCATGCGGTTGCACCTCTCACAAAACGATTCTTTTTCACCCATGACGGACGCCTGGGACGCGGGTTCCCGGTCTCTGGCGCCACTTCCGCATGGGCGCGAGGAGGCAGCGGCCGTGTACGCGCCCGTGCTCGCCAACAGGGCGCCCCCGTACGCCGTCACCGGCGGGCTGTTCGATGCTCTTGCCGACACGCGCGGGTACATGTACCGCGTCGCCGCGGAAGAGGCGCGCGCCGCGGGGAGACTTTTCGAACGCTGCGAAGGGATCGATATCGATCCGGCTGCCCAGGTCGCGCTGGCCTCTCTTCGTGAGGCGGTTGCCCTGGGCCGCATCGCGCGCCAGGATAGGGTAGTCCTCAACGTCACCGGTGGCGGCGGGGTGAGGCTCCGGCGGGAAAGGCGCTCTGCCATTCTGAAGCCCGCTCTCAGCGTCTCCCTCGAAGATATTTCGGGTCCGGCCCGCGAGACGGTCATTGAACGCATTCGGGAGGCTTGCTCATGAACGACATTTTCGACAAGTGCAGGACCGACAGCGGCTATTTCGGCGCTTTTCGCGTGGCGCACGACACCTACTTCAGTCAGCCGATACTCGACGGGACGCCGGGCCCGCATATGAAGTTCCAGGGCAAAGAGGTCATCGTCTGGGCCATCAACAACTATCTGGGCATCGCCGGACGGGCGGACTTGAACGCGGTCGCCTCACGGGCGGTCGCCGACTACGGGCCCAGCGCCCCCATGGGCTCGCGCCTTCTCACGGGCAATACCGAAGAGCACATCGCCTTGGAGCGGAAGCTCGCCGCATTCTGCCGCAAGCCCGCATCGGTGGTTTTCAACTACGGCTACCTCGGCGTGATGGGCACCGTTTCGGCGATCGTGGGGAAGGACGACGTGATCGTCATCGATTCGTTGTCGCACGCCTCCATGATCGACGCGACCATCCTCGCCTCGGCGGGGCGTCGGTTTCATCCCTACAAGCATAACGATATGGACGACCTGGAATCGCACCTGCGCTCCGCGAGCAAGGACCGCGCGGGCGGCATCCTCGTGATCACCGAGGGCGTATTCGGCATGAAAGGGGATCTCGCCCGCCTGCCCGAGATTTGCAATCTGAAGGAAAAATACGGCGCGCGGCTTTTCATTGACGACGCCCACGGGTTCGGCATCATGGGAGACGGGGGACGGGGCACCGGCGAGCATTTCGGCGTTCAGGACCGCGTCGACCTGTATTTCGGGACCTTCGCGAAGACGTTCGCCGCCATCGGCGGTGTCACGGCCGGGGTCGAGGACGTGATGGATTGGGTGCGCTACAATGCCCGCACGAATGTTTTCGCGAAAGCTCTCCCCCTCGTCTACGTGAAGACGGTGGAAAAGGCCCTGTCGATCGTGGAGTCCGAGCCGGAGCTGCGCGAGCGGATGTGGCAGATGGCGCGTCGGCTTCAAAAGGGGCTTACCGATCTCGGCTACGACATTGGTGACACGCAATCCCCCATCACTCCCGTGTACGTGGTCGCCGGCTCAGAGAAGACCGCCATGGCCATGATCGCGCACCTGCGAGAAGAGCACGGCATATTCGTTTCCGGGGTGACCTACCCGGTGGTGCCCCGCGGTGTGGTCCTCTTCCGTATGATTCCCACCGCCGCTCACTCCGAAGAGGACGTGGACCGCACCGTGGCCGCGTTCAAGGGCATGCGCGACACCATGAAGCTCGATCTGTCGGCAAAGCCCTCGCAGGTGAATCGATGAAGCGGGCGCTCGTGACCGGAGCCTCGCGCGGCATCGGGCGCGCCATCGCCGAATCGCTCCTGCGCGACGGCTACGAGGTGACCGGGACCTCGCGCCATCCCGAGGCGATTCGGGAAACCGAGCGCTTGTCAGGAGTGCGCTATCTGCCCTTGGATCTTGCCAGCGAACAGAGCATCAACGGGCTTACGCACGCCCTGGGAGACCTGGATCTTCTTGTGAACAATGCCGGGCAGAGCCAGATCGGCGCGGTCGAGGAAGTACCCATGGAAAAGGCGCGCGCGCTTTTCCAGGCGAACTTCTTCGGCACCATGAGCCTCATCCAGCGGGTGCTCCCCGGTATGCGGGGGCGCCGCCATGGAATGATCATCAGCATTGCCTCCTTCGCCGCCGTGACACCCGTCCCGTTTCTCACCCTCTATGGCGCGAGCAAGGCGGCGCTCCTCGCGCTCCACCGCGGGCTTCGCCATGAGGTGAGCCCGTGGGAGATACGCGTGGCCGTCGTGGCGCCGCTGGACGTGAACACGGCCATACCGCTTGACGTCTGCTATGATGAAGGCTCGGCATACCTGCCGTCGGTGGCCACGGTACGCGCAATCCGCGACAAGGGATTGGCCGCCGCCCCGCAGCCCGCGCTGATCGCCGCGGCCGTGGTGAGGATTCTCCACGCGCGGCATCCCCGACTTCTGACCGTTGCCGGTCGCGGGGCGGCAAGCACGGGCTTTCTCGTGAAGCACCTGCCCGCCGCGATCGTCGAACGCATCGTTCGGCGACGCTACGGTCTTTCCGCCACCTGACCGCTTCCGCCGCCCCGGCAACCGGCACTTGATTTGTCCCGCCGGATTGATATCTTAGTGCCATGAAACCAGTCACGTGGGGCGTGTTGTCGCTTTCGGCCCATTACAAGCTGCGAATCCATCCGAATGTGAGCCACTCACCCCTGGTGGCGTTGCGGGGAATCGCTTCGCGTACCCGTGAGCGTGCCGAAGCCGCCGCGCGCGAGCTGGGCTTCCCCAAGGCTTACGCCTCCTACGAAGCTCTGCTCGCCGATAAGGAGATCGAGGCCGTCTATATCCCGCTGCCCAATCATCTGCACGCGGAATGGGTGATGAAGGCCGCGGATGCAGGCAAGCACGTCTTGTGCGAAAAACCGTTCGCCCTCAACGCGTCTGAGGCGGAGAAGGCCATCCGTCACGCGGAGCGGGCCGGGGTGCTCGTCATGGAAGCCTTCATGTACCGACACCATCCGCAATGGAAACACGCGCGTGAGATCATCAAGGCCGGGGAGATAGGGGAGATCGCCACCATCCACACCCTGTTCAGCTACATGAACAAGGACCCGCGGAACATCAGAAACATTCTCGAGGTCGGCGGCGGTGCCATCCCGGATATCGGGTGCTACGCGGTGTCCAGCGCCCGATTCCTCCTGGGGCGTGAGCCGACACGTGTCCTGAGCCTGGTGCGGCGCGACCCCGCGCTGAAAACGGATATCCTGTCCACCGGGATACTGGACTTTGGCGGAGCGCGCTCCGTGTTCACCGTTACCACGCAGAGCCATCCCGCACAGAGCGTGGAAGCGTTGGGATCCGGTGGCTTGCTGGCGATTCACCTCCCTTTCAATGCCTACCCGGATACGCCAATGCATATCTCGGTGACCACGGGTCTGGGCACGCGTGAGATAGCGCTTCCCGCCACGGATCAGTACGTGGAAATGTTCGAAGGATTCTCCCGCGCTGTGCGCGGTGAAGGCCCGGTGCCGACGCCCCCACAGGACGCCATAGACAATATGAAAGTGCTCGATGCGCTTTTCCGATCGGAAAAGTCGGAGTCCTGGGAAGCGGTGAAATAGAGCGGCTGCTCCCTAGAGTCCCGGTCTGTCCGATGCCAGGAGCAGCTTGAGCCGATTGATCTGATTCACCTCGCTCGCGCCGGGATCGTAGTCGATGGCGGCAACGGTGACCTCGGGGTGTCGGCGACGCAGCTCGTGGATCATTCCTTTGCCGGTGACGTGATTCGGAAGACAGGCAAATGGTTGGATGCAGGCGATGGCATCGACCCCGTCCTTGATGAGCTCCATCATCTCAGCCGTGAGAAACCAGCCCTCACCCGTCACATTGCCCAGCTGCACGATGCCGTCCACCCCCCGCGCGAGTGCGGAGATCGCCGAGGGGGCATGGAATCGAGCCGAGCGGCCGAGAGCGCGCTTCTGCGCGGCGCGGAAGCGCTCGATGCCGGCAATGCCGATCCGTGAGAGGAGCGCCGAGGCGAGACCGCCGGCGAGCTTTTGATGTCGGAACTGCGCACCGAACGTACAGTACAGGACGAAGTCCATCAGATCGGGCACGACCGCCTCGGCGCCCTCGGCCTCGATTGCCTCCACGATCCGATTGTTGGCCGTGGGATGGAATTTCACGAGGATCTCCCCGACGACGCCCACACGGCGCTTGCGCTCCCCCGTGAGCGGCAGGGCATCGAAATCGCGCACCAAGGCTCGAATAGTGCTGCGATACCGCGAAAAGCTCGGATGTTCCAGGGCGACCCGGCATTTCTCTGACCACGCGCGGTACAGCCGCTCGGCGGCCCCCTTTACGGCCTCGTACGGCCTGACACGATAGAGCGTGCGCATGAGGATGTCGCCGTAGACCACGGCCATGAGACAGAGCTTGATGAGCTTTCCGCTGATGCGGAAGCCCGGATTCTTTTCCAGACCCAGCGCGTTCAGCGATATCACCGGAACGTGGGACATTCCCGCGTCGGCCAGCGCCTTGCGTAAAAAGGCGATGTAGTTCGTCGCGCGGCACCCGCCGCCGGTTTGAGTGATGAGGAGCGCCGTGGTAGCGAGGTCGTACGCGCCGGAGCGCAAGGCCGCCATCATTTGACCCACCACCATGATGGACGGGAAACACGCGTCGTTGTTCACGAATGTCAGGCCTTCGTTGACCGCGTTGCGGTCCACATCCGGCAGAATCTCCAGCCGATATCCGGAAAGCCGAAAGGCCTGTTCAATGATACGAAAATGGATGGGGGACATCTGAGGCGCGAGTATCGTATGGGTGCCGCGCATCTCCGCGGTGAATACCGCGCGCGGTCTTTCAGGGTCGCCCGAAGCGCCGCGATGACCGCTTTTCTTCCGCGCGTCCAGTGCCGCCTTCAAGGACCGAAGCCTGATACGCACGGCGCCGAGGTTCGACTGCTCGTCGATCTTGATGACTGTATAGATCTTGCCCGCCCGTTCCAGTATCTCCTGGACCTGATCTGTGGTGACCGCATCCAACCCGCATCCAAAGGAGTTCAGCTGAACGAGGGCCAGGTCATCGCGCGCGGCCACGAAGCTGGCGGCGGCATACAGGCGCGTGTGGTAGACCCACTGATCCACGACGCGCAGGGGGCGTTGGATACGCCCTCGGTGCGCCACGGAATCCTCGGTGAGGACCGCCATGCCCAGCGACACGGCGAGCTCCGCGATGCCATGACTGATCTCGGGATCGATGTGATAGGGGCGGCCAGCGAGTACGAGGCCGCGGAGCCCTCGGCGTTGGATCTCTTGGAGCGCTTTTTCTCCCCGGGCGCGCACATCGGCCTTGAACCGCGCTTGCTCGGCTCGCCCCGCTCTTACGGCGGCCGCGGCCTCCTCACGTGTCACCCCTGCCCAGGCGAGCTCCTCCACGAGGCGCCGCGCGAGGCGTTTCGCGTCGTGCAGAGGAAGGAATGGGTTGGCGTAGCGTACCGCGCCCTGGCGAATCCCTTCTATATTGTTCAGCACCACTTCGGGGTAGGAAGTGACGATGGGACAATTGAAATGATTGCGCGCCCCGGGGTCTTCCTTCGGATTGTGCGGGATACAGGGATAAAAGATGAAGGGCACCCCATCCTTCAAGAGCCGAACGATATGTCCGTGCACGAGCTTTCCGGGGTAGCAAACCGATTCGGAAGGGATGCTTTCGATGCCCGCCTCATACACGGAGCGGCTCGAGCGCGGGGAAAGGCGGACGGAAAACCCCAAGGCGGTGAAGATGGCATGCCACAGCGGGTAATCCTCGTACATATTCAGCACGCGCGGTATGCCAACCACGCCGCGCGGCGCCGTGGCGGGCGGCAGGGGCGTATAAGCGAACACCCGCTCGTACTTCCACGCGAGGAGATTGGGAAGCTCCGGTGCCGAGGTCCCCAGGG
>Ga0265342_10002113_pt1 | contig 17530 bp, 20 predicted proteins | sample 4CB327metaG_FD_203125 | JGI IMG/M metagenome (GOLD analysis project Ga0265342, IMG submission 203125) | Rhizosphere microbial communities from Carex aquatilis grown in University of Washington, Seatle, WA, United States - 4-CB3-27 metaG | ecosystem: Host-associated > Plants > Roots >...
TCCGGAAGGCGCCGTGGCCGGGCTTGAAGGGCGCAATGGCTCGCAAGCTTCCGGACGCTTCCGCTTTGCGCACCTGAGCCCCGCGACTTCGATCGCAGCGCCCCCGAGCTAGCCGGCCCTCGTGCGGGAGCCGGACAGCGGCGCTTGTGCCCTGCCGGAGCAAATCAAGGCTGCCTCAAGGGTAAATCAAGTCGGCATCAAAGCGTTGCGCCCGGGGCCCCGATATCAAGCCGGAGATACCTGGACCGTTTATCATGGATGTGACAATGAGCGTCTCAGCCCGTGCGAGAGTGCCCGCCGCCGGCGTCGGATATTTGGGCCCAGCGCTGCGCTCGCCGATCTTGGCGTTGTCGCTCGCCGCCCTGTTCTGGGCCGGCAGCTTCGTCGTGGCACGCGCTCTGCGCAACGAGGTCAATCCCGCGGCGCTGACATTTTCACGGTGGCTCATTTCGCTCCTGGTGTTCGCCCCGTTTGTGTGGCGCGAGCTCATTCGCGATCTTCGGGTTGCACTGCGTGAGTGGCGCTTAATCCTGGGCCTTGGGGCGACCGGGATCGCACTGTTCCACCCGCTCGTCTACCTGGCTCTGCAGCATACCTCTGCGACGAACGCCTTGCTGACCTTTTCTCTCGCCCCTGTCGTCATACTCCTCGGATCCTGTCTCGCCGGCGGAGAGCGTCCCACCCTGCGCCAGTTTGGCGGTGTGCTGGTCTCGATGGGCGGTGCTGCCGTTCTGATCACGCGCGGTGATCCCGCGACCGTGACCTCGTCCGGGGTCAATAGCGGTGATCTGTGGATGCTGGCAGCCGTTGTCGTCTGGGCGTCCTACTCGCTGTTGCTTCGCCGTCGCCCGTCCGATCTCTCGCAGACGCTGACTTTGGTCTCCAGTATCGTCGTCGCACTACCGATGCTACTGCCGTTCATGCTGCTCGCGGCCTCGGGTCCCGCGCCCACCTTGTCGACATCGGTGCTCCTTGGTGTCGGCTACATTGCTGTCTTTGGGTCAGTGATCGGCTTTCTCCTCTGGTCACATGGCGTTGCAGAACTCGGGCCTGCGCGTGCCGGCCAGTTCGTCCACATGATGCCGGTCTTCGGTGCTGCGTTGTCCTTTGCGGTCTTGGGCGAGTCGCCGTCGATATCCCAGGTCGTCGGCGCATGCCTGGTTCTTTTGGGTATCCTGATGATCGAGAAAAAATTCGCAGCGCCGGCGTAGCCCTGCAGGATCGATCTTGGTACCAACAGCTGCCCTGCGAGCCGCAGACCGACCGAAACAAACGGGGTGGAACGAATGACACGAGTTCATCAGGCGATCATCGTCGCTTTCCTTGCCGTCGCCGTGGCGACGTTGGGCGCCACGATTGTGCCGGCCGCGGCGGAAACGGTCGACGTCTCCGACAGCCATGGCGGTTCGGTCGCCGAATATGATGCACGATGGGCAGGGCTCGCCGCGCGCGGCGTCAGCGTGCGGATCGTCGGTCCGTGCCAATCCGCCTGTACCGTGCTTCTTCGCCATATTCCGCGCGGCCGGATCTGCGTCACTGAGGCGGCCTCGTTCGGCTTCCACCTCGCCCACCTGTCGAGCGCGACCGCGATTTTGTGGAGTGGATATCAAGGCGATATCCGGGCCTGGATCAACCAGCACGGCGGCCTGAAGCAGGATTTCATCTGGCTCGGCGCGCCGGAGATCTTTCGTTTCTTTCACAAATGTCCGGCTTGAGCTTTCGCCGGCTCGGCTCGACCGTCAAAGTCTAAGACGGGGCACGACCGCGAGATCGAACGCGTGCATTGTCATTTAAACGCGACGCACGGGCGGAATAGCTCAGCCGCTTCTCGCCTTCGAGGATTTTGCCGTTCTGGTGTGCTTCGCATTGCCGTGGTCGTGATGCAGGACCAGCCCGTGGCGCTTCTTGGCATCCTTTGCGTTCGACGCCGCGCGTTGTGCCTCCGGCTTGATGCGGTGATCGGCGTATTCCTTGCCGTCGAGCGGAGCAACGTGCGGTGGATCGACATCGAGATAGGGCCTGGCGATTCCAAGCTCGGTGCCGTGCGTATCGATCCACTTCCATAATTGTTGGCTCGCGGCCAGCCGCTCTGAACGCGTCGCGCCCTTGACGCTGACGATATCGGCGGCAAGACCGTTGCCATAACCGCCACGGAAGCTTCCGCCATGATAGGAGCGGTCGGTCTGAGCCTTCAGCCCCGTTGCAATCGTCTGCCGGTAGTCGTCACGAAATGCGCTGGTGATGCCGGGCGCAAAGCCGGCTTCATCGAGCGCGCGAAGCGCATGGTACAGCGTCAGCTTGAAACCCGAGTTCATGCCGCCGATCACATAGTCCGCGAGCGACATCCCGGCCTTTTCTGCGGCCTTTGGATCCTTCCAGGCGAAATCCTCGTCCACCAGCTTGGTAAACGTCAGCGTGACGATCCGGTTTCGGCCCTTGCGCTTGACGATGGCCTTTCGCTGCTCCGACACCTTGAGGGAATCAATCTTCGGCGTTCGCTCGTACAGCGACCACAGATACCGGTCGATACAGATCTCCGCCACCAGGCACTCGTCGACCGCCTCGATCGCACTGATGTCGACCGCCGCCTGGGCGCGCGGCGCGCCCGACAACAGCAGAAGTCCCAAACCGCTCGATAGGCAATAGCAGAGTGCCCGTGCGAGTTTCATGTTCCCCTCGCTTTGCTGTTTCCCATTCCATATCAAATGGAAGCCCTCCGCAAGCGAAGGGCCTTAAGCGTCGACGATGACGCGCGGAAGTCCTGTTGCGCTCGGACGGTTGCAACGACGACGCCGGACACGCCACAGTTAGCTATGGTTCAATGCGGCCAAGCAAATCAGGCCGCGCCGAGGAACTGCTGCAGTTCCGGCGTCTTCGGCGCGGAAAACACCTGCTCGGGCGGGCCGATCTCATGCACCCTGCCCTGGTGCATGAACACCACCCGATCGCACACCTCGCGGGCGAAGCGCATTTCGTGGGTGACCATCATCAAAGTCATGCCCTCCGACGCCAGTTCGCCGACCACGGTCAGCACTTCGTTGACCAGTTCCGGGTCGAGCGCGGAGGTGATCTCGTCACACAGCAGCGCGATCGGTGCCATTGCCAGCGCACGCGCTATCGCAACCCGCTGCTGCTGTCCGCCGGACAACTGGTCCGGATAGGCGTCGAATTTCGCGGCGAGGCCGACCCGCTCGAGCATTTTCCGCGCGATCACCTCGGCTTCGCCCTTCGGCGTCTTTTTCACCACCATCGGCGACAGCATGACATTGCGCCCCGCGGTCAGATGCGGGAACAGATTGAATTGCTGAAAGATCATGCCGACCTTCATCCGCAGCGCACGCAGATGCAGATCGTCGGGCAACAGCTGCGCACCGGCGACCATGATCGATCCGCCGTCGATCATCTCCAGTCCGTTGACGCAGCGCAACAGCGTGCTCTTGCCCGATCCGCTTTTGCCGATCACGGCAATCACCTCGCCCGGCTCGATATCGAGATCGATGCCCTTGAGCACTTCGTTGGCACCGAAGCGCTTGCGGACATCAGTGATGGCGATGAGCGGCATTGAGCTTCCTTTCGAGCAGTTGACTGCTCTTCGACAGCGGCCAGCACAGAGCGAAATAGATCAGCGCCACGAAGCCGTAGACGGTGAACGGCTGAAAGGTCGCGTTGGTGATGATGGTCCCGGCCTTGGAAAGCTCGACAAAGCCGATAATCGAGGTGAGCGCGGTTCCCTTCACCACCTGCACCGAAAATCCGACCGTCGGCGCGATCGCGACCTGCAGCGCCTGCGGCAGGATCACGTAGCGCATCTGTTCGGTGTAGCGCATGGCGAGGCTCGCCGAGGCCTCCCACTGGCCTTTCGGCAGGGATTCCACGCAGCCGCGCCAGATTTCGGCGAGAAATGCGCTCGACCACAGCGTCAGCGCGATGCCGGCCGCAAGCCACGACGGCACATTGATGCCGAGCAGCGCCAGGCCGAAAAACGCCAGGAACAGCTGCATCAGCAGCGGCGTGCCCTGAAACAATTCGATATAACCGCCGCTCAACCCGCGCAGAAAGCCACTGCGCGAGGTCCGCATCATCAGCACCAGCATGCCGACCACGCCGCCGCCGATAAAGGCGGCGAGCGAGAGCAGAATGGTCCAGCGCGCGGCCAGCAGCAGGTTGCGCAAAATGTCCCAGGTGGTGAATGCGGTCATCGCGCCGCCCGCTTGGGAAATATCGCCCATCCGGTCGTGCGCAGCAGCTGCCGCAGCAACAGCACCAGAACGAGATAGATCCCGGTGACGACGAAATAGACCTCAAAGGCGCGGAAGTTGCGGCCCTGGATGAAATTGGCCGCGAACGTCAGGTCCTCGGCCGCAATCTGCGAACAAACCGCGGATCCCAGCATCACGATCACGATCTGCGAGGACAGCGCCGGCCAGATGCGTTGAAACGCCGGCTTCAGAATAACGTAGCGAAAGACCTCGACGCGCGTCATCGCCAGGCTGAGACCGGCTTCGATCTGGCCGCGCGGCGTCGCCTCGATCCCCGCGCGAATGATTTCCGTGCTGTAGGCGCCGAGATTGACGACCATCGCCAGGATCGCGGCCTGCATCTCGGAGAGACTGACGCCGATCGACGGCAGCCCAAAAAAGATAAAGAACAGCTGGATCAGAAACGGCGTGTTGCGGATCACTTCGACATAGGCCGAGACCGGGTATCGCAGCCAGACCGGACCTTGCGTGCGCACCCACGCGCACAGCGTCCCGAGCGCAACCCCGAATACTGCGCCAAAGCCGATCAGTTCGACGGTCACGCCGACGCCTTTGACCAGCACCGGCGTGTAGTCAAGGATCGAACTGAAATCGAAGGTGTAGGCCATGACGCGAAAGCCTCATCCTCGCGTCATTCCGGGGCACGGGCAAAAGCCCGCGAACCCGGAATCTCGAGCGAGGGGCGTATCTGCACCTGCAGAGTCCAAAGCCTCTCGAGATTCCGGATAGCCGACCGATCTCGGGTAAGCTCAAGATCGGTCGGCTTCCGGAATGACAAAGTATTCGTTTTCAACAGCCCGCTCCACACGCTCTAAAGCTCGGCCGGCAGCGGCGCGGCGAGCCATTTTTTGGAGATGCCGTCGAGCGAGCCGTCCTTCTTGGCGTCGGCAATGATCGCGTTCACCTTCGCCAGCAGCTTGGGCTCGTCCTTGTTGAGGCCGACAAAGCACGGCGAGTTCTTGATCAGGAATTTGACCTCGGGTTTCTTCGGCGGGTTCCTGGCCAGGATCGCGGCAGCAACCACGTTGCCGGTCGCGATCACCGGCACTTGGCCGGAGAGAAACGCCGAGATCGTTCCGTTGTTGTCCTCGTAGCGTTTGATCACAGTCGTGGTCGGGGCAATCTTGGTGAGTTCGAGATCTTCCACCGCGCCGCGCGTGACGCCGATGGTCATGCCGGCAAGATCGTCAGCGTTGGCGACCTTCACGTCCGCCGGGCCGAACACGCCATTGAAGAACGGCGCGTAGGCGTCGGAGAAGTCGATGACCTTTTCACGCTCCGCATTCTTGCCGAGGCTCGAGATCACCAGGTCGACCTTCTTGGTCTGCAGATAAGGTATCCGGTTGCCGGTCGTCACCGGCACGAGTTCGAGTTTGACGCCAAGCTTTTGCGCGATCAGGTCGGCCATGTCGATATCGTAGCCGGCAGGCTTCAAGTCGGGACCGACCGATCCGAACGGGGGAAAATCCTGCGGCACCGCGATCTTGATGGTCCCCGCCTTGACGATGTCGTCGAGCGCCTCCGCGCCCGCCAGCGCCGGCATCGACAGCAAGGCCGCTGCCGCGAATATCCAGGCGGCGATGGTTCTGCCGCGCATTGATCGAGAAAACATCCGACGCCTCCTGCAGGATCCATCGGCGGGACCATCGGTTCCGCCAAAAAGCCAAGCTTTATGCAGGGCTGGAGCAGTAAGCGTGCCAAGGCCTCAACGTCCGCGAAAACGGACGTGGCCATAATGCGTTATGTCGAACGCGGCGATCGACCGTCGCGACTCGTGCCTAGTTTTTAACCCGATCGCGCGCTTTCTAGTCTCGCGTTGAAACCGCGAAAACGTAGACCCGCTTTAGCCGTTTCCGGTCGCAATGGCCGCGATCTCGGCCGCATTGTCCGGGGCGGCATTGCCGCGCCAAACCACATGCAGGTCGGGGCGCAACAACAACAGGTCGTGACCGTAGACTTCGCGGGCGACCCGATCGGGAATGTCGAGCACGGTGACCGGTGCGCCATAAGAGCGGACGGCCTGTTCGAGGCCCGACGCATCGGCCTTGCTGCGGCCAAGCTTGAGGACCGCATAGCCGTCGGGAATACGATCGTGTATGGCACTGCCGTCGTCGAGCCAGACATGCGGCAGCCGCGCACCCGGCCAGGTGCTCGGCACGTAATCCCGGAACAGATGCTCCGGCCCGCCGGGAATGTCGCAGATGATCGGGGAATCCACGTAGCGATAGCCGAGCTCGGCCCCGATCATTTCGTTCGACTTGCGTTGCTCGATGTCGGCGACGTGGGCGAGCACATCGCGGGTCTGGCGCCCCTCCGCCGTGTCGTCGCGAATATTCGGCTTCCACAGCGAGCGCCATTTGCGCCGCCCGATGGTGGCATAGCGTGACGCGCCCACATTGCGATCGCCGATCTGGCGGCGCTCGAACTCGTAGGACGGCAGCAGCCGGGGGCCGCCCCATCCCTGCAGCGTCGCCGCCAGTTTCCACGACAGGTCGACCGCATCGCCGACCCCGGAATTCATACCGAGACCGCCGGTCGGAATCACCAGATGCACCGCATCGCCGGCAAGAAACACCCGACCGCGGCCATATCCGTCGGCCAGCAGCAGGTTCTGCCGCCATGGCGCGCACGACAGCATCTCGTATTTCACCGGAACGCCGATAGTGTGTTCAAACCGGGTTTTCATCTCCTCATCGCTGTCGGCGGCGGCGTGCAGGGTCCAGTGTTTGGTCGAGTCCTGCATGATCAGGAACGTCGCCTTGTCGTCGGCGATATGATAGTGCCGGCCGTGCCCGGGCCCATTGCCGATCGGCAGCTTGTCGAACAGTTCGTCGCAGCGATAGAGCGCTTGGCGCAGCTGCATCAGCTGGCCTTCGCCGCGCAGCTTGATCCCGAGTTCCTTGCGCACCGCGCTGGCGCCGCCGTCGCAGCCGACCAGATAGGCCGCCCGGATATCCTGCGTGCCGCCGTCGGACGTCTTGACCTTGGCGGTGACGCCTTGCGGATCCTGTTGCAGCGACACAAATTCGCATCCGAACCGGACGTCGACCCCGGGCGTCGCCTCGGCGATCGATTTCAGCAGCGGTTCGAGCGTGTACTGGGAAATCAGCTGATAGGCCTCGCGCGGCGTGGTCCCGTCATTGGTGGCGCGGATATCGGCGATGGCCTGCGCCACCGACGGATAGTGCAGCCGCAACAGCGGCGTCTCGTTCATCGCCAGCACGACATAGACGTCCATCGGTACGTCTGCCCGCAAGCCCGCGGCGCGCACCTTGTCTGCGATCCCCATGCGCCGGTAGATTTCCATCGTGCGCGCGTTGGCGCGTTCCATCTTGGGCAGAAAGGCCGGCTTGTCCTTCTGTTCGATGATCGTGCAGCGGATGCCGCGGCGGCCGAGATCAATCGCCAGCGTCAATCCGACCGGACCCGCGCCAACCACAAGAACCTGCGTCTCCAACATCCTTACTGCGTCCCTTTTTCGCTTTCCGACCACACCGCCCGAGACCGGGGGTCGGCCTTAGCGGCCTCCTCATAACGTATCGGCGCCAGTTGTTAAATTGCCAAACGGCGGAACGGACACGGGAAATCCAAAATCCGCCAGGCCGCAATGCTCGCAATAGTCGCCAGCGAGGGCCACCACGCGCTTTGATCCAGGGCGCGTCTCCGCTAGCATTCAGGCGCAATGGCGAACATGGACCGCGGATGATGGGATCTGCGCACATACCAACCGCAGCCGTCCTCTTCGGCTTGGTCGCGACGGCCGCGCTGGCGCCGTCCGGCGCCGTCGCCCGGGTCTCCTGCCAGGGCATCAATTGCTGCCGACGCCGCGCCCGGCGACGAGCTGTCGTTCGCCACGGCCGGTCGCGTTCCCCTCCCCCGATGGCGCGCTGACGGCTCTGGTGATCCCGGCCGACCCGAGCCTCTACGCCACGCCGGACATGGAAAGCCGGGTCGTCATCATCAAGGGTCAGGTCAAGGGCCGGGCCAAGGGCAACACCAGAGGCGGCCCCGAAATCCGCGGCGACGCGATCCGCGCCGCCAAGGACTATTCCTCGCCGCACGGCGCCAACGGCTATTATGTGGTCCACGCGCGATGGTCGCCGGATTCGCAATATTTCGTCTACAGCCTGTCCTCGTCCGGCGGCCATTCGCCCTGGCAATCGCCGATGGCGGTCTACGCCTGCGCCGCCAACGAATTCGCCAACTTCAGCGACCTGATCGGCGGCGAACCGACCCTGTCGCCGAACTTCACGATGACAGGCGCGCACCGCGTGGTTGCGACCACCTGGCGGGATCATGACATCGCGAAGCCGAAAACAGTGACCGTCGACCTCCAAGAGGCCTGGTCCAAACGGCCGGCGCCGTAACAGAGCATTCAATCGATCGCTGGATGCCGCAAGCCGGCCGGACTCTGCGCCGTCATTCCGGAAGCCGCGTCAGCGGCTATCCGGAGTCCATTTCCGCGCTCGCGAGCACGCAGAATGACCAAACAGATCTAAGCCACCTGCTGGATCGCATCCGCTGCGGTCACCGGCTGCACCTCGAAGCGGAAGCGGCGTCCGCGGCGGTCGCGGCTCCACCAGCAGTCGCTGTCGGCGTTGTAGCCATATTCGCTGTAGCATCGCGCCGCTTCAAACTCCGCCATCACCATCGCGTCCTCGCGCAGTTCGTAAAGCGGCTGCGTATCGGTCCGCGCAACAACGCGGCCGTCCTCGTCCAATTCGACCCGCATCAGATGGAACAGCATGGGATCACCCTCATAAAAGCCTGCCGAATTTGAGGGTGGGGATACGTCAAAAAGCATAACGGATGTGTGACGGGACGATTCAAGTTTTCGTGCAATATCAAACGATTTGCGGTAACTGCGGAGGGCGCCAGCAGAATGCCGGCGCCCACGCTGCCAGGGCAAAGGCGGCAATTTTCATCGAAATTGATGCACCGCGAAAGATTCCCCTTCGCCAAACGCCAATCGTCAGCGCATGGTATCGGGCTCACGTCTCGAAGACCGCCAAACCGATCGCAGGCCCCACAATCCGCATCACCGCATTACGCCTGGAGTGAACAAGCCATGGACGTCGTCGTCGTTGGCGATACGAAGGCCATCAGGTGCGAGCATTGTCAGGGAACGACCATCTGCAAGCACAGCGTTTGGGCCAGAGGCGACAACGGTGACCTCATCGTTCGCTGCAGCCTGTGCGGCGACGGTGTGCTTGAATTCAGCCGAATCTTCCGACGAAAATCCTATCCGCCGGTGTGCCGTGTCTGCGGCGGCAAGGGATACACCGTGCCGGCCTAGTCATTTCCCCTAGAGGACAATCCGATTCAGTTCCTCCGATCCGCCGTAACAACACCAAGCGGCGATCTCCGGCATCCTTTTTTCTCAGGCAGATCCACACCCGCAAGTATGCGCCTCGTTGTCGAAGCGCACTTGCCTGTTCCGATCGCGTTCGCTCGCAAAACCCGACGCGCTAGCTTCCCATCCGACTGCGAAGCCTGACCCCGGCCAGTGTTCGCTTGAAACACCGGTTCTTCAACTTCGCCATGAGGTGATGATGGCGATTGCCGGCATCGCTGATGCCGCAATGCGATGCGTGAAGACTGCGGGCCGCGAGATATCGCCCGATCCGACCCTTTTTCCCCTTGTGCATTGCGGTCTTGGAGCGATGCTCCGTCGCCCGCTGCGGCGACAGCACGGTAGCGCCGGTGCCGATCGACGGGTTGGCGACCGCCACTTCGATCGGCGCCACCGCGGCAACCTCGCTGCGATGCTCGTACTGGACCGGTTGCAGCCGGTCGGAGGCGGACGCCAGCCGATGATTGCGATGTTGCCAGCGCGCGGCGGCGATCCGGGTGTTTTGGTTCTGGTCGAACACCGCGCGGCAACCGACGCTCAACCGCGGCCGCTCCCGTTGCAGACAGCCGACGATGCGGCTGACGTTGGGAATTTCGCTCCAGCACAGTTTGAAAACATCGCCGGTGCAGGCCACCTGCTGTTCCTGGGTGCCGCGATATTCCGTGGATTGCTGCGCGCTGACGCTCGTGGATCCCGCCAATAAGAAAACCAGCACGGCGGCCCGCCCAAACCCGGCCCGCCCTGTGACGGCCGCCAGCATTCTCGACGCTGTCAACTCAGTCTCGTGCCTCATGGTAATCCCTCCGACGTCTTGCCCGTTGCTCGGGTTATCGACGTTAATACTTGTACGGAGATTCGTTTGTTTTGTCGGCGGCTGATGCGCGAAGTTTCCATAAATATTGTCGGTTATTATAAAAATATCGCGGCCTGCACCGCGCGCATGCAACTTTTCGTCGGCGCGACGCGACAAAACATCATCACCACAATTGCGGCGGGCGAGATGATCGAAACACGGCGGCACGAACGCCCAATGCAGCGCCATCGCGCCGGCAGAGCTCCGCGTCGCGCCGCGGCACGTCGGCGAGAACAGCGAAGTGTTCTGCGCGACGCGCGCGCGGTGCAGTCCTTCGGATTTGATGCAGGCTCACTCAATATACTGCGAATGGTCAGCGCGGCCGCGTCGCAATAGGCTGCCTGCGGAGGAAAGCCGGATGGATATGGCATCGCAACGCATCGAGACCTTTTGCCGGCGCTTCGGCCTGCAATTGCCGATCCTGCTCGCGCCGATGGCGGGGGCGAGCGCGCCTTCGCTGTCGATCGCCGTCGCCAATGCCGGCGGTCTCGGCTCCTGCGGCGCGCTGCTGATGGCGCCGGACGCCATCATCGCCTGGGCGCGAGACGTGCGGGCGCACAGCAACGGCGCTTTCAATCTCAACTTGTGGATCCCGGATCCGCCGCCGTTGCGCGATGCGGCGCACGAAGCACGCGTGCGCGACTTCCTGGCGTCCTGGGGACCGCCGGTGCCGGCGGCAGCCGGCGACGCCGCCCCGCCCGACTTTGCGGCGCAATGCGAAGCGCTGCTCAGCGCCGGCCCGGCGATCGTCTCCTCGGTCATGGGGCTCTACCCGCCGGCCTTCGTCGCCAAATTGAAAGCGCGCGGCATCGCCTGGTTCGCCAATATTTCGACGGTCGCGGAGGCTCGGGCGGCGGAGGCGGCCGGCGCCGACGTCATCGTGGCCCAGGGCATGGAAGCCGGCGGCCATCGTGGCTGCTTCGATGCGGCGCTGGCCGAGCGCCAGTTGGTCGGACTGTTCGCGCTGCTGCCGGCGGTGGTCGACGCGGTGCGCGTGCCGGTCGTCGGCACCGGCGGGATTGCCGACGGCCGCGGTGTCGCCGCCGCCCTGGCGCTCGGCGCCAGCGCCGCCCAGATCGGAACCGGTTTCCTGCGCTGCCCCGAGGCGAAAATTCATTCGGCCTGGGCCGACGCGCTCGGCCGGACCGCTCCGGAGGACACCCTCCTCAGCCGCGCCTTCAGCGGTCGCGCCGGCCGCAGTATCGCGACCGACTACGTCCGTGCCGCGCTCGCGCCCGACGCCCCTGCCCCGGCGCCCTACCCGGTGCAGCGCGGACTGACGGCGGCGATGCGCGGCGCCGGACTTGAGTCCGGGGATGTCCAGCGCATGCAGGTCTGGTCCGGACAAGCCGCGAGCCTCGCCCGCGCCGAACCGGCCGGCGACCTGGTGCGCCGGATCTGGACCGATGCGCGCGCGCTGTTGGCCTGACGGACGAGCGAGCGGCTGCCTGCGAGATCGATGTTGGCTACGCGAGGTGCCGACCCTAAGTATCCGTCGTAGTCTCGGAATAGCGCTCTTCAAATCCGAGCAGCCAATTGAAGGCCTTATGCCGTTCCTGCACGATGCTGATCGTCTGGCGATACCAATCGTCGGGAACGCGATCAATGCGGGTGGAGCGGATGGCGAGATCGCCTTCAACCAGTTCCAACCCGTCGAGCGTCCATGGCCCCCATTGGCTCCGCGACACCAAGCTGGCGACGTCGATGGGCGTTCGATCGATCCCGTATTGTCTGAGGCGCCAGTGGACCGTGAGATAGGTCGGCCCCGCGCTCAATCTCCTCGGCTTCCCGCAATGAGGGACTTGCCAGCACGGTGCCGGCGCGTTCCGCCAGAAAGCCGAGCCGTCCCGCGACAGCGACCGGGTCGCACTGGCAGTCATAGCCTGGCAGGTCCACGCGCCCCAACGACCAGGCAAGAACGACCATTCCCTCGGATCTCCACGACGCGTTGACAATGCCCTGCCGGTCCAACAGGCCGGCCGGGGCTCGGATGATGGCGCTCTCGCCGTCTTCGAGCTCGCGCGCGACGTCAAGGTTGTCGAGCCACCGACACAGGAGGCCGCGACGCTCCTCCACGGCGCCCTCGCCGTCGGACTCGATCATCCCCCGGGTCATGACGGCAGCCAACACGATCGCTCGTGCCGCCACCCGTGCCGCGCTCGGAGCGAGGAATTCTTCGTCGATGTCCTCTTCGTCGATGTCCAAGGGGCGCCCCCGATCCCGGCGTGGGGTCAGAGCGAACGACCCTGTCCACAATCTTATCAAATTACCATGCTCATCCGGACCCGGCCATGATCGACGCCGGGCGCCAGCCGGAAAAAAATTCCGCCGCCCTGTCGACTTGCGGCCTTGGCAATCGTCCTTGGGCTGTGAACCCGGAAGGAGACCCACAATGATCGTACAAGCCTATTTGTCCCTCGACGGCCGCTGCGAGGAGGCGATCGAATTCTACCGGAAGGCGCTCGGCGCCGAAGTGACGATGCTGATGCGCTTCAAGGATTGCCCGGAGCCGCCCCCCGCGGGCATGATCACGCCCGGTTCCGAGAACAAGGTGATGCACGCGAGCCTGCGGATCGGCGAGACCACCGTGATGATGTCGGACGGACGTTGCACCGGCAAAACCAACTTTAACGGCTTCTGCCTGTCGGTGTCGGTGGCGAACCCGGCCGAGGCCGACCGAGTGTTCGCGGCGCTCGGCGACGGCGGCCAGGTGCAGATGCCGCTCGTCAAGACCTTCTTTTCCCCACGCTTCGGCATGCTGACCGACCGCTTCGGCATCGCCTGGATGGTCAACGTGACGGCGTAACGCGTGACCCGGCGAAACACCTCGCTCTGGCGGACCATCGCTGTGTGCCGCGCGCTCAACCGGCCGGCTTCACGACCCGTGCCGCCCCGGCCCGCGGCCACAGCGCCAGCACCGCGACCAGCAGCAGCGGCTCGCACACCAGGTTGATCACCCGCCAGTCGAAGGCCGCCATCAGTGCCCCCGCCGACAGCGAGGCGGCGACATTCGCGCCGTAGACCAGCAGCGAGTTGAGGCCCTGCGCCCGGGTCTTCTCCGCCGCCGTGTAGGTGCCGGCGAGCAGCAGTGTGCCGCCGTTGAACATAAAGTTCCAGCCGATGCCGGACAGACCCAGTTCGATCACGTAGAGGCCGAGCGAAGGCGCGGTCGCCAGCGCCAGCAGGCAGCCAGCCGCGTTGGCGAGGATGCCGGCGGCGATCAGGCCGCGCAGGCCGAGCCGCGCCACCAGAGCGGTGTTGAACAGCGACGGCAGGTACATCAGCGCAAAGTGGGTTTGCAGCACAATGGTCGAGGCATGCATGGCATAGCCGCCATGATGCAGCGACAGCGGCGCGGCGTTCATGGTCAGTGTCATCACCGCGAACCCGATGGCGCAGATCGCACTGGCGCGGACGAAACCGGCGCTCATGCGGAACCCCGATGACTCGCCGGCTTTCGTGGTCGCGGCGTCATCACGCCCGAGGTCGGCCGACAGCAGCGCCTGCGAGGCGGCGAGCAGGATGCACACCACCGACAGCGCGGCGAACGCGCCCGCATACGGCAGCGCGGTATCGGAAAGACTGCCGCCGAGGAACGGACCGGCGATGCCGCCGATGACCCCGGCCCCGGTCACGGTGGCGACCGCCGACGTGCGCTCCTCGGGCGTCCGCGCCGCATCGATCGCGGCGAAGCGATAATACTGGCTGAAGGCGCTGAAAAGGCCGAGCAAAAAGGTCCCGGCCACCAGGATCGCGAAGCTCGCGGCAGCGAGGCCGATGACACAGACCACGCCCCCGAGCACACCGACCGCGGCCTTCACCATAAAGCCGCCGCGGCGGCCGAGCCTGCCCATGATCAAGGACGCCGGGTAGATCATCGCCAGGGTGCCGAGCACCGTCGCCGTCACCGGCACGGTGCTGAGCGCGGGCACCGGCGCGAGCAACGCACCAGCAAGGCTGGAGACCGAGGTCAGCAGCGACACCACCGTGCTGCTCAACGCCTGGCCGACGGCGAGAACAAGAACATCGCGGGACGGGATCGCCATGACGGCAGAACCTCCGAGCTTTGGGGCAGGACTGTTGCGGGATGCGGGCCAGCGCCGGTCAGTCGGGCACCAGGCTCGCGGCGCGGTCGGGGGCGCGCGGATGACCGGAAGCACCGCGCCGCGACGCCGCGGCCGGGGCGCGGAAGCGATCGCGATAGTCCTGCGGGCTGACGCGCAGCCGACGCTGGAACGCGCGCCGCATGTGCTCCGCCGTGCCGAACCCGCAGCGATGCGCCACCTGTTCGATCGAGGCGCGGGTTTCTTCCAAGGCGCGGCGCGCGGCATCGATCCGCGCGGCTTCGACGAAGTCGCCGGGCGTGACGCCGGCCTCGCGGGTGAAGACGCGGGCGAAATTGCGCGGGCTCATCGCGGCGCGCGCCGCCAGCGCCGCGACCGACACGTCGGCGCCGAGATGCGCGAGGATCCATTCCTGCAACACGCGAACCGGCTCGTGTTCGGCCGACTGCGCCGCGAGATGGGTGCTGAACTGCGACTGGCCGCCGGGCCGGCGCGCGAACATCACCAGCCAGCGCGCCGCCGTCATCGCGCACGCATGGCCGAAATCCTCCTCGACCAGCGCGAGCGCGAGGTCCATGCCGGCGGTGACCCCGGCGGATGAGGAAACATTGCCGTCGCGCACATAGATGGCGTCGGGCTCGACCGTGACCGTCGGATGATCCGCGGCGAGCCGCGCACACGACGCCCAATGCGTGGTGGCGCGACGGCCGTCGAGCAACCCGGCGGCCGCAAGCACGAACGCCCCGGTGCACACCGAGCAGATCCGGCGCACGTGCGGCGCCGTCGCGCGCAGCCACGCCATCAGCGCACGGTCCTGCGCCGCCGCCGTGCTGCCGGAACCACCGACCACAATCAGCGTGTCGATCGGCTGGCTCGCGTCGGCAACGCCGCGGTCGGCAAACACGCCAAGCCCCTGCCAGCTGTCGACGCGGCCGGCGCGCACCGCGATGATCTCGGTCCGGTAGGCCGGATTTTCGGCGCCCCGTTGCTGCGCCATCGCTCGATTGGCGTTATGGAACACGGCAAAGGGTCCGGTGAGATCCAGCACCTGAAGCGCGGGAAAAATCACGAAGCCGACCCGGCGGGCCGGGGCCTGCGGGTCAGTTGGCGGTCGGCGTCGCGTGCGCGGAGACGAGCGGGTCATGGGGTGGATTGTGCCGCGGCCGGGGTCTGGCAGCAATGACGTATACCCCACCATTTCTGCCAACTACAGTAGGGACGCTCACTTGTGCCAAGCTGGGCGTTGCGGTGACAGTGCGATTAGACGAAGGTCCAGCGCGATACGATCGATGTCACGTCGTCGGGAGCAATCCATGGCTGATCGCATTCTTGTCCTCTACGGATCATACCGCTCGGATCGCATGGGCATTCGTCTCGCCGACTATCTCGTCTCCGGATTGCTGGCCCGCGGCAGCGATGTTGAACTCATCGACGCCAAGGCCATCGGGCTCCCCATGCTCGACCGCATGTATAAGGAGTATCCCCCCGGTTCGGCACCGGACGCATTGGAAACGCTCGCATCCAAGATCCGTGCGGCTGATGCATTCGTGTTCGTGACCGGTGAATACAACTGGGGCATCCAGCCCGGGCTGAAGAACCTGACGGATCATTTCCTCGAAGAATGGTTCTGGCGACCGGCGGCGATCGCGAGCTATTCCGCCGGCCGGTTTTCGGGGGCGCGATCGGCGCTTCAGTGGCACGGCACCTTGTCCGAGATGGGCATGATCGTCATCTCGAGCGCGCTCGCGGTTGGGCCGATCGCCCAGACCTTGACCGCCGAAGGCAAACCGCAAGGCGACGCCGGCAAGGCACTCGACGGCGCCTTTGTCCGTTTCGCGGATGATCTGCTGTGGTGGACCGAAGCAGCGAAGTTGCAGCGCGCCAGAAAGACGCCGCCTTATTGAAGCGAGATTGAAGCGAGCGGCGGATCTTGACGCCATCGTCGCCAATCAGTGCGCAGCTACAGTGTCCCGGTGTCCCGCTGCATCAGCGTGATCGGCAAGCCGTTATGCGCGGTCCGCGCGAAGGTCTTCCAACCTAGCCGCGCATAGAGCGATTCACTGTGCGGCGTGAACAGGTACATCTGCTCAAATCCGAGCCTTGCCGCCTCCGCGACCGCGCGCACGCTGAGCGCGGAGGCAATCCCCTGGCCGCGGAAATTTTCCGGGACATACACCGAGGACAACCACGGTGTCAGATGCGCGAGCGTGATCGTCGCGGTGAGAATGCCCGCCGATCCCGCCGGCGTTTCACCATCCTCCAATGCAATGAGCGCCATCGGCAGGGCGTCCTTTTGCAAAGACCGCCGAAGCCGTTCGGTTCGCTGATCGAGATTCATCGCCGGTGTGAGGTAGCCGAACTGCGCCTGCTGCCAGGCCGCGACCGTTGGCACGTGCGCGACGTGATCCGACAAGTATTCAATCTTCATGAGACCAACTCGGATGGCAAACGGCGCCCGGGGTGATCAAGACGACGATTGGTCAACCACCTGAAGCTCGCACAATAAACGGAATGCTCCTCCAGCTGTCACGAAGCCGCACAGGCACCGCCGCTCAAGCCGCTCTCGGCTTGTTTACGGTCTCGATCCGATCGAGAATCTTGCCGAGATCGCGCTTCGCGATCTCAACGTCATAGTCATTCTGCAAATTGAGCCAAAGCTGTGCCGTCGTGCCGAGTGCTTTGGCAAGCCGAAGCGCCGTATCGGCGGTAATGCCGCTCTGTTCGCCGGCGATCCGCTCGATCCGTGTGCGAGGCAAGCCGCACGCCTTGGCAAGAGTGCCCGCCGACATTGTCAGTGGAACGAGGAACTCCTCGCGCAGAACCTCACCGGGATGCATGGGCTTGAGCTTCTTGGCCATCGTCGCGTCCTCTTCTAGTGGTAATCCACGATCTCGACCTCCGCCGGGCCTTCCGCCATCCAAACAAAGCACACCCGGAATTGGTCGTTGATCCTGATCGAGTGTTGCCCCTTGCGATGACCAGCCAACGCTTCAAGACGATT